>ENA-ORXM01003310-ORXM01003310.1-marine-metagenome-genome-assembly--contig:-NODE-3310-length-16338-cov-5.285468_pt1 | contig 16338 bp, 14 predicted proteins | sample MGYA00237867_ERZ511480 | MGnify/ENA primary metagenome ERZ511480 (study PRJEB26309, sample SAMN06266103) | marine metagenome | isolation source: Algal blade | place: United Kingdom:Sidmouth, United...
TTATGTAGCAGGAGATCTAGTAAGCTTTGAAGTTAGGCTTGGCGAAAGTGGCAATGAGGCAGTCAATATGTATGGTTTCTCCTATTCCTTTGGTTATAATAATACTTTCATTGACGCCAACTCAATAGCCGTTGACTTTGAAGAAAACTCATGGATATATACTAATAATAATTCTCCCGTACTAAATCTCGTTAAGAATTTAGAACTGCTTGAGCGTGTAGATGTTGGTTTGACCAGAACGAATGGTTATTCTGTATCAGGTCATGGTCAAGTCGCTACGGTTAGTTTTATCATTGATGACGATGTTGATATTAGGTCAGATAGTAGATTTATTCCTTTTGAGGTGGGTTTGAATAACATAATTAGTCAAGATGATAATGGCAATTACTTCCAGCTAGCAGATCAAAGTGTAGAGTTGTTTTTTGACACGGGTGGATTTGATGATATTACTTCAGACGAAGATCTTATCGTGTATCCTAATCCTACCAATCAATACCTTACCATCCATCTGAATGGAGATGCAATAATGAATGATGTTGCAATCTATAATATGGCAGGTATCGAGATATTAGCTATGAATGAGCTGAAATGGGAATCCGCACAGCTAGACGTTAGTGATTATCCAGAAGGAATGTATATCTTGAAGTCAACTACCAGCGATGGATCAGTTCTCAATAAGAAATTCCAAGTGATAAAATAATTTAGATTTTAGAGATATTTAAAAAAGCGGGTACTATTAATTTAGACCCGCTTTTTGATGTGATTATCTCTAAGTGGAGGTGTATTCGCTTGCATCTACTTTATCATTACACCCATCTTCTCTATATATGGGATAGTAGTAAAATTCATCTTATCTATACTGCCCTTGACAAATACGTACTTCTTATCGTACATGTGGCCTTCATGGCGAAAACTTACCCAGTACTCATTAGCGAGTTCGAAAACCTCAGATTGAATAGGTTCTATTAGGGTCGCACGCATAGGGCCGACCTCTTCAAAAAAGTGGCGAAGGACTGAAGTTTTCTTCTCCTCACCCTCCAGCTCGCCATAACCTTTTGAGTTAATTAGTACACCTGTTAGTGATTCAGGCTTCATATTAATAAGGTATACATTCCACAGTGTTTCATCGATTAGGCCATCTTCATCTTCCCGAGGAAGGATAGCAATCGCTACATCTTCAACTTTTTTAATTGGGATATCTTTCTTCATATTTGCTAAACGTAGTTGTATTCGAAAAGGCTGGCAAAATGAGACTTTATTTTGAATTTCACTTCATTCATATCTACCTTTCTCCCCAACTCTTTTTCGAGAGAAGTTACAGTCTTGTCTTCCGTGGCAATACCGCATGGCACTATATTATTAAAGTGAGCTAAGTTAGAATTGATATTAAATGCTAGTCCATGTAAAGTCACCCAACGACTTAGATGTACACCTATTGCACAAATCTTCCGACTGGGTCCATTATCATCCAGGATCCAAACACCCGTAAAATCTGGTTGGCGTGTCGCCTCTATATTATATTCTTGTAGCGTACGAATCACGACTTCTTCCAAAGTTCGAACATATTTATGTACGTCACGAAAAAAGTACTCTAAATCAAAAATAGGGTAGACTACCAACTGTCCTGGACCATGGTAAGTAATATCGCCTCCTCTGTTGATTTTAAAGAATTCAAACTCTGAATGCTTAAGCTGATCTTCATTTAATAGTAAGTTGTCTATATGGCCACTTTTGCCCAAAGTATAAACAGGCTTGTGCTCGCATGTAAGTAGGTAATGCAAAGGATTAAAATCTGGAGAAGTTCCCTGCGCGCGCTTTCTCGCAATTAATTTTTTATTTAATACCATTTGGTAATCCCAAACCTGCTGATAGGAAACAAGCCCTAAATCTTGGTGCAACACGCCATTAGTCCTTTCAGCAGCTTTATTCATAGAGTACTTAATTTCAAGTAGATAATGGATTCAAAAATATGAATTTATAAAGGAATTTGATGCAACTAATCTTTTTAAAAATCCATCTTATAATTGTAAATATTAGTCTTAATATTCATACATTTGCGCTTATTAAGACGACAAACGTCGATAATTGTGACAAATAAGTCACTCTTGGCGTCATAAGATTACCTATTTTATTAAAAAATTTTAAAACTATTCATTTTTATGAAAAATCAGCTAAACCAACTGAAACTTGTTCTAAGTTTCGTTTTCTGTTTATCATTGGTTTTTGTTAACGCACAAGTTGACGGTATTCCTTTTGGTGATCTTCCACCTACTAGCGAGTTTGGAAAATGCTACGCTAAGTGTAAGATTCCTGACGTTTATGAGTCTGTGTCTGTGCAAAAACTAAAGAAAGAAGCTAGTACAAAGCTTACAAAAGTACCTGCAGTTTATGAAACTGTAACTGAAACTATGCTTGCTAAAGAAGCATCTACGAGATACAAAACCATTCCTGCTACTTTCAAAACTGTTACTGAGCAAGTAATGGTAGAACCTGAGAAAAGAACACTAAGAACAGTGCCTGCTAAATATAGAACTGATTCTAAGCAAGTTCTTGTGTCTCCAGCAAGAGGAAAGTGGGTAAAGAAAAAGAAGTCACCAAATTGTTTCTCTTCTAATCCTGACGATTGTTATGTAGCATGTTACGAAGAAGTACCAGCTGTTTACAGAACAGAATCTTTCCAGGTTTTAGTGAGTCCAGCTTCTACTACTGAAGATGTCAAGCCTGCTGTTTACAAGACTGTTTCTAAGCAAGTAATAGATCAGCCAGCAAGAGTTGAAGAGATGCCTATTGAAGCTGAGTATAAGACTGTTTCTAAGAAAGTTTTGGTTTCTCCAGAATCTACTAGAGAAGAAGTTATCCCTGCTGAATATACATCAGTTAGTGAAAAGAGATTAGTTTCTGAAGGTGGTTACACTGTATGGACTGAAATTCTATGTGCTGAAAGAACTACTTCTACAAAAGTTGCTAATGTTCAGAGAGCGCTTAACGCTGCTGGGTATAATGCAGGATCTGCAGATGGTGTTATGGGAACAAACACTCAGACTGCTCTTAAGCAATTTCAAACTGATAAAGGTTTACCAATTGGTAATTTAAACCTTGAGACGCTTAAAGCACTAGGTGTAAGCCAAAATTAATCATAGTCTTTTGAGTTATATGCTCAATTGACCATATATACCTAACATAAAGACTTATCATCCGTATTGATGATAAGTCTTTATTTTTTTATACTAATATGAAATTTACAGAATTCAATTTTTCCCAAGAGCTAAATGATGCGCTTGATTCCATGGGTTTCAATGAAGCTACCCCTATTCAACAGGAAGCAATTCCTATTATCATGGGCAAGGAGGACCTGATAGCATGCGCTCAAACTGGTACTGGAAAGACTGGTGCTTTTCTCTTGCCTGTGCTTCAAACAATCTGGGAAAGTAAAGACAGAGATTCTGTTAATGCTCTGGTAATAGTCCCAACTAGAGAGCTAGCAATACAAATAGATCAGCAAGTAGAAGCGATGTCTTATTTTCTAGGTATTAGCTCTATTGCTGTATATGGTGGTGGTGATAAGGAAGATTGGGAAAAACAACGTAAGGCCCTATCAACAGGTGCAGATATTGTGATAGCTACTCCCGGTCGACTCATAGCACATATGCAGCTTGGATATGTAAAATTAAGTAAAGTTAAACAACTAATTCTTGATGAGGCAGATCGTATGTTAGATATGGGATTTCTTTCTGACATCATGTCAATTATAAAGAATATTTCACCTAAAAGACAAAATCTACTTTTTTCGGCTACCATGCCCACTAATATCAGAAATTTATCATCTAAAATCCTTAAAAACCCTAAGACAATAAGTCTATCAATATCAAAACCTGCCGCAGGCGTTCTACAAGGCGCTTATCTTATTCAAGATGCAGATAAAAGTAGACTGATAGTAGAATTACTTAAGGATAAGCGTGAAAAATATCAAAGTGTATTGGTATTCTCCTCTACAAAAAAGAACGTAAGTACTATTGTTAATGCACTTAAAAAGGCTAGGGTAGATGCGGAAGGAATTTCCTCTGATCTAGATCAAAAACAAAGAGAAAGTGTGCTCTTGAGTTTTAGAAATCGTAAAACACAAATATTAGTCGCTACTGATATTTTGAGTCGTGGTATTGATATATCTGATATTAATCTGGTTATCAATTTCGATGTACCAAATGACGCAGAAGATTACGTTCACAGAATTGGACGGACTGCTAGAGCAAATACCAGCGGTGTTGCCTTGACACTAATCAATAAGTACGATATCAAGAAATTCAAGGATATTGAAGCTATGATTGAAGCTTCTGTGCCTAAAATACCATTGCCTCCTGGATATGCTGAAGGCCCAGACTTTAATTCTAATGTTAGCTACTCTCGAGGTCGAGGCGGCAGCGGCGGTGGTCGAGGTGGCAAAAGAAGTGGAGGCAATCGAAGCGGAGGCAATAGAGGACGTTCTGGTGGAAAGGGCGGCTATAAGGGTCGCAAACCTTCTAATCGAAAGAAGGACTAACTCTCACTTTCTCAAAAATAATGTAAAAAATTAGGAAGTAAACTTTTTTACTAATTTACTTTTTCTAAGCCAAGCGATTGCCCTTTCTCTAGCATATATTTAAATGCAGCATCGTATTCATTTGGAATTTTGCCATCCAAAATAGCATCTTTAATTGCAGATTTTATCGTTCCGATTTCTCTACAAGGAGGAAGATTAAAAGTACGCATGATTTCTTCTCCAGATATTGGTGGTTGCCAGTTACGGATATGATCTTTCTCCTCCACCTCAATCATTTTCTGTTTTACAACTTGATAATTTTCAAGATAGCGTTTTACCTTATTTGGGTTTTTAGAGGTGATATCTGCCTCGCATAACATCATCAGATCATCTATATCATCACCCGCTTCAAAAAGCAATTTTCTAATAGCCGCGTCTGATATATTTTCTTTCGTCAAACTTATTGGTCGCAAATGGAGCTTGACTAGTTTTTGCACAAATTTCATCTTAGCATCTAAAGGTAGCTTTAGTCGTCTAAAAATTTTCGGAACTAAAGCAGCACCCAAACCATCATGCCCATGAAATGTCCAGCCCGTACCAGGTTCAAATCGTTTAGTCGGAGGCTTGGCTATGTCATGCATAATCGCTGCCCAACGCAGATATAGATCATCCGTATTTCTTGAGATATTATCCAATACTTCTAAAGTATGGTAGAAGTTATCCTTGTGACTTTTTCCGTTAATAATTTCTATTCCATGTAACCTTGCCATCTCTGGAAAAAAGTGGTTGAGTAGTCCACTGTCAAATAATAATTTGAATCCAAGGGAAGGTTTTTCAGATAAAACTATCTTGTTAAGTTCAGTGATTACCCTTTCCATAGAAATAATACTTAAGCGTCCGCTATATTTCTTAATTGCTTCAAAGGTATTGGGATCTATCTCAAATTTTAGTTGTGAAGCAAAACGGATTGCGCGCATCATCCGTAAAGGGTCATCAGAAAAAGTTTTCCCTGGTGCTAGGGGAGTTACTATTTTGCGTTCAGCCAAATGCTTTATTCCATTGAAAGAATCTATAAGCTCCCCAAAATCTTTCTCATTTAGGCTAACCGCTAATGCATTAATAGTAAAATCTCTACGATTCTGATCATCTTGGAGAGTGCCGTCTTCTACACTCGGTTTGCGGCTATCCTGGCGATAAGATTCCTTTCTTGCACCCACAAACTCAATCTCTAAATCTTCATGCTTCAACATTGCTGTACCAAAACGTTTGAAAATGCTTAATCTTGGTCTTGGGTGCAATTGACTTGCAACGGCAGTAGCTAACTCTATTCCAGATCCTAAGCAAACGATATCCAGATCTTTGGAATCTCGATTTAACAAACGGTCACGCACGTAGCCGCCTACAGCATACACAGGGAAACCAAGAGACTTGCCAGTATTGCCTATCAGAGACAGAATCTCCCGTTCATAATCTTCAATCTTAAATATCAAATTTTGTATTATACTTGAACTTCTGAATAAGTACTTTCTATTTCAGAAAGAATTTGAAAGATACCATCTAAATTGTTTTCCTGAACCAACTGAGAGCGAAAAAATTTTATGTTTCTTAGACCTTTAAAATAATTAGTATAGTGCCTTCTCATTTCTAGTATTCCTAGCGTTTCTCCTTTCCATTCAACAGAGTGCTGAATGTGTTGTCGCACAGCTCGAAGCTTGTCTTTCAGTAGCGGTGGAGGCAGGTGCTCGCCAGTAGCGAAGAAATGCTTTATCTGATCAAAAATCCAAGGATTTCCAATACTCGCTCTTCCAATCATTATACCATCTACATTATACTTTTCTCGATATGCTTTTGCTTTTTCTGGAGAATTAATGTCTCCATTTCCAAATATTGGAATATGAATACGCGGATTGTCCTTTATCTTTCCTATCAACGTCCAGTCAGCCTCGCCTTTATACATTTGCTGCCTTGTGCGACCGTGTATAGAAAGCGCCTTTATTCCCACATCTTGTAATCGTTCGGCTACTTCATCGATTTTAATACTATTCTCATCCCAGCCCAATCGTGTTTTTACTGTGACGGGTAAGTTTGTTGCATTCACTACAGCTTTTGTTAACTCTACCATTTTAGGTATATCTTTGAGTATTCCAGCCCCTGCACACCTATTTACTACTTTCTTTACTGGACAGCCATAATTAATATCTAGTAACTCTGGGTTGGCCGATTCTACTATCTCGGCAGCCTGCATCATACTATCGAGGTTAGCCCCGAAAATTTGTATACCCACAGGCCGTTCCTCTGGGTAGATATCTAACTTCTGGACACTTTTTGTTGCATCGCGAATTAATCCTTCCGCAGCGATGAACTCTGTATACATCATATCAGCACCATACTCTTTACATATCGCTCTAAAAGGAGGATCACTCACATCTTCCATGGGCGCTAATAATAATGGAAATTCACCTAATTCTATATCACCAATCTTAACCATAATAATTTTCTTGCTACAAATCTCTCATTGTATTCTCGGATACGCAATTAATATGGAAGTTTTCTTCAAAATTTGACATATCAGATGATTTATATTCAATAAATCTCTAATCTTTAGAACCTTTTTGGCGTAATAACATGATTAATATTATATTTTTACGTCTTTTATAAAAATACCAAGACCTTAATGCAAGGTTTAAACATCAAAAATATGTTAGAAAGTTTTTTGGGTAACAGTCCTAAATGGTATAAACTTACCATTATTGGTTTTCTCATTTTTAACGTCATTGCATATTTTACTCTTGGACCTACTATCACTGCATGGCTTTTTATACTTGAGTTTATCTTCACTCTGGCCATGGCACTAAAGTGCTATCCGCTTCAATCAGGAGGATTATTAGCTATTCAAGTATTATTTCTTGGCCTGACTACGGCTGCTCATTCGTATGAGGAAGTCAAGCACAATTTAGAGGTTATATTGTTGTTGGTATTTATGGTGGCAGGAATATACTTTATGAAGCCCTTGCTAATGTTTATCTTCAGTAAAGTATTCACTAAAATCAAATCTAAAGTCGTATTATCGTTACTTTTTGTTTTTCTTGCTGCTGTATTATCCGCGTTTTTAGATGCTTTGACTGTAACAGCAGTACTTATAAGTGTAGCTGTAGGATTCTATGGCGTTTATCATAAGATTCATTCTAGTACAAGAGACTATGATGAGGATGGCATACAGGATAGAAAAGTCTTATCTGGCGAAACGTTAGAAGAATTTAGAGCTTTTCTACGTAGCCTCATTATGCACGGTGTAGTTGGTACAGCCTTAGGTGGTGTTTGTACATTAGTTGGAGAACCGCAAAATTTATTAATCGGAGAGCGATTGGGATGGGATTTTGTAGAATTCTTTATGCAGATGGCTAAAATAACGATACCTGTTCTTTTCTGTGGCTTGTTGACTACAGTTGTCTTGGAACTAACTGGTTGGTTTGAGTTCGGTGCGAAATTGCCCAGCCAAGCAAGGGAAATCATTGAAGCTTATACAGAAGAGCAGGATGAAAAGCGTACGGAAAGAGAAAAGAATCACCTTATTGTACAGGGAATTGCTGCAATACTGTTAATCATTGGTTTAGCTCTACATCTTGCACCAGTTGGTTTGATTGGTTTGGGGATTATAATTTTTCAGACTGCCTTTATGGGAATTACCGATGAACACCAGCTGGGGCCAGCTTTCGAAGAAGCACTTCCTTTTACAGGCTTATTAGTTGTTTTCTTTGTTATTGTAGCTATGATTCATGACAACCATTTGTTTACCCCTATCATAGATTACGTTTTAGCAATGGAGCCAGGAAAACAACCCGCCATGTTCTATTTGGCGAATGGATTGCTGTCTGCTATCAGTGACAATGTTTTTGTTGCCACAGTTTATATTGGTGAGGTAGAGGCCGCATTTAAATCAAATAGGATCACCCGCGAACAGTTTGAGCATCTTGCTATTGCTATTAATACAGGTACCAATTTACCAAGTGTTGCTACTCCGAATGGTCAAGCTGCCTTTTTATTTTTATTGACTTCTTCCCTTGCACCCCTGATTAATTTATCATATTTGAAAATGGTAAAGATGGCTTTACCGTATACTATAGTATTAGGTTTATCAGGATTACTTGGAGTAATATATTTTCTTTAAAAGTTCAATAAGGGCCCGACCAAGAGCGACACAAAGAGGGGTTGCTCTTGGTCGGGGTTCTTGCAGGCTCGCTTTCGCTTATTCGCTCGGTGCAGATTTTGTTCCTCCATCTACACGATTTTTATAGACGTCCCTTTAAAATTCTTCAGGCACTTATAGTATAGATTATATTTATCTCCAACTTACTGCTGACTTTGATAGCTAGTTTTGATGTAAATTTGATACTTTTGCGCCCAACTTATTCGGGATGATTCCGTTCAATTATAAAAATAGTAGTACTATATGCTTGAAACCGCCAATGTAGAACACGTCTCGACGGTTTGGAGATTTTGGAGTTTACTTAATCAATATAAAATTGAATTACGCCAAATCTATGCTTATGCTATCTTCAATGGGGTAGTCAATCTTACTCTACCTCTAGGTATCCAGGCTATTATTAACTATATACAGACAGGCGAAATGACTTCCTCGTGGGTTGTTCTCGTATTCTTTGTATTATCCGGTATTGCAGTAACTGGTATTTTACAGGTGTTGCAGTTGAGAATTGTAGAGAATATTCAGCAAGATCTTTTTACCCGCTCAGCTTTTGAGTTTGCATATAGAATACCGAAGATCACCTTTTTTCAGTTAGATAAAATACACGCTCCCGAACTAGTAAATCGATTCTTCGACACAATCACAATACAAAAAGGCCTGCCAAAGATTTTAATTGATTTTTCCTTAGCAGTTTTTCAGATTGTCTTCGGTCTTATTCTATTGACAGTTTATAGCCCATACTTTATTATTTTGGGTATTGCGCTTATCCTTATTCTTTACCTAATATTTCAAATTACTGGTCCCAAAGGCCTGCAAACTAGTCTCAAGGAAAGTAAATCAAAGTATCAATTGGCACATTGGTTAGAAGAAATAGCTAGATCAAATCGAAGCTTTAAAATCTATGCAGATAATAAGTTTCATCTTAATAAGACTGATGATATTACTGGTCAATACTTAAAATATAGGGAAAATCATTTTGGTGTACTTATTAATCAGTTTCGATGGTTTATAGGATTCAAGGTTTTCGTTGCGGCTGGGCTCTTGCTCTTAGGAGGTTATTTAGTATTTCAAGAGCAAATGGATATTGGACAATTCGTAGCGGCTGAGATTATTATCATATTGATCATAGCTTCAGTAGAAAAAGTAATCCGAATAATAGATACTATTTACGATGTACTTACTGCCCTGGAAAAAATTGGATACGTTACAGATTTGGCCTTAGACAAATCCATTGGAACAGTTGAGTTAGACAGCACTGAAGGGGTTAGCATAAGGGCTAGAGAACTTCTATTTGGTTTTCCTGACGACTCTAAAAACATACTAGAAGACTTATCATTTGATATCAAACCAAACGAAAAAGTAGTCTTAGAAGGAAAATCTGGAAGTGGTAAAACACTTTTACTACAAATTTTATCAGGTATACATACCATTCAAGATGGTGAGCTTTCTATTAATAGAATACCGTATCAAAGTTATAATAGAGACTCACTATATGAGAATATGGGAGTAGCCTTTCCAACAAATCAAATATTTGAAGGAACCTTCAGAGAAAATATTACTATTGGTCGTGATATACCTGATAAAGATATCAATGAAATAATAGAAGTATTAGAGCTTGATAATTATCTTATTCATCAACCAAAAGGACTAAACAGTATTATAGATAGCGGAGGTAGAAGACTTCCTCGTAGCATCATACAAAGAATTATAGTAGCAAGGATGATCGTTGGTAAACCGAAGTTACTCCTTATGGAGGATCCTCTACAGTTTGTAGAACTTGATATAAAGAAAAGAATAGTGGATTATATTTTAGATTCAAGTAGAAAATGGACTTGCGTAATTATTTCTGATTATACCTACTGGAAGGAAAAGTCTACAAGAACGATCATGCTAAAAAGACAACGAAGATAGATGCTAAATATTTCACTTAATAGTATCAATAAGGAGATTCAATTGAGCAACTTCAAGTCTTATCGGTTGCTGAGAAGATCTCGTGTAAAGCGCGTATCTTTGATATTGCTTTCGACTCTGCTAGTATGTTTATTTCTCTTCCTATTTTTACCTTGGACTCAAAACATAAATACGAAAGGGTATGTAACTACTAGACTGCCTAGCCAACGTCCTCAAGCAATCCAATCTGTAATAGGGGGAAGGTTGGAAAAGTGGTTTATTAGAGAAGGAGACTTCGTCTCAAAAGGAGACACTATAGTTTTTCTTTCAGAAACCAAAAGCGAATACTTTGATCCTGATTTGGTGACTCGTACAAATGAGCAATTTGATGCAAAGGTTGAGAGTGTTTCTACTTATGATAGCAAGATAGAAGCATTGAAGCAACAGTATACTGCCATCGAAGAAGGTTTAGGCCTCAAAACTCGACAACTAAATAATAAAATCGATCAATCTAAGAACAAGATCAAGATTGATAGTATTGATTTGATTGCATATAAAAATAATCTTACCATTGCAGAGAACCAATATCAACGAGTAAATGAACTATATGAAAAAGGATTGAAGTCGCTTTCCGAAATGCAAGAAAAGCAATTGAAAATTCAGGAATCAGCTGCTAAAGTTAATGTACAGGAAAATAAACTTATCAACCAAAAATCAGAGTTAGCAAATTTAATGATTGAGAAATCAGCCATTATAAGAGAGGTGACAGATAAGCTCTCTAAGTCTACCTCGGATTTACAAAGTGCAAAATCTGCTAAATTCGAAGGAATCGCCGCAGCCTCTAAGTTAAGGAGTACATTGAGTGGATATAGTCAGAGACAGACAATGTATTATATCACAGCGCCTCAAGATGGGTTCATTACTAAGACAATAAGTAGAGGTTTGGGAGAGACCATAAAACCAGGATCGGATATTGCTACTATCGTACCTTCTGATTATGATTTAGCTATAGAGGCTTATGTCCAGCCACAGGATTTGCCGCTACTACAAATTGGAGAAACGGCTAGACTTCGATTTGACGGATGGCCAGCTATTGTCATCAGTGGATGGCCAGAAACTTCCACAGGTATATTTACAGGGAGCATAGTTGCCATTGATCGATTTATAAGTATCAATGGCCAATATCGCATTATGATTAGTCCAGATAAGGATATTGAAAAAAAATGGCCGCCTGAATTGAGAGTTGGTACAGGGACTAATGCATTTATTCTGCTCAATGATGTTCCTATTTGGTATGAGATATGGCGGCAGCTGAATGGATTCCCTCCCGAATATTATCAAGGTACAGATGAGAAGAACAAGGCAGTCAAGAGGAAGGCGCCCATCAAGTTTATAAAGTAAATATGCAATTCAAAAGGTATATATTTTGTGCGGGTAAAATGGGTATTAGTGGATGCTTACAGCTCAATATCACTGCGTGTATACTCTTATTTGCATCATGCGTTTCACTTGCTCAGCCGTCAGAATCTACTCAGATTATTAGTCTTGATACATATCTAAATCAAGTTAGAAAATTTCATCCTCTTGCTCAAAAAACTGCGCTTAAGATAGAAATAGCAGAGTTAGAAAGACTTCGAGCTAAAGGTAGGTTAGATCCGATAGTAGACTTTGGATGGAATCAGAAAAATTTCGATGAAAAATTATATTATCGATTGTTTCAAGGACAAATTAAATTACCTACCAAATATGGATTATCTGCGGTTGGTGGATACGAAAACTCCGAAGGAGTGTTTCTGAATCCAGAGAATAAAACTGATCAATTTGGACTATGGAATTTAGGTATAGAACTAGATGTGTTACAGGGGTTAATAGTAAATGAAAGAAATATAGGTCTACAACAAGCTGAAGTAATTCTTGGGCAGACCATGTTTAATCAAGCTTGGATGCTTAATACTATATTGTACGAAGCGGCAGCTGCTTATCTACAGTGGCAACAATTCTATCTTTTCAACCAAGTGTTTTTAGACAATCAATCACTCTCGCAGACTTATTTAGAAAATACAAAACAGCTTTTTTTTAACGGCGAAAAGTCTGCTATAGATACCTTAGAGGCATTCATCCTATTACAGGATGCAACTAATGCTGTAAATGAGAATGGAATCAATTTTACGAATGCTCAGATAGCTGCTCAAAATTATTTTTGGGAGGATGGACAACGTGTTATTATTTCGCCAAATGAATTGCCACAAGTTGAGTCGATTTTACCGGAGACTAATATTTCCCAAATAGACACAACTAACATTTTTGCTGATCACCCAATACTTCAAGCATATGCTATGAAGCAGCGAAGCTTGGAGTTGGGCCAAAGACTGAAACGCGAAAAAAGGAAGCCTAAACTAAAAGTGAAGTATAATCCTCTATTAGCAACTTCTGATGAAGGAATTGCCCCAAATTATGTTTTAGCAAATTATAAATGGGGCTTTAATTTTGCTATGCCATTATTCATGAGAACAGAAAGAGCGGATATACAAATAGGTCTAATCAAATTAGAGGAGCTCGAACTAGATCGTAATAATAAGGCAAACGAACTAAACAATAAGTTAGACGGTTCACTACAACAATTGGTGTTACTTCAAGATCAGCTCATATTGGCTCAGCAGACGCTTGAAGGTTATCAAAGGCTATTGGATGGAGAAAATGAAAAGTTTAGAGCAGGAGAGAGTTCAGTCTTTTTATTGAACAAAAGACAAGAGAAATATATTACTGGTCAATTAAAGCTGATTACCTTACAGACTAAATTACAAAAGGAGTATATCAAATATTTGTACCTTACCAATCAGATTGACTCTCTATTCTAGCAGAGATTTTTATATACTGTGCAAGCAGAAACGAATAAATTTTATAGATTGTACTATCATTATTTAAATATATGGATCGTTCTAACGAAAACTCTGTAAGTCTCAATAAATATATTGCATCGACTGGTCACTGTTCTCGCCGAGAGGCTGATGAATTAATCAAAGCTGGAAAAGTTACCTTGAACGGCGTCATTGCAGAAGCTGGGAATCGCGTTTTTGCAGGAGATGAAGTTTTGTTCGAAGGGAATTCTCTTTCGAGTAAACCAAAACCAGTCTATATCATTTTTAATAAGCCAAGAGGTATTGTTTGTACGACAGATAAAAGAGAGCGCAATAATATTATTGATTATATAAATTACCACGAAAGATTGTTTCCAATTGGTAGGCTAGATAAGCCAACAGAAGGATTAATATTTCTCACCAATGACGGAGACATTGTTAATAAGATTCTCAGAGCTGGTAACAATCACGAAAAGGAATATGTAGTATCTGTAAAGCAACCTGTCACTCAGAAATTCATACGGGAGATGGCGAGTGGTGTACCCATATTAAATACGGTTACTAAACGATGTCTAGTGGAAAGAATTAATAAGTTTACATTTAGGATAATCTTGGTCCAGGGTTTAAATAGACAGATAAGACGGATGTGTGAGTTCCTTAACTACGATGTGGTGGCTCTGCAAAGAGTTCGCATAATGAATGTAAAACTCGGTCAACTACCCGTTGGCCAATGGCGTGAATTTTCTAAGGTAGATTTAGAAATTCTCATGGATTCTGTATCTACTTCTAGCAAGATTTCGGCAGCGCAAAGTAAGGAAGACCTTAAATAAATAACTTATGTATTTGCTAAATCTTACTGATTGTATCTTTGTAGCAGAGCCATAGTTTTCTTTATCCCGCTTACTTCGTCCAGATATTCACCTTCATATTCAATACCTATGTACCCTTGGTAACCTGCCTTATGTACTATACCCAACATCTTCCGATAATTTGTATTAATTTCATCACCACGCTCATCAAAATCATGAGATTTTGCACTTACTCCTTTGGCGAATGGCATTAATTCTTCTACCCCTTGGTATCGATCATATTCGTCGATGCAAGGAGCACCCCATCTTTCGCCACCTTCTCTTGCGATACAAAAATTTCCAAAATCGGGTAATGTTCCACAATTAGGCATTCCTACTTTTCTAATAACGTCACTAAGCCATTTCCCATCTGAGGAGTAACTTCCGTGATTCTCTACAATAATATTAATTCCGAATGGTTGTGCATACTGAGATAGTGCACCTAGTCCTGCTATAGCAGCCCGCTTAACTTCATCAGGCATTCCTTCACCAAATGCATTTACTCTTATAGAATGGCAGCCCAATATTTTGGCAGCCTCCACCCATTTATAGTGATTTATTACAGCTTTTTTACGTTCTATATCATTGGGATTACCGAGGTCACCTTCTCCATCCACCATAATTAATAATTGTTTAACATGATGCATATCCGCCTGTTCATTTAGCTTTGATAAATATGACTTATCGGTTGCCGATTCGAAGAATGAGCTTACATATTCAATGGCTTCTATTTCGAACTCTTCTTTTGCGTAGGCTGCAAAATCTAGGTTATCTAGTTTACCAGCTTCTATCATTCGGTGCAACGACCACTGTGCTAGTGATATTTTGAACCAGCTATTAGAAGCATCTACAGTTTCTTGCATTGCCGGCTTATTGTTAGTTTTCTTTTCAGACTTATTAGCGCCACATGCGCAGAGCAATATAAGTGTTAAATATAATCCAAGTGCCAGTTTTATTTCTGAGAATCTTGTGTTAGTCGTGATATGTTTAATCATCTTCCTTTGTTTATACAATAAATGTAATGAATATAAAGCTCTATTTATATACTATTTCTGTATTAGCTTTCCATTATATTGTTTGTCTAGTTACAAAACGTTATATTACAAACTACTTAAACCAGTCAATAATAGATATTCTAATCAAAGATAATCATGTGTAATAGATACGAACTTTCAAATCCTCTAAGTACTATACGAGCTTTTATAATTATTAAAAAAGTATACGGTTTCCTATACTTTGGAATTGCACGAAACTATTAATGTAAAAGCTCATGTATATCTTGCCACTGAATTTAGAAAATTGTAGAGCTACTAATATTTCTTCGTCCTACCGATATGGTTTTAATGGTAAGGAGAAGGATGAGGATGGAGAGTTCGGTTCTAGTACTACTTACGACTATGGATTTAGAATTTATAATCCTAGTATTGGTAAGTTCCTTTCTGTAGATCCGTTAAGTCCAAAGTATCCATGGTATACTCCTTATCAGTTTGCAGGTAATATGCCAATTTGGGCTAGAGATTTAGATGGTCTGGAAGAGGTTTATTCTACTGATGGTACTTTTATGAAGCAAGGACCTGATAAAGCGTCTAATGAAATGGTTCTACGACGAATATAGTGGATTTGCTATATTAGCATCATGAAAGAATTACCAATATTTACAGCCGCATTAGGATTAGAATCACCTTGGTATATAAAAGAGGTATTATTTAAAGGATCAGGAGAGCAAAGAAAACTTCATATTTATCTTGAACATGAAAAACGAGTAAAGTTTGAATATGAGTCTAACAAATATCCAGTCTATGATCATCAAGAAAGAACGTGGAGGCATTTAAATTTTTTCCAACACGTATGCCATTTGCATGCACGCGTACCTCGCGTAAAAACAAATGAAGGAGAAGTAAGATTAATAAACTTGCCATGGGCAAACCGAGGTAGTTCCTTTACTCTATTATTTGAACAAGATGTAATAAATTTAGTGTCAGGGGGGATGAGTAATAGCTCAGTTGGCAGTCGTTTAGAAAT
>ENA-ORXM01003313-ORXM01003313.1-marine-metagenome-genome-assembly--contig:-NODE-3313-length-16332-cov-3.137189_pt1 | contig 16332 bp, 14 predicted proteins | sample MGYA00237867_ERZ511480 | MGnify/ENA primary metagenome ERZ511480 (study PRJEB26309, sample SAMN06266103) | marine metagenome | isolation source: Algal blade | place: United Kingdom:Sidmouth, United...
GTAGATCTCCCCGGTGGTCATCTCCTTGAAGCCGGCCCCGCCCGGCGAGTCCCTGAAGTAGAGGAGATCCGCTACCACGTCCTCGGCCACGAGCTCGCGCGGTTCCATCCACTTGCGCTGTTGCTCGTTCGGGGCCCAGAACACCCCCTGGCGGACCTTCCAGACCGTCTCCTCGTCCGTCGCCTCCCAGCTCTCTATCAGCTCCCCGGCGATGAAGTCGTCTGGGATGTAGCCCATCAGCTGGAAGTCGAACTCGCCGCTGCCCCGAGGCCCGAACTCCTCGAACGCCCCCGACAGCGGCTTCTCCTGGATCGGTGCGAGAAAGAACAGCGGTCTGATCGCGCCGCCGGCGATGTCCGGGCTCTCGGGATCGGTTCCCGCCAGCCACATCGACACCGTCAGTGTGCCGCCGTACTGCGGCTCTGCGGGGGATGCGGCATCGTTCGCCCTCGCCTCGTCGTGCGCGCTCAGCGCGCCCAACGCGAGAAATGCGGCGGCTGCGCTCGAAACGAACCTCGTCTTGTTCACGGCATGTCTCCGGTTGTGTCCTGTCGAACCCATCGGCGCGGTCGGTGGCGGGTCGATACCTGCCACCGCGCCGCGGCACTCGCCTTCCCGATAGCGATCCCTGATCGATCGCGATTCCCGATCATTTGCCTGCCCGTATCCCCTTCCTGGCCCCGTAGCTGCCCGCGCCACCCCGCATCCGCGGGTCCAACAGATCCCTGACCGCGTCGCCGAACATGTTCACCCCGTAGACGACCAGGGCCAGGGCGAGCCCGGGCCAGAACGCGAGCCAGGGGGCCTGCATGATGAACGAGCGTCCCGCCCCGCTGAGCATCCCGCCCCAGCTCGCGGCGGGGGGCGGTATGCCGAACCCGAGAAAGCTCAGGCTGGCCTCGAGCATGATCGCGGATGGCACCCGTGTCGTGAACAGCACGATCGCCGGCGCCATGATGTTGGGCAGGATGTGACGGAAGATGGCCGTGGACGACGTCCCTCCGATCACCGTGACCGCCTGGATGTACAGATCGTCGCGGATCGATATGGTCGCCCCCCGGATGATCCGCGAGCCGATCAACCCCCAGGTCACCCCCATCACGAGGATCACCTGCCAGATGCCGCTGCCCAGTATCGATATCAGCACCATCAGCAGGATGATGCTGGGAATGCACATGACGGCGTCCACCACCCTCTGCACCAGCAGGTCGAGGATGCCGCCGAGGTAGCCGGACACGACCCCGATCGCCACCGATATGATCGTGGCGATGATCGAGGCGCTGAGCCCGACGATGACGGAGGTCTGCGCACCGTAGATGACGCGGGAGAAGACGTCGCGACCGACGTTGTCCGTGCCCATCAGGAACTCGAGCGACGGGGCCTCGAGCGAGCGACCGCGGATCGACTCGTTCATGCCGTAAGGCGCGATGAAGTCGGCGAATACCCCGATGAAGAGGAACAGCAGGGTGATCACCGCGCCGAAGGCACCGAGGTGCTTGTAGCGGAAGAGCCTGGAGAAGAAGGACACCAAGCCGAAACGCCTGCCGGGCGAGGCCTCCGCCTCGGCGTCTGCGACGGTCGTCGGCGCGGCGTTCACCTCCGTCGGGCGGCTCATTCGTAGCGCACCTTCGGGTTCAGGTACGCGTAGGTGATGTCGATCAGGAAGTTGATGACGAGCAGGACGGCGGCAAAGACGAACATGATCCCGTTGATCAGAGGCAGGTCGCGGTTGAACACGGCCTCGATCGTCAGACGCCCCATGCCCGGAAGCGAGAAGATCTGCTCGATGATGACGGTGCCCCCGATCAGGACCGGCAGCTGGATGCCGATGATGGTCACCACCGGAATCAGCGCGTTCCTCAGCGCGTGCCGCATGATCACCACGCGCTCCCGCAGCCCCTTCGCCCATGCGGTCCGCACGTAGTCCTGGCGCAGCACCTCGAGCATCATGGTCCGGACCATCCGCATGATCAGCCCCGACATCGACATGCCGAGGATCATCCCCGGCACGATGAACATCTGCAGGTTGCCGATCGGATCCTCGCTGAAGGGGATCAGCATGATCGGCGGCATGTAGCCGAACCATATCGCCGGGTAGATGATGACCAGCGTCGCCAGCCAGAAGTCGGGAACGGAGATGCACAGTATGGCGACGCTCCGCCCGATGTAGTCCCCGGCACGGTCCTGACGTACCGCCGAGTACACGCCGATGGGAATGGCCAGCACCAGCGAGAAGACGATGCCGATCAGCCCGAGCTCGAGGGTGACAGGCCAGCGCTGTGCCATCAGGTCGAGCACCTCCATGTCTCGCCACCACGAGATGCCGAGACTCCCCTGGAGAATGCCGCTGAAGGTTCCATCGACCTGCGAGACCACGCCCAGCCAACGCCCGTAGAGCACGATCGACGACGCGTCGAGGCCGAGATTCTGCTCGATCATCGCGCGATCCATCCCCGACTCGACCGCGCCGGGAACGGACAACATCGCGTCCACCGCGTCGCCCGGAATCAGCCCCATCATGAAGAATATGATTACCGAGGTGATGAATATCACCGGGACCATCAGTAGAAGGCGTCTTATGACGTAACTGCGCATGCGTTCAGTCGATGTCTGCGGTTGGTCGGAATCCCGCCCCGGCGCATGGCTGCCGGTCTCTCGTCGGTCGGATCTTCGAGTGGCATGCCGAGCGGTTCATCGATGGCTCCTCGGGGGCGGCTCAAGCGCTCGGGTCGGCGTGCAGCACGTAGGCGCAGCGGTCCGAGTACCCGCGCTCGTGCAGCAGCGGGTAACGCTCGGCGACGAGAGGATCGTGCCCGGGAATCACCCGCGATGCGTGACCGGCCAAGCGCTTGATCGTCCGAAAGCCCTCGAGCATCTCCTCGACGCGGTCCACGATCGGGAAGGGCTTTTCCTGCTCGAAGTTCTCGTAGTAGTGCGAGGCGTCGGACGCCAGCACCAGCGGTCCGCGCCGCGTGGCGACCCGGACGCACTGCAGGCCACGGGAGTGACCGCCGATGCGGTGCACCTCCACACCCGGGGCGATCTCCTCCGCCCCGTCGTGGAACCGAACGCGCCCGGAGAAGACCTTTCGCACCATGTCGCAGACGTGATCGGCCGTGTAGGGGGCGCGCAGCGTCGCGTGGCACATGCACGGGCCCGTCGCGAACGCCATCTCCGCCACCTGCAGGTGGAACGTCGCCACGGGGAAGCGATCGAGCGACCCGGCATGGTCGTAGTGCAGGTGCGTGATGACCACGTCGGTGACGCGCTCCGGGTCGACGTCCAGCTCCGCCAGCGCGTCGATCGGATCGCGCAGCAGCGTGCGACCGCGGCGCGCGGCCTCGGCGTGATCGAAGCCGGTGTCCACGACGATCGTGCGGTGCTCGTTTCGCAGCACCCACACGAAGTAGTCGACGCGGTGCACGGACGCGTGGTCGTCGTCGAAGATGAACGAGTCCGCGCGGGTCCGGTCATCGCGCGTCGCGTAGTGCAGCGCGAACACTTCGTGTTGTTCGGTCATGGCGCGCCTCCGGCCCCGCGTGGGAGGGACGACCTGAATCTTACCCATGCAGTGAGGATATTTCACAGGATTTATCTATAGACTGTGTCTATAGGTCGCGGCGGAATTTTCGTTGGTCGTCCGACGGCTGATCGTCCACGCTATCGCGCGCGACGTCGCGGTTGAGGAGGTTCGACGATGCATCGGAGCGACACGCGCTCGAGCGGACGGCGGTCCCGGCGCTCGGTGGGACAGCGGCACGACCGGTTGCCCGGGGAGCGGTGAGCGTCTCGGCCACCTATCCCGAGCACTCGCGCGCCTGCGTCGTGCGGCGGTTCGGCGCGCCACCTGCCGTCGAAGAGGTGCCGGTCTCGCGCGACATCGAGCCCGGTGCCCTCTTGGTGCGGATCGTCGCGGCCTCGGTCTGCGGCACGGACGTTCACCTGGTGCGCGGCGATCTCGCGTTGAGTGTCGATCTGCCCGTCATCCTCGGTCACGAGATGGTCGGCGAGATCGTGGCGTTGGGAGCGGGCGCCGATCGTGACAGCGTGGGCGAGAAGCTGCGCCCGGGCGAGCGCGTCGTCTGGACCCACACGACCTGCGGCCACTGCTTCTTCTGCGCGGTTTCTCTGCAGCCGACGCTGTGCGAGAACCGCCGCCAGGTCATGTTCGAGAACATCGTGCGCGCCCCCTACCTGCTCGGCGGCTTCGCCGAGTACGGCTACGTTCTGCCCGACGCCGGGCGCGTGCGCGTGCCCCGCTCGATCGATGATCGGCTCGCGAGCGTGTCCTCCTGCGCGCTTCGTTCGGTCATGCAGGCCTTCGACGTGCTCGGCCCTCTCGGCAGCCACGAGACGGTGGTGGTGCAGGGTGTCGGCCCACTCGGTCTGTTCGCCGTCGCGGTGGCGAGGTTGTGCGGCGCGCGCCGCGTTGTCGCCATCGGCGCCCCGGCCGAACGCCTTGCGCTCGCCGAGGCCTTCGGGGCGGACCGGGCGATCGACCTGCACGCCACCACGGCCGAGGAGCGGCTGGCGCTCGTGCGCGAGGTGACGGGCGGTCGCGGAGCCGATGTGGTGATGGAGTTCGCCGGTGACGCGTCGGCGTTTGCCGAAGGGGTGGATCTCGCGCGCCGCGGCGGGCGCTACGTACTGAGCGGCCTGCTCGGCCCGACCGAGGCGTCGTTCGTCCCCTCGCGCATCGTCACGAAGGGGCTCAGCATCCTGGGCGCCTTCTCGGGCCACGTCGGCGCCTACAAGGCGGCGCTCGAGTTCCTGGAGCGACACCGGGGCGAGGTCGACTTCGGGGCGATGATCGGCGGCGCCTATGCGCTCGAGGAGATCGGAACCGCGCTCGAGCGGATGGAGAGGATGGAAGAGATCAAGCCGATGGTGCTGCCGTGAGCGCCGATGAGCTACTCCGGGTCGAGGGGGCGGGCGCGCGTCGAGGCGGGCTGAGCGGTGTTCGGGTGCTCGATCTGTCGAGGCTGGTGGCGGGCAACATGGCGACGCACGTCCTCGCCGATCACGGCGCGGACGTCATCAAGATCGAGGCGCCCGGGCGGGGCGACGACCTGCGTCGCTGGCGCGTGGGCGGGGTCGAGGTGTTCTGGAAGGTCTTCGCGCGCAACAAGCGCTCGGTGGAGCTCGACTTTCGCTCGGGCGAGGGACGCGAGCTGTTCCTCGAGCTCGTGGGCGATGCGCAAGTGGTGGTCGAGAACTTCGTGCCCGGGAAGATGGAGGGGTGGAACCTCGGCCCGGACACCCTTCTCGCGCGCAACCCCTCCCTGATCGTCCTCCGCGTGTCGGGCTGGGGGCAAAGCGGGCCGATGGCGAGGAGCCCCGGGTTCGGCACTCTGGTCGAGGCGCGCTCGGGCTGGGCGTACATGAACGGACCGGCGGATCGGCCGCCGACCCTGCCGCCGCTCGCGCTCGCGGACATGATCGCCGGGCTGTACGGCGCCTCGGCCGTCCAGACGGCGCTGCGCCAGGTCGAGGTGGCGGGTGGGGCGGGACAGGTGGTCGACCTGTCGCTGCTCGAGCCGATCCTGTCGATCCTCGGTGCGGAGGCCGCGCAGTTCGGGCTGACCGGAACGCCGACCGAACGCAGCGGCAACCAGTCGAGCCATGCGGCGCCGCGCAACGTGTACGCCGCCTCCGACGGCGGGTTCGTCGCGCTGTCGGGCTCCATGCAGGCCATGGCCGAGCGCATCTTCCGAGCCATCGAACGCCCAGAGCTGATCGACGATGCGCGCTTCACCGACAACGACGCCCGCGTTGCCCACCGCGACGAACTCGATGCGATCATCGGCGGCTGGATCGGTGGGCGCACGCGCGACGAGGCGCTCGCCCGGTTCGACGAGCTCGGCGTCACGGCCGGACCGCTCGGCGCGATCGGGGATCTGTTCGCGGATCCGCACGTGCGCGAGCGCGGATCGCTGGTGCGCCTCGCCGACGCCTCGCTCGGCTCCGTCGCCATGCACGGCGTGGTCGCGCGGCTCTCGCGCACGCCCGGAGCGATCGCGGCGCCGGCCCCGCGTCTCGGCGAGCATTCCGACGAGATTCTCGCGCCCTACCGAGCCCGACGCGAGGACAGGTCGTGAGCGTGCGACCCGCAGCGCCGTGGCGCTCCTACCTCTTCGTGCCGGTGCTGAACGAACGCTTCGTGGCGAAGGCCGCGTCGCGGGGGGCCGACGCGCTCCTGCTCGATCTCGAGGACGCCATCCCGCTGGCGCTCAAGGCGGAGGCTCGCGCGGCCCTGCCGGCGGTCGCCGAGCGGCTGGCGGCGGAGCGGTGCGACGTGCTCGTGCGCGTCAACCGCCCCTGGGCGGACGCGCTGCCGGACCTCCTCGCGGCAATCTCGCCCTCGGTGCGGGCCATCGCCGCGCCAAAGGTGCCGAACGCGGGCCACGTGGGTGCGCTGTGCGAGATCATCGACGAGGCCGAGCTCGCAGCCGGCATGAGCCCGGGCCGTACCGCGCTGATCGCCATGATCGAGACAGCCGAGGGCTTGGCGGAGATCCGCGCCATCGCCAAGGCGTCGCCGCGGGTGGCGGGCCTGATCGTCGGTGCCGAGGATCTCGCGACCGATCTGGGCGCCAGACCCGTTCCGGACTTGCTGCACGGGCCGAACGTGGCGGCCGTCCTCGCCGCGCGCGAGGCCGGCTGCGCGCCGATCGGCTACGTCGGATCGGTCGCCGACTACACCGACCTCGAGAGCTTCGGCGCGACCGTCCGGGCAGCGAGGGCGCTCGGCTTCGTCGGTGGTTTCGCGATCCATCCGGCCCAGGTCCCGGTGCTCAACCGGGAGTTCTCGCCGTCGAACGAGGAGCTCGAGCAAGCGGGCCGCATCGTCGCCGCCTTCGACGAGGCCCTGAGCCGCGGCGTCGGCGCGGTCGAGGTGGGCGGGCGCATGGTCGATCGTCCGGTGGCCGAGCGGGCCAGAGCGGTGCTGAACAACCGGGCCGGAACGTGACGGCGCGCGGGACCCCCGCGGCGCACCTCGCATCGGCCGACGGTTCGGGGCTGATGGACTTGAAGGATCTGCGTTGCGTTGTCGTCATCGCCCGCTCCGGCTCGTTCGTTCGCGCCGCCGAGATTCTCGCCATGTCGCAGCCCTCGGTCAGCGCACGCATCCGGCACCTGGAGGCGCGGCTCGGCGTGGCCCTTTTCGAGCGGCTGCCCCGCGGGGTGCGCTTGACCCGGGAGGGCGAGACGTTTCGCGACGGCGCCGACGAGATCCTCGGCCGGATCGACGCGCTCGGCGATGACATGAGGTCGGCGTCCGCGAGGTCGCCGGAGGGGCTGGTACGCGTCGGGCTGCCGATGTCGCTGACGGCGCTGCTGTCCATATCGCTTCTCGATCGGTGCCGCGTGGAGCTGCCCGCGGTGAGGGTGCGCATCGTCGAGAGCCTGTCAGGCTACATCGCGCAGTGGATCGAGGACGGTCAGCTCGACCTCGGTGTCGTCTTCGGCGAGACGGCGCCCGCGGGCCTCGTCGCCGAACCGCTGGTCAGGGAGTCGCTGCTGATCGCCGCCGCAACGGAGGAGGCGCTCGCGCCGCTGCTGGACGTGGACGGCAACTTCCCCTTCGCCCGCCTGGTCGACACGCCGCTGATCGTGCCGGGCCCGCAGCACGGTCTGCGCCAGCTGATCGAGCGTCAGGCGCGCGCGGAGGGCGTCGATCTCGACGTGGCCATCGAGATCGATGCCTTCGTCGAGATCCAGCGGCTCGTCGCCAGAGGCGACGGGTTCGCGATCCTGTCGTCGGCCGCGCTCTCCGACATCGCCGACACCGAGCTTGCCACGGTGCGGATCGTGGCACCGGAGCTATCGCGCGTGGTGAGCCTGAGTCACGACGCCTCGCGACCGCTACCGCGCGCCGCGCGCGAGGTCGCGCGACGAATCTCCGACGAGATGCACCGTTTCGTTCGCAGCGGTACGTGGGAGGCGGCCGCGGTGGACGACCCCTGAGCGACGACCCTCGCCGTTCGACATCGAGGCCACGATCCGCGACCGTCGGCGTGCCTGTGGCAAGACCCTACTGCAACTTGTCGGCGGTTCGGGCGAGGAAGGCCACCAACCGGTGATCCGCCCAACAGCACTACTTCTGCGAATGCAGACCGAACATGTTGCCGTCAGGATCCGTCGCCAGTGCGATGAAGCCATACTCGCCGATCGACATCTTGTCGCGCTCGAGCGTTCCGCCCGCCTCGGCCACGCGCCCGGCCTCCACTGCACAGTCATCGGAGTTGAAGTACACGATCGTCCCGTTGCCGTTCATCGGAAAGCCGGGCATTCTGACGAGCGCTCCGGCGGCCCCTGCACCGCCCTGCTGCATCGGAAAGGCCATCATCTCGAGTCCCGAGTCGGGGCCACCGGAATCCTCGTCCGCCATGTCCGGGATCGGCAGTGGCTCGATGGATACGCCAAGCACGGTCTCGTAGAAGGCCTTGGCGCGCGACATGTCGTCGACGTAGATCTCGAACCAGACGACGGGATTGATGCTCATGGGCGTCTCCTGTGCGAATCGAACGTAGCGGCTGACGCCGTGGTGCGGTGAGCTCTCGCCGATCCAGACTGCGCGTCAGACTTCAGTATACTACCCTATACTGTAATTGTATACTGTTGCTGCGAGCTGGGTCATCTTCGCCCAAACTGCCGAAAACGGTGCAGTAGGGGCTCCCGTGCGCGATTCGCGGCCTGCTCGACACGGTTTGCGGACGGTCCGCTGTTCGCCACGTCGGCGGCGTTCATTGCGGATGAGAGCGCTGGGATGAAGGCGGGCGCGCGGGCAATCGATCGCCCAACGACAAGCGGCTCGACAAGCTCGCGCCGGCCCACTCATCGACGCGCGGCGTGAACGACTCGATCGTCGACGGCGCGCCCTCCCGCGCAAGTCTCCGCTTGCCGCGGCGATCGGCTACGTACGCAAACGCTGGACGGAACTCACGCGCTACGTCGGCGACGGACGCCTCGAGATCGACCACAATACGCTCGAACGTCAGATCACGCCGATTGCCCTTGGGCGGAACCGTCTCTTCGCCGGCGCCGACAGCGGTGGTGATCGTGCCGCGCGACTCTACGGGCTGCTCAATAGCGCGAAGCTGAACGGCCTTGACGGCGAAGCGTACCTGCAATATGTACTCGAGCGCATCGCCGTGCACCCGGTCGGCTGCGTACACGAGCTGCTTCCCTGGCACGTAGCGGCCGAGATCGATCGCGGCAACTGACCCGCTCCCGATCGCGCCGTCAATCACGATGCTGGTCGGACGGATACCCCCGATCTCATGCGTGCGTGCTGATAAGCGAGCCCGGGCCAGATCGGAGCGCTCCCTGAAGAGCATTGCGCACCAGCGGCAGAAACGCCTCGTCTCCTCCGCCGCGACTCGCCCCGACGAAGAGCGTCGCGATGTCGCCCGCCGCACGACTTTGCAACGCGCTCGTGAGACGGCGTCGACTACGCCCGTCGTACTCGAGCGCTCCTCCGGAGGCGGTTCCAAGCTCAATCCCGCGTCGGCGCAGCGCGCGCTCCCCACCGGCCTCGATCAGATCCGTCGCCGCACTCGAAAGCGCCGAGGTGAGCGCCCGCCCTGCCGCCGACGTCGCAGATGTCGCCAGAGTGTCAATCTCGTCGACGAGCCGCTCGTACGCGTTCGCTGCACGGTAAGAGCGGCGTCGCGCTGTATCGCTCACCCCGCCGGACGGTGTCGCCGCTAGGAGCGACACGTCGTCGACCATCGCGCCGCGAAAGTCGGTGAACTCTGCGTGCTCGGTCAACGCAACGACCGAGCTCGATCCGCTCGCCTGCACCTCGTAGCGGTACGTCTTCCAGTCCGGCCAGTCCCGCTCGCCCAACCCCCGACCATCGACCTCGTCGATAACGTCCAGAAGCGTGCCGTCGAAGCGTACCTCGACGGCGCTCGAGGCGGCCGACTCGTTCGGGCGAAAGGTGTGAGCGAGCGAGAGCAGGTAGAACTCTCCCGCCGTCGTCGCCACGCTCTGCTGGTAGGTCGTCTGCATCGAGGAGTGATCGAGCTCGACGAACTGCTGCCCCGATGCCGAGTCCGCCGCAGCGCGCCAGATCTCGAAGCGGCTCTCAGGGGAAGTCCATCCCGGCATGCTCGAGTATTGCCCGATCGATGCGCCGTAGCGTGAGTCGCCTGCCCCGTCGGGGTGCACCGGCGCCTCGAAGCCGCCGTTGACGATCAGTTGCGTCGCGCCCGAGGCGGGCGCGAGCGTGCCGCCGCCGCTGCCGCCGCTCGGGGGGTTGCGGGCCACATCGCGCAGCGCCTTTTCGAGCTCCTCGGCATGACGAAGCATCGCGCCGATCCCGCTTCGCTCGGCCACGCTCAGCGAAACCTGTGGGGGCGGCGTCGACAGGGCAGGAGGCGCCGAGGCCATCACGCGCGAGGAGGATCGCGTCGGGGCGAACGAGAAGCTCGGGATGATCACCTCGGTCGGTCGTTCTGGCAGGGCATGCGGACATGTAGCGACTAGCGGCCCGAGAAATGGTCCCCGCCACCCCGAATTGCGACAGGGCCAGCGATCGAGGCGTTTCGGTCGAGCCCGCCGAGCAGCGGGCTCGATGCGGTCGACTCACACGGAAACGCTGCGCATTCGCAGCTCCACGTCACGCTCGCCGCGATTCGGCGGTTCACTATCGGCGTGGGCCTCGGTGTAGGTCGGGCCGACGGGGAGATCTCGCCCCAGCCGGCAATGGCGTTGTCCGTCACGATCTTCACGAGCGTGCCGTCGAGGGCGTGCACCTCGGCGTTCACCATGGTGTAGGGCCCGTTCACGACGGGAAGATCGTGCCGGCACACCTCGATCCGTTCGATCTTCAACCCGTTCCTCGCATCATTCGCGACCGGCACGCCACTGCTTCCAGGCGAGTGCGGCACCGATCCCGACGGAGGCGAACGGTTCGGGTGGCAGAGGCTGCGGTGGGGCCTCGCCCAACATCGCGCGGGTCGCCTCGCTCTCGATGCCCGTGACCAGGTCCGCCGCCGACATGCCCGCGAGCGTCCCCCGGGTGGTGCCGAGCCCGTTCTGGCAGACGGCGGCGAAGAGCCCGGGTTCGATCTCGCCGTGAGCGGCGACACCGTTGCGACTGAGGCAGAGATGTCCGCCCCAGCGCAGCGGCATGTCGATGCCGGCGAGCGTCGGAAACCGTTCCAGGAATCGCTTGTCGTGAAGCCGCCAGGTCCGCTCGGCGGAGGCCTCCGCCCCACCCAGGCCAGGGTCGTTGACGAAGCGCGTGCGAACCACGATCCGGCTGCCGCCACCCTCCTCGATGCGCCGGACGGTCGTGCCCATCGGATCGGACGGGGTCGCCCCCCAGACCGACTGGCCCGGCAACGCCTCGCGTGGGAAACGCGCCGTCATCGAGGCGAAGGTCACCACGTGGATCAGCTGACGGCGGAAGAAGCCGAAACTCTCCGCGTGACCGTTCACCGCGAGGATCACCCGCGCGGCGCTGACGCCGCCCCCGTCGCTCTTCAGCCGCCAGCAAGCCCCCTCGCGCACCATTTCGCGCACGGGGCTGTTCTCGTGGATGCTCAGGCGCGCCCCTGTCGTGCGACGCAGGGCGTCCGCGAGCCCGCGCACGTAGGCGGCCGGCTGCAGCATCACGGTACCGGGCGTGTGCACGCCGCTCGTGTACCAGCGGGTGCCGGTCCGCTCGAGCATGGCCTGCGCGTCGAGGCACTCGTACGGCTCGCCGAGGCGCGCGAGATGAGAGGCGTAGTCGTCGTTCGCACGATCCCCGCCCGGGGTCGACGCCGCGTTCAGCTTGCCCGAGGGGTCAAACGTCGAGGAGTCGAACCCGTACTCCTCGGCGAGCTCCGCGCCGAAGGCGATGGCGAGACGGTTGGCGGCGGTCTGCCGCCGGTCCGAGTCGGCCGAGCCGCCGGCGTAGTCGTCGGAGGCGAGATCGTGCGGCAGGTCGATCATGAAGCCTGAGTTGCGCCCCGCCGGCCCCTCCGCGACCCGCCCGGCCTCGAGCACCGCGATCGAGGCCCCCGGCGCGTTCTTGGCCAGACGCCTGGCGGCCGAGAGGCCCGCGAACCCCGCCCCGACGATCGCGACATCGGCGGTCACGTTTCCGCTCAGGGGCACAGCCTGCGGGAGCGGCGGCAGCAGCCGGTTCCAGCCGGCCGGTCCCGTGCTGCGCGGCAGTCGGCTCGCGACGAAGCCGTTCAATCGAGCGCCTCAGCGGCATCGTCGGCGAGATCGATCCACAGCGTCTTCAGCTCGGTGTACTGCTCGTGCGCGTGCAACGACTTGTCGCGCCCGCCGAAGCCCGATTGCCGGTAGCCGCCGAACGGCGTCGTCGCATCCCCTTCCCCGAAGCTGTTGACCGTCACGGTGCCGGCACGGAGCGTCCGCGCGCCGCGGATCGCCCGCTTGACGTTCGAGGTGAACAGCGAGGCGGCGAGACCGTAGGGCGTATCGTTGGCGATGCGCAGCGCCTCGTCGAAGCCGCCGACGGTGATGACCGCGAGCACCGGCCCGAAAATCTCCTCGCGCACCAGCGCCTCCTCCGCCGCCGCGGCGTGCACGACGGTCGGCTCCACCCAGCGCGCGTCGACGCTCCGGCCTCCAACGACCAGCCGTTCGGCGGGGAAGTCATCGAGGTGCGCGGAGACCTTCTCGAAGTGCGCACGCGAGACGAGTGGTCCGATGCGCGTGGCGGGATCGAGCGGATCGCCGAGCGGCCATTCGCGAAGATGCGCGACGATGCGCTCGAGCAGGGCGTCGACCACGCCCCGGTGCACGATCAGGCGCGAGATCGCCGAGCAGTTCTCCCCCATGTTCCAGAAGGCCCCGGCGACGACGTGGGCGGCGACCCGGTCGAGCGACTCGGCGTCCTCCATGACGATACACGGGTTCTTGCCGCCCATCTCGAGCACGACCTCCTTGAGGTTCGACTCGGCGGCGTAGCGGAGAAAGCGCCGTCCAGTCTCGGTGGAGCCGGTGAAGGAGATCATGTCGACATCGTCGTGGCGCCCGAGCGGCTCCCCGGCGTCGGGGCCGCTGCCGGGCAGCACGTTCAGCACTCCGGCGGGCAGGCCCGCCTCGGCGGCGATCTCGGCGAGCGCGAGCGCGGTGAGCGAGGTCTCCTCGGCGGGCTTGACGATGACCGAGCAGCCGGAGGCGAGCGCGGGCCCGAGCTTCCACGCGAGCATCAAGAGCGGGAAGTTCCAGGGCAGCACCAGCCCGACCACCCCGATCGGCTCCCGAAGAATCATCGCCAAGTGGTCGTCCGAGGCGGGGCTCACCTCGTCGTAGAGCTTGTCGATCGCCTCGGCGTGCCAGCGCAGACAGCCGATCGCGTCGGGCAGGTCGATCGTCTCGCAGTCGTAGATCGTCTTGCCGCTGTCGAGGCTTTCCATCACCGCGAGCTCGCGCGAGCGTCGCTCGAGCAGTCGGGCGAGGCGCAGCAGAACCCGCTTTCGCTCGGGCGGCGGCAGCCGACTCCAGCGACCGTCCGCGAACGCCTCGCGCGCCTTCCCGACCGCGAGCGCCACGTCGCGGGCGTCACAGGCGGCCACGTCCGCGAGGCGCTCGCCCGTCGCGGGGTTCACCGTCTCGAACGTCGTCCCGCCGATTGCCGGACGAAAGCGCCCGTCGATCCAGGCGTTGGCCGGGAGCTGCAGCCCCTCGGCGAGCGCCGCGTACTCCGCTCGGGTGAGCAGCGTGCTCATCGCTCGGTCCTCCGGAGGCTGGCCAGTGTGGTTTCGAGCACGTCGACGACGCGGTCCATGCGCCGGCGCTCCTCCTTGTTCAGGTCCTTCAGCGGCGGGCGCACGCCACCCGTGCGCCCGCCCTTCCGCTCGAGCCCGTACTTGACGCACTGGATGAACTTGCCACCCTGCTCCAGCACGTCCATCAGCGGCAGCATCGCGCTCATGATCGCGCGTCCCGCGCTGAAATCGCCGCGTTGTGCGCAGGCCTCGTACAGCTCGATGTGCTCGCGCGGCAGGAAGTTCGAGCCCGCGCAGATCCAGCTCCGCGCCCCCCAGGCGAAGAATTCGAGCGCCTGATCGTCCATGCCACAGCTCATCGGCACGTGCGGGTAGTCGCGCGCGAGCAGGTGCACACGGTTGATGTCGCCCGAGCTCTCCTTGATGCCGCACACGTTGCTGGAGCGGGCGACCCGATCGAGGAACTCGCGGCCCATCGAGACACCCATCCGGCCGGGATAGTTGTAGAGAACGATCGGCAGGTTCGCCGCCCGGTCGATCGCGAGCGCGTTCAGCGCGTTCTCGCGCTCGGTCGGCACCGAGTACGGCGGGGTGCCGAGCAGGATGGCGGCCGCCCCCATCTCGCGCGCCGCCCGGGCGATCGCGATCGAGTCCTCGGTGCGGAGCGTTCCGGTACCGACGATGACGGGCAATCGCTCTCCGACCCGCTCTCTCGTGAAGCGCGCCACGTCGATTCGCTCCTCGAGCGTCTGCGCGTAGTTCTCCCCGGTAGAGCCACCGGAGATCAGGCCGTGCACACCGGCGCCGACCAGGGTCTCGATCAGCTCGGCGAGCGCGTCACGATCCACGCCTCCGGCGGCCGCCCACGGCGTGACGAGCGGTGTGTAGATGCCTTCGAGCTTCACGGGAAGAGCCCGGCGCGGAATGCTGCGTGTGGCACGGTGATGCCTCGGTGGTTGCGATCGGACATCGCGACTGCCGATGCCGCGATTCGAGAACGGCCATCGGCGACGGATAATTGTATACATCTAGCATACATCAAGCACCGCCGCCGAGAGACGGAGTCGGGCGCGTCGAGCGAGGTCGGCGGCGCAGTCCTCCTCGGCACACCGCCCTGCCCCGGCCGGGCGGCCGACGATCGCGTTCCGGGCGAGTACGACCCGTCCGGTAGCGGCCCGTGCCCGCCCGGGCTCGATGCCGTCTCCCGGTGCTCGCATGGCTCGTGTTAGCTTCGACGCGCGAGCGATTCCCGCCGCGACCTCGACTCCTCCGACAAGCGCATGGCGATCGTCAATCGAAACGAGGTGTACGCCGACCTGAAGCGCCGCGTGCTGACGCTCGAGTTGCCTCCCGGCGCGAACCTCGACGAGACCCGCATCAGCGAGGAGTACGGCATCTCGCGAACGCCGCTTCGCGACATCCTCCGCGAGCTCGCCGGCGAGGGCTACGTCGATATCGTCGGCAACCGCGGCGCGTCCGTCTCGTCGATGAACCACAAGATGCTGCGCGACTTCTTCCGCACGGCCCCGGCGGTGTACTCCATGGTCGCCCGACTCGCCGTCCAGAACGCCGAGCCCGCCTCCCTTCGCGAGCTCAAGAGCTCGCAGCGCTCGTTCGCCCGGGCGGCGCGTGCCGCCCGCGTCGACGACCTCGTCACTCACAACGAGCGGTTTCACGCGCTGATCGGCGAGATGGCGGACAATCAGTATCTCCGGCCGACGCTCCAGCGGCTGCTGATCGACCACTCGCGCATCGCCCAGACCTTCTACCAGAAGCGCAATGCCGAACGCGGGGATCGGCTTGCGCGCGCGGTGCGTCAGCACGATCAGATGATCGAGGCGATCGAGCACGGCGACGAGGAGGGCATCGTCGAGGTCACGCTCGCCCACTGGGAGCTCTCGCGCAGCCAGGCGGACATCTTCGTGCGCGCCGACCCGCTCGAGCTCGACGCCTGAGCTCCGCACCGACGGGCGTCCGCCCGCGCTCGCTTCAGCACGTCTCGTTGAGACCGCCGTCGGCCGGAATCTCCCGCTCGCGCCGCGCGATGTAGTCGAGGAGCTCCTCGTTCTTGGCCGGATCGAGTGCCGGTTCCTCGTAGCGGGCGATCTCGGCGCGGGCGAACGCCAGCGCCCGTGCGGTGATCTCGTGCGCCCCGTCCGCCTGCCACTGCTCGAACGAGCAGTTGTCGAACAGCTTCGGCATGAAGAAGGCCCGCTCGAAGTTCGCGAGCGTGTGCGCGTGGCCGAGGTAGTGTCCGCCGGGCCCGATATCGCGCACCGCCGCCAGCGCCTCGTCGAAATCGTCCCAGCGCAGGCCCGAGGCCATGCGGTGACCCATCGCGGCGACCTCGGCGTCGACGACGAACTTCGCCGTCGAGCAGTGCAGCCCGGCCTCGTTCCAACCGGCCGAGTGCCAGATGTAGTCCGCTCCCGCGTGCAGCGTCGCCATCATCGTCATCGCGCTCTCGTAGCCCGACTGCGCATCGAAAGTCTTCGCCCCGCCGAGCAGGCCGGAGGTGCGCCACGGAACGCCGTAGTGACGCGCCATCTGCCCGATCATGTAGTTCATCAACGAGATCTCCGGGGTGCCGGCCATCGGCGCACCGGACTGCATCGAGACGGTCGCGAGG
>ENA-ORXM01003314-ORXM01003314.1-marine-metagenome-genome-assembly--contig:-NODE-3314-length-16327-cov-12.616677_pt1 | contig 16327 bp, 13 predicted proteins | sample MGYA00237867_ERZ511480 | MGnify/ENA primary metagenome ERZ511480 (study PRJEB26309, sample SAMN06266103) | marine metagenome | isolation source: Algal blade | place: United Kingdom:Sidmouth, United...
ATGAAGCTTTTGATTGTTTCATACAAGGCTTGATTTTGCATAAAACCTTGAAAGATGATTTTGAGAAGAATTAAGCCCACAAACACAAAGAGGTTTGCCAAAATGAGCCGATTGGTCATTGAGCCATGTCTAAACTGGTTGCGGATGTCTTCTATTATAGAGGAATTTTTTCCGTACATTTTGTCTAAATTTTTTTTAAGGAATGCATCTTAGGAATGTTGTAATATTCTTTATCCCTTAAACATAGTTGTTGTAATGTTTCAAAATTGATATATGGAGGTTCAGACAGTGCAACATAGACCCGATAGTAGCGGTATGGCTTTCTTTTGGTTCTGTAGTACTTAGTACTGTGTTGCTGTGGTTCGGTTCTTACGTGATTTTTGTGGTTCTTAATTAAGCCATAATAGCGGATAGCGGGACCATCTGTCACGACAAGGTTACTGACCGTTCTCTCCAAATTGTAAGTTTATATCAATAGTTGCTTTGGTTTAAGACAATTATTGTACCTAAAATAACGAATTATAGGGGAAAACAGTTTGATAAAACAGAAAAAATAGTTGTTTTTTTAATATTAAGATGATTTTTTACCTAAAATCGTTTTAACTCTTAGCAGTTAATCTCCAAAATTGCATGAGAATAAATCCAAAAATCATTCCACCCAAATGGGCAAAATGGGCAAGGTTGTCGCCTGAAAACTGCATAAAACCCAAAAAGAGACTGCCTACAAAAAGTAGGGCAATCATATATTTTGCTTTGATGGGAATAGGAACAAAGATAAAGTATAAATCAACATTGGGATTCATTAAGCCAAATGCTGTAAAAAGACCTGTAGTTGCGCCTGATGCACCTACCATGCCATAAACATAACTTTGATATAAATTAGCTGATCTGTTTACTTCTGCTAAGGCTGGCGTAAGGGTTTGGGTTATAGAATAAGCTTCATAAGCATAAAAAGCCATTTGGGTAAAGGCTGCGCCTAATCCACAAAAGATATAGAAAAATAAAAAGCGTTGAGGACCAAATTTACGTTCTATAACACTGCCAAACATCACTAAAACAATCATATTGAACACAAAGTGCATGAAGCCTCCATGTGTGAACATATGGGTGATGATCTGAAAAGGACGGAATTGTGGGGAATCCCAATAGTGTAGTGCGAAACAATCTGTAAGGCTGCTAAAAGTACCTAAATATGGACTTAATGACCCTGTTAATGTCAAGGTTGCGAACAAGAACAAGGCGTTGATAATCAGCAAGTTTGTCACAACGGGTGTAAACATATGCGAAAAAGAAGACTGCTGCATTTATTTTATAGTTTATGTCGTTTTAGTAGTTTTTGCAGTTTTTGTGGTTTCTGCAACTACAAAAACCACTTAAACTATAAAAACTACTAAAACTAAGAGCAAAGCGATTGATTATTTTCGTTTTTGAAATTGTTTTTCTAGTTCGTCCAAACTTTGTTTAATGAAAGTGAGTCGTCCATTGGGGGCAATATACGGTTTTTCACAGGCAAAAAGTTGATCTATAAGGACTTGCATTTCTTCTGTAGTCAGCAATCTTCCCGCTTTGATGGCAGAATGTCTTGCCATGGCACGAGCCAAATTGGTTCTTTTGTCAATTTGCAAATCAAGTGCATTGGTTCTAAATTGGGAAATGAGGTCGTCAAAAGTTTGATCTAAATCGGTACTTCCTCTCGAATTTTGTAAATCTGAAGGTACACCATAAATCGTGAAAACATTGTCTAACTCTGCTTCTAAAGTGTAGCCCAATGCATTAATTTCGGGTAAAATATCGCTCAATAATTGTGCGTCTGCCGTTGATAATTGCAACTTATGTGGAAATAAGAGCTTTTGTGTACTGCTCGTTTGATTGGTTAGGGAATGATGGTATTTCTCAAACAAAATGCGCTCATGCGTCGCTTGTTGGTCTAAGATAATAATGCCCGATTTTATATGATAAACAATGTATTTTTGATGGAGTTGGAACGGTTGAAACTCTATTTTTTCCTCTATATTGGTTTCTGTTGGCGTTTTTCTTCTCTTGCCCGTATTCAAAGAACTTGGCATTGTGGTAAACTGACTTTTATTGCCTTGTGTTGGGGCATTGGAGCTTGGTCTACCTGTATCTTTATACAATTCCTGCCAATTTTTTAGATTATCCCTTTCCGTTTTTTCAACCGTAGGCAAGTTATTCAAATCTTCTTCACTTCCTTTAAATGATGCTGTACTTTTCCCTTTGGACGTTAAAGAAAATGGAGGCGGTAAATTTGGTTTATTAGAAGCAGAGGGCGTAGGAGGGGTAGAAAAGGACAAACTGGCTTCTTGATCAAAGTCCAACATCGGAGTGATGCTATAGGTTGCTAAAGCCCGTTTGACAGCCCCATTGATAAAAGTATAGATGATTTGTTCATCATCAAACTTGATTTCCTGTTTGGTTGGATGTACATTAACATCAATTTTGGCAGGATCAATGTCCACATAAATCACATAAAGCGGATACGTATCTTTTGACAACAAATCATCATAAGCGTCCATCACAGCCCGATGCAAATACGTACTTTTGATAAAACGCTTATTGACTAAAAAGAACTGTTCCCCTCTTGTTTTGCGAGCAAATTGGGGTTTGCCAATAAACCCATAAATTTTTAGGAAATCCGTTTTTTCATTGATGGGAACGAGTCGTTCATCAAAATTTTTGCCCATTACCGAGACAATACGCTTTTTTTCATTGCCTTTTTTGAGGTGATAAATCTCATGTCCATTGTTGTGAACCGTAAGGAATATCTCAGGATGTGCCAAAGCAACCCGTTGAAACTCATCTAAAATATGGCGAGTTTCAACAGGATTCGATTTTAAAAATTTTCGACGAGCAGGAATATTAAAAAATAGATTTTTGATAGAGATAGACGTTCCTTTGGCGCATTGACAAGCCTCTTGTACCGTCACTTTAGATCCCTCAATCACAATACGAGTCCCCAATTCATCCTCTTCAGGACGAGTTTTGAGTTCCACATGGGCAATGGCAGCAATAGACGCCAACGCTTCCCCCCGAAAACCCATAGTTTGGATGGAAAAAAGGTCATTGGCTTCTCGTATTTTCGACGTTGCATGGCGTTCAAAACAGAGCCGAGCATCAGTAGGCGACATGCCTTTACCATTGTCAATGATTTGAATCAAAGTTTTGCCTGCATTCTTGACAATCAACTGAATACGAGTACTACCGGCATCAATAGCGTTCTCTAATAACTCCTTCACCGCAGAAGCAGGACGAGAAATAACTTCTCCTGCTGCAATCTGATTGGCAATGGCATCTGGTAATAATTTTATAATATCCGACATTAAATCCGATTTGCTTTACTGATAAAGACAAGCAAGAATATCAATAAAAAGGCAAAGGTAAATATTCCTGATACCATTCCCACTAAATATAGGGCTAAAATACCCAACATTATAAAGAGCAATACCGTTCTAAACAGCTGATTTCGTCCAGAAGTATTTCTGCGAAACACTCGATCTTTTTGGTCTGTAAATGAACCAACAATTAGACTGTTTTTATTTTTATAAAAGCTTCCACGCTCCATTTTTAGACGTTTTTTACTCTCTCTCTTTTCCGCATCAGAATCATAATAACGAGGTGTATAGCTAAACTTTTTGTGTTTTGGTAACTTGCTAAAAGATGATTTCAACATGTAGTTTGTTTTATTTAATGAAAAATATAAGTGTTATAAAAAAACTAATTGTGAACCCTGTTTATTATAGGCATAAATTACAAATAAATCATGAGAATGTAAAGTTTTTATAAGTTTATTAAGCTTTTAAGGAGAGAACGGTAAAGTGCTCCGTCGTGCAGCATGGTCTTGCTATACGCTATTATGGCTAAACAAGAACAAAAAATCACGAAAGAACCGAACCACAGAACTACAGCACTAAGAACTACAGCACCACAATAAAGCCATACCGCTACTATCAAGTCTATTTTTGGAAGGTTAGGACTATAAAGTACTCAAGTTATACCCTGAGAAATTTTTTATCCCAATTTGAGGCTTAGTTTGTCTTTTCTTTCTCTTTTTTGACGAAATTTTGACAGAAATAGTATCTTTGAAGGATAAATGATTTATATATATGTCGAAATGGATTTTATATTTAATAATTTATCACTTTGGGAACATAATATGTTGAATATTAAGATATTTATTTTGTTTACTTACTTACCTGAATTTTTTGTAAAAAAATAACCTCTTAATTTTTATTGGCAACTTAAAGATTTAAAGAAAAACAAGTCTAATGAAAAAAGTGATTCCAGAAAATAGCATTCTTTACCGATTATTATACTTTGTAGGACAGTTCATGATTCGCTCTTTTGAAAAAATCATTTCTCTTTCTGTTCCCAACAAAAAATTCTTTGAGTCCTCTGAATTTCCATGGGTGGAAGAGATAGAAAATGAATGGGATTTGATGCAAGCTGAATTAGAGGAATTACTCAAAAAGCGCAATACAATTCCCGATATATGTGATATATCAGAAGAGCAATTAAAAGTAGTCGATTTTGGGGAGTGGCAATCTTTTGCTTTCTTGTTTCATGGAGAAAAAGTAGAAATTAATTGCAACAACTACCCAGAGTCTTATAGGCTTTTACAAAAAATCCCAAGAATTAAAACAGCTTTTTTTTCTATTTTAGAACCGAATGTTGAGATTGCTGAACATCGGGGACCATTTAAGGGCTATTTGCGCTATCACTTGGGACTCAAAATTCCAGAAGAAAAAGAAAAATGTGCATTGAGATTAGGAGGAGAAATTCGTCATTGGGAAGAGGGAAAAAGTCTCATCTTTGATGATACTTTTAATCATGATGCTTGGAATAAATCTGACGAGACAAGAGTGATTTTGTTTGTAGATTTTATCCGCCCTATGCCCAAACCATTAGTTTATTTCAGTGAATTTCTGGTCTTTTTATTGGGGAAATCTCCTTTTGTAAAAAACGCCATTTTGAAATTGGGAATGCACGAAAAAGAAGCTTCTAAAGAGGATTGGAAAGAAAGAGCCAATGCCAATTAATTGTTAATGCTCACACAACCTAATAACACTTTGTCCAAGCTAGCTCCAATACCTCCGCAATCCTTGGCTATAGTGGTGCCTGTTTACCACAATGAATCTTCTTTGGAAGCATTACACCAACAAGTTCGAGCTTTGCCATTGGATGAAATAGAAAGGTGCCTTTTGGTATTTGTCAATGATGGCTCAAAGGATGCTTCTTGGGAGGTATTGAAAAAAATTAAAGAAAAAGATACAGATATTTGCTTGATTTCCTTTACAAGAAACTTTGGGCAAATTGCTGCTATAAAAGCAGGATTAAGGGCTGCGACAAATGTCGATTGGGTTGCCATTATTTCAGCAGATTTACAAGACCCAATTGATTTGATTCCGAAAATGTTAAAACATGGAGATGAACAAACAGATTTGGTAATTGCCTATCGAAAAGACAGGAGTGACGGATGGCTAAATAAAATGGGATCACGCTTTTTTTATAAGCTCATTAATCATTATAACAAAGAAGTTCCTGTGGGTGGTTTTGACTGTGCCTTGATGAGTCAGAAAGTCATTCCCCATTGGTTACAATTTAATGGCAGGCATCGCTTTATGCAAGCAGATTTGTTGAGTCTGGGTTTTCCCACTAAATTTATCCCTTATCATAGAAAAAAGCGAGAAAAAGGAAAGTCTCAAAATAAACTCAAAAACAAAATCAAATATTTTATAGACGGCTTTTTGAGAACAAGCTATTCTCCTATTCGCTGGATGTCAAGTATTGGTTTACTCTCTCTAATGTTAGGTGTCATTTACAGTATCCTAATTGTTTATAATTATTTTATGAATGATATTCCTTTCAAGGGTTGGGCACCTTTAATGATTTTGATTTTAATATTAGGTGGCTTGAATCTTTGTTTCTTGGGTATTTTAGGAGAATACATTTGGCGTATCTTTGACAATATGGATGACCGTCCAGAATACATTATTAAAGAAAAAATAGATTGATAAATGTTGGTAGTTGGTGCAGGAAATTTTGCAAAAGATATTTTACCTTCTCTTACTGAGGATTTTGACGAGATTGTCTTATTTGATTTGATGGGCAAATCTTCAGGAGCGTTTTATGGATACAAATGTTTAAATACAGAGGCAGAGGTTCGAGCATATTTACAGGTGTCTCCTCAATTTATTGTTGGTGTAGGCGACCCTCTAAAAAGACGAGAAATAGCACAACAAATAGAAAGTTGGGGCGGTGTAAATAGCAGTTATGTTTCTTCTCGTTCGATGCTTGGTAAATCAGTAAAGATAGAGGAGAAAGGAGTCATTATTTTGGCTATGAGTTACATTTCAGAAGATGTTACCATTGGAGAAGGAGCAATTATATATGCACATTGTGGCATTGGGCATGGCTGTCAAATTGGATCATATTCTTTACTTAGTGCCTATGTTTGTATGTCTTCTACTACCATTGGTGAAAATGCTTACATTAGCATTGGAGCAAAGTTTAAACCAGGCGTGAGTATTGGTAACAATTGTTTTGTCGGTATAGGTTCTGTAGTGACAAAAAATTTTCCAGATAATAGTCATATAATTGGTGTACCAGCCAGAAAAGTAAGGTCATTGTAATAAAATTATAAGCTAAAAAGTCAATGGACAGAACAACCTCTTTAAATCAATCTTCTTTCAAACTCAAAAATTGGTTTGAAGACCGAATCCGTCGAATAGATGGCAATAAGGAGTTTTACGAAACGAACGAATTGGAGTGGGTGAAAACCTTAGAGGGAGCATGCGCTACCATCCAAGAAGAACTGCATGCGCTCATGGAGCGACAAAGTATACCCGATTGGGAGTCTATTTCTGATGATCCAAGTGTGCAGATTGGTCAAGATTGGAAGACTTTTGTACTATTTTTGTATGGTGAAAAGATGAAGAAAAATTGTGAAGCTTGTCCCAAAACGACAACCATCATTGAGTCCATTCCCATCATCAAAACAGCTTGGTTTTCTATCTTAGAAGCTGGTCGGGAAATTCCGCCCCATTATGGTCCTTATAACGGTGTGTTGCGGTATCATTTGGGACTATATGTACCTCAGCCTGATAAATGTGGAATAGAAGTTGGAGGTTCTACTCGACATTGGGAAGAAGGTAAAAGTCTCTTATTTGATGATACTCATTTGCATTGGGTTTGGAACTATTCTAATGAAAAAAGGGCAATCCTGTTTGTAGATATTGTTCGACCATTACCTTTTCCTTATAATTGGGTGAATCAGCTTGTTATTGGAATGGGTAGAAGGATGCCTTTTGTACAAAAAATAAAGAAAAAGTTGGGTGACTAAGTAAGGGGACAATTTTAGTGGTACAAAAGGGACGTAGTAATTGCCTTATTACCAATCCTTTACGAAATTTTTAATGTACGTTTTATTTTGTCCACCCACTTGAAATGTAATAAATAACCTGCTCCACAAGATGTGACTGGTGCTAAGTGCTTGAGACCATAACGACCTAGCCCCGATATGAGTGGTATGCTAAATGCAGCGATGGCAATACTGAGATTCCGTTTAATGAAACAATAACCAAAGATTTTGCGAGGCTTTTAGCATAAGAACGGTTAGCGGGACTTTCCAATGCGACGAAGCATTAAACAGTTCGCTCCAAAAAGAAGAATTTAAGCATTTATTTTAAACTATTCGTAAATGAAGAAAATTGAATGGATCTATGGAATAATTCTTTGCATCTTAGTGTTTTTGATTTATGGGCAAACCTTTAATGATGATTTCAATATTGATGATAATTTGGTTTGTGCAGGATTAGGAATGGTGGAAAGAGGAGTTGAGGGAATTCCAGAAATTTTAACAACCAATTACATCAATAAGGAGGGAAGACGGTATCTCTTTCGACCATTAGCACGAGTGACTTTTGCTATTGAAAATCAGTTTTTGTCTGCTCCACCTCAAGCAAGTCATATAATCAATGTGCTTCTTTATTTGTTTACCTGTTTTTTAATTTACTTTGGCATTAGGCAGTTAGTTGCTGAAAAGTACCATTTGTATGTATTTTTGGGCGTCCTGACTTTTGCGGTACATCCACTTCATACAGAGGTAGTTTGTAGTCTGAAAAATAGAGAGGAGATACTTAGTTTGTTATTTTCTATGCTTAGTTTGTTGGCATTTGTAAGGTTTATAAAAAAGTCGAATTATCTGTTTTTATTTTTAGCTTTTATTGCTTTTAGTTTTGCGGTATTGGCGAAAATTAGCTCTATTCCATTTTTGCTTTTAATTGGGTTGTTTTGTATCTATTTGAAAGAGAAATGGTGGGATAATAAGTATCTGGCTGTTGGTGTCACGAGTATAGTACCGATTGTTCTCTATTTTATTTATATGGCTTATATTCTTCCTGGACAAGGTAGAATGCCAGGAGTCTCTGCTGAGGGTTTGAGTTTTCAGGAAAAAAATGCGTATAGTTATAGCGAAAATCCATTGGACGTCAATGGAACACCTTCTAAACGGTTGGGAACAGCAGGGGAGGTTTTGGTTCAATACACCCTAAAAAACATTTTTCCAACAAAATTGGTCGCTTATTATGGGTTTGATACCATTCCAATCTCGCCGATTACGCATCCCAGAGCCTTGCTTTCTATATTGTTACATTTGGGTTTCTTAGTGGTAGGTTTATTCTTATTTTATAAGAGAAGTCTTATTGGAATGGGGATCATCTTTTATTTGGGCTGTTTGTTCCCATATTTGAATATCATAGCTCCCATGCCTGGTATTTTTGCGGAACGAATAGCTTATTTTCCTTCTTTGGGTTATTGTATTTTGCTAATTGGTGTTTTGATTTGGATTGTTGAAAAAAGACCTAATTGGAATAAAATAGTGATAGGAATGGCTGCGGTTTATATTGGTTTGTTTGCTTATAAATCTTTTGATAGAGCAGGAGACTGGAAAGACAAAATAACGCTTTTGGAGGCTGATACTAAAAAGGAAAAAAGATCGGCTTATCTGTATAGCATGTTGGGAGATGTATATTATGGAAAAGTAGTTTATGAACAACAAAAAGAGGCAAGATATATAGATAAAAGCGTCCAAAACTTTGAAAAATCTCTGAAAATATTTAATGGAGCGATAACGCCCTATTACAAAATAGCCTATTTAAAAAGTAAATATCAAAACAACCTAAAGGGGGCAATTCCCTATTATCAAGAAGCTTTGAAAAGAAATAATACTTATGAAGATGCCCACTTTAACTTAGCAGCAACTTATCATCTATTGGGAGATAGAGAAAATGCCATTAAACACTATCAAGAAACACTAAAATTAAATCCCCAAAGACAAAAAGCAGTTAATAATTTGAACCTACTTCAAAATCCATAGTTCAGCATCTTAGAACTATGGAGTAAATAGGTATACGGTTAATCAAGATTTTTGTCACTTTTTTTATAGATATAATTTCTGAAAATCCAAAGATTTCTTAACTTTAACCAAATAAAATGAATAATTAAAATAATAATATATATGAAATTGGCAATCAGCATTTCTTTAAGCAATTATTTTTTTTACTTATTTATAATTTTTAAATATATTCATTTAAGGGTAATTTATCATATTGTTGGAAAAAAAATTCATTTGTCCCTTATATTTAACTTATAAAACTTACAAAATAATAATAATATTACTAAATCAAATATAATAATTCTATGAAAAAGTACGCACATTTACTAAAAAGTAGTCTTTTGCTATTCTTACTTTTTGGTATTTCTTCAATTGCCTATGGGCAATGTGATGCAAATTCACCCAATGTAGAAATTACTATTGAAAGTGTAGAAATTTTGGCAGGTTGTGATGGTGATCCTACATTAGATAATACATTAGAACCCTCTATTTCTATTAATGGAAATGTATTGGTTTTAGCTCCCTCAAATTCAGCCGATGGGAATGCTTTAGGTGCCAATGCTATTCCAGGTGTATATACTGTTTCCAATTCTGACTTGGTCAATGGTTGTACCAATTCAACGATGGTAGGTATTGGAGCTGCTAATGGCTCAACAATGGTGCCTGTAACTGTTGATATTTGGGAAGAAGATGGTTGTGGTGATTGTGTCTATGGTACAGGAACAACTTGTAATGATGACGCAGATTTGGCAAATTTAGGAACGGTTAATGTTGATATTACGCAATCTACAGGTTCTTTTGCCTCTGGATGCTATATTTTTAACTATTCTGTAGATTGTCCACCACCTTGTGATCCTGTTAATTGTACCAATACAGTCGACATTGTATTTACTTCAGTAGATGCTGCTGGTTGTGACGGTGATGTTGGTTCGACAGTAGAAGCTTCTATACAAGTCAATGGTACAGTATATGAATTTGATGTTAATGACACAGGTAATACGACTGTTTCGGCTGCCAACGAAAATTGTGCAGGTACTGAGACAATTGGTTTTGGAACGATACCTGCCGGAACCACTAGTATATCTCTTACTGGTATGGAAATTTGGGAAGAAGATGGTTGTGGTAACTGTAGTTATGGAACAGGTACTACTTGTAATGATGATGCTGATTATCAAAATAATATTAATCATACCATTGATTTGACACAAATAGGTGGTACAATCTCTGGTGGTTGCTTCGATTTCAATTACGAAATTGTATGTACTTCACTTTGTTGTTTATCGGCTGGTGCAATGGCTGGTACAGCTACTTGTGCAGGAGACAATGCTATTTTCAATGTTTCATTCAACGATTCTGATACACCACTTACTTACGAAGTATTTGACCAAACAAATGGAATGGTGATAGGTACAGGCATGAGTTCACCGATTGCTGCAACAGTAACAGGTCCAACAACGGCTGGTCCAATATCCATTATTGTAAGAGATCAAGCTGATCCAAATGGATGTGTTACACCACCGATTATGGTAATGTTACCAGAGTGTCCAATGGCAGTTGCAGCTTGCCCAATGCTTACAAGCATTACTTCTGATGCAGCGGCCGATGCTTGTGGTACTGCAACAGTAATTTATACATCTGCTGTTGATATGGGTACATATGGTACAGACTACACCATTGCTTGGTATGAAAACGGTGCTCCAATCTCTACTGTTGTAGATAACGTAGATGGAACCGCAACATGGACAGGGAATGCAACAGGTTGTGACGCTTTAGCAGAACCAACTGTTAGCGCAGAGTTAGTTTGTATCGCAGATAATAATGCAACAGGACCTTTAGTGGTCAATGCTACTGCAAGTATTATTGTTTATCCTATGCCTGACGCAACACAAGCAACTGCAACAAGAGATGATGATGTTTGTAACTACACAATTACACACCCATGTAGCAGTTTTACAGTTACACCTAATACAGCTACAGCAGCTCCAGAAGATGCAGCGACAACAGTTAGCGTGACAGTAGAATCTAATACTGGTTGCTCTGATACATTTGATGTACCAATCGATGCTTGTCCAGCAGCACCTTGCGCTATTACTAGCGGAACATGGTCTAAATAATATCTAGTCGAATTAAATTAATTAACCTTAAAAAGATTAGATATTATGAAAAAAATAAAAGTTAAGTATAAAACAACTACCAAGATGCTATTTTTTATAATGGCACTATTGTTTAGTTGGAACATACAAGCTCAAACCTGTGATTTTACCATTAATAATACAGGTTCTACAGGTGGAGATACAGAATTCTTATTGGTAGTAGATCCTATGACTGGTTTCATTTCTGGTGTTTATCCAGGAGGGTCGGCAACCATTATGGGTATTGCTACAGGAACTGTTCCACAAGAAGTACACCATTTAGTTTATGATTCCTCTAATCCTCCTACAAATGTTCCGCCAGTTATGGGGCAGGACATCACAACTATTACAGGAGGATGTACCAATGATTTTTTAAACGATGTTATCTTACTCGAATGCCTTTGCGCTGATGAACAAATAGATGCAACATATACGCCCGATCCCGTTAATGGTGGTGATGGATTAAGTTATTTCTTAGTTGATCCTGCCTCTGGAGCAATTTTAGATGTTAATACTACAGGAGATTTTGGAACAGATGAAGGATTAGGAGACTATTTTATCTATGCATTAAACTTTGATACAGCAGATCCTCCTTCTGTTATTCCAGCAGTAGGTGGTAATATTTCGGATTTTTCAGCAGATGGTTGTTACAATCCTAATTTCTTGAGTAGTGCTTGTTGCGCTCAAAAAATCAATTGTTGTACAGTTGCTGCTACACTCAACCCTGCAATACCAACTTGTGATGCTCCTAACGGAAATCTGGTCTTTACCATAGATGTAACAGGAGCTAATGGAACAATTACAGGAGACAATAGTGCTACCTTTACAGATAATGGTGGCGGAAGTTGGACTGGAACTGTTCCAGTTGTAGCAGGAACATCTGTCATGGTCACTGTTTCTGATGATTTGAATTCAGGAGCAACTGATTGTACTGTTATGGTTACTGCAGACGCAACTTTCTATACATGTGATGATACTGGCAATCCTGTTTGTAGTTTCGGAGCAACACTTGATCTTGCAAGTTTTGTTTGTGATGCCACTGATGGTACAACAGCAACAGGACAAATTGTGATAGTTGGTGCCAATGGAACTAATGTAACCATAGATGATGGAACAGGAGCTGTTCCTATTGGTGGAACTGGAGGGGATGGTAGTTATGCTATTACAGTCAATCTCAATACATCAGGCTCTATAACAGTAGCAGACCCAGATGGTCTCATTCAACCTTGTCAATCCACAGTTAATTACGATTTAACAAATTTAACATGCGATGGCGTAGATCCAAGTGATCCACCAATTGGATCAGGCAATTGTACGTTGACCGCCTCTTTAGATATGGGCAGTTTAGCGTGTCAAGCCGATGGCAGCATCAATGGCACTATCGTCGTAGGTGGCGCCATAGATGGCATGATAGCGATAGATGGTACAGTAATGGGCGGAATGGGTAATTATACAGTTAATTTTCCTGTAAATGCGATTAGTACCTTTACCATATCAGACGAAAGTTATACAGGAACAGACCCCGTGACTTGTGAAGTAGTGGTGACAGTAGATATGACAGATATGATATGCGATGGCGTAGATCCGGGTGATCCACCAATTGGTTCTGGTAATTGTACTTTTAGTGCAACATTAGACTACGGTAGCCTCATTTGTCAAGCTGATGGAACAATTAATGGAGATATAGTTATAAGTGGAGCGATAGACGGTATGATAGCAGTAGATGGTGTAGTTGTAGGAGGAAATGGCAATTATTCTGTTAATTTCCCTGCCAATGCAAGTACAATATTTACAGTAACAGATGAGAGTTATACAGGAAGTGATCCCATCGTCTGCGAAGTCATAGTCGACGCCAATACTACTTCTTTAACTTGTGATGGTGTCAATCCAGATGATCCGCCAACATGTAGTTTTATGGTGACGATAGATCGTGTTTGTGATGGTAATGCTTTATATGTCATAGACAATAACAATCCACCTAATCCACTTCCAAACAATAGTATTTATACTTACACTTGGTACTTAGTTGTTGGACAACCTGACAACGTAAGTATGGAGACAGATGACCAAGTCGTTGCAACCATCAATGGTATTCCATATTACAGCCCTACTGCACCTGGTTCTTACTGGGTCAATGTAGCGTTAGCCAATGGATGTTCTGATGATGGTGGACAAGTTTTTGAAATTGGAGAAATCATCAACTGCGAAGACTGCGGAAATTAAAATTTTAGGTTTATTAGAAATGGTTATTCTTTTATAGAATCGACCTTATATAGCAAAGCCCTTGATTGTGAATCAAGGGCTTTTTTTATATTATTAATCGTCGCTTTCCATTAAAAAAGCCGTTTAAACAAATTCATAAAAGACATCATCTCCCCCAAATCGCTGATTTTCAGTTTACCCGTCATCAAAGCAAACTGCGCTTTTCGCTCGCCCAATTCGATTTCTTTATAAATCTTATCTTTAGCGGCAATCGTACATTTTGCATCACCAACCAAACCCTCCTTCACCTCACAACCCTCCTTCGTGATATGCACTGTAAACTGCCCACCATCATCACCATCCAAATCGAAATGAAAAATAGATTCCTCCCCATCCTCCATTTTTTCAGGGATAAATCTCTTAGGAAGCGTATAAATAATTTCTTTAGCGGTTGTCGGATTGCCAAATTCTTCTACTGACATAGTTATTTTTTTTTTGAGTGATTGAATTTTTAGTGTTAATTTTAAGAATGATTGAATATAACGATTTTTAGGAGAGAAAGGTCTATTGCTTCGTCGCCACACATGGTCTCGCTATCCACTATTATGGCTTAGGTTTTTGAGCAGCGTCAAAGTGACAACCACAAAAACTACAAAAACCACATAAACCACATAAACCAAAAAAAAGCCATACCGCTACTATCGAGTCTATTTTTCACAGTCAGAACCTCAAACCTTATTTCCTAATTAACGTTATACCTTAGAAATAAATGAACAATCATTCCTTGTCAGCAAAAGTAATATAGAATATCTAAAATTAACAACAATCCAGTATGTTAAATTCGGAAAAAGGCGAGGAACCAGTTTACAAATATGGGAAAGTACGACCCTATCATTTTATCTTATTTACCTCCTTCGTCATTTTATCCATCATTTGCAATACAAGCCGCTTTGACTCTTCACAAGTCAATGAAAAAGTAAAATGGTCCTTTTTTGAAGATGACTTACACATTCTCTCCCAAGAACAGCCCATCACCAACTACCAAATGCCCTTCTACAAAAATCTAAAAATCATCTACAAAGATGCCCTAATTTACGATAACAAAGAAACAGAATTTATCACCAATTTTGGAATTTTGCCCATCGTCAGGCAATTAGAAAATGGCACAGTGGAGGCTTTATTGGGGATCAAAGAAAAACAAGGATTCAAGATTTTAAGGCTCTTATTGGAAGAAAAACGAATTTTAAGCCAATCCAAACTCCCTTTATTTTCAGGAGGACATCAAGACATTGATCAAGATAAAATTCCAGAATTTATGGGCTACTTAGAAAATTTCCCAGACTACTGTATGCACTGCGACTCCGTATACTACAACCCCTTACTCATCTACGAAATGCGTCCCAACGGTTTTACTTTAGACACAACAGCCACCCAAAAATGGATTGAAGAACACTACCATGATTTTCACGGTTTTCAGCCCGATTCAACGATTATTGTTAAGCGAGTAGAGTAGTTTTTTTGAGAACGCTTCGCTGAGGGATTGGGGGAATAGTTGATTAGGAAATTAGGCTCTTTTAGTATATTGGTTGATTAGGGAATTAGGCTCTTTTAGTATATTATAGCAGTCCTATTTGAAAATAGGAAAAGTGTATTTTACGCAAAGGTTGCAGAGTTTTTCGCAAAGGTTGCAGAGAGATTGGTTTCTGTCGAGCTTTGCGCTTCTTTGCGTTGCGGTCTTTGCGTGAAAGAAAATTCCTGAACCGAATTAGGATTGCTATAGTTAGAGAATAATTATCAAGTTATTAATTGTATCTAACGGTAAGTACGTGAAGTGCAGTGACCGCATGAAAGCTATGATTTCATACCTACTTTTTCAAATTTTATTTTCAGCGATGTCTTTGGCTAAACTTGCTTTTTTTAATCTCTTATTCTTCAATAAATATTCAATATCATATTTATTGTCAATCATTAGTTGGATATAGTAGTAGTTGATATGTTCAAGTATTCCAAACACATTTGCTAATACTCCCCAAAGTAACATATCGTTAGATTTAAAATTCCACTGATGAATATAAAGTTGAAACAATAGAACAGGAAGCATTAGTAAAATCAACAGCCAGTTTAATCGTTTAGACCTTTTAAAAAAACGAATATTATTCGCTTGGTTTATTTTTTTTCCTGTTAGTATTTTTAGTTTTAATTTCCAATATAATTGACCCTGATAGAGAATAACTATGCAAACAATTAACCCATAGGACAATAGAATCATATTTTCTATTGGATTAGTAAATAGGAGATAAAGTAGCAATACTGGAAATGTGACATAAGTATGAAATTTCTCAGTTGGGTAGTACCATTTCAATCGTTTTATCAATCTTGCCTTACTCATTTTATTATTTTTTTTTTACAATTGCCAAGCTAAGTAGTGTGACAGAATTAGGACAGCTTATTAGAGGGCGAATTCTTAGGAATAACCTCTCTGTTCGCAGTTTAACGATAGTTTTTATTATTTGGGTTTAGCATATATTCGAGTTGATACTCAATCATTTTTTCAAAAGGAATAAGGAAACCCTTCGTCTCGCAT
>ENA-ORXM01003315-ORXM01003315.1-marine-metagenome-genome-assembly--contig:-NODE-3315-length-16311-cov-4.059566_pt1 | contig 16311 bp, 25 predicted proteins | sample MGYA00237867_ERZ511480 | MGnify/ENA primary metagenome ERZ511480 (study PRJEB26309, sample SAMN06266103) | marine metagenome | isolation source: Algal blade | place: United Kingdom:Sidmouth, United...
GTCAGGTGGGTCCAGACGGGGGCGAGTAGGTCGGCCCCTTGGGTGGGGGTTAGAACGTCTGCCATAAGATTCCTTTCACTGCTCTAAATAATGATTAAGCCTTAAAAGAAATCATCTCACAAACGGGGCGAAGTTCCAAGAGCAAAGTGATAGATGTCGTAAATTCTTACATTTCGCTAAGAGAAATGTAAAGCAGACGTATTAGAATGGCTCTAATTTCGCTTGTTTAGATGGGAAAATCGCTCTGAGATTTTACAGATTACCCCATAGTGTTAAATGAACTTTAATAGGCTTCATTCCTCACTTGCTATATCTATTACCAGCTTTCCGACATGCTGTTTCGCTTCAAACTTTTTCTGCGCTTCAGGAATTTGGCGTAAGGAAAATGTGTCTGCGACAATAGGGGTAACGTCCCCTGCTTCAATTCGCTTAATAAGGTTTGGAAAAACGTCACTGTCCAGAACAGTGCAGCCGAATAAACTTAAATCCTTTAGATAAAGCGTTCTGACATCCAACTTTACATGTGGTCCGCCAATCGCACCTGCCACGGCATATCGTCCGAAGGGTTTTAGCACCTCTAATAGAGTGGACCACTGCTTGCCAGCTACTAAGTCAATAACGACATCAATACTGTTTTTTCCAAGCGCCTGTATCAAATCGACATTCCTCGCAAGGGTATGGTCGGCCCCAAACTTCAAAAGTCTATCTGCTTTGGGTGGCGAGGTCATACCTTGAACGTGCGCCCCTCTTGCTTTGGCAAGTTGAACAACGGCGGAACCCACGCCACCAGACGCTCCCGTAACTAAAACACTATCGTCGGCGCTAACATTGGCCCTTGTCAAAAGGTTTTCGGCTGTGGAATAGGAGCAGGGAAAAGAAGCGAGTTCAACGTCACTGAGCTGGCTATTGACTTTGTAAGCATGTCGGGCAGCAACGACGGTGTAGTGAGCAAACCCGCCGTCACACTCTGAACCAAAGTACCAAGGTTGATCCAAGAGCCTGCCATTTGCTTCCAGAATGCACGGTTCAACAAGCACTCTTGCATTGAGGAGACTGGCATCGACTTGTTCTCCGACAGCGACGACCTCACCGCACACATCTGCGCCTTGGATTCTAGGAAATTCAAGGGCGCTTCCTGACCAGCTTGCATCACTGCTATCTCCGTCTGACTTCGAATACCAACCAACCCGCGTATTGAGATCGGTATTGTTCACCCCGGCTGCGCTTACCTTTATCAATACGTCACGTGGCCCTGGCGTGGGTACAGGTATATCGTCGCGGAACACCAGCTTATCCAAGCCGCCGTGTCCCGTGAGCTGGACGCCTTTCATCGTTTTAGGTAGGTCATTCATATTTATGTTTTAGCATAGGTTGTGGTTATAAAAAACAGCTCGCTTGTGCCTTAAAACTTTACAAAATGACTACTTTTGTAAAGCAAGGTTACTTACGCCGTTTGCTTTTCCATCGGTGCCAGCATCAGCTTATAACCAAGGCCACGCAAAATAGTGTAAATAGTTGATAGGCGCGGGTTTCCTTTTTCAGACAAGGCTTTGTACAAGCTGGTTTTACCCATGTTCACCTTTTTGGCTAGGGTCGGTACACCGCCCTGTGCCTCGGTGACGTTGCGTAAAGCTACCAATAGATGTTCGGTGTCGCCGTCCTGCTCGAACTCTTCAAAGGCCACTTGCAAATAGAGCTGAGCGTGTTCAGGGTCATTGCGTAAATCTTCAATCAGTACATCTTTATATTTTCGATATTTTCTCATGGTTTGTTCTCCTTATAATCCTGCAAGTAACGTTGCGCTGTTTTAATGTCTCTGCTTTGGCTGCCTTTGTCCCCACCGTTTAGCAGTAGTACGATGGTTTTGCCATCCTCGGCAAAGTAAGCACGGTAGCCAGCTCCAAAATCAAAGCGCAACTCGTACACACCTTTACCTACTGATTTGTAATCGCCATAATGGCCTTCTTCCACTTTATCGAGTCGCCGTTCGACACGCACCATCGTTACTTTGTCTTTCAGGCTTTTTAACCATGCTCGAAACGGCTCTTTACCGTTCGCAGTTTTGTAATAAATGAGTTCTTTTTGTGCCACCTGACAGGTTTACCATAGTGCGTTATCATTCCCCCAAAGTACACTATAGTGAACTTATTTGCAACTGTTTTCTTACTGAAAATGTGAACCTACTACATAGATTTATCAAACATGCTGGCAAACGCCCGCGCTGTGATGATAGGGATACCCTGCACCTTTTCCAGCTTCAACATGTCGTCTTTATCACCGGAAACAATATAGTTCGCTTCTCCGGCAATACCTGTTGCAATGGTGTTGTCGTCGTCAGGGTCGGGGGATGCGTCCACCCGTGGCAGTTTGTCTACAACAACCGCGTAGCTTCGTAGCAAATTAACAAAACGTCCCACGAGCGCCGGTTCTACCCTCTTCTGTACTCGCTCATAACGACTGGTACGGCGAATTTCGCCTAGCTGCCATGTCGAGGTTACAAGGGTATAGCGTCCATCAAACCATAGTTCTAGGGCTTGGGCGGGGATGCCTTTATTAGAAATAAATGCTGAATTGAAAATATTGGTGTCTAAGACAATCCGCATTTACTGGCGGTGGTTTTGTCTTGCCCACTGCACCGCTTCGTTTGCCAGTGCGTCTGCTTCTTCTGCGCTCAAGTCGTTATTGTGTTCGCGGTTGGCATTTAAGGCTTCGCGGAAGCTGGTCATATCAGCCTCACGCTCACTGGTGCGGTCAAGCAGTTGCAAGGCTTCGCCAATAACGTCACCTTTACTGGTGAATCGTCCAGTAGCTAAATGTTTCTGTATGAGCGCTTCTTGCTCGGTGGTAAGTTCGATTGACATATGTCTAGGATAGTACCGTTTACCCTTTTGGTCAATAAAGCAAACATAAAGCCTAGTCAGGCTTAACCAAAAAATTGTCTTTGCTAAAGAAGGGACGGCGTTTCACTGCGTCCATAAATTCGGCCTGTGCTTCTTCGTCCTCAATGGGTTCGGCTAAGACTTCCCAGAGGGCAATATGCTTGGCGATACGTTCAGAATCTTTGTCTTCATCCAAGACATGAAGACGCTTTGCCAGTTTTTGCAATTCTGTTTCTGGTAAGCGGTCTGTCTTAGCGTGTAATCTCTCGCGTATCATCACAAGTGGATTATAGCGGGTTTATCTTCGGGAGTTGGTAAAAATGACGAAAGCCGCCCAGTACCCGTTAGCGCCTACTCTTCCATATTTACTCACTAGATACAGTTTTAAGGCTAGCTTTCATTGCCTCCCAAATTGGCATAAAAGCTTCTAATTCTTCCAGTGACGCGGCTTCTACTGCCAATAAAAAAGCTCTATCGGGCTCATCCATCTCGGGTACTTCAATCAAGCCCTGAATAACAATCCCAAAGATTTTCTCTTCCAAATCGCTGACTCGAGCCCTCAAAGCGGGCACACCTAAAATCTCTATTTCTTCAGGTTCACCAACGAGTTTAACGTCAAGTAAGCTAATGCCCAACTGAAAAAAATGTTCTAAGCTGGGGTCCTCTAAAAATGTATCTCTTTCTTGCATACTCGAGAGAGCTGGCCTTTCTCGAATAAGCGAAAGGGGTTCGGTTAAAAATATGATCCTTATGCTCTCGAGGGGGTTAAAAGGAGAAGGATCAAGGTAAATAAAGGGTTCGTCAAGGGCATCTTTTTCGGTTGCAGCAATGACTAACTGAGTGTCACCGGGTCTACCAAGCATTGATTCATGAACAAACCAAGCTGCCGGATAGTCAATGTTGTAATTTAGGTCGGGGAGCTTATAGCTTTGACCCAGTTCAAGCGCTTCTTGGGTATAAGCAGCCAAAGCAAAGGCTAAGATGGTCACAGTCATCATAATCTTGAGCATTCTGTTCATGAGCGTCCTCCGTATTGCTGTTGCATTTAGCCCATTATATCCTTGCAGCGATTGGTTAACCAGGCGATATTATAGCGTTCATAGTAAATTTCGTTTAAGCCGATATGAAGTTGATAACACAAAACACGCTCCTGCCACTGGGGTAGGTTCTCAACCTCTTTTTCCAACCGCCTAATTACAGGGAGAAGGCGTTCTTCTCGCCAGAATAAGAGGTTTGCTACTTCGTAAAGGGGATCACCAAACAAACTTAAATCCCAATCAATCACGCCTGTTATATGTTCACCGTCACTCAGTACGTTGTAAGACCCGAAATCCCCATGAAGAAGACAGCGCAGTTCGGGATACGCCGAGACATTTTCCTTGATGATTGAGGTGGCTCGAGCAACTACACGCTTATCAACTTTTTCTGTCGTATTCGTCCAGGCAAATACCTCGGCATCGGTTACGGTTAAGAGAAAGTCAGACCATGTCTGATAGGGTGCTTGCCCCTGCGCGTTGAAACGACCAACCCCCCGTGTGCCAGCAAGGTCAGCTTTGCTAATAACGTCCATGACACTAACCACAGCATCTGTTACACCTTCTAGCTCAGACGTACTTAAATCTTGTAACCGCACACCAGACGCGCGACGGGAGATACAAAAGTAGGTGTCTGCATCAAGATTTCCCAGTTTGAGAACTTTGGGAATAGGCAGGCTGGAGCTTGCAAATCTATCACTTACAAAGGCGTCTTTTTGGAATGAGTAAAGGGAGTGGCTTAGGCGAATGACACACTCGGCGTCATCAAAACGAAAGCTAAACGCCTGTGCAGTTAAACCGCCCTCTAAAGGTGCAATGTCAGAAAAACTACCCCATTCTTTTTGGAGTAACTGCTCAACAGTTGCTAGAGGGATTGAGGGTTTGGGCATGAACAAGTTTTACATATGCTCGGAGCTTAGTGCTGAAACATGCTAGCTAGAACTGTGTCACTCTCTTGACCAGGCCCCAATCATTTGCCTTACAGCAACAATTTTTCCCAGATGATAGGCGTTGTGAACCGCAAGGCTCATGAGGTTATCTGCCATTATAATGCCAGGGTCAGTCTCGAGCTTTAGTTTTTCCTCTGAACTTGTCCAGACAAAGACTTCTTCAAGCCCCTCGTTAAACATGTCAATCAAATCATGCCAGCCTTGCTCGGACGTCGGCGGCTGACTGGGGTAAAGGTCGCCACTCTCCCACTGTTTATAGAGCGACGCGTCCCGAAAGACAACGATGTGCTGCCACGTCGCCAGGTGCCACAATTCTTCGTAGATGGAGTGCGACATTTCTGAGGGTGTATAGGTGACCTGCTCGAGCGTCAATCCCGAAAGAATCTTTTCGGGTGACGCGTATTCTCCAGTTGTAAATAAATGCTGCCATTTGCCCACAATTCATTCTCCAAATCCAGCACGAGTGTCGGTAGAAGTATGGCACAAAGAGGAAAGGTATACCCGTTTTGTAAATCTACTACCTCCCACCATTTCCCAGAACGGGAAAGTGGCGTTTGACACTTTGTTCACTTTTTAAATCGCCTACTATTCAGGCTCGAGAAACAATTTTACGAAGGCTCAAGGGATAGTTCTTAGTGTCATAGACAAACTTTTTTAGCCTTGCTTTACACTGCTTGCTTCTCCAGCGGTGCCAGCATCAACCTATAACCAAGGCCACGCAAAATAGCATAAATGGTAGAAAGGCGCGGGTTCCCGTTTTCTGATAGGGCTTTATATAGAGTCATTTTCTCCATATTAATACGCCGCGCCAACTCCGGTACCCCGCCTTGGGCTTCTGCTACGGTACGCAGGGCAAGCAGTAGATGTTCGGTGTCGCCATCTTCTTCAAATTCTTCTAAGGCCACCTGCAAATAGGCATGAGCCTCTTCGGGGTTTTCTTTGAAGCGTTCAATAACGACATCCCTGAATTTTCTATACGTTGCCATTGTCAAACCCTCCTTGGTTTATAGTTTCCGCCGCTGCTGGTAGTCTTGCCAATAACCTTGGGCAGCTTTTATATCGCGCTTTTGGTTGCTCTTATCACCACCGCACAGCAACAAAACGATTACGTTATCAACTTCGGCAAAGTACACGCGGTAGCCAGCACCGAAGGTGTAGCGCAACTCTCTGACACCCTCACCGACACCTTTCGCATCTCCGTAGTTACCAAGTTCCACTCGTCCTAAGCGGCTGATAATACGGGCGACGGTTTTCGCGTCTTTGAGGCTGTCGAGCCAATCGTTAAACGGTTCTTTGCCGTTCTCGGTCTGATAGACAATCACTTGTTTGTTAGGCATAGTTGAGTAACTATCATACCTAACACCCAAAGTAAACTATAATTTACTTTTTTGCAAGTCGGAGAAATAAAAAAACTTCCTGAAGATGCGTTTTTATTGAGGTTGCCCAAGACTCGAGCCCACCCCTACAAGCCCGCGAACCACAACTACCAACCCGCCCAACTCGCCTTAGAATTACAGACCTTCTTAGCTCTCTACCGTTTGACATATTCTTATATAAGCATATATATTACTCATATGGCAAGACGTGCAACCACTTCAGATGTCTATAACGCCATCGCCGAACCTCAAAGGCGACACATCATCAATTTGCTGGCGAAAGGAGAGCTGTCGGTTAACGATATAAGTGAGAGGCTCGAGTTTAATCAGCCCCAAACCTCTAAACACTTAAAGGTACTAAAAGAGGTCGACCTGGTGAGCGTTAGAAAGGAAGGCAAACAGCGCTTTTATAGCTTAAACGGTGACAACCTCAAACCTATTCATGACTGGGTAGCAAGCTTCGCTCACTTGTGGACAGAACGTTTTGATCGCTTGGAAACATACTTAGAAGACCTACAAAGAAAGGAACAAGATGAGTCAGACAGCTAATGCCGATACCGCAAACCGTACCTTTGTCATGGAGCGAATTTTCAGTGCGCCTCGAGAGCTAGTTTTTGAGACTTTTACAAACGCCGAGCATTTGAAAAACTGGTACGGCCCCAAAGACTGGACGCTCCCCGTTAGCAAGCTGGATTTGCGTGAAGGTGGCAGCTGGAACTACTGTATGCAAGGTCCAACAGGCCGAGAAATGTGGGGTAGGGCCGACTACCATAAAATTATCCCCCCCGAAATGCTCAGTTACACCGAATCCATTGTCGATAAAGGGGGCAATGTCATGCAAGGCATGCCGCAGATGCACGTAACCCTCAGCTTTGAAGATTTGGGTGATAAGACTACCAAGATTACCAACAGTATTGTCTTCGACACGGTACAAGAGTTTGAAATGTCTACTAAGGGTGGCATGAGCAAAGGCTTTGAACAAGCTTACGACAGTCTTGATGACCTTTTAAAAACATTGGTTTAGAAAGTTTTAGACCCCTATTCTAAATAGGTTTAAAGCTTGAGGTTAAGTGACTATCCTCGAGCTTTTCATTTGCAAAGCTTACTTGGTTTTGGCGCTAGCCTTACCTTCTTTAAGCTCAGCTACATCTTTTTGTAGGGATACGAGCGCATTAGTTAGTTCACCTAGCTGGTCGCTCAGGGTGTCGAGTTTGGTCTCGAGTCCAGCCTCTTGCTCAGGGGTTGGCGCACCCATTGCGGGTTGCCACATCGAGGTCATCGCTTCACTAAACTGCTGCGGCAAGCTAGCACTTTTGCTCACGGCCTCGCTCATTTTGTCCATAACCAGTTTGTTGTACTCCGGTACAAATTCACCCCAGAGCTTGGTGGTCTCTAAAAGCGGATTCGTCTGCGCCAACTTCGCGCCGTCTTTAGACGCTGCTTCGATGGTCTCATTCATATGTGTCTGCATAAAGCTAAGCGCGTCACCGAACTGGCTGAACTGCCGCTCGGTACTGCCCTGTACGTGTTTGACCGTACCGCGCCAGCGTGCGCCCTGTTCTTGCCCAGCCTCACGTACGAAGCGTAATACGAATGAAACAACATCTTGACTCATGACTCACTCCAAAACGCTAGAGAAGTTATCTCTAGCGTTTCAAGTTTAGGAAAGAGTAGTTACAGGAAAGTTACATAGATGGGAAAGGGATTAGGGGTTTGTTGGCATGAAGATAATAAGAGGTTTAAACTTCCTCGAGTGCCTCCTGCAAAACTTTCTTCGTCTCGTTCATCGGCTCTAACCCCAGTTCTTGAGTTAGTTTTTGCTCGAGTTGTTTATAGGTTTTAACGGCTAAGGGCCTATTACCCTGGGTTAGATAGCTCCGCATAAGCAGGCGGTACGCGCCTTCCCAGAGCGCATCTAGTTCGATAACGCGCTGACACCACAACACTGCCTCGACATGGTTGCCCGCTTCTGAGCAGAGTGTGGCGAGTTGGGTGCTCCCAGTCAGGTACAAACTCATCAAGCGTTCGCGGGTTGTGGCCGTCCAATCGTGTGTCGTTTGGTCGGGTAGATACTCACCCCTATAAAGCTCTAAGGCACCTCTGTAAAACTCAGCAGCGTGTCCGGGGTCGTCGGTGTGGCTGGCGGTGACGACACCTTCCTCAAACGTTATAAAGTCGAGTTCTACGGGCGCTTCGGGGTTGAGGCCGTAGCTCGAGCCCTGGCGGGTTAAATAAACGGCGTTTGTTCTCGAGGGTCTATCGGGTTCTAATGCGTCATTGAGCGCGTTCATAGCAACCTTGAAATCGCGGTCGGCTTGTTCACTATCCAGACCGGGCCACAAATCCTCGGCAATTTGTTCTTTACTGGTGACGCGGGCGTGGTGGGTTAAATAGTACTGAAAAAGCTCCACCGCCTTTTCACGGCTCCAGACACTGTCCGGCAGGCGCTCATCACCTCGCCATACGGCAAAGTGACCGAGCGTCTCGGCGTACAGTTTCGGCGCACTGCGTTCGCGGTCGGTCATGTCTCTCAAATGTAACACTCACTCGGGTTAAAAGTTAGAAGGTTAAAGGTTTAGAGGTTCTCAAACTTCAACCCTTAACCTGTAACCGATTTTCAATTGACTATGACAAACCGAAACGATACGATGCACTAACAAAAACGCATCTTAAAGGAGTTAAAAGCCTTGAATTTTTTCTTAGGACTTTCTAAGGGTATTGATTGGGTCACCACCAAGATTGGTCAGGCTATGTGGTGGGTGTCGCTGTTTATGGTGCTCATTGGGGCGTTCAACGTCGTCACGCGCTACGCTTTCAGCTTTATTCAAGGCGCATTCGGCACAGATGTCGCGCAGGCACTATCAGGCAACCGCTATCTGTCGATGCAGACCTTTGCCTACAACCTCATTTTTATGTTGGGCGCGGCTTATGTGCTGCGCAGCGACGCGCACGTTCGGGTAGACATCATTTTTTCTAATTTGAAGGCTCGAGCAAGGGCCTTTGTCGATATCTTTGGTGGCCTCGTTTTTTTACTTCCTTTCTCCATTATGGGCATTTTTCTAACCCAACAGTATGTTGCAAGCTCTTGGCGGGTATTTGAGGCCAGCAGCGACCCAGGCGGTATACCGCTCTTTATTGTCAAAACGCTTATTCCGATTATGTTTTTCCTACTCATCGCTCAGGGTATTTCAGAACTCATTAAAAATATCGCCTTCGTATCAGGTCATCCAAACTCGCGTAGCATTCACGCCAAACCTGAACCCGAACCAGGTGAGCACGTCACCGAACAAGTGGAGGCTATCTGATGCTCGGAATGTGGATGTTCTTAGCCGCGATTATCTTGCTACTTGTTGGCTTTCCCGTTGCTTTTAGTTTGGGTGGCGTCGCGGTCTTATTTACCCTTTTTGGTAGCGACTTTTTGCCGCAAGTGGTGGGCTTGGACCTACCCTGGGAGCCTGCTTTTAGGTACGCGCGGCTGAACATTTTGCCGCAGCGAATCTACGGCAACATTATGGCAAACTATACCCTTGTCGCGGTACCGTTTTTTGTCTTTATGGGGGTCATGCTCGAGAAGTCAGGTTTGGCAGAGGAGTTGCTCGAGACGATGGGTATGCTTTTTGGCAGCTTGCGTGGCGGCCTAGCGATTTCTGTTGTCGCCGTGGGCGCACTGCTCGCCGCTTCAACGGGCGTGGTGGGTGCGTCGGTTGTGACAATGGGCGTCTTAGCGCTGCCCGTCATGCTCAAATACAATTACGATAAAGGTCTGGCTACAGGCGTCGTCGCCTCATCAGGCACGCTTGGGCAAATTATTCCGCCCAGTATCGTCCTGGTTATTTTGGGCGACCAAATCGGCGTGAGTGTGGGCGACCTCTTTTTAGGTTCGTTTATTCCCGGCTTTATGCTGGCGGCGCTGTTTATGGTTTGGGTTATCATCGTTGCCATTACGCGTCCGGACGACGCTCCAGCCCTGCCGCCCGAAGCGCGCACCCTCCGCGGCTCGGCGCTCGGGCTCAAGGTCCTTAAAAACCTCATACCACCCCTGTTTCTTATCTTCCTGGTGCTCGGTACGATTTTCTTCGGTATTGCCACCCCGACCGAGGCGGGCGCTATGGGTGCTATAGGCGCGATGCTCCTTGCAGCGATTAACCTCAGGCTGAACTTAGCAAACCTTATTGCCACTATGGACCAAACGGTCAAACTCACCTCAATGGTGTTCATCATCCTGACCGGCGCGACGGCCTTCAGCATGGTCTTTACCGCCCTACACGGTGACAGGGTCGTACAAGAGTTTCTCATGAACCTACCCGGCGGTTTTCCAGGCTTTGTGTTTTTCACTATGCTCGTCATTTTCTTACTCGGTTTTTTCATAGACTTTATTGAAATTACCTTTATTGTCGTACCTCTGCTTACACCTATTGCAGCAGGCTACATCACCGAGATTTACGGCGCACAGATGCTCCAGCCCATGCTTGTCTGGTTTGGCGTGCTTATCGCTATGAACTTACAAGCCTCATTTTTAACACCGCCCTTTGGTTTTGCACTGTTTTATCTCAAGGGGGTCGCGCCGCCCAGTATTAGAACAACTGATATCTATAGGGGTATTGTTCCCTTTATTATCATTCAGCTCTTAGCTGTGTTACTCATCGCGCTGTTCCCGCAAATCGTGACCTGGTTGCCGTCGGTGTCTTCGGGCGGCGGCTAATAAAAGTCACCCAACTTCACCCGTAAACAGAGTCAATCAGCTCTCTTAGCTCCTCAACACTCTCAGTTAGCGCCTCGACTCTGTCAAACAGCATTTCCCCGTCATCCTCGGGGTCTTCCATCGCTTCGGATTGGTCGATGATGCTGCGTAATAAAGACTGATATTCTATTCTCTGGTCGTCGTTCATGTTCACCCTCCACTGGAACTATGCCTCACTACATAAGTCGCATTGGTTTATAGGTCTTACGCGTTTTCCTAAGCATAAAGTAAGACGAAAAAGCTGCGCAAGGGGGTGAAGTTTAGTACTTGTACGTACACAGGGGCTATAATGCGCCTATGACATTGCGCGAGCTAGTGTATAAAACTAAAAGTCTTTTGTGCTCTCTGAGTACTTTGCAGGAAAGCGGCTTTGGTGCAGCACCCGCAACTACGCCGCACACAGAATGTTCGCAGCGCGATAAAAACTTCTGGGAAGCTGCACTTGGCACCCTTTACGGCTACCATTCAGGTTGCTGAATTATCTCGAGCTACTTCCACCCCAAAACTTTTACTGCACGCTAACCCCTGGAGAAACCTATGGCAAAAATCACCCCCGTGAGCGGCTTCCCTGAATGGCTGCCCGACGAACAACTGATTGAGCAAACCTTCTTAGATACGTTGCGCCGCAAGTTCGAACTTTACGGCTACACACCTATCGCACCACGTTCTGTTGAACCCTTGGATGTGCTACTTAGCAAAGGCGATGATAAAGAGATTTACACGCTGCGCCGCTTAGGTGAGGAAGACCCGAACCGTTCAGCTGAATTTGGTTTGCACTTTGACCTGACTGTGCCTTTTGCCCGCTACGTGCAGCAGTTTAGGGGGCAACTCAACTTTCCTTTTAAGCGCTATCAAATTCAAAAGTCGTGGCGCGGTGAGCGGCCCCAGGAAGGGCGCTACCGCGAGTTTTTTCAGGCGGATATCGACGTAATTGGTGAGGGTGATTTACCCCTAAGTTACGACGCTGAGTTTCCGCAACTCATCCATGAAATCATGACGAGTCTGCCCGTTCCCGACGTGACAATTCGTGTCAATAACCGCAAGCTGCTTTCTGGATTTTATAAGGCGCTTGGCATTGAGGATGGCGCGAGCGTTCTGCGCATTGTCGACAAGCTCGAGAAAATCGGCGCAGCTGAGGTCTCCAAACTCTTACAAACGGAAGTCGGCTTGAGCGAAAAAAATGCGGGGCTTTGCCTCGAGCTAGGACAAATAAAGACACCGGGTACCTCATTCGTGCAGAAGGTTAAAGCGTTTGGTCTCGAGCATCCCCTATTGCAAGAAGGTCTGGATGAACTTGTTTACATCATGGAAGCCAATAAGGATATTCCTAACCTCATGGCTGACCTCAGTTTGGCGCGGGGTTTGGGGTACTACACGGGGACGGTGCTCGAGTGTCAGTTTATCGGGCACGAGAGTCTCGGCTCGGTTTGCGGCGGCGGGCGTTATGACAACCTGGCAAGCGATGATAAGGCAAAGCTGCCAGGCGTGGGTATTTCGTTTGGCGTAACGCGGATGCTCGGTTATTTGCTGGGTCGCAAGATGCTCAAAACAAACCGCTCGTCACCTGTCGTGGTGCTGGTCAGTTTGCCCACTGAGGAGGCAAGGCTCGAGGCAAGTCACATTGCCAAATTGCTACGCGCTCGAGGTATTCCTGCTGATGTTCACCACGCCCCGCAAAAGTTCGGCAAACAAATTCGCGCCGCTGAGCGTAAAGGTATACCGTATATCTGGTTTTTTGAACCAGGCAACGCGGCGTCCTATGAACTGAAAGACATTCGTAGCGGCGAACAAGCACCCGTAGATATAAGCACCTGGCAACCTTCTCCGGAGGATGGGCGCGTAGAGATTGAGCTTAGTCCAGAAGGCTAGTCGCTAAACCTATTTCTTTAGCAAATGCCGCTTGCTGCTTATCCGCAGTTACAAAACCCACCTGATTGTAAGCGTAAGCAGCGGCAACATGAATCGTATCGAGGGTTCTGACTGCAAGCTGTTTTTCTAGCGCTCGCTGCAACAGGTCTAGACTGTCCTGTACGGCTAATTTGTTTAGCTCGATAATTCGGTAGTAGTAACTGTGTCGTTTGCGAAAAAACCCCTCCCAAGCTATGTTCGCTTCAGCGACACTCAAGTTGCCGTCTACGATATCCCGGTTCAAAATAGTGCGGAATTCGATAAAGCTCAGTTCACTGGTAATGATTTGCCCAAGGTCCCGCTCGACCTCTTGCTCGGCGGCCTCGGAAAAAGGCTGCGGTACGAAAAGACTATATAGCGCACTGGTATCGTAATATCTCAACTGCGCTCCAAAGCTCGAGCCTCAGCCACGCTGTTTTCACTGACAGCTTTTCCTCCGTTAATGGATTTACGAATGTCGGCGGCAGCCTCTAAATCGAAATGTATATTTTTGGTTATGGGCGTCAAGACCATAATCGGCTCACTATTGCGCGTTACGACAATTTCTTCACCTTGCGTTACGCGTTGGACATACTCAGCAAGCTCTGCACGTAGTGTTTTAATATTAACAGTTTCCATGATTACTCCTATATGAAGTGTACACCAAAGTACACTTCATATAGAAACGCTTTTAAAAGTAGCGTAGGGCGAATACAAGATTCGCCCATACAATGTAAAGTTAGTTTTTCACTATCAGGTTAGGCAAGAATTTCCTCTATCTTCTCAACCTGCGCGTCGCTCAGTTCGACCTCGGCAGCGCCGACGTTGTCCTCGAGCTGACTCACCTTGGTTGCGCCAGTAATAACGCTGCTCACCCCGGGCTGCCGCAGAACCCAGGCTAGCGCGAGCTGCGCCCGCGTAATACCGAGCTCATCAGCAACGCTTTTTAAGTCTTTGACCCGCTGGCGATTTTCTTCGTTCAAGAAGCGTTTGGCGAAGTTGTCGTTTTGTCCAAAGCGACTGTCATCCGGTACGCCGTCATCGTATTTGCCTGTGAGCATCCCCATCGCTAAAGGGCTAAAGGCGACCAGACCGATGCCTTTGGGCTCGGTTACGGGCAACACTTGCTCCTCGACACGCTCACGGTTGAGCATTGAATAGGAGGGCTGCTCGGTTACGGGTGCGACAAGTCCGTTCGCTTTCGCGTAGGTGTGGGCTTCAGCGATTTGAGCGGGTGTCCACATAGATGTACCCCAGTAGTGAGAACGGCCTGACTTGACCACGTCGCTAAAGACCTCGACAATTTCTTCCATCGGGGTTTCTTCATCATAGCGGTGCGCAAAGTAGATATCGAGGTAGTCTGTTTGCATGCGCTCCAAAGAATCATCGATACTCTCTAAAACGTGTTTACGGCTTAAGCCCCTATCGTTGGGGTCATCGTCGGAGAAGGGCCAGTAGACCTTTGACGATAAAACGAGGTGACGCCGCCCGACCCCAATATCTTTAAATATCTCCCCCAAATAGCTCTCAGCTTTGCCTCTTGCATAAGCGTCAGCATTATCGAAAAAGTTGATGCCCTTTTCCAAAGCTTTCTCAATGATGCTCGTAATGAGCTTTTTGTCTTCGACACTACCGCCGTAAGTTGTCCACGCGCCCAAACTTACCGCGCTCACTTTGAGTCCTGACTTGCCTAAACGTCTGTACTGCATACTTGCCTCCAAGCTAGAACCCTAACGCCAAAGGCGAGGTATTTCTGTCATATGTCATTCAGTTAATATCTTTCTCAGGTCACCATAAGTCGAGCACGAGCCGCAAGGCTTCCTTGACTTTCTGCATCTCGAGTTCACTCAGCTTGGCTAAGGGAGATTTCAAAAAGCGTGTCTCGGCAACAACGCGAATTTGCGTTATCTTGGCCCAGTTTTCCTTTGTGAGTCCCCCCGTTCCTGCTGATAAATGAACGCTCAAGGGAAAAACCGCACGCGGCTTTTTGGTCGTTAGGGGAACGACTATAGCTGTTCCTGCATTTTTTAGCGAGTCTCTGTGGACAATCAAGCAAGGACGTGCCTGACCTTGCTGTTCATGCCCTTCGGTTGGGTTCAGTCGAACTCTATAAACCTCGCCGCGCCTGAGTATCACTCGCCGCTCACCAGATGAGCAAAATCAGTCATTCCCTCTTCGGCCTCCGCAATCTCAGACTCACGGTCAAGCTTAGCAACCTCGGCTTCGATATGCTCGTCCATACGTTTACGCAACAAACTTTTTACGGCCAATTCAAAGGCCGCAGAACGGCTTTCGTACGTACCAGACCCAACCAATTCGTCAATCTCGTTTATGACTGTTTCCGGGAGTGTGACGCTGACTTTGGTACGCGGTGATAATGTGCCCATATGGTTTATCTTACCACTTATCGGATATTTTAGCTTCTACGTTATGGACGATGGCTTTAAAGCTTCGAGCTTAAACTAACTCCCTTTAAATCCTGTACGTTTGCTTCAAGCCCTTCAGATGTTTGACCCTGCCCTGCACATCGGGTAAGGTTTTTCATGAGCAAAGACATTCACAGCTGGGACCGTATCAACAAGCTTGTTTGCGACCTGACAGGGCAGCTTAAAGCTGAGGACTACGACGTCGTACTCGCTATTACCCGGGGCGGCATGATTCCGGCTTGTTTAATCAGTGAGCACCTTGACATTCGCAATGTTCTAACGGCCGCCGTCATGTTTTATACCGGCGAGGGCGAAACGATGAGCGAGCCGCACTTTTTCCAGTTTCCCGGTGACTCACTGCTGTACGAAAAGCGTGTGCTGATTGTGGATGATGTTTGGGACAGTGGTAAAACGGCGATGGCGGTTAAAGGTCGTGTGCTCAAAGCGGGCGGCAAACCTACTGTCGCAGTGATTCACTACAAGCCTGAGAGCAACCGTTTTCCTGGTGAGCGTCCTGATGTTATTGCTTTAGAGACCTCAGCGTGGATTGTGTATCCGTGGGAATTGGACTGTGAGTGATTGCGTTTCCACTATCCATTTATCCATTGCACCACACTTAGTGTGCCTTCCGTTTTAACCCCGTGCAGTCTCGCTTGCAACTCGGAGAATAGAGGAGCCAAGATCAAAAGCCCTTTTGGTACAACTTTTTATGGAGGTGCAACGGAAAGGGCGAATACGAGATTCGCCCCTTTGAGGTTCGATTTTCCGAATAACCTTACGCCTCAGGTAGAACACAGTCGTTCATCGTCTCTTCGATAAGCCAGTCTACAACGTCTCGAGCGTTGCCGGTTTCTTCAAAAATCTTGATTTGCTGGGCGGCGCTCGTACCGCGCTCGACGATTTTAAAGACCTGCTCGACGTCTGCCCGAGTACCCAAGTCGTCTAGGACATCGTCGACAAATTCGACCAGTTCGACCAGTAAATAGCTCGTTGGCAACTCTTCCTGACGCCCGTAATC
>ENA-ORXM01003316-ORXM01003316.1-marine-metagenome-genome-assembly--contig:-NODE-3316-length-16303-cov-3.896278_pt1 | contig 16303 bp, 16 predicted proteins | sample MGYA00237867_ERZ511480 | MGnify/ENA primary metagenome ERZ511480 (study PRJEB26309, sample SAMN06266103) | marine metagenome | isolation source: Algal blade | place: United Kingdom:Sidmouth, United...
AAGTGGAATTATTTCTAAAATTGGTGGATTTGATCCCTATTATTTTTATAAGTTAGAAAAACAAAAACGAACCTCTAGAACCCTTGCAGTTGATAATACTGTAACTGCTATGCATGTTCATAAAATTTTTAGTGGCCCTGCTGAAATATGTAGCTTGTTTTTAAGTCCTGAATACAGAAACTCACAAAATGGACGCTTCTTATCGTTAACTAGATTTCAATTTATCGCAAATCATCTAAATCTTTTTGAAAAAGAAATTATCGCTGAAATGAGAGGTCAGGTTGATAAAGATGGAAGATCTCCATTTTGGGAAGCAGTCGGTTCAAAGTTTTTTAAAATTCCTTTTGTACAAGCCGACTCTTTAACAATGAAGGACAAAGATTTCATTGAAGCTTTAATGCCAAGTTATCCCATCATTAAAGATCTTCTTCCTCCAGAAGCACAAGCAGTGGTAGGAGAAGTCCATGAAAATACCAAACCCGCCCTTAGGATTTTACAACAAGAAGGATTTGAAATATCAGATCTTGTAGGGATTTTTGAGCCTGGACCAATTGTGAAGGCCCAAGTTAGTGAAATAAGAACAATTAAAAAAAGTAAACTGGCTGAAATTTCAAAAATCACAGAAGAGTTTAAAAGTGATGAAAATTATATTATTTCAAACCTCGAAAAACATAAATTTTTCTCCGTACTTGGTCAGGTGAACATACTCAACAACACTAAAATTGAAATTAATAACCTATGTGCTTCCACCTTAGGCTTACATGTAGGCGATAAAGTTAGATATGTGAATCTCAAAGGTTGATTTTATTTCAAGCAAGCTATAATTAATGGGTATTTTCTTGCAAACTATTTTTTACACTAGTGGATACACTTGCAAGGTGAGACCCTATCATTTTTGTAGAACCAACAATCGTTTGTAATAAATCTATTACTTCTTCTTCATGTTCAGAGTATTGCTCATTTGTAGAAATACTTGATTCCAAAAAGTTTGAAACCTTAAAATAAAACTCAGAGTTTTCTTCCAAGACATCAATTCTTAATTCATTAAATAGTTTATTGGACTCGGAGTTTCTTTGAAACAATGTTTCATTCAAAGACATTGATTTCACTAAAGCTTCCTGGAGGTCTGAAAATTGAGTTGAAATATCTTTATAGACACCAATAGACTCTTCGTTTAATTCTTCGATTTTTCTTAAGATATTTTGAGAACTTTTTAAGTTAGAATCTAGATTATTAATGTTCTTCTCTAAATGCTTGCTCTTATTGTGTTTGTAAGAAACAAAGTCTAATAGTTTTTCATAAATGACTTTCACTTCGTTGACAGAAAACTCATTAGATAACTCACTTGCATCTAGCTTACCATCTTCTAAATTCTCTAAAATTTTCTCCAATGAACTAATCAACGAATTTGAATGTAATGAGATCGATTCATTCACTTCATTTAGAGAGTTAAAGAAAATCATTAAATACTTCTTTCCACCCATTTCAATGGGTGAAGAATAAGCTTGATAAGTTCTTTGAGTTTCTCCATTCAAATCGATTCTTGAGACTCCTCCAACTAAAGTTGAAAAACTCTCCTCAATAAAATCTAAGTCATTATCAATTTTCTCTTTAAACATGGCCCATAACTTATCAGGATTGTCACAAACAAGGTCAAACGTTTCATTGAACATCTCGTTACACCATTTAACTGTGAAGTCTTCTGTCACTAAAATAGCTGGATATGGTAGTGTTTTTTGTAAAATATTTCCAAAGTTAGTTTTTCTTTTTATATATTCTCTTAAGGATTTCACAGAACTTTTATATTCAAAGCTCGAATCATTAGAAAAAGAAATATCATCTTTAATGATTAATTTATTTAAGATAGAAAGATTATTTTTTTCAGTTTTAAGTTCTAGGTATTCTCCAATTTTCTTAGCGATAAAGTAGAACATCACAATCGATAAAAACATAACAAACAATAAAGTTAATAAATCTTTAAACCCAATAATATTACTCTTTACGACCTTTTTTCCTAATGTGACCTTATTCCAGCGCTGAACCCATTTATCAGTAAATTTCAAATACTCAGAATATTTCTCTTTATAAGGAATGATTTTATTAAGACTTCTTTGAACTGATTTCGTACTCTCTATTAAACCTTGAACTGCTGCATTGACTGATCTTTTTTCATTTTTACTGAGTAAAGACTTCTCTGTGATCTTTAGAATACCTTGATAGTCTTTTTCATTATCATTAATAGAAATGACAGGAATACGATTCCAATCAAATTTCTTAGGAGTTCTTGCAACCATTCTCTTTGAGATGCTGGTTAAAGTCTTCCAATTATTACTCTTAACATAATTAAGAAAGTCTTTCTTTTTTCTAACATAAGAATCCCATGTTTGATTCATATTATTAATAGGCAACGGAGACTTTTGAAAAAAAGAGTTAAGCTCTACTCTTTTATCATGATTGTCATCAGCCCCTAAAACTTCTTGTACATCGAGGATCAAATTATTTGATTCTTTTAAAGAATTTAAGTTTTCAACAAAACTAGATTCATCTAAGTTTTTTCTTTTTATTTGGCTTGTATTTTTAACAATCACCGCTACATTGTTTTTTAAGTTTGCTGACTTTATCGATCTTTGCAAAGATTGATTTTTAAAATGAACAAATAGAAAAAATGTTAAAAAAGTAATAATAGTAAAAACTAAATAGAACCCAAAATATATTCTTGAAGTATCTTTAAATTGTTTAGCGAGCATATAACATCCTCATTTTATAAATATTATATTTATATGATCGCTTAGTGAGAATGATTTGAAAAGAAGACTTAGTTAGAGAGTCAGGTTTATCAATTTATTTTTTAAGCAGCAGATAAAGCATCTTCTTCTGAAAGATGATACTTAAGTTTAGATCTTAATCTAATCATCGCTTGAGTGTGTAACTGAGAAACTCTTGATTCAGTAACCCCAAGAATTTTACCAATTTCTTTGAGGTTTAAATCTTCATAATAATATAAAGATAGAACTAACCTCTGCTTCTCTGGAAGGTCCTTAATATAATTCATAAGCTTAAGCTTTAGGTCTTTATCATTTATTGTAGTAAAAGGGTTGGCACCATTTCTACTTTCAACTAACTTTTTCATGGATTTCTTATCACACTTCTTAAATAAACTAGAGTCGTTTATATTCAATAATGAAACTGATTGAGTCTGGTTCAAAAGGCTATGATATTCTTCTATAGATACATCAAGCTCTTTACACATCTCATCTTCAGTGGCCTTTCTACCAATTTTGCTCTCTATTTTAGCTGCTGCCCTATCTAGTGTTTTTGCTTTATCTCTAACTGATCTCGGAACCCAGTCTTGAGCTCTTAATTCATCTAAAATAGCTCCTCGGATACGGAACTCAGCATAGGTTTTAAATTTATTCTGTCTGGTTGCATCGAACTTCTCAATTGCATCCATGAGCCCAATTACTCCACAAGACATTAAGTCATCAATTTCAATATTTGATGGAAGTCTTGAAGCAATTCTTTGGGCTATGAACTTTACCAAAGGGGCGTACTCGACAATAATCTTTTGTCGAACGACAGGGTTCTTAGTATCACGGTAATCTTTAAGGTCTTTTAATTTAGTTGTCATTGAAATTATTATACCGCTCTTAAGAACTAAAAACTCTTTGAAGAAAAATATATCACATACATTAAAAATAAAGGTGACTATTTCAGTAGTAAGAAATTATAGGTCAAAAATCTCTGAAACAATGCTCTCTCTTGAAGCGATTTCGATATCTCGAGGTATAACTGGTCCAGTCCCGAAAAATAAATATGGTAATTTAACGTTAAATTGTAGATTGATTAATGCTGATAAGTTCAAACACACATCTAAATGTGAGATGACTAAACCATCTACAATAGAAGCATATCTTTGAGCAATTCTTGTATTATATAATTCAGAATGAATCGCTGATAAAGAAAGGAGTACTTCTACATTTGAAAAATTATTCTTAATTGAGCTAATAATCTTTTTCGTTTGATCTTCAGGATAAGAGTGTCCATTTAAATCAATAAAAATATTTCTTTGATTTTGCTTTTTTTGATTAATCATTGCCACTAGTTCATGAAGAGTATGCACGCTCTCAACGTCTAGTCCTAACATTTTACCTTTAAAAGTATTCTGTTCATCAAATCTAAAGTTTATAATCTGAGCCCCCTCACTCAACTCTGCCATTTTAGAAAGCATAGAGGTTTGTCCTGAAGATCTTGGCGAACAAAGTATAGTAATAGAGCATGTATTGTCAGATCTTTTTTCAAAGAACTTAGCCTTTGAAATTAAGATCATTTGAGAAATTTCTCTTAATGCTAAATCGTAAACAAGCTCATGGTTTTTCAAATCTTCCATACTTAATTCGAAGTTTGCTTTTTTTACAATATGAGAAATCACTTGTTCTGATAAATCAAAAGACTTCAATATTTTTCTAATTTCATAGACAGCACTCTTTTTTTCGATACTTGATCTAAGTTCTGATTGTAATTTATTTACTATCATCTCCAATTGATCAATTCTTCTCTCCTGTTCCTGAACAAGCTCAGTTACCTCTTCAACTCCCTCGGGAGAAGAAATGTGTGGACTCATACTCGAATAAAGATCATCATCTTCTGTTGAGCTATTTTCATCAATATTTAAGTTACTTGAAAAATTATCATCATAAACTCCGGCAGTAACTTCGAACTTATTCTTCCTCAAAGCTCCCTGTAGACCAGTATAATTTTTTGTTTTTAAAATGACTGCATCTGGTCCAAAGTGTTGCCGCACAGATTCAAGGGCCTCTTCTAAAGAGTTAGCTTCAAAAATTTTTTGTTTCATAATAATTGCTCCTTAATCTTTGGCAATCTAAAAATATGGAAAGCACAAGAAAGTGAGACAGGACTTATTAAGTCGATTTTAAACATGTGATCTTCAATGTCCCATACTGAAAGGTTAGAAAATTCAGAAAATAGATCATCAATCATAAACAACTCTAAATCGCTTGGTTTTCTTAAACTCTCTTTAACTTTTTTATTATCAACACCCAATAATAATTGTAAGAACTGAGCTATTGAGTTCTCATTAATAACTCCAACAACTTCATAGTCTTGGTCTTGATATAGTGAGTAAATCTTCTCCGAGTCTTGAAGAACTAATTCGATTTCTTTTTTTGTTAAAGATTCAAAACTAGTACACCTCACATTTAAATCATGTGAATAAATATTTTTAATTAAAGCTTGAACAGAGTTTGAAATCTCTTTTTCTACATCATTAACTTTAATCATCGCTAAATCGTGAAAATCAAAGACTTTTGAAATTTCTAAATCATCCATTAGGTTATTCATAATTAACTCCCAATAAATATATTATACTTGTTTTTTTTTATGACACACAATGATAAACAAAAAAAAAGAGAGGAATAAATCCTCTCTTATCTAATTTTCTAAAAAAACTAATTTACTCAGTAAATTAGAACATGTCTTTCCAACCCTTAGCTGGCTTAAACTTTGGTGATGTTTTTGCTTTGATTTTAATTTTTTCACCAGTTGAAGGATTAACTCCATTTCTAGCAGCTCTTCTAATTTTAGTAAAAGTACCAAAACCAAATAAAGAAACATCATCACCTTTCTTAACTGTAGACTTAATAGTATCAGTCAGACAATGAATAAAAGTTTCACAATCTTTCTTACTCCAGTTAGAAATTTCTTTGTTTGTTAACATTGCATCAATTAATTCTTTTCTGTTCATTTTTCTCTCCTTGAAAATTAAAAATGTATTTAACTAATTCTATGAAAACTTAAAGGATAGAAATTGGCAACAAGAGAATAGCAAAAAAAAAAGGGGCAACAAATGCTGCCCCTACGGATTGATTTTAATATCTGGTCTATATTTTAAAGTTTAACTTTTCCTCGCTTCTTAAGCTCTTCAATAATTCCAACGAAATGATCAACTGGATATGCACCTTTAACTGCAATTCCATTTAATAGGAAACCTGGAGTCCCACTAAATCCATGTTTTCGCCCCTCAGCCATGTCTTGATCTATTCTGGCTTTTACTTTACCTGCCTTTATATCGGCCTCAGCTTTAGCTACATCAGCTCCTACGGCAGCCGTAACTTCTTTTAAATACTTAACTCCACCAGATCTAATTTTTGCTTGGTTGGCATATAACTCATCATGATATTTAATTGCTTTTTGAGGATCTTGTAATCTAATTGCTTCATAATACTCAGCACTGGCCCTTGAGTGCTGACCAATGACAGGGAGATGCTTGTAAACAAATCTCATTTTCCCTATATATTTTTCTAATAAAGTTAGAACTGTTTTAAAACCTTTTGAACAATATCCACACTGAAAATCTGAATATTCGATTAGAGTTAAAGGAGCATCTTTTGGCCCTCGGAACAATTCATCTGGTCTCATTGCAATATTTACTGGCTTATCAAAACTTTCTGCTTTTTGTTTTTCTTGTTGGAGTCTTTGTGCTTTTTTAGCTGCTGCTTGGAAACCATCTAAGATTTTTACTGGGTGAGCATCTAAGACATCTACAATGATATCAGGGTTATCTAATAAAAGTTGTCTCAAGCTTTCTTTATTTAAAGATCCAGAGTTAGACCCTGAGTTTGCTCCAACAACAGAACCATTGCTTGAACCTTGTTGTGGGTTACATGAAAATAGTACAAATATGCACAATATTAATAATTTCATTTTGCATCCTTTTGAAGAAATTAATTAACATTTATCTTAAGTGGGAACTTATTGGAATACAATACTGTTAACAGCAAAGTATAAGTAAAAATATGGTCAATTGTTTTTAGTTTAGTACGTGTAATCTTTTCTTATGTATCTTTCCACAATCTAAGCATCGCATAGTTTCTTGTACATGAAGTTTTCCATAGTCGGGTAAATGAGTCAGTAATAGTTTGGAATCACAATGAGAACATCTGTCTATTTGAGTTTTTACTTCTTCTACAGATCCAAAGTATTCTAAAAAGTCTTCTTTCCTTAAATCTACTTTTAACATTTTTTGATTTCCATAAATTGTTTATCGATTAGAATATTTTTCTCTTGAGCTCTGCAATTTAAAGAGAATATTTTTCATCTTCTCCGACAGAAAGGCTCAAGCTTAGGTCCTTGCCACAACTCAAAACTATTTTTATGCTATTATTAGGCTTCGGCTTTAGTTCCAAGGAGGGAACTATTTTTTTCTTTGTTTTGATTCTATTTTCAGGTCTTACCTATTCTACTAGCCAAGATATTTCTGTGCTTATTGAAAGAAACGCAAGAAAGGTTGAAATTACTGGAAGAAACCTTATTAAGAAAAACTCTTGGAGTAATCATGTCCATAAACTATCAGGCATGAAAACTATTCGATATAATTGTGACACCAAAGAAAATGCAATAAATCATCAAGACTTATATGTATCTCTTATTAATAAAGATCAAGAAATTAAAATTAATAATGTTTCTTACCCCGGAGAAATTAAAATACGTTCATTTAAATCTAAGAACAGTTGCGACATTGTAAGTAAAATGGATATTGAAAAATACATACAACTTCTATTAACTAAAGAAATGAATCCCAATTGGCCTGTCGAAGTTTTAAAAGCTCAAGCTATTGCAGCAAGAAGCTATGCTTTTTATAAAATGAACTTAAAAAGCAAGGAATCTTTTTCACACCTTGAAAACTCTGAAAAAGATCAGGTGATTGGAAACTTGAATATGGTGAACTATAACGCTAAGAAAGCTGCAGGTGAAACAAGAGGATTAATTCTAGTTAATAAAAGTAATAAATTAACCCCTGTTTTTTATCATTCAAAGTGTGGTGGTAAAACATATAACCCAAAACAAATCTGGGGTAATAAAGTGAATGGTTACTCTTCAGTAAGTTGTCCATTTTGTTCTGGACTTGGTAAGAAGGATTGGAACAATCTTATCTCTTTCAATAAACTCTCCAAGACTGTTTCAAAAGGATTAAGAATTAGAAGTAAAATCGATTCTATCTCTATCTTTCCAGGAAGTAGAAGTTCTAATAAGATTTCTCTAGCTATTAATAATTCCTTATACAAAATAAAAAAATCAAAACTTAGAACCCTGCTTGGACGAAAAATTTTACCTTCTAATAATTTCCATATGTCCTATCAAACCCCTAATTTTCTAGTTCAAGGTCAAGGCTATGGCCATGGAGTTGGAATGTGCCAATTAGGTGCATTAAAGCTAGCAAAAATAGGAACTAATTATAAACAAATTCTTAAGTACTATTTCCCTGGTCTGGAAATCGTCAATCTTTCAAATATTTAATAAGATAAAACATGTACTTTTTATTAATTCTTTTATCAATGGGTGGACTTTCAAAGACTATCTTAATAGATCCAGGTCACGGTGGTTATGAAGTAGGTGCAAAAGTTAATCATAATAAAAAGGAACTATATGAAAAAGACTTAACACTGAAGTTTGCAAATTTACTTGCTAAGAAGTTAAGAAAAAAGTACCAAGTTATTTTAACAAGAGAAGATGATAAATTTTACTCATTAGAGCAACGGGCATTGATGGCAGGCAAAGTAAAAGCTGATCTATTGTTATCACTGCATTTTAATTCTTCAAAAATTAAATCTGTCTCAGGCTCAGAGATTTTCTATTTAGATAATCATAATAATAAAGCAATTTCTAAAGTAGAATCTTTAGAAAATAAAGGAATAAGTAAATCAGAAAGTCATATTATAAATAAGATCCTCATCGATCTTTCAATTAATTTAAACCTAGAAGCTTCTAAGAAATTGGCAAAAGAGGTTCATTCCTCATTAGGTCCAATTTACTCAGAATTTAGCATTAAAGATAGAGGCTACAAGCCTGGACTATTTTTTGTCCTGGCCTTATCTAAGACCCCAGGTGTTCTTATAGAGATAGGTTTTATTTCAAATTTAAAAGAGAGAAATAAAATACTTTCTTCAAAATATCTAGAAAAGTCGGCAATTGCTATTTCTGAGTCTGTAGATAATTTCTTCTTAAAAAAATAAAACTCCAAAGACCCTGCTCTGGAGTTTTAAAGATGAGAACCGGTTAAAGCTAAATGTTATATTTAACCGGGGAGGGGAGATTTATATATTCTAGAATCCACCTTGTTGAAATTCTTGTTCACAAGCTGAAGTTGTAATCATTGGAACTTGCTCTATTCCATTGTTTCTTGAAGTGATAGTCATATTTAAAGCAGTAATCTGATTGAAGTCACATCCAGAAACATTACTTGTACTATATTGAAATACTTCAAAGCTAGTAATTTGTCTTACGTATTCTTCTCTTTCACACATTCTAATTAAGACTTCTGCAGTGGTAGAATTAATTTCTTTTACTACTACAATATCATTATATTGTGTTGTTCCAACATAGGTTCCCATAACATTATTTAAATTACTTAAACTTACGCTTCTTACTAAAGTTCTAAATCTAAGTTCTGGAAAAGAACTTCTATTTGATAAATCAGCAATAAACCCAACACTTCTTCTCGCTGTAACACCATTTGTACAAGGTAGTGTTCTTTCTAAAGTTTGAACTCTCTGTGACATTGCACTAGAGGCAACATTATTAGTATTTATATTATTATTGTCATTCCCACACGATGCTAGTAAGGCTGCTAATGCTGTAATTAAAATTGTTTTTTTCATAATACTCTCCTTTATGAAAGTTTTAAGGTTATATGAGTATTAGTAGTGCACAAATGGTGCCAAGGTTTATCCTGCTTATATTGGATTTGAATACTTTTTGACTGGTTAATTATTGGCAGGTGTAAAAAAAGTAGACGCTTTTTTAATTTAAGCTCTAACTTCGTTTAATATTTGATCATTTAAGAAGAACTCTTTTAATTGATGGTAAGCCATTTCACCTACTCTGTATTGAGCTTCATGAGTACTACCTCCTAAATGTGGAGTTAGGACTAAGTTTTCTATTCCATGCAAGTTCGTTTTTTCTTTTAAAGGCTCATTTAAAAAGACATCTAGGGCCGCCGCCTTGAATTTTTTAGCTTTTAAGGCCTCTAATAGATCTTCCTCAACTACTATTCCCCCTCTAGCTGCATTAATAAAAATCGAATTTTTCAACATTAAAGAAAAATGCTCCTTAGTGATTAGATTTTTAGTCTGATTAACTAAAGGTACATGGACTGAAATAATATCTGACTTCTCAAAAATTTTTTCAAGCTCATCAACTTTTTTAATATTATCATAGCCAATAGAATGGGAGCTCATAAATGGATCATAGAAGAGTATCTCTGGATCAAAACCAATTAACCTTTTAGCAACTAATTGACCTATCCTTCCAAACCCAATAATTCCGACAGTCTTATTAGTCATTTCATTTCCAGTAAATTTTGCTTTATCCCACTGACCAGTTTGCATTGAACTATTTGCCCAGGCCGTTTTCCTTAAAAGAGTAAACATTAAAGCAATAGCATGTTCAGCTGCAGAGTTATTATTTGCTCCTGGCGTGTTTTGAACCTTAATTCCCTTTTCTTTACAATAGGCCTTATCAATATTATCTGTTCCTTCGCCTGCTCTAATAACAAGTTTTAAGTCGGGACATTGATCAATAAACTCTTTATTTACTTTAGTAGAGGAGCGAATAATTAATGCTTGGGAATCTCTAGCTTCTTTTATAACAACTTCTTGAGTATTTTTTTTTTCAGGAAAAACCTTAAATTTCTCGTTATTTAAGAGCTTAGAAAAAATTAAAGGATCCATGCCATCACAAACTAATACTTTTATAGTCATTTTCAAAACACCTAATTTTTTATAATTTTTTTAACTTTGATGAACTAACCTCTTTCAAGATAGGCTTAACTTGAGACTCTTGTCCAACAGGCTTAAGCATTGAGCTCTCAGAACTAACTCTTCTTAATGATGTTCCATCTCTTGTAGACTTGATCTTGCTAATTTTAGAGCGAACCCTTTTTAAAGCACTCCTCTTAGCTCTTTGACTCACACTATAATCATACCCTTCATGATATGATTCAACTAAAGTAGCTTTTCTACATCTTGAAGAAAATAATTTAGATCTTTTTGAGATTTTTTTTACGCCGTCAGCTTTTCCAAGTTTAAAAGCTTTTCTTTCATTACAATAAGCTTTAACCCAAGTAGCTCTTTTCTTTGCCGCATCTTGCTTCCTTGTAAGTTCAGCTCTTTTACTTGCTTCATTTAAACTATCCATCATCCCTGTTAATTGAGAACTAGAACACGATAAAAAGCTTAAAACAGACAATAATAATATGGTTTTCATTTTAAATCTCCTTGATTGCTAATCATTAATATAAAAACTTACGATCGATAAATCAAAAAGGTTCTTTAATTTTTAAATTATAGAACCTTTTTTTTAAGAAAGTTATAATAATGGAGCAATAACAAGAGAAACAATACTCATCAGCTTTACAAGAATATTCATTGCAGGACCTGAAGTATCTTTAAAAGGATCACCTACTGTATCACCAGTAACTGCAGCTTTATGAGCTTCTCCACCTTTAACTTCACCTTCGATATGTCCTTGCTCGATAGATTTTTTAGCATTATCCCAGGCCCCACCAGCATTTGCCATAAATAGAGCAAGTAAAACACCTGTCACTGTAGCACCTGCAAGCATTCCACCCAAAGCTTCTTTACCTAAGAGAAATCCTATTAATAAAGGAGCAATAACTGCAACTAAACCAGGAGCAACCATTTCTTTTAATGCAGCCGATGTTGCAATTGCAATACATTTTTCAGTATCTGGTTTTCCAGACCCATCCATAATTCCTTTAATTTCTCTAAACTGTCTTCTAACTTCCTCAACCATAGATTGAGCTGCCCTACCAACTGAACTCATAGTATTAGCACCAACATAAAATGGAAGCACGCCTCCAATTAATAGTCCAATAACAACCATAGGATTCATAATATTAATTGATTGTAATCCAACAGCAGTAGAATAAGCAGAGAACATAGCTAGAGCTGTGAGAGCTGCTGATCCAATCGCAAAACCTTTTCCAACTGCAGCAGTAGTATTTCCAATTGAATCCAGTCCATCAGTAATTTTTCTCACTTCTGGTCCAAGGTGACTCATTTCTGCAATACCACCAGCGTTATCTGAAATTGGTCCGTAAGCATCAACAGTCATTGTAATTCCTGTCGTTGCAAGCATACCAACAGCAGCGATACCAATTCCATAAAGACCTGCAAATGAGTTTGCATAATATATTGATGCACAAATAATTAAGATAGGAATAATACACGAATACATTCCAACCGAAATACCTGCGATAATATTTGTCGCTGGCCCAGTTTTACCTGCAAGAGCAATTCCTTTAACTGGAGCGAACTCACCAGCAGTATAATATTCAGTCGCGAACCCAATTCCTAGCCCAGAAAGAGATCCGATAACCATTGCCCAAAATGGACCCATAGCATGATTAAATTGAGTAAACTCAAGAGCATCTACTAAAAACCATGACCCAGCAAATAATCCTACTATTCCAACTACTGGTGTCCATCTTAGAGCACTAGCAGGGTTTGAATTCTTTAAAAGATTCATAGTCATAATTGCAAAAAATGATGCTATCAGACCGATACTTGCAACAATCAAAGGAAGCACAACTGAGCTTTTAATTTGAATAGCACTTAAAGTCTCTCCCATCGTATTCATCGTGATTGTTGAGCCAATAAACATTGTAGCGATAATTGAACCTGCATAGGACTCAAAAATATCTGCACCCATTCCAGCAGTATCACCAACATTATCACCAACATTATCTGCAATAGTTGCTGGGTTTCTTGGATCATCTTCTGGAATCCCCGCTTCAACCTTTCCAACTAAGTCTGCTCCAACGTCTGCAGCCTTTGTATAGATACCACCACCAACTCTAGCAAAAAGAGCGATTGAAGAAGCGCCCATTGCAAATCCGTTTAAGGCCGACATGTCGGCTCCATCTAAACACATATAGGCTAGAACAACTCCCAACAAACCAAGAGAAGCAACTGTCATTCCCATAACAGAGCCCCCAAAAAATGCTATTGAAAGCGCTTTCCCTTGCCCAGATTCAGCTGCGGCCTGTGCAGTCCTTACATTTGATTTAGTGGCTGCTTTCATTCCCATAAAACCACAAAACATAGAAGCAAGAGCTCCAACTAAATAACATATGGCTGTTGATTGATTTAGAAAAGTTGCTATCAATATCGCAACAATCACTAAAAATCCTACAAGCAAGGTGTATTCCTTTCTTAAGAAAGTCATTGATCCCGCTTCGATCATACCAGCAATTTCAACCATTTTTGCATTACCAGCCGGCTGTTTTGCAATCCAAAAGTAAGTTAAAACAGCAAATCCAAAGCCTGCAACAGCAATATATGGGCTGTAAGTTAAAAATCCGATAGCATTTTCCATAAAAATTCACCTTCCTAAACGTTAGTTCTTCATCTTAAAATGAATGTAGTTAAAACCAATAGATAATGGAAATATAGTGGCCAATAGTCAAGAAAAGAGTAGAGTCTCAATTTTATTCACATCCGCGAAGATGGCAGTGGCAACTCTATGCTCTAGAGTTCTAGGATTAGTCAGAGAACAGCTAATAGCTGCTACATTTGGGGCTTCTGGCTTAACTGATGCATTCTACGTCGCCTATAGAATTCCAAACCTGCTGAGAGATCTTTTTGCTGAAGGAGCCTTCTCATCTGCTTTTGTACCAATTTTTACTGAATCAAAAATTAAAGAAAATTCAAAAGAAACATTTCAAGCTGCTTTTTGGACACTTCTAATCATAACTGGATTTTTTAGTACCCTTATATTTTTTGCTTCTCCAGCATTAGTCGAATTTGTTGCCCCTAGTTTTAAAACAGACCCTGAAAAATATAAGCTTACAATTTTAATGGTGAGAATCATTTCTCCTTTTTTATTGTGTATTTCTCTAGCTGCTTTATTAATGGGAGTTCTCAATACTTATAAAGTCTTTTTTCTTCCAGCAATTACACCTGCATTTTTAAATATTTGTGTCATATGTTCTATTTTATTTCTTTCAAGTCACTTGGAGTCTATTGGATACAATAGCATCATATCCATTGCTATAGGAGTCTTGATAGGAGGAATCCTTCAGTTTTTCATTCAACTCCCAAGTGTCATAAAAAAAGGATATAGTTTTTCCTTTCCCAAAAAACTCTTCACAAAAAATGTAAAAAGAATATTAATGAAAATGGGCCCAGGGATGCTTGGCTTTTCCGTCAATCAGGTAAACCTTTTGGTCAATACAATTTTGGCTACCTCTAGCGGAGTTGTAGGAGCTTTAAGCTTTCTCAATTGGGGTTTTAGGTTATTTCAATTTCCCAACGGAGTATTAAGTGTTTCTTTAGGAAACTCTCATCTGGTCCATTTTTCTGAAAAATGGAAAAATAATAAAAAGTCTGATGCGATTGACCTGTTTCAATCCACCATTACTTTAACTTTAACTCTCTTGATCCCTATCACTATAGTTATTCTCGTCTTTCCTGATTGGATTTCCAGTATAGTTTTTGAAAGAGGTCAATTTTCCAGATCCGATACTTTCAATACTGCTGAAGTCTTATTTTATTACGCTCTCTCCTTGCCTTTTTATGGACTCTATAAAATCACAGTCCCTCTTTTCTACTCAATTGATAAAGAAAAAATTCCTGTACTTACTTCAATCATTTCCATCTTGGTGAATATTATTTTTGCCCTTAGTTTCATAAATGATTTAGGATTCATAGTCTTGGCAATGTCTTTAAGCTTAGCCACAGCTTGTAATTTATGTATGCAGCTTGTGTTTTTAAAAAAATACTTAAACTTAAAAACTTCCTTTTTCCTAAACCTAAAATATTTACGTTTAATCTTCTCTGGCTTTGTCTCTTGCCTCTTTGCACTATACTTGAAATCAAAACAACCAAACATGCTAGATGAGCCAATTTTTCAAAAATTATTATTTTTTCTAAGTTTTTCAATTTTAATATTGGCCGTATTTCTTCTTGTTATATTTGTTCTAGGAGAAAGAAACTTTATTTATAAGTTCAGAAAAAAATAATAATAAATATGTTGAAGGAGCCAATGGCCTCCGATACACTTCAAGAGAATAATAATTAAGTGAAAAGGTAAGGCATGAGAACCGATTTCGACACGCTGCAATTGCTTGGAAGTTATGTATTAAATCACCTCCAAGAAGCTGAAATTGCTGAATTTCAGATTGATAAAAGAACGATGCTTATAGATTCATTAGCAACGGAATTAAACGTAAGTTTTTCTACTGAAGAAGATATTAAAGAACAAGCAATAGAAGAAGTACAAGATAAATTTGGACAAGACATACCTGAAGATATCACTGAAACAGAAATGTATAATCATGCTAGAAAAGAAATCATTAAAAGCTTTAGTGGTGAAAATATTTCAGGGCTTTATTTAACTGAATCTCTGCATAACGTTGCATTAAGAATTAAAGACTATCTTCTAAACAATGATGATATCGATGAAGTTTATGCAACTGATCCTGAACTAGTAAGTTTCCTAGTTGAGAGACTAAGAAAATTCTCAGTTAAGAGATTATAAGATTTTTAAGACTTTCTTCAAAAAATGGCCCTTCTACACATCCATTTAAAATAGAGCTAGTACTTTCCATATGATAAATATTCTTATCTCCTGAAATTCTAAAACACACTAGATCTAAATATATCCTATCAGTTTCATTTTTTGTTCCAGTTGCTTCATATCTGATGAAGTCTTCTACGCCTTCAAAAGTTGATTCATTTTTAAAAAGATAATCTGCTCGAACAGTTTTTTCATAACTATCATAAGAGTTATCTAAGACAATTTCATTTTCCTTGAGGTAATGATCGGCGTAGCTCAGAACAGTTGTTTTAACTGCAACCTCTTTTATAGTGCAGCTCCAATCATACTTAGTATCACTTCTTTGAAACTTCAAAGTGTTTTGCTCCACTACCTTAATTTGGCTCCACCAAAAAGGAATTGGTAAAGAGAGCTTTTTAAAGCTTAGATGTTCAGCTTCTTCAAGGAATGATGATTTTTCAGCTTTAATCTTCCTGGCTGCGTAATAAAAAAAGAAGAGGATCACAATTAGTAAGATCCATTGAAAAACAAAGGTATAATTAAAATTTGAAAAACTTGGCGGTAAAGAATTCATTTACTGATAGTTCTACTCAAGTTATTAGTATTTGAAAAATTTTCCATTAAATAAACATTGCTAAGGGACATAACTCGTGTTAAAATAATTGATCAGTGCTAATTTTCAAACTTTATAATCCCACATTATTGATAT
>ENA-ORXM01003317-ORXM01003317.1-marine-metagenome-genome-assembly--contig:-NODE-3317-length-16294-cov-4.477894_pt1 | contig 16294 bp, 15 predicted proteins | sample MGYA00237867_ERZ511480 | MGnify/ENA primary metagenome ERZ511480 (study PRJEB26309, sample SAMN06266103) | marine metagenome | isolation source: Algal blade | place: United Kingdom:Sidmouth, United...
GGAACTAATAAGCGCGACGATGACTACGGCGGCTCGGTTGAAAACCGCTCCCGCTTTTTAAAAGAAGTCACTGAAGCTGTTTTAACTGTCTGGGATGCAGACCGCGTTGGTGTCCGCTTATCACCCAATAATGCTGAGGGATCTCGAGGCGACGCTGACCCGGTAGAAACCTACACCCACGCAGCCAAGCTACTCAACCCCTATAAACTAGCCTACCTTCACGCTGTTGAAGCCGAGGTAGGCGACACAACCGCCTCTGAACTATTAAGGGGCACGTATGACGGTATTCTGATGGTTACGGGCGGCCTCGACAAAGACTCAGGAGAAAAGCTTTTGCAAGAAGATAAGGCTGACCTGATTGGCTACGGCAAACTTTATATCTCCAACCCTGACTTACCCAAACGTTTTGCCCAAGATGCACCGCTCATAGAGTGGAACAACGAAACTTTTTTTGGCGGGGGTGAAGAGGGCTATACGGATTATCCGACGCTCGAGGAGCAAACTCAGCCCGTTTGAAACTCAAAAGCTCTAGCTTCCATAAGCTCCACTTGGGGAAGCTATCTTAATTGCGTGAGGTGAACGCTAAAGTGACAGAGCAAGTAGCTATAGAAAACCGGAGCCTCGCAGTCATTCGTATGGGTGAAGGTAACCCGACTGTCGTACTCGAGGCTGGACTTGGCTTTGACGCTACGATTTGGTCCAATATTCAACCCGAAATCGCAACCTTCTGTGAAGTCTGCGCTTATAGCCGAGCGGGCATAGGAGATAGCCCCTCTGCTACGGGAAAGCGCGATATTCAAAATATCGTGAATGATTTAGAAACGCTGCTAGAAAACGACTCTATGGAGGGTCCCTTTATCTTGGTAGGACACTCTATTGGCGGGCTTATTATCAATATGTATGCGTACCAGCATCCTCAGCAGGTGGCGGGGCTAGTATTTGTTGACAGTTCACATCCCAATCAGGACAATGAACTTCCGCAAGCACTGCCCGAAGACCTGAGAGCTGCCAAAATAGCTCGTTCCCTAAACAGCAAGCCCCCAGAGAATTGGTTTTCGTCTGCGACCGCGACGCAGGGCGAAACAGCTTACATGCAACCCGGTTCGCTCGGTCATAGGCCTGTTGCAGTGCTAACAGCTGATACGAGCATAGTTCATCCAGAAGAAATTACGTGGGCTAAAGAAAACCTTGGCACAAATTATACTAAAGACATTGCTATGGCAGAAAAAGCGGTTTGGAAGACCTTGCAGGGACAATATGCTCAGCTATCTAGTAACACTCAGCACTTAGATGTAAAGGGAAGTTTTCACTTTATTCATCTCGACAAGCCCGAGGTCGTTGTAGAAGCTATCCAGCAGGTTGTGCAATCGGTCAGGACGGGTGAGCCACTTACACCAATGGAACAAAGTCTGTAGGATGGGGCTCACTTAAGATTGAGGTAGATATTAGATAGCAAATAGAACATTTGCTTTTAGAACTCTCTCTTTCAGCCCAGTTAAGTTGAAGGTATTCAGCTTAAAAGCCGTTTAGGGTGAAGGTTTGCCCTTTACCCCTTACCCTTCAACGCTCTAAACTGCTTAGAAGGAGGCTTTATGGACGGGACTCTTAACCGCACACAGACGGAATCTAAGACCAATAAAGATTTATGGTCACTTGGAACTTTGCCCATTTTAGCACTGGGCACATTTTCGGGTGTGCTGGGTGTCTATTGGGACATTGCGTGGCACACAGACATCGGGCGAGACTCTTTTTTCAGTCCTCCCCATAATTTCATTTACGGTAGTATGCTCATTGTTTTTTTAATGGGCATCTACACCCTCCTCCGTGACCGCCGCAACACATCCTTCCACTTGCAAATTGGTCGCAGTTCTTTGCAACCAGGCATTGTCATTGTAGCGCTGGGCTCAGCACTTACTTTCATGTTCGCCCCTGCCGATGACCTCTGGCACAGACTTTTCGGCACTGAGGTTACCTTGTGGGCACCTATGCACCTGGTCGGCTTGCTCGGCTTGACCACCGCCTGTTTGGGCGGTCTCATTACGTCACGTATCGAGGGGCAACTTGCTGCCAGAAATCGCAAACGTTTATTCTCTTGGCTATCGGTCTTTTTCGCCAGTATGCTGCTGGCCTATTTCATGCTCTTTTTAGCTGAATACGAGTTTGGCTATCCAGTTTACGGTGTCTGGCTCGGCGTTGCACTGTTACTGAGCCTCCCGACCTTCGTCCTCGCTATGATGGCAAAGCTAAAGCCCGTACCGTGGTCAGCCACGTTGACCGCGCTTGGGTTCACGGCCTTTCGTTTGCTACTCGCTGCTTGGCTTATGACAACGGACAGCGTTTTCGGCTGGGCAGGAGCTACCCGACCGATGATTCCTGTATTATTTTTAGCAGGTTTAGCGGCAGACATTTTGGTCAAACGTGGGGCAAACGCTGTCATCTTGGGTAGCGTCTTAGGACTATTCAGTTTCTTTAGTAACTGGCTATTGCTAAGTGTTACGGGCACATTGAACTGGTACCCAGCGGCCCTTGCCTTGGGTGTTCCTGTCGGCTTAGCTCTTTCGGTGGTGACGGCCTACCTCGGCGTGAGTGTTGCGGGGGCGCTCGAGCCACCCGCTCAAGAAGAACAAGGGCTTAGCACATGAAACACTCTCTTGTTAGGTTACTGGTAAGCCTACTCAGTACAAGCTTCATGCTGGGTAACGCTCAAAATTTCCAGGTCAAAACGGGGGCAACTGCCGAAATTAGGATTGAACACGGCGGCCTCGGTACACCTGCAACGATAACTGTGACAACCGACCCACCGCTACAAGGTGAACTGACTGTGAACGCCCATCACCGAGACGGCGAGGCTGAGCGCGTGATGATACGCCCGAGTCGCGAAGCGGGCATTCACGTTTTTGAAACGAGCTTTGATGAAAGGGGCGAGTGGGGGTTGTGGCTGCGCTACGGTTCAGGCATCGACCTCTACGGTGATTACCTAGTTTTCAATGTTTCAGATAGGGCAGTTGATAGGGTGCATGCGAGCACCTTCGAAGGTGTGTTAGCAGCAGATGTCCCCGCCTATGTCCAACCTCTGGGTTACGCTGTTTTCGGCCTCTTACTGGTTCTTTCACTTGGAACGATTACCTGGACGCTCAGGTGGTTTGCGCGGCAGAAGGGTGATTACTCTCAAGCGATTTGACAGAAGAGGTGAGTCATCCCAAAACTCAAAAAACACCGTCTCTAACGGCAAAATTTTACTCTGGATTATGCAAAAAAGAGACCTGTTTGGGTCTTTACAGAAGAAAATCCCCTCTAACTCCCCTTTGGAAAAGGGGAAGACTAAAAGCTTCCCCCTTTTCCAAAGGGGGATTGAGGAGGATTTCCTTCACTGAAGCTCGAAATCAGGTTGCTTTAGATAAAAAATTCTTGTGGGACTCATGCTACATGTTCGTGATTTTCTTATGGTTTACACCTCGCCTAAGTAAGCCCGTTTCATCGCGTCGTTATTCAGTAATTCTTTCGCAGGCCCACTCAGCACAACCTCACCTGTTTGTAGCACGTAGCCTCTGTCAGCAATCGACAGTGCAACGTTGGCATTTTGCTCGACCACAAACACGCTGATACCGCGCTCATTGACCTGTTTGATAATCTCGAAAATCCGCTCGACGAACAGCGGCGCTAACCCCATGCTCGGCTCGTCCATGAGGATGAGTTTGGGTCGGCTCATTAGAGCGCGGCCCATCGCCAGCATCTGCTGCTCACCGCCCGACATGGTGCCGCCTTTTTGCTCGAGCCGCTCCTGAACACGCGGGAACAGGTCGAAGACGTAGTCCATATCCTCTTTGATACCCTGTTTATCATCACGAAGATACGCGCCCATCTCGAGGTTTTCTTTCACCGTCATCTTGGGAAAGATGCGCCGATTTTCAGGTACAACTGCCATGCCGCGTTGAATGCGCTCGGCAGTGCTTAAGTTATCGGCACGTTCGCCGCGAAAGTACATTTCACCCTCAGACACGCGCACCAAGCCAAGAATCGTTTTGAGCGTTGTTGACTTACCCGAGGCGTTACCGCCAAGCAAACACACCATCTCCCCTGGATAAATCACCATGTCCACATCATTCAGCACGCGTATGGGACCGTAGTGGGTGGTAACTTTGTTCATCTCGAGTAGCTTCTCTCGGGTTTCACCGTTCGCATTGGACTTTATTGCATCGCTCATTCGCTTGACCGTCCGTCCATCTTAGCTGCTTTCTGAATCTCCGTTTCCTCTTCACCTTCGGCCTTTTTACCGAGGTAAGCTTCAATGACTTTCGGGTCATTGACGACTTCTTTGTAGCTACCCTCGGCAATTTTTTCACCGTAGTCAAGCACCACGACACGGTCACTGATTTCACCGACCAAGTTCATTTTGTGCTCGACCAGCAAAATCGTATAGCCACCCTCGTCACGCATCCGGCGGATAATCTGGGTGATTTCCCTGGTCTCCTTGGGGTTCATACCCGCGCTCGGTTCATCAAGCAGGAGGAGCTTTGCGCCTGTCGCCATCGCCCGCGCCATTTCAGTACGGCGTCTATTAGCGTAGGACAGAACGTAAACAGGTTGATGCAAACGAAAACTCATGAGACGTGGACCGAAAAAGGCAAGTTTATCAATGGCATACTCACGCATCTCGCGCTCTTTTTTGCGGTAGCCAGGCGTGCGAAAGACCGACGAAAGCCAGGTCGAGTGAAGCTTATAGTGTTGCGGAATGAGGACGTTCTCGAGCACCGTCAAATTGGTAAATAGCCGCAGATTTTGAAATGTTCTGGCAACGCCTAAATTAACAATCTGGCTCGGCTTTTTACCGACAATCGACTGCCCTTCAAAGCGCACGTCACCCGCACTCGGCTGGTAAACCCCTGTGATGAGGTTGAACAGTGTAGTTTTCCCCGCCCCATTCGGCCCGATAACCGATACGATTTCGCCTTTGCCAACGTTCAAACTCACGTCATTCATGGCCTTTAGACCGCCGAAGGATTTGCTTAAGTTTTCAATCTCGAGCATTATTTATCCTCCGCTTCAACAGGCTCGTCTCCGGTCTCGAGCAGCGGCTTACCAGGAACCTCAGCCTGGACCTCTGCAACTGCCTCGGCAGCAGCCGCGCCACCAGGGCGGTTGAGCTGCGCGTTCGACAGCCAAGCATCTTGCTTGCGCTCCTCATCTGTGGGTTGGTCGGGACGCTCACCAAACAGCGCACCCCAGTTGAATTCGCGCCGACCCACGATTCCCTCAGGCCGGAAAATCATAATGACGATTAGGAGAACCGAGAGGAAAATGGCGCGCATCCCGAAGCCTCTAAACGTTCCGTCAAGAATGCCTAAATTAGGCGCTAACCAACCAACGAGCACAGCGATGAGCCCCACAATACCCAATCCGTAAACAGCCGGGTGCATGCGCGGCCTCTGCCGCTGGAACGTTCGGTAAAGATAGGTCGCCGCCGCTGCAAGTAGCAAGGTCACCCCAGCGATTATCAGCCAGGTAGCAAGCGCGTAGGTTTCCTCTAAGGGGTCACCATATTGCCGCACAAAAACGACAAGCGCCGTCCCGAGCAGAACGCCAGTAATCGACCCCGTCCCCCCTGCTGATAGCGCCACCAAGAAGAAAAACGTAAGTGTAAACAAGAAGAAGTCGAGGCGCACACCGCCCAGCCACGAAACCCACAAGCCGCCTGCAATACCTGCAAAAAAGGCCGAGATGGCAAACCCTAAAACTTTGTGATAAGCCAGATTTACACCCATCGCCTCAGCCGCAATTTCGTCCTCGCGAATACCCTCCATAGCGCGTCCGTAAGAGCTGTATTTGAGTTTCGAGATGATAAAGACGGTAATCGCCAAAAAGCCAAAGGTCCACCACACGCTCTTACCAAATTCCGACGGAATACCAGGTAGACCCAGCGCCCCATTCGTGAGTGGTGCAAAAATTCGCGTTGAGGCTGATAAGCGGATAATTTCACCAAAGCCAAAGGTCACAATCGCCAGATAGTCACCCCGTAAACGCAGGCTCGGAATGCCGACAATTAAACCCGCGATGGCGGCAACTACACCGCCAACAAGAACGGCAATGACAAAGCGAATCCAGAGGGTTTCGGGGGTTGTCAGAGCGTCTAGCCCAATCAGGTCTAAGCCTCTCGAGAGGCTTAGACCCAACGTCGTCTCGTTCATCGACGAGCGACCCGAGCTTAAAATACGGTCTCGAGCAGTTTCCGACAAAATAAGCAACCCTGTCGTATAGCCGCCAATAAGCATAAAACCGTGATGCCCGAGCGAGAGAATGCCGAGCGTACCGTTGACCAAATTGAGGCTAACGGTTGCTACACCCCAAATTGCAAATAGGGCAAGTGCCTGGTTGAGTTTAGAGCTTCCAAGACCCTCTAAGAACCAAAGGATAATAACGAGCGCTAATAACCCGCCCAACGTCAGCAGAATATTCCGGCCTCTATGACGAGGGAATGCAAGCTCTTGCGTACGCGCGTCGATGCGCTGTGAAACGCTCGCCATTAGACTTTCTCCGAAAGGTCTTCACCGACGATGCCGCTTGGGCGTATCAGCAGCACAATAATAAGCAGAATAAAGGCAAAGGTATCTTTAAATTCAGTAATGCCTAAGAAGTTGTTGGTGCGCGGGAACACGGCTGTCAGGAAATTCTCTGAAAAACCGATGACCATGGCGCCGATAACCGCACCCGGTAGGGAACCAATACCACCGATAACCGCCGCTGCAAAGGCTTTAATCCCCGGCAAAATTCCCATAACGGCGGGCTGGTTCAGACTGCCGAAGTTCAGCCCCCACATAGCGCCACCTGCCGCCGCTAGCATCGAGCCAAGCAAAAAGGTTGTGGCAATAACGCGGTTTACGCTCACGCCCATCATCTGCGCAGTTTCAGCATCTTGGGCCGAAGCGCGCATGGCTTTACCCAGGCGAGTACGGGTCACAAACATTGTTAAAGCAACCACCAAAATCGCTGTTATAACAGGAATGGCAACGAGTAGCCAGTTTGAACTGATGCCGCCGATCGTTAGGGGATTGGTAATGAGTGTGTCGGGGCGAAAAGGGGTCTGCCGATTGGTGAACACCAGCAGCCCAAAGTTCTGCAAGAAGAATGACACCGCAATCGCTGTAATCAGCAGCGAATTACGGGGCGCGGTTCTTAGCGGCGCGTAGGCGACACGGTCAATCAGAATGCCTAAGACACCCGTAAGCAGCATGCTAAAGACCAGCGCAATGATGAGGTTCACGGTTTGCGTACTGAGCATAAACGTCGCAAACATCAGCATCAGCGCGCCGCCGCCGAGTACTACAGGGTCACGCAAGTTACCTCTAAAAAACTCTAAGATTCTCATAAAGCCGTAGGCGATAAACACGCTGTATAGAAGCGCCACGTACCACGGGTAGGGCGATAGGGTGAATAAAAAGTAGGTCAGAAACGCACCCACCATAAAAACCTCGCCGTGGGCAAAGTTAATCAGACGAATAATGCCGTAGACCATCGTGTAACCAAGCGCAATGAGCGCGTACAAACTGCCCAGTTTGAGCGATTCGATAAATGCACGACCAAAATACGCCGTACCAAAACGGTCATTGATACCGTTCAAGTACACCATCCGACCAATGATAATCGCCAGAACGGCGCCCATGATAATCCAGGGCCACCAGTTAATTTTGGGCCTCGAGGATTCAAGCGTAGAAGCTGCCAACAACGTCACCTCATTTCAAAATCTTAAGTCTTACAAAAGACCCCTGCTCAGGTCTAAACTGTCCTCTCTAATGACGCTGCCACCATATCAAATTCAAAGGCTGTATGAGCGATAATGGCGTGGGACGTAAAGGTGTGTACCGTAAAGGCGAGAGCACCGAAAATCAAAGATCTAAAATCGAAGATAGGTCCGCCGCGCATCCCCACACCCGTAGGGGCAGCGCCAAGGCTACGCCCGACTTCATGAATGTGCCTGCCCTTCACTTGATGCAACCTGAACAAGCAAAAGGGCTAAAGGAAAAGGTAAACAACCTTTCAACCTGCAACTATCTTCAATCTTCAATATGCGTCAGCACTTATGGGTCAAACCTTGTTTTTAACCCAATCTACAAACGCCTCGAGACTTCAGCACCTGGCACCTCGGGTTCGAAGTCCTCGAGTTCTGCCGGAAAACCGTCTGCGCGTAAGGTGGTATTACAGGCGTCCTCGAGTCGCTTGACAATCATTGATGACCAAGCGCGGGGGCCGTAACGCGCCTGACCATCCTTAAAAATATCAACGACCAAGGGTGAGAGTTCTAAGGGTACGTCATGACGCCCCGCCACAGCCTCGAACAAGCCCATGTCTTTAAGCACGAGGTCCATCGTAAAGTTGATGTTGTAGCTGCCGTTCAAAATAACCTGGCTTTCGGTTTCATGCACAAAGGAGTTTCCCGAAGAGATGCGTATGGCCTCATAGGTCGTGCCGAGGTCCATACCGGCTTGTTTGGCGACCATGAGTGCTTCACCAAGGGCGGCTAGATGAACCGAGGCAAGGTAGTTCGTAACGACTTTTAAAACCGACGCTGAGCCAAGTGGTCCCGTATGCAAGATTTCTCGGCCCATCGCGCTAAGGACGGGTAATAACCTCTCAAACGCGCTGCGTTCACCGCCGACAAAAATAGCGATATTACCCGTGGCGGCGCGGTGGCAGCCGCCCGACACGGGGCACTCGAGCGCCGTTGACCCTTTAGCATTAACCAGCGCACCCAACCTCTTCACCTCAGCCTCGTCGGTGGTGCTCATCTCGAGCCAGACTTTACCCGCAGATAAACCTGCTAAGACGCCGTCCTCCGCCTCCATTACCTTGGAAACAGCAGCGGGCGAGGGTAGGCAGGTAATGACCGCGTCTACAGCCTCTGCTAACGCTTTAGGCGAGTTGGCCCAACTTGCCCTCTCATCTAAAAAAGGCTGCGCCGCGTTTTTGTCTAAATCTCGCACTGTCAGGTCAAAGCCGTTGCGCTGTAAGCTGCCCGCTAACTTTGCGCCCACATTGCCTAAGCCAATAAAGCCAATCTTCACGGTAGTTCTCCTTTGAGACAGGTGATTAACACTGTGTATAATACTGGGGAGAATTTACCACGGCCTCGTACTGTTTTGAGAGATTTTTTACATGTTTCAAAATTCCACAGCTGTCACAGTCAGCTTCCTGTTTAAAGCTTAAACTTAAACTTGGGCAGGATTTTGACATGATGAAACTTGGTTACAGTTCAATGACAGCAGGCTTCTACGATTTAGATGAGGCATTTCGCTTAGCTGCCGAGTTAGATTTAGATTTTATCGAGCTAACCTACGACGTTTGCTCGTTTCTACCCCAATCTCAACAAGCTAACAGAGTCAACGAATTGTCCAGGGCGACGGGGATAACGACGACCTTACATCTTCCCTTTATCGACCTTAATATTGCTTCACTCGTCAAACCAGCCCGCCAAGCCGCAGTTGACCAGACGCTCAAAGCCTTGGACTACGCTATGGCGATTAACGCTCAATGTGGCGTCCTGCATACGGGCACCTATTTTATCTACCAGCCCGTGTCCAAAGAAAAAGCTTATGACGCGCTGCTAGCGTCGCTCGCTACGTTACAAACGTCACCTATCAAGATTGCCCTCGAGAACTTAGGGCTTTATATCGACAGCCTGATACGCGACCCTGACGGTTTGAAAATGGTGACAGAAGAAACAGGTCTATACAACTGTTTGGATTTCGGTCACGCCTTTATCGAGCAAACCCGCCCCTGGCACAACGCCTCACTGACGGGCGGCGACCTTATCAAAGATTATATAGAGACCCTGGGTGACAGCGTTATTCACTTGCACCTATGCAACAACGACGGCGAAAGCGATATGCACACCGCTACGACAGATGGCGATATTGCGTTTGAACGCTACAGCGAGTTTTTTACTGACTTTGAAGGCACGGTTTGTTTGGAAGTCGCAGGCGGCAGAGAAAGTGTCGTTAAGAGTGCCCAGCATTTGCGCTCACTCGTTAAAATTCCTGTTCAGGGCGTCTGAGCGTAGGGCAATTGTTGCAGGTCCGTAGACGGATAGTAAAAGCCTAAAATCTGTGAATAGTCGTAGCCGCCTCGTGCTAGAGAACGTGCGCCGTATTGACTCATCCCTACGCCGTGACCCCAACCATCCCCCTGTACACTCAAATCGCCTGACATACGAAAACGGGTCGACTTTAGCCCCCACTCGCGCAGCATTTTGGTCAGTTTAGGGCCTGACAAAAGCCTCGAGCCATCAGAGCCCAGTACCTCTAAACTCTCAACCCGGCCCGATTCGCTGTAGCCCACCACGCGCACGCCACTTACCTCACCCACGCCGATGCCGCGCCCCTGCAAAGAAGAGGCTATAAAGCTTGCGTCGAGGGCACGTTCCCAGCCGCGATGCGGTGAAGAACTATCAACATCTTGCTGAGCGACAAGGTAGGGAGACGCATTGCCCCAAACCTCAGAACTCGAGGCCAGCACCCCGCCGGAATCTGCATGATAATAGGTTTTGGCAAAGTCTCCGCCGTAGGTTAAAACCACCCCCGCCGTCTCGACAATCGCCTGGTCACTACGCGGATGCTCGATGGTGACGCCGTCATATTTTTGGCATTCGATAGTGGCGCAGACGTCATACGTTCCATCTTCATCTAAAGAGGCGAGGGTGTAGGTACGCGCCGCAACGGCTTGCGCTTTAAGTGCCTCGAGGTCCCAACTTGCCTGCATTTCAGCAGGGACGACCCCTCGTAAGTAGGTTTCTAAATCCACCACGTTAATCACGCGCAGATTTCTGTCAGTTGCAGTAAAGCGAAGCGCCCCGCGGTAATTCTGTCCCGCCCAGCTGACTAACGCACCATCGGTGGGCTCGAGGGTAAAACTATTTCCCACGGGCTCGCCCTCTATATAAAGCTGAGACCCTGCAACCTGTAAAGGCCAATGCAACCCGTAAGGCGTCGAAAAGCGCTCCACCCCGTCGATATAGCCTCGGTGCGCCCCCGTCATCGTCACCGTAAGCGAATCGGCAACCTCATCTAACAAGACGCGAATTGGCGGCGCCGCCTGAGCGGTTACGCCCAAACATAAGGTGAATAGGCAAAGAAACAAGCGGGCGAGTGGCATAGAAGGGCATTATGACAGTAAGGGCGCAGTTTGCCAAGGGAAAAGGTCATAGGAGCCAGGGCAGTTGCAAAGTCGGCCCCACTTTGTCTGTCATTGCGAGGGAGCGTAAGCGACGAAGCAATCTCATACACACAAACAGTTTTTATCCAACAAAGTGGGGGTGAGATTGCCGCGCTTCACTGCGTTACGCTCGCAATGACAAGCGGTTCTATTTGAATTGACGACTTTGCATTCGCCCTGTTACAGGAGCAGGGTTAGGGATAGGTTTAGGTTAGAGGTTGTACTCTTTACCCCTAACCCTTTCCCCTTTTACGGTAGGATAGTCCATGCTTCAAAAAGACGCTTTAAAAGATAAAGTTATCCTCGTCACGGGTGGCGGCTCGGGCCTTGGGCGCTCTATGACCAAGCGGTTTATGGAGCTTGGGGCCAAGGTCGCCATCACCAGTCGCCGCATTGACATGCTTAAAGAAGAGGCACAAAAGCTCTCTGATGAAACAGGGAGTGAAGCCTTTGCTGCGCAGGTCGATGTGCGTGACCCCGAGATGGTCCACAGCATGCTCGACGAGGTCGAAGGGCATTACGGTCACATCGACGCACTTTTAAATAATGCCGCAGGCAATTTTATTTCGCCTACCGAGCGCCTTTCGCATAGGGCGGTAGACGCAGTTCTGGGCATTGTTTTACACGGCACGTTTTACTGTACTTTAGAGCTAGGCAAACGCTGGATTGCCAGCGAGCGTAAAGGCACAGTTCTCAATATAGCTACTACATATGCTCTATCAGGCTCAGGCTACGTTGTTCCGTCAGCGGTAGCAAAGGCGGGCGTGGTTGCGCTGACAAAGTCGTTGGGGGCTGAGTGGGGCAAATATGGCATCCGCTTAAACGCAATCGCGCCAGGTCCCTTCCCAACCGAAGGTGCTTGGACGCGCCTCATGCCCACCCCTGAAATTCAGGAGCTGTTTGAAAAACAAATCCCGCTGGGCCGCGTCGGTGAGCACGTCGAACTTGCCAACTTAGCAAGCTATTTACTCTCAGACTATTCTGGTTTTATGACCGGAAGCGTTGTGACCTTAGACGGCGGCGAAACGGCCTGGAACGGTGGTGAGTTCAATATTTTAGATGAAGTTACGAGTGAGCAGTGGGATCAGCTCGAGCAAATGCGAAAGAAATAAGGTTTTACGCTAAGGTAAAACCTGGATGCTCTGCGCAACGGACGAAGGTTTATCCAGAAGAAAGTGTAAAGGTAAAAGGAAACCCTATCTTTCCAATTTTTGCTTTTACCTGCCTTCCTTCATTCCCGCTACCGCCTGCGCTGCACGTAGGTCAAAATGGAAATCGAAGCAAGCGCTACGAAAACATGATTTGCTTAGCGCCAATGTCAACAGCAAATGCCTGTGCGTCGTAGCTTTTTAACAGTAGGTCGAAGCGAAGCTGCTCGTAGCGGGGGTCATGCCAAAGGTTCACGAACTCATCAGGATCATTGTCTAAGTCAAACAGTTCACCCGTGCTGTGCCCGTGGTAAACAACAAGTTTGTAACGCTCGGTGCGAAACATAGTGCCGTAACTTCCTTCAAAAGAGTTAGTCTCATCAGGCATTAGCACATGATAATACTCGCTGCGCACATAGCCGCGGTGAGCCTTGTCATCACCTTGCAATAAGCTGAGCAAAGACTTGCCTTGCATGCGATCTGGTTTTGGTAAGTTGCAAATATCGAGCAGGGTCGGGGCAATATCCGTTAGTTCGACCAGGGCATCTAGTTGTAGATTTGACTCGAGCTGCGCAGGCCACGAAAAAATAAGCGGTACGCGCACGAGCCCTTCATAAAATCGGCACCCCTTATAAAGGAGCCCGTGGTCACCCAGCGTTTCGCCGTGGTCACTCATAAAAATGATAAGGGTATTATCGCGCTGCCCTGTCCGGTCGAGGCTCGCTAGAATCTCCCCTATCTTTTCATCGACAAGTTCAATCATGCCGTAATAGGCAGCCTTGATAGACTGCGCTTCAAATTGCTCGGGATGCTGAGCGCTGCTCTGAAAGTCAATATCGGCAAGCTTAGCTTGGGCGTCTAAATCAGATTTTCTAAATGCCGGGGCAGGCAGTGACGGTGCATCGTAACAGTCACGGTATTCTTGAGGTGGGTCAAAAGGAGGGTGGGGGTAGTAGGGGTTAAAGCTTAGGAGCCACGGCTTATCATTGTGGTCGCCCTCTATAAACTGAACCGCTTTTTCAGCACACCATGAGGTTTGGTGTAAGTCGGGCGGCATGGCAGTGGGGTCTTTTCGCAGGTCCGAAAGCTTGACCCCTTTTTGCTCGAGCCAAATCCTATAGTCATGCCCTTCTTCCCAGCTATCCCTGGGGGCGTGGCTAAACTGAAAATAGCGGTAGCCATCGTTGGGCAAGCGCGGTTCTGTTCGAGCAGCGCCACCCGACAGGTGAAATTTACCGACCAAACCCGTGTCGTAACCAGCATCTGCAAGAAGATTGCTAATCAAAGGAGCTGAATCTGCCCAATAGTCATTGCCATTGGTACAAGCGTGTATGGCGCTTGGATACATACCTGTTAAGAAACTCGCTCGGCTGGGCGTGCAAATGGGGCTTTGACAAAAGGCGTGTGTAAAACTTACACCTTGTTCAACTAAGGTATCGAGATTTGGTGTACGAATATGAGCGTTATTCAAGGCTCCAACCGTGTCATAACGCTGTTGGTCTGTGCAAAGCCATAAGATATTGGGGGGCATAATTAGTGTCCTATCTCGAGGAGTTGTTTTGGAAGCAATCCAGTCTCGGTCATTTCCAGCATTTCTCACACGGTTTAGTAGAAATTACGGAACTACGCCAGTACAACACTGACTTCTAATTTCTCTAAGTCCGCAATGAGTTTTTTAGGGGCTTTCTGATCGGTAATCAACCTCGCCAGCTTGTCAATAGGCGCCATCGTAGCAGGTCTAACAACCCCGAGTTTGCTGTGATCAGCAACAGCCCAGACCTCTTTGGCTCTATCAACAAGTTCGTGGATGACATAGGCTTCAGCTTGATTGTAAGTGGTAAGCCCGCGCTCGACTGTTAAACCGTCAATGCCGATCAGGGCAATATCTAAGTTGACATCTCTGAGCGTTCGTTCCGCAACCCGTCCCACCATCTCATAGGTTCGCCCTCTAAAAAAGCCGCCCGTAACCAAAACTTCAGTTTTGGGTGACTGCGCGAATTCCATTGCTACGTTTACAGCGTTGGTGACAATACGAACAGGGCGATTTTTTAGAGCTTTCATGACCTGAATAACGGTGCTGCCGCCACTACAGCCAATGACTTGCCCATCACCAATAAGCGAGGCGCTCATGACACCGATGCGCCTTTTTTCCGCTAGGTAAGCTGTGACCTTTGAAGAAAAGGGGAGTTCGTCGTGTGTATCGCGTAGGGTGACGCCGCCGTGAGTCCGCTGTACCAAACTTTTTTCATTGAGTTCGTTGAGGTCGCGCCGCACCGTGGCTTCGGACGACTCGAGTAAAGTCGTAAGCTGTTGAACGCTGATTGAACCACGCCTGGCGAGTTCGCTCAAAATCATTTCGTGTCGTTCCGTTTTTATCATAAAGTTTTTCCTTTTGGCTAGGGCATTATACCTTATCTTCGTAATCCTCACGCCTAAAACCAATCATTTTCAATCGAAATCGTGTTGTTTTTTGACTGCATTATGCGGTAAACTCAGGGTTATCAATAAGGCCCTAAAGTAGGAATTACGAGGTAGCTATGACAAGAAAAAAAATCGTTCTAATAGGCGCAGGGAGCACGACGTTCACCCAGCGACTCGTCGCTGACCTCATCCTAAGTGATACGCCGGAAGCGTGGGAACTGGCGCTGGTCGATATCGATGAAGAGGTCTTAGAGTCCATTCACCTGGTCACTCAAAAAATGCTCGCGGCTAAGGGCGTCACGATTCCGCTCACAGCTACAAGTAACCGCCGCGAGGCACTCAAAAATGCTGATTTTGTCGTTGCGACCATTTCGGTGGGCGGCAGACGCGGCTGGGAAATGGACGTCAAAGTTCCGCGCAAGTACGACATTTACCAGCCCGTCGGTGACACCATGATGCCCGGCGGTATCTCCCGCGCCCTGCGCATGATTCCGCCGATGATTGACATTGCCAACGACATCAAAGAGCTGTGTCCCGACGCTTACTTCTTCAACTACTCCAACCCCATGACCTCGGTTTGTACAGCGGTGCGCCGCGCGACAGGTGTGCCGCTTATCGGATTGTGTCACGGCGTTCATGTGGCAGAAGGATATTTAGCACGTTTTCTGGGTGTTGAAGAGGGCAGCGTCAGTACGTTTGGCGTGGGGCTCAACCATCTTACTTTTTTAACGCACATTTTTTATGAGGGACAGGACGCTTTTCCGCTGTATAAAGAAAAACTCGAGGAGCAACGCACCACATTGAAGCAAGAAATCGCCGAGAAAGACGAGTTTGTCAACTGGATAACAGGGCGTAACCCGCGATATTCAGATGACCCGTTTAGCTGGTCTTTTTTTGAGGAGCACAACGTCTTCCCCATCATGCTTGACCGCCACGTATCCGAGTTTTTCCCAGAGCAGTTTCCAAAGGGTAGCTACTACGGCAAGACACTCGGCATAGACGCTTTTCCCATTGATCAGCGCATCGCTTGGGGTGACGACGTTTACGAAGAATTTACCCGCACAGCGCATTCAGACGAGCCGCTACCCGCTGACTTTTTTGAACAAGTGCCAGGTGAGCATGAACAGCTTTTAGATATTATGCACTCGCTTATGACCGATAGTCGCGAGACCTTCTCCGTCAATATGCCCAATCAAGGAGCAGTGCCAAACTTGCCCCATGACACTGTACTCGAGCTACCCGCCGCCGCCACTGCCAAAGGATTTTGCCAGTTGCACACAGACCCTTTACCCCAGCATTTAGCAGATATCTTGCTGGATAAACTAGAGGCCATTGACTTGACGATAGAAGCCGCCCTGCAAGGCGACGAAAAAGTGTTTGTCGACGCGCTTTTGAAAGATGGTTCGGTAACAGACAAAGGCACGGCCCAAAACCTTGCTAAGGATTTGCTCGAGACCCACCGTGAGCATCTACCGCAATTTGCTGACACAAGTTTTTAGTTCTTGGTTTTTAGTTTTTAGTAA
>ENA-ORXM01003319-ORXM01003319.1-marine-metagenome-genome-assembly--contig:-NODE-3319-length-16284-cov-6.375578_pt1 | contig 16284 bp, 12 predicted proteins | sample MGYA00237867_ERZ511480 | MGnify/ENA primary metagenome ERZ511480 (study PRJEB26309, sample SAMN06266103) | marine metagenome | isolation source: Algal blade | place: United Kingdom:Sidmouth, United...
ACTTCATCGAAAAACTTCTTCAAGTCAATATCAACAATATCTTGATATCCATCATTGATGTACTTCAAGGACTGTTGAACTGCTTGTTGGATGTTACGATTTGGACGGAAACCATAACTTGAATCTGAGAATGATAATTCATATCTGGTCATCAAGATTTGGCTTACAGCTTGCTGTAACCATCTATCTACTACTGTGGGGATACCTAGAAGACGATAGCCTCCTTTATTCTTCGGTATCTTTACTCCTCTGATAGCTGAAGGTAAGTAAGTTGATTTAAGCACATCTCTCACCAAATTTTCTTGGTGAGTTGCTAGATATTGTCTTAACTCATTTACTTCCATTCCATCTACACCCCCAGCACCTTTATTGCTTACTACGCGTCGGTAAGCTTTATATAAGTTCTTAGGTTGTAGAATTTGTACTATCATTTAATTTAATTTTCCTGTCCGCTTAAGCTATGGCTATCATGCGACTCCGTAGCGTATTAAGACTGATTTATTGTTGCTTACCCAACCGCTTTGCGGTTCCTTCTCTTGTCGATTCCATCGGCACTCTTCGAGTTCGATCAGTCATCTAAGTTATGAGGCCATCAAGGGTATGGTATTCGCAATCCTTGCTCGTTACTCCTAGCAACCCACGCGTATAGCGTGGCAGGCTTTGCAGCTAACTAATACTTCCAATCGTCAAACTGACATATAAGGGATTTGCACCCTCTAGAATAAAATTCTTATCTTTCGATAAGATACCCATGCTGGCACACACTTTAGCTACCACGATCATGCCTGCATCGTTCCTCGCAGGCACGACGGGTACCAGTGTTGGCTATCATTAAAAAAATATGAAAATAAAGTGAAAAAAAGAAATTGGAAAAAGTATGCTTTTGAATTCCTGTCAATTTTCATTGCCGTAATTTCTGCATTTGCATTAAATAATTGGAACGACAACCGAAGAGATAATAAAGCAGAATCTAAGATATTAATTGAAATATTAAATGGAATAGAAAATGATGAAAAGGATATAGAGATAAATATAAGCGGACATGAGCAAGGCATTAATTCATGTAAATTTTGGCGAAGAATAATAACTAATGAAATTCCAAATTTGGATACCTTAGGACAATATTATTTAGAGTTGACAAGAGATTTTACTTCAATCCAAAATACTTCTGGTTACGAAGCATTAAAATCAAGAGGATTTGAACTTGTTGATAATGACTCATTGAGGTCAAAAATAATATCACTTTATGAATATGATTATCAAACTCTTAGAAAATTAGAAGAGGAATATTTTGAGCTTCAATTTCAGGAGAATTATTATACGGAGATAAATAATGCAATTGCACCAAATTTCATATATGATTTACAAGGAAACATTAGCGACATTATATTACCTATTAAGTTGACACAATCAGAAAGGAATATAATCTTGAGTTATCTTTGGAAAATTCAAGTTAATAGAAGATTTGTAATGCATTTTTATGACGAGGTTAAAGTAAAAATCAACGAATTAGAGGAAGAAATTAAAACTGAATTAAAACGATAGCTAACAATTAGCAAGCAATGTCTAAAATTGCGCAGCAACTTTTAGCATTGTTGCCTGCACGGCTGTGGTAGTGTTCCGCCTCGCTGAGCTTTGGCGGACTAGTGTACTATATAAAAAGTAAGAACTCTAAAGACTCAAAAAACGCTCTTGTGTAAATTCAATCTCTGGCAAATACACTTTAAGTAACTTTTGGCCATTAATTATTTTTCTGACACTTACTAATTTCGCAATAAAGATAGATTATGTAGATATACACATTCCAATTTGTTATTAGTTGATTGATAAGGAGCGAAAACAATTGTTTTTTTAACGCTCGAATATACCTATGAAAGGTCGATGCTAGGCATCAACTAAATCAATTGTACTTTTTTGTCAGAAGCGAAAAAGTGCATTGGAATTTTTTGAGGAGAACCGCGAATGGCCGGAATAATTTGCAAAACCAGCATCTTTCCTTTTTTGCAGCAAGGACATGTATAAGGATCTTCGCAAGTCGTTTGGATGATAAATTGCCTAGTGGTCATCTTAATCTTTGGAGGCGGACTTGATACCCCTAAAGACTTTCTAGCCAATGCTAAACATTTGGTTTTGCAACGAGAAGAAAGGAATCCAAAATGTCTGATTTTTATGTATCTCTTTGGGAGGATGTGTTTTGAGAATAGTCTGATAAACTCACTGCCGGTTACTGTTCTTGTTTTCGTTTTTTTAGCTTTTCTGTCAGCGCACCTAAAAGTAACATGGCTACCAGTTATTTTAAGAATGCGATAATTTGAAATAGCAATTTTGTGTGTATATCTGGCAAGATATTCCAGGACTTGCTGTGGACCAACAAAGGCTTGCTTGGCATAAACGTTCCAAGATATTTTGTAAAGTTGGTTTTTAAAAAGATAGTACTTATTTACATTCCAGTCGGGAGGAAAAGTGAGGTTTCCATTTTTGAATAATTCATGCAAGCCAGCCAAGAATTTTACTCTATAAATTTTAGTTAAAACTTTGACATGAAAAAGGAAATTGTCTTTTCCCCTAGAACTGACCCAGTTTCCATTTTCGTTATTTCCGCCTGCGGGAACGATCATGTGAACATGTGGGTGATAATCCAAACGTTGATTATATAGAAACAAAGGATACTTTAAATATCCCATACTATAATGAGAATGGTTTAACAGAGAAGCTTGAAGCTTTTTGGCAGGATAATTGTAAAACAATTTTTAAATATAACTCTTCAAATGATAAGATATTTAAAAATCTTATTCAAGCGGTCAATATGTAGGAAAGAAAATTACCAAATATTCCTATTCCGAGAATCAAAAAAATTGAAGAGTACTTGGATAACAATGATATTTTAACAAGAAAGGAAATTTCAAAAATAGTATCCACTCAATTTAAAATTGACACTACCATTTTAAACAAATATGAACACATTGTCAAAAGGTGGAATGAAAATTAACTTTTGGATAGCACTTATACTTCATTAGATAGCACTAATAAAGTTATAGAATATGTAAAAACAAGCTATGTCATTGGAAAAAGAGTGACATCTACTTCTAAATACAGAAATAATATTATCGATAAACAAACTAAAGTTTATTATAACAAAGATGCATTAATCTAAAAACTAATTTATATAAACTATAATCAAGATGGACTAAAAGTTTTAGAGCAGAAGATAACTCCAAGTGGCGATACTTTGGATAATGAAAAATAATATATGAATATTGCCAAGAATAAGACTACATATAACAACATTAGATATGAACGCATATCTCTTCGTTCCTCAGAGAGACGATGACATATAATTATCCGTTAGTCACAAGTCAAATTCACTAATTGTAAGAGAAATAGACATTAATCAATAAAATCATGAAAGATATAGGAATAGGATACTTGTGGGAAAGGATTAGTTCAATAGGAATTAATGGGGATTTATCTCTATACGAAAAAAAACAAGTTAAACTGCTCAATAGAGTCTGTGCGACTATGATCATCTTGCTTACACCTAGTCTCATTAAAGCTTTTATTCAGATGGATATGTTCGGTATATTAATTATACTTTGTTTTAACACATGTTTAATAACATCTCTTTATTTAAACTATAAGGATCAACTATTATTTTCAAAGATTTTCTTTTTATCTTCGCTTACCGTTATATCTTGTGGAATATCATATGCTTTCGGTAGAGGGTTTACCATTGAAAGTTGCTATATATCAATTAGTATTCTTACACTGATTTTCCTTGATAAGAAAATAGAGCAGTTTCTTTTGATAATCTTCATTCTAGGTGCTTACTTATTGTCTCTGTATTTCTACAACAGCATAAATAGTCCATTTGCTCAGAAACCATTCTTGGAAATAACTAGTTCTATGTCGCATCTTACCAACGCGTTGCTTGTATATATTTCTGTCTCTATGTCAACTAAAGCAAACTATGAATACGCTACTCAGACAAGTCAATTGTTAAGTCAGATACAAAATAAAAATGATAAATTAGAATCTCAAAAATTAAGGATCACTAAACAAAATAACTCATTAGAAAAAACTAACGGTAAGTTAGAGAGTGCTAATAAAGAATTAGAGAATTTTGCCTACGTTGCCTCTCACGATTTAAAATCTCCTTTAAACACCACACACAGCTTTCTACAATTAATTCAACGATCATTAAATACTAATTCAAAAGAAAAATTGAATGAGTATCTAGATTACTGTATAGATAGTACTAAGCATATGGGAGCTGTAATTGATAGCTTGCTATCGCATGCGAGACTGAACAATGAACTCGAATTAGAACCCGTTGATCTTGAGAAAGTATTTAAGAAAACAAAGAATATATTAGCCCAAATTATTGATGATAACAATGTTAACTTAAAAGCTGATGATCTTCCAATAATCAATGGCTACGAATCAGAGTTTATAATATTATTTCAGAATCTGATTGAAAACGGAATTAAATATAACAAAAGTGAATCCAAAGAATTGTATATAAAATTAGTAAATAACGACGAGTCAAAAGTAACTCTATGCTTCCAAGATAATGGTCTTGGCATAGCTCCAGAAAATCAAGAAAAAATATTTAAAATGTTCAATCGGTTACATAATCAAAAAGAGCATGAAGGGACTGGTATTGGCCTAGCTTCTTGCCAAAAAATTGTCTCTTTGATTTCTGGCAAAATATGGGTAGAATCGAAGCTAGATGAAGGCAGCTCTTTCTTTGTACAAATCCCTAAAACATAAGAAATTCCCAAATATGTTAAAGCTTTATTTTATATCTAAGTACTTCTTACAATCTAAAGTCATAGCATCATTATTTTTCACATTTACTAATCTAATGATAAATAGGTAATTCATGTGTAATACAAAACCAGTGACTAACAATATATAACAGATCATATCTCTTCGTACCTCAGAGAGACGATCGTTATAATCATGTGTTAGCGATAATTAAGAAATGAAAAGATATATAATATTAACTTTTTTAACAACTTCAATTACATGTAGCTTAGGAATTGGTCAATGTAACTTGATGGAATTGCTTCAAGTAGATTCAAATAATATCAATTGTCTAGTAGAAGAGTTTGTAGATCGTAATGATAAAGATAAATTTGACTCATTAAGTATTCTAATTCCTGTTTGCGAAGCCCTTTGTTATTTTGATCAAGGTAAGACATCTAATGGTCTCGAAAATTTGAAATCGTTTTGTGAGAGGCATAATTTCAACTATTTACAAACTATATTTGAAAAGGAGTCAAATAATTACAATGTGCTATTTGGTAAAAACTGGCCACGTCAAATCAAGAAACTCGACTCAATAGCAATTTTTTGTTGTGAGTTAGGTTATGCTAAAGCAAATGAAATTCAAAATTATTCTTTTAGTAAATTTTTTGCCAATGAAATCAAAAAATACTTCAAGTCAACTTCTTACACTGATACTTATAAACAAAATAATTTAAAGCGAAAATGGAACAAACGACACCTTAAATCAGTACAGTTAGAAGCGAGAGGTAATCCAATTAAATTAATCGAGTTTCATTGGCAGCAATTAATGCGAGACACAGTAGAAAGAGAAAATTTTAAATTTGATGGCTTTGATTATCTTTTAGAGTTGATAAAAAATGATTATACTAAACAAAGTTATAATGAATTATTAAGGTCATTTTTAAATAAAGCATATCTAACATCAACCTCAGATAAGAATGCATTTTTAGGTATTGAGTTAAATTCATCTGAACAAATTTTTTATAATCCTGAACTTTCTAAAAGATTAGCAATTAAAAAAATATTTTGTGATACTTTAGCATACTATTCACATAGACCTGGATAGTTTGAACAAACTGTTGAGGAAAGATGTGATACAATACATAATAAATTAAATCAATACGAAGGTTTTGATCTATATAAGATTAAATTTCAAAGTACTGTTTTGTTTTGGATAAAAAATAATCTTAAAGACTGATGCTAACATCAGCTAGATATAACTCAAGCTAAGGCTTTTACAATGATGCTGATCAGGGTATCACTTATTCGTCGTCACTCCCGATATAGCCACTACATTACACAGCATAATAAATTTTATATGAAACAACTTTTGATCATTGGATTAGCTTTATTTTCATTTCAATCTTTCGGTCAAGCTAACCTTGATTCCACTACAAAATGGACATACTCTTTTTGGAATTTTGGCATTTATGAACCTGATAGTTTGTTCATCAGTGGTGATACAATTATGGAAGACACCAAATGGTTTAAACTTGACGGAGATGGAAGTTGTGCATTCATAAATCCAGATTCCTTACCTTACATAAGAGAACTTGACAATAAATGGTTCGTGTATAACATAAACCGAAAAACGGAATCAACTTTATACGACTTTAATCTGATAGAAGGTGAATCATATATCGTCAATATCTTTGGCCCAAACTTTCCGATTGATGTTAGAATTGATTCGGTAAGAACTGTCGAAATTAGTGGGAGAGATTATAAAGTCCAATACTGTAGCAATCCATTGGCAAGTACTGAGGGGTTCTTCTTTGCATTTGAAGTAATTGAAGGAATTGGGAGTACAAAGTATTTATTCCCCCAAGGAAACATTTGTGATCCTCATACTGGTCCAATTAGGTGTTTTAGCAATATTACAGAATTTGTCGATTTTGACTCTGAAAGAGATTGCGATGAGAGATATTTTCCGTCCAATACCAACAATATAATTGAAGAATTAGATATCCAAATATATCCCAACCCTGCAGTAATAAAGGAAAGTATTATTTGCACTTCAACCAAGAAGATTATAGGAATCGAATTAATAAATCGAAATGGATTGATTGTTCAAAGCTTCAAAAGCAATACTAGCGAATTAACAATTAATGTTTCAGATTCAGGTTTGTATTTTTTACGAATAAAATTTAAGAATGGAGCAGTGACTAAAAAAGTAGTAGTGTCAATTAGATAAATTATACTGTTCAACAGAAGGTATCAGGTCATATCTCTTTGTACCTCAGAGAGACGATCTATAATTCCGGCTTCTTCTTCAATTGAAATTAATAGCACTTTATATACAGATGATTTATCGCCCAAGAAGCATTTGAAAAAGGTTTGCTTTACGAAGGAACTTTAGATATGATAAAAAGAAGAATTGAAAATATCGCATTAGAAAAAAAGTAGACAGAATAGGTTTACCACTCCTAAAGCTTATAATCTCACCTAAAGCTCTATGACATTCAATAAGTCTTTAGTAATCGATGTCTTTGTAATCTATTTTTCATATAGATAAACGAATGATATATTTTGACATTTGGTGTCATTGCAATAATTATCTTTGCAGGGAGACCTTAATGGTCTTTGAGATATTAAAAGTTCTATGCTTAAAGTACTTAAGAAGGTATTCGATTTCATTTTCTATATGATTGTCATTTTGATTTTCATAATACTGCTTATAGTATTGGGCTATTTCCTTTATTTTCAATCAAGTATGACAAAGGTAATATCTGGCTACTCAGGTATGGGAGACGTCCGTATAGAGTTTGATCAGGTTGATACAGATATCATTGCAAATTATCCTTATGGCAATTTGAGCCTAGCCAATTTTAGGATTATCGATGCCTCCGATCCTGAAGACGAAAAATTTATAGTTGATATCAATGAGCTCTCATTAAATTTTAAAAATTCTGCATGGCAAGACAAACGTTTATTAATTAGTGATATTAAATTAGATTCTGGGCAAATCCATGTCCATCGAGATTCATTAGGGCATTTTAATATTAATGAAATTTTTAAATCCGCTGAGTCAAATTCAAAAAGTACAAATGCTCGCAAATGGTCACTTGATACCGATTCATTTAAAGTTGATCTAAAGGATATGTTGCTCACTTATATCACAGATGATAAATATAAATCTATTGTCACATCAGTAAAAAGCGGAACAGCTAATGTACTTCAAAATGCAGATGGGAGTAGACAAATCAATTCCTTTTTGGATTTAGATGTTATTGACTTTACACTCAATCAAGAGAATGGCTCATTCCTAAGAAATGCAAACGTCACAGGCCCAATTGATCTACGTATTGACCAAGAGGGGTTACACATAGATCAATCTACTCTGACGATTAATAATCAAGAGCTAATGGTTTCGGCAGAATTTTATAAAAATCAGAAAAAGTACTCATACTTACGCTTTATAAATAACAAGACAGACTTTGAAAACACTAAGCTATTGCTATCGCCGAAGTTACAAACGACCTTACAGCCTTATAAAGCAGATGGCCTATTTAAAGCGGATGCAAGGCTTACGATTATGCCATCTCATCCGCTGCGTGTTGACATTGATTTTGTTTTTCCAGGCAATAACATACGCCTACCTAAGCAGGTCTTTTATAATACAAAAATGTCTGGTCATTTTGTTAATGATAATATTTATGATAAGACACTTAATAAAGTGATAACTGAAAAGAATCATATTAGGTTCGATATTACCACTGCTGAGACTATTGCCAATGGTGCGGCTATCCAATTAAATAAAGCTGTCTTACTAGCTGGGAAAAATCGTCCTGCAAGGATTACCTCCAATGCTCTAATTAGTGGACCCACAGCGTTAATCAGTAGCCAATTAAAGAATGACAAATTTATATTTGAAGGTGGGTCATTCGATATTGTCGCCAAGCTAAAGGGTCCTTTGAACAGCGTTCAAAATATGATTGAGGAAAGTGATCTCAATTTAGAAATAAATAATTGTAATGTAAAATACTTGCCTTCTGAAGTAATTCTCCCTCTACAAAATTTTCATCTTACTAAAGAATCTGGTGACGGTGATTTTAACATTATAGGATTAACAGATGATCAAGAATACAGTCTTACGCTTATTGGAGCAATTACTAATGTGATGGAGGTCATCAATGGTAATGAAAATATTCAGTCCCTAACTCATGTCAATTTAACAGCCAAAAGATTGAGTTGGGAGGATTTTATTAATATTCTCGGAAAGGGATTTTTGGGTAGAGTAGATAAAACGCCTTTTGAAAAACGTCGGGATATGAAGAAGACCCTAAAGGGATTTCAAGATCATTTTCAACCCAATATTTATTTTGAAATCGACTCATCAGGGTACTATGATTTTGTTTCCATGAAAAATATTGTTGCCCATATGCATTTTCCTGAGCACAATCTTTTAGCCATTGATTCTGTTGCATTTAATCTAGATCAAGGACATTTTGATTTAAGTTGTAATTATGATATTTCATCTGAATTGACTACACCTTTTGAAATTAAATGTAATGCATTTGATATTAATTTATCCAAATTGTTGCCATCGTTTGATTTTTTCGGCGTTGATGCTTTACGTGACCTTGAATTCTTACCTAAAGATTTTGACATCAAAATTCGTCTAAGTGGTGTAATCAATGACTCAACAGGTATTGTCAAGAAAAGCTTAAAAGGTGATCTTATTTTTAATAGTACTAAGCGTAGAGTAGATTTTGCCCATATAAATTTTAATCATGTGGAACGCTTTGATTCTCTAGAAAATAATATTATTACAGATTTGGTCACAACAATAGAAATTAAAGGGAATCCACTTGTTTTCAATAATTATTTAAAGAATGATCAGTTCTTTTTTAATGAAGGCAATTTTGAACTTAATGTTAATTATACTGGTGAAACATTCACCTTAGATAATATTATTTCTGATGGGGAATTGACATTAAGAATAGATAGTAGCTTTGTGTTTTATGAACCGTTATCAGTTACATTTCCATTAACGCAGATTGGTCTTTCTGTTAAAAAAGATGATGCTAAATATAGTATACTAATGCAATCTGATTCACTTAATCAAGAAATTAAATTTGATGGAAATATTCAGAATGTTTCCGAGATAATTGTTGAGGATACAGGTCAACCGGTGAGGACTACAAGTAACATCTATTCTCCAAGGGTTACTTGGAAAAATTTTATTGATATCTTTGACATTGGTCCGAATGAAATGGTTGTTCATAAAGATACTTTTGATGCCTCACAAAAATCATCTACAAGTAAGTTTTGTGAATTATTATATAGGTTTTCTCCTGAAATAGTTATGCGTTTTGATACTTTAGAATATTCTGATAATTTGGGTGTTCATGATTTTAGCACAGAGCTGTCACTTTTAGACTCGGTGTTTTATATCTCCGATGCCCAATTTAATTATAGAGATAGCGATATTTTATTGAACTCAGTTATGTATATCTCTGATGACATTGATAGCATTGACGTAAAATTAAATGCTAAAAATATTGATATCAAAAACTTTGTCAATGATGTAGAAGAATTGACAAAAAAGGATTTGGCTTCAATTGATAATATGTCTGGCACCATAGATTTTGATGTAGATGTTTCTCAAAATTATAAAGAGAGTGGTCAAGTAAGTGATACCATAATCACCGGGAGTGTCAATTTTACAATAAATAATCTTATGATTAATGAGGCGCCATGGCTGGAAAAGATAGGTAGAAAATTGCGTTATCCTAGTCGTTTTAAAAATGTAAAATTTGCACCCATAAGTAACCACTTAACCTTTGTTAATGATTCTCTTTATGTGCCATTAATGGAAGTGCAATCTAATGCTTTTGATGTTTTCGTAGAAGGGCATTATCATAAAGAGTACCCAAATATTTGGTTGTCTATACCCCTTTTTAACCTAAAGGAAAGAGACTTATCGGTCCTTCCCGACAAAGAAGGATATGCACGGCGAAGGACAAAATTTCATCTAGAATATGCACGTCATAAGAAACAAGAGCCTAGTTTTAAATTGAGGTTAAGAAAGCGTAAATTTTATAAGGATAGAGGCATGCTTGCTGTATGGAAGAAATTGAAAAAAGGACGCAGGTGATTGTGGGTAAAATGGAAGCTACTAAATTAAAAATGTAATAATTTAATATGATTAATCTCAAAGATGTTTTACTAAAGCTCGTTATAGTGATTGCTACTGCAGCTTCTATTTGTAAAGCTCAAGGGCAAGTGAATATTGACACAATTTCCTCTAATTATGAGAAGACTTTAATTAATGGTCAAATCTACTTTCTTGTAGTCAATAAGCAAGGTGATACTCTAAAAATTAAGCAATCAATAAATGATGAATCCAATGTAATGGGGATTCCCAGTTTGGAAGGTGCTAGAAGGATTAATGAAGAATTTTATTTTGCAAATAAGAAATTACTAAATAGGAATGTTGAGGAAGTTTGCCCTATAGAGCTCAATAAAATATATGGGATGCTAGGGTCAACTTTCTTAGTAAACATTGATAAGAAATTATACATATTGGATTTGAATTGTAATCTCAAATTTATTGACAGTATTGGATATAATAGTGTTCAAGTTTTTAAGAATAAATTTTTGACTTTGACTAATAAAAAAAAGTTATTGAATGTTTATAATCATACTGGTGATTTAATAAATCATTTTAAAGAAGTAAGACAGTTCTATGCTTTTCCAAATGGACTTATAGGTATAAAAACAACTGAGGAAATGGAATTATTAAGAATTTTTGACTTTTTCAAGCCCGAAGGTGAATATGTGGCCACTTCCTATGGAATGGTAAAATCAATGGATGAATCAATGGCATTTAAGAAAAAATCCGGAGAGTATCAATATTACTTTGACGATAAAAAATATGATATTCCAAAAGAAATGGACGAAGTAACATTAATGCCAAGTAATCTTGTTATGCTGAGGCATGAAAATGGTCTATATGGGTTGTATAATAATAAGCTTGAAGAATTATTGAGTCATGATTATAGGTGGATATATTATATCAGGTGGGATCATAGCAGAGACATTTATAATTTAAAAGTAAACCCAGATAAAGATATAATTGCTGCTGTAGATTCTGAACTTAATTTGAAGTTAATTGATCTTGAAGGTAATCTTGTTAAATTAGAGCATGATGTTCAATTTAAACTACCGCCTAAAAATGTCCCAATAAGTGCTTTTAATATCGAAGACCAAATGAAGTTTTATGTCATTCAAATAGATAAGTTTAAATTTCACTTGTATGATTCAAATTTTAACTTTGTAGCCATTGAAACTAAGGACAGCACTGATAGATATTTTTTAGATCAGATTATCCAAGGTTTACCAGCCAAGTCATTAAGGCATTTTATTAATGACCGCTTTTCAATTGACTTTATTGAAACTAGAGTTGGGAAAGTATACCAAAGGAATATTCTTGACAGAAACTTTAATCCTTTGTTTGAGAAAGATTTGACTTATATCCGACGGATTGATGAAGAATATTTTATTATATCAAGGTCATTCACTACGTTTGATGATATAGGAAAAAAGGGAAAAGTTGTAAAACTTTCTTACAATTGAATACTAGAGTTAATTTTTATGCTTTCAAATAAATTCTAATTTAGAATTTCAAAATAAATTAACATACAATAGCCAATTAAGGGATTAGATTTTACAGCTGTTTTCAAGGTGCCAATTAAATTTGAAGAACGAACCAATACAGAATTCACACCATTCAGTAGAGCTCTGAGTAATTTTTTCTATGCAAATTATTATGGAGCAGATTTAACATTTCATGAACTTGGAGGAATACTGAAAACAGATTTAGATTATCTAATAGAACCTAATCTACATGATTATTCTATCAATGAAATGCAACTTGAATTCGCAGAGGGAGAAATCCGAGAAAATCTACTTGCTAAACAAAAGGAACTTAACCAAACCTCGTATAAAGCTTGGCAGCCTATTACTGTATACTTGAGAAAATTAAATGAAACAATTAGTGTATTATTGGAATCAAATAATTTAAATGAACTTAAAGTAAACAATAAAAATTGGGTACAGTATATTTAATCTGGCGAATTTGTTGTGGATTCAATAAGGTTAAAGTATTTACTAAAAGAGGCTGATAAAAATAAAATTAAGGAATTTACTTTTCAAATATATTAGTACCTAGGCATATAAAACCAGGAGATAAAAAGCGATAAAAGTATAAGAAGAGATTGTTGCAAAAGATTTTTGTTTTTAATGGTCAAATACCAGAACACATATCGCATAGAATCGAATCGTCATAGATATTGGGATTATTCGTTGCCTGGTGCATATTTCATTACCATCTGCACCCATAATAGAGATTGTTTTTTAGGACAAGTGATTGATAACACGATGACATTGTCAACATTAGGTCAGATCGTCCAGGATGAAATGATTTGTATTGATGGTTATCATCACCTGGTAAAATTGTCGGCATCTATTGTCATGCCAAATCATGTGCACATGTGTTGAAACACAACCACCAATACCAAAACCACCAATACCACAACCATCGTCACCACAACAACCACCATCCCCATGGTGGCACAACGATAATTATGAACCGACCATCTACGAAATAAAATAATACCGAAAACAACGACGCAATATGATCATTCCGAAAATCGTAGGGAAATTTAAAATGATCACATCCAAACAAATCAATATGATCCGCAATACGCCAAAACAAAAGAATTGGCAAGCCATTTACCACGATCATATTATACGCAATAAAAATTCATATCATTGCATCCAAAACTATATAAAAGACAATCCATTAAATTGGTACATAGATAAATTTCACGGCTAGTCAACCAGAACAAATATCGCCTCTTGCTTGAGGCAATAACTCTATAGCCTCACAAATAGATTTCACACTACAAGCGGTCAAAAATGGATTCTTATATAATTATAGATTACTTAAGGCTTTAGAATCTATTTTGGCCACATCTCTTATATTGGTTAGGGCATCGTTTTTATATATCGCTAATTTTGTACCTACTACAATAGGGCTCCTCAAATGATCTATATTATTTATTTAAAAGAACTTAAAGCAAACAATAACAATTGCGTACAGTATATTCAGTCTGGTGAATTTGTTATGGTTTTATTTGGTTTAAGCATTTTCAACGATGAGAGCGAGCAAAAAATAAAGTAAAAAAAACTAAAATGAATCCATTTGATATAACTAACGACATCAAAGTCCTATCTTTAGATTGATAAATATTTAGAGAAAGTAGTTATTATATAATTGAAACATAAAGAGCCTGAGCTCAATTCTCTTTAGAGAAATAAAGGAAGATGAAAATATTTCTTCAAGTTTGTTTTTAAAAAATACCATATGTCAATTCACCCACTTGCAGGAAAAACAGCATCCAAAGAACAGCTAATTAATATTCCAAAATTGATTACGGATTACTTTACGCAAGAACCTGATCTCTCAAAGCGAGAACAGAGAACTTCATTTGGGACTTCTGGTCATCGCGGATCTTCCTTGTATGCATCATTTAATGAGCAACATATTCTTGCAATCACACAGGCTATTTGTAATTATAGGGAAAAAGAAGGTATTAACGGACCTGTTTTCGTGGGGATCGATTCTCATGCTTTATCTACGCCCGCACAGGTTACAACATTGGAAGTACTTGCTGCCAATGAGGTAGTAACCATGATAGCTGCCAATGATGAATATACGCCTACTCCTGCTGTAAGTCATGCCATATTAGAATACAACAAAGAGAAAAAAACGGGTCTTGCAGATGGAATCGTTATTACTCCCTCTCATAATCCTCCTCAAGATGGTGGTTATAAATACAACATGACAAATGGAGGCCCCGCAGAAGGAGCCGTGACTTCTTGGATAGAATCTAGAGCGAATGAAATATTAGAAAACAAATTACAGGGTGTCAAAAGAGTATCATACTCAAAAGCCTTGGCTGCCTCTACGACTCAGCGCTTTGATTATCTTGAAATGTATACCGCTCATTTGGATCAAGTAATTGATACCGATTTACTCAGGGATTCAGGACTTAAAATGGGTGTAGACCCTCTTGGGGGAGCAGGAGTAAAATATTGGCAAAGAATTGCTGACCGTTATAAACTGAACCTTACGGTAGTCGATGATTCTGTAGACCATACCTTTAGTTTTATGTCACTAGATTGGGATGGTAAAATTAGAATGGATCCGTCCTCCAGTCATGCTATGCAAAGGCTTATACAATTGAAGGATAAATTTCCGGTTGCGTTTGCATGCGATACGGATCATGATCGTCATGGGATAGTGACCCAAAGTGCTGGTCTCATGCAACCCAATCACTTTCTTGCAGTAGCTATTAATTATTTGTTTCAGAACAGACCAATGTGGGACTCTTCAACAGGAATTGGTAAAACTCTGGTCAGTAGCCAAATGATTGATCGAGTTGCTAAGAAGTTAGGCCGTAAGTTAGTAGAAGTACCCGTAGGTTTCAAGTGGTTTGTAGATGGCCTTTATGATGGAAGTCTTGGATTTGGAGGTGAGGAAAGTGCAGGAGCTTCTTTCTTAAATAGGCAAGGGAAGGTGTGGTCAACTGATAAGGACGGGATTATTGCTGCCTTGCTTGCTGGTGAAATTACTGCCAGCACTGGTAAAGACCCTGCAGAAATTTATCAGGAATTTATCAAAGAATTTGGAGAGCCCGTATATGATCGGATAGATGCGCCTGCTACTCCTGAACAAAAAGACAAACTGAAAAAATTATCCTCGGAGCAAATAACTTCATCGGAACTCGCAGGTGAAAAGATTACAAATATTCTTACGAGTGCTCCTGGTAATGGTGCCGCTATTGGAGGTTTAAAAGTAGAAACGGCCAATGGTTGGTTTGCAGCTCGACCTTCTGGTACAGAAAATATTTATAAGATATATGCTGAAAGTTTTAAAGGTGAAGATCATTTACGTGCATTACAGGAAGAGGCTCAAAAAGTTGTCAATGATGCCATTAGTTAAGTAAGGGACGTTTCAATATGGAATCCATAAAACAGAATGACAATCAAACATTCCTGAAAAGAATCTTTGACATACGAGAATTTGGAAGTAAAGTATTGAGTAAGAGCAAATTAAATGGCTTAAGAAAGCCAGAAAGATTTATTGATTTATGAATCAAGATTCGCTTCTAAAATATATTCAGACATAAATTCATTTACAATAAAGTATTTCAAAATGTTGATGGATGACGAATTGTTTACATCAGCATACAATTTAATCCATATTCAGATAGATATAAATTTCTTTTCTGGTTCAACTTAGCAAGAACTAACTCAACAATTTGCGACCGATTCTGTTGAATCGTAAGCGTCCGTCCAAATGCATATTGTATAGCTAGAAAAGACCTATGATCTTTGCAACCAAAGTAAAGATATGGATTATAAAGAATTTAAAAGGTCATTTGAGATTTCAGGACTAACTCAGCGTGCTTATGGGGAGCAATT
>ENA-ORXM01003321-ORXM01003321.1-marine-metagenome-genome-assembly--contig:-NODE-3321-length-16275-cov-6.473824_pt1 | contig 16275 bp, 14 predicted proteins | sample MGYA00237867_ERZ511480 | MGnify/ENA primary metagenome ERZ511480 (study PRJEB26309, sample SAMN06266103) | marine metagenome | isolation source: Algal blade | place: United Kingdom:Sidmouth, United...
TGGGTCTTCCACGGATTTTCCAACTGTTTATCCTTGAACATCGCGAAAGCCATATTCATACGCTCCATTGTCCTTAACTCTCTCATCATTCCGCCGCATCCATAACAGGCGGAACGGCTCCCGGCGCAGATTTACCGAGCAACACACCTTTTGCACTTATATGCTCATCAATTTCATCCCACTCAACACCGTCCCCAAAAGGAAGGATTTCCCACGCATTCCGCTGTTTTACAGACGCTTTTAATAGGCGCGGATACCACCAAATAGGCGCACTTAAGATGCGTCCGTCTTTTAAATGAAAATGAAAATAGTAGGCATCAAATGATACGCTTTCTATCTTTAAGCTTTCATCATCAATTTTAAGCGTTGAAGTAGTCATTCCACTTTTCCAATAATAAGGCTTGCTGCTCTATAATTTTCTTCTCTATCACATTCAGCTCTTTTTGTGAAAAGCCTTCTGACTTCACAAATTCGATTTTTTCCAACCAATATTTAGCTTGTCCGTTTTGCTTTTTGATATGGATATGCGGCCTGTCCTCCTCGTCTGAATAGAAGAAGAATTTATGCCCTTTCCATCTTAAAACAGTCGGCATTTAAAGCGGCAAGTTCCCATGTTTCTTCCAAGGGTTCTCTAATTGCTTATCCTTCAACATTGCAAAAGCCCTGTTCACGCGCTTCCGCGTGCTTTGCGGCTGTATGACCTCGTCAATATAGCCGAGTTCTGCGGCGCGGAAGGGGCTTAGGAATTTGTCTTCATAGTCGGCGATATGGGCGGCAGTTTTTTCGGCGTCGTCTAAATCTTTGCGGTGCAGGATTTCGGTTGCGCCTTTGGCCCCCATTACCGCGATTTGGGCGGTAGGCCAGGCATAGTTGATATCGCCGCGCAAATGTTTGGGTGCCATCACGCAATAGGCGCCCCCGTAAGCTTTGCGGGTAATGACGGTGACTTTGGGCACAGTCGCTTCGCCGTAAGCATAGAGCAGTTTCGCGCCGTGCTTAATCACGCCGCCAAATTCTTGGCTCGTTCCCGGCAAGAAGCCTGGCACATCAACCAATGTCAGGATTGGAATTTCAAAAGCATCGCAGAAGCGCACATGCCGCGCGGCCTTGCGCGACGCGTCACTATCCAAACACCCCGCCAGCACCATAGGCTGATTGGCAATCACGCCCACAGTTTGACCTTCGAGGCGGATGAAACCACAGAGAATATTTTTGGCAAAATCGCGCTGTATCTCAAAGAAGTCGCCTTCATCCGCCACCTTCTCAACCAATTCTTTCATATCATAGGGCAAGTTTGGATTATCGGGGACAATCGTATCAAGGCTGGCATCAAGACGGTTATGCTTATCAAAGAAAGGCCGCGTTGGGGAGCCTGTGCGGTTATTGAGCGGGAGAAAATCAAAGAGCCGCCGAATTTCCGCCAGCGCCTCCATATCATTGTCAAAAGCGCCATCGGCCACAGACGATTTCGTCGTGTGGGTCTTGGCCCCGCCAAGTTCCTCAGCCGTGACAATCTCATTAGTCACAGTTTTCAGAACATCAGGCCCCGTTAGGAACATGTAAGAGCTATCGCGCACCATAAAAATGAAATCGGTCAGCGCCGGTGAATACACCGCCCCGCCCGCAGATGGGCCCATAATAACGCTGATTTGCGGGACAACACCTGACGCTAAGATATTGTTTTGAAACACATCTGTATATCCTGCGAGAGCTTCGACGCCTTCTTGGATACGCGCGCCGCCTGAATCGTTCAAGCCAATAATCGGCGCGCCGTTTTTCATCGCCATTTGCTGAATTTTGCAAATCTTCTGCGCGTGAGTTTTAGAGAGCGAGCCGCCAAAGACGGTAAAGTCTTGGGCATAGACAAAAGTCTTACGCCCGTTAATCGTGCCCCACCCCGTCACAACACCGTCGCCAGGAATATGTTTTTTCTCCATGCCGAAATCGGTGGAGCGATGTTTGACGAACATGTCAAATTCTTCAAAACTGTCCGGGTCGAGCAAGAGTTCAAGACGCTCTCTCGCCGTCAACTTACCCTTAGCATGTTGGGCGTCAATCCGGCGGTCTCCGCCGCCTAGTTTCGCCTCATCGCGCCGCACTTGCAGCTGATCTAATATATCGCTCAAACCTAATCCCCTGATACCCAGTAAAGCTGAAGGAGGCACCCTACTAAGCCGAGCGCAAGGGTCAACCCTGATTTAGGTCAAATCATATAGCGGATTAAATAGGTGACGCGCGAAAAGTCATGCAAATCTGACCACGGCGCTTGCAAGATTGTGAGTTGCGTTTCAGGTGGATGAGCCTAGATTGCCAATGAATTGAAACCCTCCGCCAAATAAGGGCGTATGCAATCCATGAAAATCAACAAATCATATCTCTTTGCAGCGGGCGCAGTCTTGGCCATTGCACTGTGGTTTTTGTTCAACTCAGGCCGCAAAGACGACAAGGCTCCACCACCTGAATCATCAGTAGAGCAAGAGGTCAAAATTCCAAAGGTTGTCGTCGAACAGCGCGAAGCCCAAGATCATCAGAACAGCTTTAAACTATTTGGCCGCAGCGAAGCCAACCGCGAAGTGGACGTCAAAGCCGAAACGGCTGGCCTTGTCATCTCAACACCTATCAGCGAAGGCCGCCGCATTAGTGCCGGAACGGTTTTATGCCGTCAGGATGTAGATGCGCGGCAAGCCAATCTGGACCAAGCCCGCGCAAACCTAGAAGCGAGAGAGCTTGATTATCAATCCTCCAAAACCTTAGTTGAAAAAGGCTACCGCTCTGCCGTTCAGCTAAAGTCGCTTCAAGCAGCCGTTAACGGCGCAAATGCCGGGGTCAAGCAAGCTGAAATTGAGCTTGATAACGTCAATATGCGCGCCCCGTTCTCTGGTATATTTGACAGCCAGACAGCTGAAATTGGCGATTATCTGCTGCCCGGGCAACCTTGCGGAAGACTGATTGAAATGAACCCGCTTGTCGTGGCTATCGAGCTTACTGAAACACAAGTCGGGAAGGTGAAGATCGGTCAAGCGGCCGAGGTAAAATTAGCGACGGGTGAAGACATAAGTGGCAAGATACGTTTTATCGAAGCTAATGCTAATACATCCACGCGCACATTCCGTACAGAAATCGAAGTGCCCAATTCAGACTATGCGCTTAAAGGCGGCGTCACAGCGACCGTTGCCATTAAGGCTGGCATTGTCAAAGCGCAGCACGTCCCCTCCAAAATTCTTACATTGGATTCCGATGGATCATTGGGTGTGCGCTACGTCAATTATGATAACCGCGTCGGGTTCTCTACCATCACGCAAATTGACGAAGATGAAAGCGGCATATGGGTGACGGGCTTACCGGACAGCACCCGCGTGATTGTTCAGGGTCAAGATTACGTCTCAGTCGGCACTGAAGTCGATCCTAAAGTCATTGGCTATAACGGGGCCACTGAATAATCATGGGCGGCATTGTCGGCATAGTTGGCTTTTCGATCCGCAATTGGCGGATGACAATCGGCATTATGATTTTTGCTGTGATTGGCGGTTTGTTGGCACTTGACCGCCTGCCCCTTGACGCTGAGCCTGACATTCCTGTTCCGTTTGTAAATGTGCGAGTTGTCCTTCCAGGTATCTCTCCTGAAGACGCAGAACGCCTCCTCATTAGGCCTTTGGAAACCGAGCTAAAATCTATTGAAGGCGTTAAACAAATCGACTCCATCGCCGCGACCAATGTCGCCTATGTTATTATCGAATTTGATATTTCTCATGATCACGACCAAGCCATTCAGGACGTGCTTGAAAAGGTCGATCGCGCGCGCTCCGAATTTCCTCAAGAAGCTCAAGAGCCCATCGTCGAGGAAGTCTCAACATCCACCTTACCGATTTTAACCGTCAATTTATGGGGCGATGTACCAGAGCGCGAACTTCAAAAACGCGCCAAAGATTTACAATCGCGCTTGGAAAGCCTGCCTCAAGTCTTAGAAGCGAATATTTCAGGCGAGCGCATAAATGTTCTTGAGGCTATTTTAGATCCAGCCAAAGTCGAAAGCCTAGGGATTACTTACGACGAAATCGCCATTGCCGTCAGCCGCAATAACAGCCTGATACCGGCGGGTGCGCTCGAAACAGATAGCGGTAAATTTAACATCAAGCTGCCAGGCCTGATTGAGAATCCCGAAGACCTCTCCAATCTCGTCGTCCGACGCGGCGAGAATAACAGCATTATCCGCATGAGTGATATTTCGAAGGTGCGAAGTGGCTATAAGGATATTGAGAATATTGCGCGGTTTAATCAGCGCACCTCCGTCTCTTTGGAAATTTCAAAACGCCAAGGTGAGAACATTCTAGACACAGCGCTGCTGGTTCAAGAGATGGTTGATAATATCAGCTCTCGTGAAGACTGGCCACAAACCGTCAATGTGACCTACAGCCAATCGCGTTCTGTTTACATCAACGATATGCGGCGCGAATTATCCTCCTCAATTATCAATGCTGTTATCCTTGTCTTCATCGTCTGTATCGCCGCTCTGGGGTGGCGCTCGGCTCTATTTGTCGGCTGGGCTATTCCCGCCAGTTTCTTAATCGCCTTCTTCCTGTTCTTCGTCCAAGGCGAAACCATCAATATGATGATCCTGTTCGGCCTCATCCTCTCCGTGGGGGTCTTAGTCGACAGCGCCATTGTCATCATTGAATATGCCGACCGAAAAATGGATGAAGGGCTGCCACGCCGCGAAGCCTTCCAAATGGCAGGCGAACGGATGTTCTGGCCGATTGTGTCATCTACCGCGACCACGCTTGCCGCTTTTATCCCGCTTTTATTTTGGGAGACTATCACTGGCAAGTTCATGTCCTATTTCCCGCGTACGATGATTTACGTGCTGACCGCCTCCATGCTGATGGCGTTGATATTCCTCCCGACTTTGGGAGCGGTTATCGGCTTCAAGCCTAAGAAAAAATCAAACTCCAATGCCGCTCTTTTGGCGGGTGCCGATGGCGACCCTTCCAAGCTTAAAGGGTTTACAGGCCTCTATGCCCGCTTCATTCGGCAGCTTATCCGCTTCCCGCTCTTAGTGTTATTGGCGATGGCTATATTGGGCTTTCTCATCATTGGCGCGTTTGGCGCAAGTGTAAAAGGCCCGCCCCCAAAACCTGTTGAGTTCTTTACACAAACACCTAGCGACCAAGTTTTTGTTCTGGCCCGCACACGCGGCAACTCCACGCCTGAACAAAGCCTGGCTATCGCTAAAGAGCTCGAAAACAGGATTGCTAAAATTGATGGCGTAGATTCAATCTATACAGTTGCGGGACCCGGCGCGGCCGGGGGCGGAAGCGCAGGCGCAGGCTTTAGTGGGCCCTCAAATGTGCCCATAGACTCAACTGTGCGCATCTACACAGAGCTACTGCCTTTCGCTGATCGGGCACGCCCACTGGAAGAGATTATTGAGGACCTTGAAGAGGCGAGCACTGGCATCCCCGGCGTGCTCACAGAAATTACAGCTATCGATCAAGGCCCGCCAATCGCCAAAGATATCGGCATACAGATTTCATCTGAAAACCGCGAGCAGTTAAAAGAAACAGCTTTATATGTGCGCGAAAAGCTCGCCTCTATCGAAGGCATTCACGAGATTGAGGACAGCTTGCCTCTGCCGGGGGTGGATTGGGAAATTGTGGTTGATCGCGCCGAAGCGGGGCGCTTGGGCCTTGATGTCGGCCGCATTGGCGCGGCCATTCAATTTGTCACTGAAGGCGCCCTTGTGGGCCAATATCGTCCGCTTGATGTAGAAGAAGAAGTCGATATCCGCATACGCTACCCGCGGGCCTCACGCGATCTCGCGCAGCTTGACAGCTTACGGATACAAACGCCTCAGGGGGCCCTCCCCATGTCGGCGGTGGTCAAGCGCGTCGCGAAACCGCGTCAGGATAAAATTGAGCGCCGCGATTTGCTCCCCTTCTATGTTGTCCAAGGCAATACGCGCAAAGGTTATGCCACGAATATACAAGTGCAAGAGCTACAAAAATGGTTCGATGAGGAAGCGGAACTGCCGCCCGGAACACAAATTAAATTCTTGGGCCAAGCTGAAGAAAACGCTGCCGCTGCACAATTCGGGAAAAATGCGGCTATGGCGATTATGTTCATGATGGGTGTTATTCTGCTTTTGCAATTTAACAGCTTTTATCACGTCTTCCTAACGCTCTCAGCTGTAGTTCTCTCAGTCTTTGGTGTGATTTTAGGGCTGACGTTCTATCCTTATATCTCGATGATTTTGGTGCTGACGGGCGTCATCGCCCTGGCGGGAATTGTGGTAAATAATAATATCGTATTGATCGACACCTATCAGCGTCTACTCGCCAATGGTTTTAGCAGCGAAGATGCCGCTTTGCGCACGGCCGCGCAGCGATTGCGCCCTGTTATCCTCACGACGCTAACGACGGTTGTCGGTCTTATGCCGCTTGTCTTGGGTTGGCAGGCTAATATTTTCACAGGTGAGTTTTCAACGGCGGGGTCTAGCACATCAGATATCTGGGCGCCTATCTCATACGTTGTCTCCAGCGGCCTAGGCTTTGCAACTATATTGACCTTGATTATTACGCCCGTCATGCTCGCCATGCCGACAGTCTTAAAGAAGCGCTTCTTTCGGATTTTCGGCGGAACAAATAAACAAAAAGACCTAAAGGAAGAGGACAGCGCCCCTCTCCCGACTCCAGCTGAATAGGTCTAGTTCTCAACAATCAAAGCGTCAGCTTCTTGCGGTGCAAAGATAGCCGTATATTGCGCGCCGCCGCCCAAAAGTTGTCGGCGTATTTGCCAGCGAAATGGCTCATATTTTATATCCGGCTCATTTGAGACTTTATCGCTTTCCGATGGCGCTAATCTTTCAAAGGGCACACTCACACGGGCTTTGACGCCGTCTTCTTTAATCAGCTCCGCCGCGATGTCATATTCTCCTAAAGGCAGCATATTACCGGCGATGAAATTCCATCTTCCTCCCGCGCCAACGCGTGTTTCGCCAATGGCTGACGCGCCTGCGTAAATGCGTACTCGGCCTTCTTCTTCAGTCGTGCCCGAAAAAATGACGCCTCCCGTATCGTCATAATCAATCGGCCCCATACTCAAAGGCCCATCCGTAGGGCTTCCGCCAAAAGGCGTCTGAATAATACGCGTGGGCCCACCCGGAGCCGTAACCATAATCAACGCAGTTTTATCTTGAGACATCTCTTCATCATCTGATGTAGGCACAGGCACGCGAAAAACCGTCTCGTCTGCACGCACGTTCAAGCCGCCCTCAACAAACATCACGACTTCCAGCACCATGGTTTCCGTAGGGTCGACATTGACATCCAACCTCCAATTTCCTTTTTCGTCTGCTTTTATCTGCCGCAAGCGTTCATTTTTATTGAGCATGATTAAAACAGCATTGGGCTCGCTCGTACCGTTTAGGCGCAATGAAAGCCCCGAAGGCGTGCCATACTCACTGACAGTTCTAAAAATCACAGGCATAACGCCTGTGGAATCGACAATATTCTCGTCAGACTTGCTTTCGGACGTGCTCGCCATGTCATCAGATAAAGTTGGCATATCCGACAAAAACGATGTGGCTTGTACAGCAATGAGTAGCATTAAAGCTAATGCCAAGCCTATAGCTATCATCCATGTAAGCCGAGCTTTCATTATGTTACTGTTCTTTCCACATTGTCACGTTGTACGATTCAACCTAAGTCCAAACTTTCGTAACGCAAATGAAATTAGCTTTTTATGACATCAATCTGTGTATTTTGCGGGGCCAGCCCGGGACGAGATCCCAAGCATATGGCTTTGGCAAATAAGGTCGGCATAGCTCTTGCCACAGGAAAACATCGCCTCGTCTATGGCGGCGGCGGCTTGGGGCTAATGGGCGCAGTCGCCCGGTCCGCGCACCAAGCCGGCGGAAAAGTCCTCGGCATCATGCCGGACTTTCTGGCCGAGGTAGAGAAAACTCTTACCGATGTAGAACACCGCATGGTGCCAGATATGCATGCGCGCAAAATTATGATGTATGACGAATCTGACGCCTTTATCGTCTTGCCGGGCGGCATAGGAACGCTTGAAGAGACCATAGAAATACTCTCCTGGATGCGCCTTAATCTTCATGAAAAGCCTTTAGTGTTCTTGGATGATACGGGGTATTGGGACCCCATCATTCGCGGTCTTCACCACACAATCGATGAAGGTTTTGCCCCCGAGAGCTTTGCAAAAGATATTCACTCGGCTTCAACGGCGCATGAAGCCCTAACGCTCATTGCGGATAAGATTGCTAATCCGAACACACGCGAGCCGCTCAATATTCACGATAAGGTCTAGGCTAAAAGCGTCTTACAGATAGCCTCTAAGCCTGCCTTATCATCCTCATCAAATGAGCCAATTTCCGTTGAATCGACATCTAGAACAGCGGCAAGCTTTCCGCTCTTATCAAAGACTGGCACAACGATTTCGGAGTTAGAGCGGCTATCGCAAGCGATGTGTCCCGGAAATTCGTGAACATCTTTCACAATTAAAGTCTCGCCGGTTTCAGCGGCGGCTCCGCAAACCCCTTTTCCAAACGGAATACGAAGGCACCCCAAAGTGCCCTGATATGGTCCGACAACCAGCTCAGTTGGCTTTAGAGGGTCAACCACATAGAGTCCTGTCCAAAAGAAATACTCAAAAGCTTCATTTAACAAGCACGCAGCCGTCGCGTAACGCGCCGTGACAGATGTCTCGCCCTCAATCACAGCTTCAATCTGTCTTGCGACATCATTGTAAATATCTAATTTTTTCATGACGTTATCAGGCTTTCTTTTCCCATGATCCGCGATCATTTTGCTGATAATAAGATAAGGTTGCGCCCGTCTCTTTCAAGGTCTTCCAACGCTTTCGCTCACGCATGACATCGTCCTGAGAGCGGCCATTGATCATGACCATACAGCGCTCAACACCTGTCATGTCAGGAACCTCAGAACCGCCCAATAAAAAGACCGCGCCGTGGCCTTCTGCGCTCTCTGCTGTGGCGCTTAATGTAATCGGCAGTTGCTCGGCCATAGGCTCGTCATCACGGCCATGTGGCAGAAAGCTGTCATCTCTGTAAGTCCAAAGATAATCATCCATCTCTTTAAGCTGAGCTTCGGGCAGCTTAACCAAGGCCCGCCACCCCTTTTGTAGGGTCTTCTCCAGCAAGCCCGGCAAAACGCCTTCAACGGTGGAGGCCTCAAGATGGTAGAACCAATAATCCATTAGGTGTTAAGTTCCTAGCCCTCAAAGTTATCTGCAACCCAGCGATTGAGCAGACGCGCGCCAAAGCCTGTACCGAATGTCGTCTCGCGGGGGTCATGACGGTTAGACGGCTTCATCGCCGTACCCGCCACATCAATATGCGCCCAGGGAATACCTTTACCGACAAAGCGCTGTAGAAATTGCGCGGCGGTAATGGATCCAGCCAAACGTCCGCCAATATTTTTCATATCCGCATTTGGACTATCTAGAAGGCGGTCATATTCAGGCCCAATGGGGAGGCGCCATGTTTTCTCTGATGTTGTCTCGGAAGCTGCCGCAATCTGTCCGGCGAGTTTGTCATTATTAGAGAAAACCCCTGCCCTCTCAGTGCCAAGAGCCACAAGAATAGCGCCGGTCAGCGTCGCGAGGTTAATCATCGCTTTGGGCTTAATTTTGGTGGAGGCGTAATGCAGACAGTCCGCCAGAACCAAACGGCCTTCGGCATCCGTATTTTGCACTTCGACAGTTTGTCCTGACATGGAGGTGATAATGTCGCCCGGAAGGACCGCATTGCCATCAGGCATGTTCTCGACGAGCCCGACAATACCCACGACATTGGCTTTGGCATTACGCGCCGCCAAACCTGCCATCGCGCCAACCACAGCCGCTGAGCCGCCCATATCGCCCTTCATATCCCACATATTCGCGCCTGGTTTCAAAGAGATACCGCCCGTATCAAATGTAACGCCTTTGCCCACGATGCAGGCAGGCTTGTCACCCTTTTTGCCGCCATTCCACGTCATAATCACCATCTGGGATTCCCGCGCGGACCCTTGTCCCACACAGAGAAGCGTATTCATCCCAAGAGTCTTCATGCGCTTTTCGCCGAGGATTTGGACTTTAAGGCCAAGCTTTTCGAGCTTTTTAATCCGCGCGGCATAAGCTTTGGGGTAAATCACATTTGGCGGTTCATTTACGAGGTCACGCGCGAGAACTGTGCCGTCGCAAACAGGGCCGTGATAGTTTGTATAAGACGACCGCGCTTTAGCGGGGTCATCGCACGCAATCTTAATCGTTTTCAAAACGGGTTTCTTACTCGCCGGAAGTTTTGTGCGGTATTGATCAAACCGGTAAGCGGCAAGGCGCATACCTACGGCCGCCCGCGCGGCAGCGTCAGGCGAGACATCTATTCCGCCCAGATGTAGCGTGACTGTGCTTTCAGCCATCATCACAGCTTTTGCGGCTTTAGCTCCAAACATTTCCGCGTCAAACTCTTTGCCGTCACCTATACCGCAAGCAAATACCCGCGACGCGCCAACACCTTCGGGCGCATAGACGCTAAAGCTCTTACCTTTTTCGCCGTTAAATCCGGCCGCCTTAGCCGCCTTTTTAAAATGTCCGCCCATCGCCTCGATATAGTCAGAGGCTCCGCCGCTCGTCTTAAGTGTTTTTTTAACGGGGATGATAGCGCATCCTGAGGTAACTGGCTTGTCAGCGATGAATGTAATTTTCATGAAAAGAGGTCCTTATCTTGGCGTTGTTTCTTGTCGTTTTTTCACTGTTTTAACAGTGGTAAAGCAAGCCAACGCGTAATAGAAGGCCAAAAGATAAAGTTGAGACAATTTAACGGGATGTGGACGTAACGTGACACTTCTACAGACATATTTCTGGAAACAAGTGCTATATCCGCTCATCCTGTCGCTCTGCGCATTGGCGGCTTTGGCGTTGTTGACGCAGAGCCTCCAAACACTCGACCTCATTGTTGAGAATCGGCAGTCAGGTCTGACATTTCTCTATATTACAATTTTAGCCCTGCCCCAGCTTATCAGCATTATTATGCCGCTCGCTGTATTTATGGCAACGCTCTACGCGCTAAACCGCTTAAATATGGACAGCGAAATGATTGTCGCTAAGGCGTCTGGCTTTAGCCCATGGCAAATTGCGAGTCCGGCTCTACGGCTTGGCATGTATGCTCTCATTGCGCATCTTATCATAAATCTGGTTATACAGCCCTTTGCCTTTAGTCAGATGCGCAGTGAAATCTTAAAAGTCCGCACGGATATCGCCTCACAGATGGTTCGGGCCGGAGAATTTGTAACACCAACGGCAGGGCTGACAGTATATGCACGCGAAATCGCCCCCGACGGCCAAATGAAAGACGTCATCATTTATGATACGCGCGACGATAGCGGCGCAACAACGCACACGGCAGAATTGGGACGCCTCGCAAGAGGTGAAGAGTCAGCTAGCCTTATTCTCGAAACAGGTAATGTCCAGCAAGTGCTAGAGGATGGTAGCCTCGATCTTATCGCATTTGATGATTACCAGATTGACCTCTCTGATGTTATGGCAATGGACTCTGTTCTGCGTAAAAAGCCGTCCGATCTTTACTTGCATGAACTTCTACGCCCTGATCAACGCGTCTATGCGAACCGAAAATACAGACAAGAACTCAAGGCAGAAGGCCATAACCGCTTAGCCACGCCGATATATAATCTTGCCCTCGTAATGCTCGCTTTGTGCTTCATGATACGCGGGGAACATCAGCGCTTAGGCTATGGCCGCAGGATTGCGATTTGCGCGGCCATTGGCTTTGTACTCAGACTGACAGGATTTGGTCTGGCGTCAGCCGCGGAGAGCGACCCCTCACTGAATGTTATGCAATACGCCTTGCCCCTGTCGGTTTGCGCGGGGTGTGCGTGGTATTTGTTACGCCGCCGCCGTATTCGCGGCCTCAAACACATGTTTGCCCGCAAGCCCAAAGCCCCTAAACGCCAGCGTTATTTACCGTCATGATGTTTTCGACTTTAAACCGCTATCTTATCAAACGTATCATCAAAGGCCTTCTCTTGGCCTTTATGGTGGTGACAAGCATTATCATGTTGGTCGACTTCGTCGAGGCCACACGTAATATTGGCGCAGATGAAAGTATCGGCTCTGGCACGCTTTTCCTTATGACGTTATTAAAAGCGCCCAAACTCATTGAACAAACGATTCCCTTTGTCGTGCTATTTGGCGTGATGGGCACACTTTATAGCCTTAACCGGCGCAGTGAATTGATTGTCCTGCGCGCTTCTGGCTTATCGGCTTGGCGCTTTCTGTCACCCGCTATTATTGTAACAGCAACATTAGGCGTAATATGGGCCGCAGTTTTTAACCCCCTAGCCTCCTCCGCCATGAATGTTCATGACCGTATGGTTGAGCAAGTTACGGGGAGCACAACGTCCGCTAAGGATGAAAACGTCTGGCTACGCGAGGGTAATGAACTTGCTCAAACCGTTATTTATGCTGAAAGGTCCGACGTTCTTGCACGAAAGCTCTTTAACGCAACCTTCTACATTTTTGAAATTGACGCTGATGGCACCGCTGTTTTTGAACGCCGGCTAGACGCAAAAGAAGCTGAACTTGTGACCCAAGGCTATTGGCAACTTCGCGACGTGATCGAAAATGCCGAAGGTGAATTGCCCCAGCTCCAAACCGCCGTGTCTCTGCCAACAATTATCACAGTCGAAGACATTCGTGACACAACAGGTAATAGCGCTTTACCTCCCTTTTGGGACATTCCGGACACGATTAAAAAAACCGAACGTGCAGGATTTTCAACCGTCGGCCTGCGCATGCAGCTCAATAAGCTGTTAGCCCTGCCCGTGATGTTGGTGGCTATGACCATTATCGCAGCGGGCGTGTCTATGCAGTTAACCCGCGAAGGCGGCACCCTACGGCTTTTGATTATCGGGGGTGTTTTAGGCTTTACCGTCTACTTTGCCGATAATGTCGTGAGCGCTTTTGGTGAAGCCTCAGCCTTGCCCATCATACTGGCAGCGTGGGCCATACCGTTATTTGTGCTGTTTTTTGGTATTAGTTATCTCGCCAAAATAGAAGACGGCTGATATCTGACTGATTTTTAACAAAACTAACGCCGCCAAAGGTGTAATAAAGACGCAAAGGCGAATTGCCATTTCGTAGAATTGGCCTATAAATCGGCGCGAACCATATAAGACGACTCTTATGATTAAAACATTATTGCTTTCAACATCAGCAGCCCTGCTCTTTGCGGGAACAGCTTTTGCTCAAACCTCACACGGCATTGCCGCCGTTGTGAATGACGATATCGTTACGACACATGACTTACGCCAGCGCACCCTCTTCATGGTCGCGACAACAGGTATTGAACGCACAGAAGAAGCTGTCGCGCGTGCGCAACAACAAGCCTTGCGCAATCTTGTAGATGAGCACATTCAAATTCAAGAATCTGACAAATATGACCAAAGCATATCTGATGAAGAAATCAATCAATCCGTCGCACGCTTGATTGGCCGTAATGGTCTTGACCCAAATGAAGTCGTCGCGCGCCTGGCCGAAGCCGGCGTTTCAATCGAAACCTTAAGAGATCAAGTTCGCTCTGAGATTGCTTGGCAGCGCATCATCAACGGCCTGTATGGCTCGCGTATCCGTATTTCGGACGCGCAGATTGACGAGACTCTCAACCGCTTAACGGCCAATGCCTCTAAGCCCAATTACCGCGTCGCCGAGATTTACATCGAAGCGACCGAGGACATTGGCGGCATGGACGGCGCGATGCAGGGCGCACAAGCTATGGTCCAGCAAGTCGCCGATGGCGCGCCCTTCCCACTGTTAGCGCAGCAATTTTCTAGTTCACCGACAGCGGCTAAAGGCGGCGATATGGGTTGGGTTCGCGAAGGTGAGCTTCGTCCTGAAGTCGATCAAATCATTCAGCAAATGCAAATAGGCAATCTCTCCAAACCCATCCAAGTGCCGGGTGGTGTTTATGTTGTCGCCCTTTTGGATAAGAAAACTTCCGAAGCCGATACGCTCTATAAGCTCAAGCAAGTTCGCGTTAATAACGAAGACGTCGCTGCGGCTAAATCAAAGCTTATCGCGCTAAAAGACACGCTTAAATCCTGCGACACGCTCAAAGACGATGTCGATGCCATGGAAGATGTAGAACAGTCTGATATGGGCGAGATCAAAAGTAGTGAGCTAACAGATGAAGTTCTAGCAGTTCTTTCTAGCACCGATGTCGGCTCAATGGGTGACCCCTTTGAACGCCCCGACGGCGCGGCCTCCATCATGGTGTGCTCACGCGTAGCCTCAGGCTCTGACATTCCTACGCGCGATCAAATCGAAGACCGCCTGATGGACCAACAATTGGCCCAAGCCTCTAAGCGTCACTTACGCGACCTTCGCCGTAATGCGACGGTTGTTCTTCGCTAGGATGTGACCCGCAAACCTCTTCTTCTAACGATGGGCGATCCCGCAGGGATTGGCCCGGAAATTACTGTTAAGGCCTGGAATGCGCTTAAAACGCATCCTGAATACAGCTTTGCTGTAATCGCGCCGCCGCGCGTGATTGAAGCCGCAGGCGGCAAAGTCAAAGCCATTTCTAACCTCGCAGAAACCCAAGACGTTTTCGCTAAAGCTATTCCCGTTCTGCCCATTGAGGGGCGTGTGGCCAAAGCGGGTGATCCCTCAGCAGACCACGCCACAACCATAACAGAATCCATAGAACGCGCTGTAGGACGATGCTTAGGCGGCGAAGCGGACGGGCTCATCACCAATCCGATTTCCAAAGATGTTCTCTATCAAGCGGGATTTAAATTTCCGGGTCATACAGAATATTTAGGTGACCTCACGACAAGCACTGAGCCGCCCTATGCACGCGGCCCGGTTATGATGCTGGCAGGGGGCGGCTTGCGAGTCGGCCTTGCCACTGTACACCTCTCTCTTAAAGACGCCGCCGCGCAGCTCTCCTCTGATGCCATCCTTAGGAATGCCCGCGTGATGGATGGAGCCCTGAAATGCGACTTTGGCATTACCTCCCCGCGTATCAGCCTGACAGGTCTTAACCCCCATGCAGGCGAAGGCGGGGCGCTGGGTATGGAAGAGCGGAACATCATCAACCCTGCCGCCCGTGTATTGCGCGAGGAAGGCCTTAACGTGACTGATGCACAGCCGGCCGATACATTGTTTCATGCTGAGGCCCGCGAGAATTATGACGCCGTGCTCGCCATGTATCATGACCAAGGTCTTATTCCCGTAAAGACGCTCGATTTCCATGGCGGCGTAAACATCACGCTTGGCTTGCCTATTGTGCGCACATCCCCGGATCATGGCACCGCCTTTGGGATTGCAGGACAAAACAAAGCGCGGCCTGACAGCCTTATCGCAGCGATTAAAGCCGCCAGAGACATCGCCAATAACAGGGCCTCCTATGCCGCTGGATAATCTGCCCACGCTCTCAGAGACCGTTAAAATCCATAATTTGCGCTCGAATAAAACGCTCGGTCAGCATTTCCTACTGGATATGAATGTCACGGATAAGATTGCGCGTCTTGCTTCGCCGCTAAACGGCGTGAGCGTGGCGGAAGTTGGCCCCGGTCCTGGCGGCCTCACACGCGCGCTCGTGCAAAACGGCGCAAATGTCCTCGCCATAGAAATGGATGAACGCTTCTTGGCTCCGCTAGATGATATTGCGCGGGAAAGCGGCAAGCTGCGCGTTATTCACGGCAACGCCCTAAAAGTCGATATCGGAACAGAGCTTGAGGGTGAGATAAAAATCGTCGCCAATCTCCCCTATAATGTCGGCACGAGGATGCTGATTAACTGGCTTACCGCCGATCCTATTTTCTGGTCGCAAGCTGTGCTCATGTTCCAAAAAGAAGTGGCCCAGCGCGTGGTCGCCTCGCCCGGTGACGGCTCTTACGGCCGCTTGGCGATCCTCTCTCAAAGCGTCTGCAATGCCCGCCTTGCCTTTGAAGTTCCTGCAAGTTCTTTCAGCCCCCCGCCCAAAGTCGACAGCGCCGTTGTCGTCCTAGACCCCCTCCCCGAAGCGCAAAGGTTTCAGGATTTAAAACTTTTGGGCGAAGTCACAATGGCTGCCTTCGGCCAGAGACGTAAGATGCTCCGTAAGTCGCTGAAATCCATCGCCAAGAAATACGGCGTAGAGGCCGAACCATGGTGTGAGTCCTGTGAGATTGACCCCCAAAGGCGGCCTGAGACGTTGAGCGTGGGTGAGTTTCAAGCATTAGCTAAAGAGATAAACTA
>ENA-ORXM01003322-ORXM01003322.1-marine-metagenome-genome-assembly--contig:-NODE-3322-length-16273-cov-15.780563_pt1 | contig 16273 bp, 12 predicted proteins | sample MGYA00237867_ERZ511480 | MGnify/ENA primary metagenome ERZ511480 (study PRJEB26309, sample SAMN06266103) | marine metagenome | isolation source: Algal blade | place: United Kingdom:Sidmouth, United...
GCTACGCCTCGATGCTGGCCAGGTGATGACCTTACACGCTTACCTGCAGGAAGATCGAGCACGGCTTTTGACCGAAGAAACCAATCATCTTTTACTGACGAGTCGGGGCACTCCGGAACGGGGCGAGGGCATCCATTACCTCGTCGAAACGCTGCGGCCGTTGGTTCCAGGAAAGCGACTCACCCCAACGGTAATCCGGCAAAGTGTGATCGCCAGTAGGCTGAAATCCGGTCAGGGCTTGCGGCAGGTCCAGGCCTTCGCGGGCCACAAAAAAATATCCGCTACGGAGCGGTACCGAGAGAATAATCTTGAAGCGTTGCGGCTGGCGGTGGAAAGGTTCCATCCGCTGAACGCAACTGAATAACTAATAAAATCGTTACTTTTATGATCTTACCACCAATACCAATAGCTATGAGCAGCATCGACATGCGAACCGAAAGCCAGCAAATACTGGAGCGAATCGACGAGCGTTTTTTAGCGGCGGTGCATGCGTTGTTGAAGACTTATGAGCATCAGGAAGACCCCGTAGTTGGGTATGACCTTTATGGAAACGCGAAAACCGCCGAAGCTACAATGGACGAGTACGAAGGCCGATTGGAGCGCGTGAAGCAAGGAGAATACTTAACGGTGGAAGCACTAAAAAAAGAAGCAAAATCGTGGCTAACACCTACCGAGTAATCGTCACTCCCGAAGCGCGTGATCAGATCAAGGAAATCGTTGATTATTGGGAAGACAAGGAGTCGGCGGCAAAAGCTGAACGCACCCTGGATGGGATACTGGAAGGGATTGATAGCCTTGCCGACATGCCTACCCGCCACGCGCCCGTACCATCAATAAGCAAACGGGGAACGATGTACCGCAGAATCCTGAGCAAGCCGTACCGGATCGTCTTTACCATCGATGAGGAAGAGATAACCGTAACGGTTGTCGACATTGATCATGAAAGGCGACATCCGCAAGTTATTATCGATAAGCTGGGCTGACCAGAAATGAACTGACAACTGAATGCCCCGGCTCTGGACTCCTCCAAGTCGGGGCTTTGCTTTGCTACTGAAGGCCGAGTCCCTTCAACTGTGAAGCGGTAAAATCGCGCGCCTCGGAGCCTCGGGGGCTGCATCCGCCGCGCCAGTCGCGCTAAGGCGCTTGATGGCACGGCGGCTGCGGCCCCGCTCGGGCTCGGCGCCGGCGGCTCCCGGTCCCGTTCGCTGTGCGGTCGATGCCTCCCGCGCTCCGGTCCCTGCGCCGCCCCAGTATGCGGGCCGCTCTGCCCCCCTCGGCTGCGGTCGTTCCGGGGCGATGCCCCCCGGCCCCCAAAGGGGGAGTCGCCCCTGCACTCCCTTGCCGCTCCGCGTGACCGGTGGTTCCGCGCTAAGGCGCTTCCACCACCGGCCCTCGGGGGGCTCCCGCGGCGGCCCGCCACCTCCACCCGGCTAAGGCCAGGGTTCCGGTGTTGCCGCCCAACGTAACAGCCCGTCTGACAGCTGACGTTGTGCCTAACGGATGCGCTACGCGCCGGAATACTGCGGGGGCCTAGCAGCAGCCCCCGTGCCCCCGCTACCGACGAATGCCGTCGTTACTTCGTCCGGCTACGCCAGGCCGAAGCAACGACGGCCTTCATCGGCAACGACGCTGCTGATGCACGGCTTTTTTTCTTCAATTGAAAGAAAAACTGAGGGAGAAGTGTTAGCTTTGGGACGGTGCTAACGGGCATCGTTTTTGCTTGAAAAGTTGGTGCTGGGGGGGATTGCTATCGGTTTAATGGGATCGAGAGGAATGAGGAGTTAGGGCTGGACCTAGCGTTTTTTAGAACGTACGATCCAGCGATCGGGCGTTGGATGCAAATCGACCCGAGAGCGGAAAAGTATGTGGGTATGAGTCCGTACAACGGAATGGGTAACAATCCTATTTATTACAGTGATCAATTAGGAGACACTTTGAGTCCTACTGGAACGACGGCCGCATTGAGCTCTATGTATAATGTCATTATGAATGGATCTGGTGGACATTATGAGAGTCAAGTAGACTCCGATGGTCATCTTCAACTAACTGCTACGGGTATTGAGGGTTCAATGACCGATCGACAGCAAGCATTGGTAAACACTATTCAGAGTGCAATAGATGCTGGTGGGGATATTAAGATTGAAGTTGTAGATCATAGTGATGCCTCTTCTTCTGGAGTAGCTGTGGGTGATAGCGGTAGTAGTCCGGCCAGTGCGAACCCTGGCCGACACGTCATAGATGTTGGCGATATGCAGGCAGTAGGAACAACGGGATTAGTTTCCGCTCAAAGCATGCTTGCACATGAAGTTGCTGAAGGCGAAGCTATGCAAGTTGATGGTGTATCAGCTGCGCGCGCGCATACAGTTAGCGCAAGAGCTGCCGAAAGCAGGGTCACGGGTTATGGAATTGGAATGACGACAGCTACCACAGGTGCGTTTGGACGTATTACCGGGTTCACAGTTCCAGTGACCCGTGGATTTGGTACAATCCAAAATGTTCAAATATCTATTGTTGGAGGACAGGTTACTGGAGCAACAAACAATCGGCGATGAGAATATTTGTTTTGCTACCTTGTGTCATCCTGCTTTTATTTAATTCGTGTCAAATGATGACAAGGCATAGATCAGTATGTGACAATTTGTATGCTAGGATCGAGTCAATGTTGGTACAGGCAGAAGTAAGCTATGTAGAAAGTTACGGGTATGGAGTGGGTCTCACTGACATAGATAAAGCTGAACTCCATTCCCTATCTGAATGTATACCGTGCTTTATGAAAAATCGTTCTTTAATGGACATTAATCTGTTGAAGGCTCACTTAGCTCTAACTCTTCACGCCGAGGGTGAAATTGCACTGGATGAATACAAAGTTATGGATGAAGTGTCAACTGACTCTCTTCAATATACTTTAAATAATTTGATATGGATTAGGTCATCAAGCGACATCTCTTCAGTTAGGATAATTAATAAATTATCAATCATAGAAGAATGGACCGCTGGACTAGATACTTTAGAAGTGTGTAAACAGTAAGCTTAGTTTTTCAAATTCCGCCCAATGAATAGCTGACCCGCAGGTGCCTTAGCACTTGTCGGGTAGCGGCAATTGGGTGTTTCCACTCGATTCTTTCGTTCTCTAAACTTTCGTGGCGTTGTCATGCAACGCCATCTCATGGCCAAAGCCGTAGCGAAACCTGATTCACCCGCCACGACACCCCGCGTTTCGCAGTCTATCCTTGGCTAAAGCCGGAAGTCGGTGACAATATGCGGGATAACGAGCGCGCAATTGTCAAGAATTTGCCGCCCGTAAAGACTTAACCTATCGGGGAGCGGGAGCTTCGTCTGTTCAGTTACACACCCGTTAACAATAGCGGGAAGTACACCCCCAACCCAAATCCGTACTTTTGCTCCCGCAAAACTACCCGCCCATGCGTTTCCTCCTGCTCTTCGCTGCCCTCCTGACCTTCGCCGCCTGCGGAGACACCTCCACCGCTTCGTCCTCCACCGCCTCGGTCGCCGGCACCGGCAGTACCGCCAACAGCACCATCGACCCCGGCGCCCTGGCCGACCGCCGGCTGGAAAGCCCCGACATCCGCATCAGCATCCCCGGCGTGCCCCTGCCCGGAGCCCTGCTCATCGGCCAGGTCGGCGAACAGCAGTACCGCGCCGGAGAGTTCACGGTCAACGGCAACGGCATCGTGTTCAAGCAGGCGGAACCCCTCAAAACCGGCCACTACTACGCTTATTTCTCCGACGGGGCCGCCGTGCAACTGCTTATCGACCAGGACCAGACCATGCGCCTTTCCGCGCCAAATGCCGCTACCGCCGTTACCACAATGACCGTGAAGGGCAACGAGGACACCCGACGCCTCTACGAAAGTCTCGCCTTCGAGGCCGGCCAGCAGGAAGAGTTTCGCGCGGTCGGAGAGGCCATCCGTACCACCGCACCGGGCACTGACGCCTACAACGAGTTGCAGAGCCAGCGCAATGCCCTCATCGACGTTCGGGAAGCTTTCCAGGACCGGCTTTTTGCCCAGGCCCCTGATGCGCTTTTCACTTCCTATAAGCGCGCCGGCCGCAATCCCCGTCTCATCGATGCCCGCAACGCCGATGGCTCCCTCGACGAAAAAGCACAGGTAGCCGCCTTCCGCGCTGACTTCTGGGACGGCGTCGATTTCAACGACGTGCGCCTGCTCAACACCCCCGTCATCTTCAACAAACTAAAGCGGTACATGACCGAGCTGACGCCGCAAAACGCCGACGCCATCAAAGCCTCCGCCGACGACCTGCTGGGCAGGGTGCTTGACCAGCCGGACTACTACAAATTCTTCGCCAACTGGATCACCCTCCAGTACGAACCCGGTAAGACGACGGTCATGGACGGCGCGGCCATCCACGTCCACATGATCCAGAACTACTTTACCCGCGAACGCGCCTTCTGGGCCGACAGTATGACGGTTTTCGGCCTTCAACAACGTGCCGATCAGATGGCGCACAGCCTCGTTGGCCAAAAGGGCCCCGACATAACCGTACCCGGCCTCGACGGCAGCCCCAAGCGCCTCTACGACCTCAAAAAACCCTACATCGCCGTATTCATGTACAACCCCGAATGTGAGCACTGCATCGAGCAGACCCCGAAGTTGATCCAGGCGCACCAGGGCCTCAAAAATGAACTCGACGTGTACGCCATCGCCCTCGATACCGAGGCGGACAAGTGGAGGAATTTCGTCCGGCAGTACGGCCTCTCGCAATTCACCAACGTCTATGACCCCACCAACCGCTCGATCTTCAAGACCTACTACGTCGACAATACCCCCGAGCTGTATCTCCTCGGCCCCGACCGGACGATCGTTTCCAAGAACCTGAAGGTGGAGCAGTTGGCCCAGGCCATCAAACTGGCGAAAAGTAAGTAACCAGGTACGGTAGCGCTGCCTTGTTATAAAGACACCTGATGACCTCGCGGCAGTAACCCGACTCCCGCGGGTGCGCGGTAGCCTGACGGTTGGGCGCGTGGTTCTCGGCACGGCCCGCAAAGACTATTCCATCTCCTGCACCTCCCCGTTGATTTCCATCACGAAAGCGTCGCCGTACAGCCGCCGGATACGGTTCAGCGCGTTAAAAAGTTCGTCTTCGGAGTCGTATTCGAGGCGGGCACCGATGCGGGTCAGGCGGCCTTCCGGGCGGGCGAAGGTGGCGAAGCCGGCGGAACGGATGCGATCGGTGTTTTTATCGACGTTGCGCTGGCTGCCGAACAGTCCGGTGGCGATCAGCGCCACGTTGCCGGTTGTGGCAGGCTGCGACGGCGCTACGTTGGTGGGCGGTTCGGCGTTGGTGGGGGGCTCCCCGGTATCGTCGGGTTGCTCGTAAGGTCGGTTGGCGCGCGGAGAATCGCCGAGGCGCGGTGCTTCGCCGGGGCGAACATCCTCGGCGTCGACGGCCGGCGGACCGGGGGCGACATTCACGCGATCAGGGGGGATGGGGGAAGCGGGCTCCTCCCGGGCCGGGGTTTTGTTCTCGGCGTAGCCGCCGCCGGCGTACTGAGCGATCTTGAACAGGGCGGCACACACCAGCATGATGGCCAGCAGGGCAACCACGTACCAAAGTGCCTTCCGCAACTTCGGATCGTACAGCAGCGCTTTACCGCCTGATTTTTTCGGGGGCGCGGCCGCGGGTGCGGGGTCGGGGTTTTCGGAAAAAGCAGGGTTGGTCTGGGCCAGCAGGGGGTCCGTTGCCATCCGTCTTTGCTTTTCATTGCGGACGATCGGGCGCAGCTCGATCATCGGCAGGCCGAAACTGTCCTTACTAAAGTTTTCCCCTTCGGCCGTGAAGCGCAGTTGCCCGTCGAAGTGCTTGAAGAACCGACCTACGCCGTCGATGGTGAACGAACGGCCGGCATCGAGGATCTCCCGCATATCCCGCAAAAATTCCGCCAACAACGCCTCGGCCTCCGCCCGGCCGTATCCGGAATGTTCTTCCATATACCGCACCACAAGCCCGTCGTCCAGCACCAGATTGGCGTTGAAGCTGACCGTTTCCGAAGGGGGCATGGCCCGCGTCTCGATGGGGCTGATCAGGGCCGGCTGCTGCTGCAACCGCAACGTGCCGAGCCCGGGGAGGCATACCTGGTCTTCCTCCATGAGCAAGTGGCGGATGGTATCGTTGATGGTGGTGGGCATGGGACGAAAGTAAGGGTTTATGAATTGTCGGCGCACTCGAAACGACTGATTTCCAGAGAGGCCCTCATTCGGCTCCGATGAGCAGGCCCGCTGCCGGCAGGTGAATCCACCCGGCTCGCACCACTTTGCCCGTCAAAGCCGTCACGGCATCCCGCGTGAGCGCCAAATCCGCTGCATGCTGCGCGGCCTGCTTCTCATACTGTTTTGCGGACTGGTGTACGTCGGCAATGACGACCACCTCGTCCGGGCTGACCGGCAACAGCCAGTCTACCGAAAGGAGTACCCGTTTGCCGCCGACTTCGTAGTGGAGCGCAACCTGCCGCGTGGGCGTCACGTCGGGAAAGTTCGCGTGCAGCCACCGGTGAAAATCCGCCGCCTGCCGCAGCAGGTTTTCGGGGTCCGTCTCCCCGCCCGGCAGATAATTATCCAGCAGGCCTTCCGCCCTTTCCCGCCGCAGGTGCTCTTCCAGCTGCCAGGGCATGCCCCGCAGAAAATTGCCGATCGCCTGTCCGTAAAGCCGTTCGTCGGTCGCCGGATCGATCAGGGGCGGTGAAAAATATTGCGTTTTTTCGCCGGCCCCTTTGCCGGCGTAATTGGCCAGCCGCCACTCTTCGGAGGCGAACACGTCGGGGTAGTTCTTCCGGCCCGCGCGGGGCCCGTCGATGAACGGCACGGGAGTGGGGGAGAGCGGTGCGGAAGGCAGGTTGCGCGGTTCCGTCCAGGTTTGCATGAATTTGGTCACCTCGTGCCCGCCCCAGTCGAAAGGGGCATCCGTGCTGTCGGGCGTCAGCACCGGCACCACCCCGCCGCCCCGGGCAAAGGCGCGGTCGAGCCACGGCGCACCGTCTTTATTGGTGGGGAGGATGAGGTAGTCGCGGGCGCGGGTGAAGCCGACGTACAGCAGGCGGGCTTCTTCGGCCGTTGCGGTTTCGGTTGCGCGGGTTTTCCAGTCGCTTTCCGTCAGCGCGTCGAGCCAGTCGACGCCGCGCGTCTGCTTGCCGTAGGGGTTTACCCAGTAGCGCAGCCACCGGTCGGCCAGCGGGTTGCCGAGGTCCACTTCCTCTTTTTCGGGCTCCACGGATATGCCCCACACGTCGGCGCGCAGTTTCTGGTCGAGGTCGCCGGCGATCACGGCGGGCCATTCGAGTCCTTTGCTGCGGTGATAAGTGAGAACGTTGACGGCCCCGGGGCGTTCCCCGGCGGCCTGGGCGTCGGTTTGGGCGCGCAGCAGCCCGTCGAGATACAGCAGGTAACCACCGAGGGAGGCGGCGCGGTGCTGGCGGTGGCAGTTGTCTTCGTAGGCGACGGCCAGGCGGCGCAGCTCGTCCACGTTGCCCAGGCGCTGTTCGCCCTCGCCCCAGGCGACGATCACGCGGCGCAGGTCGAGCCGTTCCAGCAGCAGGTTGAGCATTTCGCTCGTGCTGTACTCGCTGGTGGCGGCCCTGAATTCGTCGAGCGTCCGGATCAGGGCGTTGTCTGCGGCCCAGGGAGCGAGGCGCTCGTCTTCCGCGCGACCTTCGAGGGTGGCGAGGTAGTCGAGGCGCGAGTCGATGATCTCCGGCAGATCGTGGCGGCTGCCGAACAGCAGGATCTCGGCAACGGAAAGACTGTCCGAAGGGTTGAGCAGGTACTTCAGACAGGCGAGCAAGAGCGTCGCCTCGGCGGTTTGCAGCAGTCCGTTGCGGGCGATGGCGGCCGGTAATCCCTGTTTGTTGAGGGCTTCGGCCATGGCGATGCAACCGAAATTGCTGCGGCAGAGGATGGCGATGTCCCCGGCAATGAGGGTCCGTTCCGTATCGCTGCCTTTGGGGCGGACGGGGGGCGGGTTGGCCAGCAGCTCGGCAACCGCGCGGGCGGTCATTTCCTTTGTCCAGGCTTTAGAGATCCGGCCTTTGCCGTCCAGTTCGAAGTTCCAGTGCAGGACGCCCGAGCGTCCGGCCAGGCGGGAGCTTTCCGCCGGTGCGTTGTCCCCGCCGGCGCGGGTGCGGACGGGCTCCAGTACGACGGCCGCCTCGGGGATGTCGGGAAATGCTTTCGTAAACAGGGCGTTGCAGGCGTAAACGATGTCCTCGCGGCTCCGCCAGCTGTTTTGCTGGATGTTGGCCGCATCCATCGGGCCGTTGGCGTTCATCACGGCGGCCATCAGCCTCGGCTCAGCACCCCGGAAACCATAGATCGATTGCTTCGGGTCACCGACCCAGACGGACTGTTTGGCCAGTTCGCTCAGGCGCAGGAAGAGGGCCAGCTGAATGGGGCTGGTGTCCTGAAACTCATCCACCATCAGCAGGTCGAGTTCGCGGCGCAGCGTGGCCTGTACCTGGGTATTGTCGAGCAGGCCGAGCACGAGAACCTCCATGTCGGTGTAATCGATGCGGCCCCGGTTCTTTTTGTAGCGGTCGTACTCGGCGATGGCGTCGCGGGCGCTGTCGAAGATCAGGTCCTGGTAGCGGCGCAGGTCGTTCTGGAAGGCGGGCAGGGTGGGGTGGACCCGACCGATATCTTCGACAAGTTCGACGAGTTCACGGCTTTTGGCCCCGACTCCCTTAGCCCGAAAATTGGCCAGTTTGCACAGTTCGTACCAGGGCAGGTAACCCCGGCGGTCGAGCTGGCCGCGCAGCCGTTTGAGGTAGCTTTTGCCGGTGGCGGTGACCTTGGTGGCGTCAACGTCTTCGTTGGCGGTGAGGGCGGCGATGGTTTCGGTGAGGGCCACCTTCAGGCGGGATTTGAACGACTCGTCGGTGATCTTCGGGTTGACCGGCGGGAGAATTTTTGCCAGCTCTTCCCACGATTTCTGCTTGCTTCGCTCGATGGTCGCCGCGTCGAAGTTATTGCCCCGGATGATTTCCACGACGCGGAGTACTTCTTTGCGCCAGTTGAATTTCTCCCCGTCGATGCTCAGACCGAGCTTCTCGCACAGCAGCTCGATCTCCCCGATCCGTTCGATGGAGATGACGGCGGCCATGCTGAGGTTGAACAGCCGCTGGTGGTCTTCGTCGGCAATGATGTCGACCTGGGGGGAAACCCCGGCCTCGAAGGCGAAGCGCCTGAGCAGCTTTACGCCCAGGCCGTGAACGGTGCCGATCAGGGCGTTCTTCAGTTCGTTGGCTTCGGCGGTCATGCCCCGGCGCAGCAGGCTCACCCGTACGCGTTCCTTCAGCTCCGCCGCCGCCCGCTTAGTGAAGGTGGTGGCGATGATCCCGGATGGGCGGACTTTTTTACCGACGAGCAGGGCGGTCATCTCTTCGGTGAGGCGGTAGGTTTTGCCGCTGCCGGCGCCGGCGGAGATCAGTTTCAGGTTTTCGAGGGCCATGGGGGCGAAGGTAGGGGTTCCGGCGACTTTTTCACGGTAGATCGCCGGGGTTTTCGGGGGCGGGGCCGCAGGTGCAATGGAGGGTTGAAATGCATTGCTTTTTTTCCCAGCTATCCCTGCACCTGCGGCCCCGCCTGAAGGAACACCCCGGATTTGTTTGCTCATTTCGCCGAACAGCTCAGCGATGTAAAGCCGGACGGCCCAGTTTGTGCTATATCCACCGCGCGTGACAGCCAGCGGTCGAGCAAAGGAGAGGTACGGGTTCTCGCCACACCGAAAGTTTACTCCACCTCCTGCGCAATCCAGTACTTGAATGATTTCTCGTTAATCATGGTCAAAATTTGCCTTGAGATAACGAATCATGACCGCAATCAGTTGCTACACGAACATCTCGAACAACAGCGGCTGATCGTTGATGTGCTCGAACTGCACCCCGGCCCCGCGCATCTTATCTTCCAGCGCCAGGTAGTCCGCGGGGTTGTTAAGCTGGATACCCACCAGTGCCGGTCCTTTCGCCCGGTTGTGCTTTTTGGTGTATTCGAAGTGCGTGATATCATCCTCCGGCCCCAGGATGTTGAGAAAGTCGCGCAGCGCGCCCGCCCGCTGCGGAAATTCGATGATGAAATAGTGCTTCAGCCCGGCGTAGAGCAGCGCCCGCTCTTGTATTTCCGCCGTTCGGGTGATGTCGTTGTTGCCACCGCCGATGACGCAGACGATGGTCTTGCCGGTCAGGTCGTGCAGTTCCGCCAACTGATCGAGCGCGGCGACGGAGAGGCTGCCGGCCGGTTCCACCACCAGACCGTCTTCGTTGTAAAGTTCCAGCATCACCCCGCACACCTTTCCTTCGGGTACCAGCAGGATGCCTTCGGTCACTTCCCGGACGATGGGAAAGTTGTTCGTGCCGACCCGCCGCACGGCCGCGCCGTCCACGAAGCTGTCGATTTTTTCCAGGGTCAGTACTTCTCCGGCTTCGAGGCTGTCGTACATGGCCGGAGCCCCGGCCGGTTCCACGCCGTAGATTTTCGTTTCTTCGCTGAGCTGTTTAAATACACTGCCCACGCCCGCGCTCAGGCCTCCGCCACCGACGGCCATCAGGAGAAAATCAACGGGATCGTCGGCGTCGTCCAGGATTTCGATCCCCACGGTCCCCTGTCCGGCGATGGTGTCCCGATCGTCGAAGGGGTGGACGTAGGTCAGCCCCCCTTCTTCCATTGCGGTCATCGATTCGGTGTAGGCGTCGTCGTAGGTGTCGCCGGTCAGTACCACCTCTACGAACTCCTTGCCGAACGAGCGGACCTTACTCACCTTTTGCAGCGGCGTCACGGCGGGCATGAAGATCATCCCCTTCACCTTCATCAGCTGGCAGGCCATGGCCACGCCCTGCGCGTGGTTGCCCGCGCTGGCGCAGACGACGCCGCGCTGCTTCTGCTCGGCCGATAGCTTGGCCATCTTGTTGTAGGCTCCGCGAATCTTGTAGCTGCGGACGGCCTGGAGGTCTTCCCGTTTCAGGTACACTTCGGCACCGTAGCGCTCACTCAGGCGGTAGCTGCGTTGGAGCGGCGTTTTCAGCGCAACGTTGCGCAGGCGGTGGCCGGCGCGGATTACTTCGTCTACGGCGATGAGGTCTACGGGCATTTGATAAGGGATATGCGATAAGGGATATGCGATAAGCGATTTTGCTGCCGCGTGGGGGAGACGGTCGCAGGAACTGAAAACGCCGGTAAGACCCAAAGGTATTACCGGCGTTGCGATTGGATGTCTGGTTACGAATACACGCAACCTACAACCTGGCGTTTTCTCCTCCGAGGTATCTTTTTAAAGGGGTGTTAGCCCAGTCGGAAGAGTTTCTCGGAGGAGTCAAACGCGGTTGGCCCACTAATTATTCTCGGGCCGAAGACCACGAACGGTACGCCCGGCCTGCCACATCTCGGAGTCGTGCAGCTCCTTCAGTTCGGCTTCCAGCTTGACGCGGTAATCCTTCTGGCTGTTGGAGTCGATGCTGCGCTGGGCTTCCTTGCCGGTGGCGACGCTTTTGTAGAGGTCTTCAAAGACGGGGCGGGTAGCGTCGCGGAACTTGTCTTTCCAGTCCAGGGCGCCGCGCTGGGCGGTGGTGGAGCAGTTGGCGTACATCCAGTCCATGCCGTTCTCGGCAACGAGGGGCATGAGGCTCTGGGTGAGTTCTTCCACGGTTTCGTTGAAGGCTTCGGAGGGCGTGTGGCCGTTTTCGCGGAGTACGCCGTACTGGGCTTCAAAGATGCCCTGGATGCAGCCCATCAGGGTGCCGCGCTCGCCCGTGAGGTCGGAGTAGACTTCACGCTGGAAATCGGTTTCGAACAGGTAGCCGGAGCCGACGCCGATGCCGAGGGCAATGACGCGCTCGTAGGCGCGGCCGGTGGCGTCCTGAGCGATGGCGTAGCTGGAGTTCAGCCCGCGACCCGCCAGGAACATGCGGCGCAGCGAAGTACCGGAGCCTTTGGGGGCTACCAGGATCACGTCGACGCCTTCGGGGGCAACGATGCCGGTACGCTCGTTGTAAGTGATGCCGAAACCGTGGCTGAAGTACAGCGCCTTACCGGGGGTGAGGTGTTGCTTTAACCGGGGCCATACCTCGATCTGGGCGGCGTCGGACAGCAGGTACTGGATGATGGTGCCTTTGGCGGCGGCCTCTTCGATGGGGAAGAGGGTCTCTCCGGGTACCCAGCCGTCGGCGACGGCTTTGTCCCAGCTGGCACCGCCCTTGCGCTGGCCTACGATCACGTTGAAGCCGTTGTCGCGCAGGTTCATGCTCTGGCCGGGCCCCTGCACGCCGTAGCCGATCACGGCGATGGTTTCGTCTTTGAGGGTTTCCCGGGCTTTCTCCAGGGGGAATTCTTCGCGGAGGACGACCTTCTCTTCAGTGCCGCCGAAATCTAGCATTGCCATTTTAAAATGTTTTTGGTGGTTCGGAGGGCAAATATGCGAAAGGCGGGGGAACTGACTTAGGGTAAAAGCTAAGATAATTACGATGGGTAAGGGGGGGAGTGTTTAGTCTGGAAGTCTTAAGTCAAAGGGTTTAGTGGGGCATCATCCGGTCGTCGTCCTGGCAAGCGGAGATGAAGAAATCGTACAGGCAAAGAGTGGCAAATAATTGTTTCCTCGGGTGGAGATAATTCAGAAGACGAATATTTGATTAAAATCGTTGTTGCATGAAGCTGGATCGGGGCCTCAATCAAACAATTCCCATCAGGGGAGATCATAGCCTCGTCAGACGGACGAGCAACCGTGTGTCGATTGCCGATCGAGCTGCTAAGTCATTACTAAGGAGAAGTCTTTACTTCATTTCAAAGCAAACAAGAAAGCAACTCGTTTTAGCAATTACCTTAATTACAGACACAAAACCATGCCCTTTACCACTAACTTTGCACCTGCGGCCGCGCCCACCACATCATTTTTCGCGGCCGTGAACAATGTGTTATACGTCTGAATTATACCGTTTTAAGCCAACCAAATATAAGATCATGCAACATCCCAACCTCCGGAGCAACCTCTCCGTCTCCGCCCTCGTGGAGGCCACCGTCAAAACCGATCAGGGCCACTTGGCCGACACCGGTGCCCTCATCGTCAATACCGGCAAATTCACCGGCCGGAGCCCCAAGGACCGCTACATCGTGGAGGACGACATTACCCGCGCCGCAGTCGACTGGGGGGACATCAACATCCCCTTCACCCAGGCGTCATACGATGCCCTGGAAACTAAAATTCTGGCCTACGCCGCTGACCGCGACGTCGTATACCACCGCGAAGCCTACGCCTGCGCCAGCCACAAATACCGCATCAACATCCAGGTATACACCGAGCAGCCCTGGCAGAACCTCTTCGCCTACAATATGTTCCTCCGCCCGGACGGCGAGGCGCACAAGAATCTGCAAACCGACGAGTGGAAGATCTACGCTTTCCCCGGTTGCCTGGCCGACCCCGCCGTACACGGCACCCGGCAGAAGAACTTCAGCATCATCAATTTTACCAAGCAGACGATCATCATCGGGGGCACGGCTTATACCGGGGAAATCAAAAAGGGCATCTTCTCCGTCCTCAACTTCGTGCTTCCCACCGAGCGCGATGTACTAAGCATGCACTGCTCGGCCAACGTAGGCACCAGGGGCGATACGGCCCTCTTTTTCGGCCTTTCCGGCACGGGTAAAACGACCCTTTCCAACGACCCCGACCGCCGCCTGATCGGTGACGACGAGCACGGCTGGAGCCAGGCCAACGTCTTTAACCTAGAAGGGGGCTGCTACGCCAAGGTGATCGACCTGTCGGAGAGCAAAGAACCCCAGATTTATAAGGCGATCCGCTACGGCGCGCTGCTCGAAAACATCGATCTTAAGGAAGACGGGCATACGCCCGACTATGCGAAAAGCACGATCACGCAGAATACCCGCGTCAGCTACCCGATTCATCACATCGACAACATCATGTACAACTCGCGGGGCGACCTGCCGCGCAACATCTTCTTCCTCACCTGCGACGCTTTCGGTGTGCTGCCTCCCATCAGCCGCCTGACGCCCGAGCAGGCGATGTACCACTTCATCAGTGGCTACACGGCCAAAATTGCGGGAACCGAGGCCGGCATCAATGAACCCCTGGCCACCTTCTCGGCCTGTTTCGGTGCGCCCTTCATCCCGCTGCACCCCACGAAGTACGGCGATATGCTGGGCCGCAAACTTAAAGAGGCGGCGGCCGATGGCAACCCCATCAACGTCTGGCTCGTCAACACCGGCTGGAGTGGCGGTGCCTACGGCACCGGTGCCCGCATGGAACTGACCTATACCCGCGCCATGATCAAGGCCGCGCTTACCGGCGCGCTGAACGGCGTCGAGTTTCACGAAGAGCCATTTTTCGGCCTTTCCATCCCCCGTCGTTGCCCCGACGTGCCCAACGCCATCCTTGACCCCCGCGATACCTGGCGTAACGAGGAAGACTACGACACTACCGCGAAAAAACTGGCGGATCTGTTTAACAACAACTTCAAGGTTTTTGACGCAGAGGCGGACGCTCTGGTTTCGGCGGCCGGGCCGCGCTGAATTTTAGGGCGGGGGGCTGTGCCCCGGGGGTGATATCCCTTCGGTAAGCACACGTTTTCATACAGCCGCCGTGCAAGTGTACGGGTAGCAATTGGTAAATGACCCGGGCCCCGCCGCCGGCCGCCATCAACGCAATTTTATCCGTCCGATACCCACCTCATCGAGCGTACCCAGGTACAGTACATCTCCGACCCGCTCAACGGAGGAAATACTTGAAAATACGGGGTCGTCATCCGCCCAGTCGTGGACGATGGCCCCGTTTTCGTCTAAGGCCAGGATGCGGTTGGCCTTGACGGGCTTGGGGAGGAAGGATCTGGGCAACTTGGTCACCAGCCGCCGCGTCCACGGTCGGGGAAGGATGAAATTGTGCATACCGGTGCGGGGGCTGATGAGCGTGACGTACACCAGGCCGTCGGAACCCCGGCTGATGCCGTCGGGCCATCCGGGCAGCCCCTCGATGAAGGTTTCGGTGGTGCCCGCTTCGGGGCCTTTCATCCGGTGTTTTCGGAGGCGGAAGCCGGCGGTTTCGGCAACGAGGACGTAAGCTTCGTCGGGGTCGACGACGACGCCGTTGGCGAAGTACAGGTTGTCGACCAGGCGATCGGTAATGCCGGTGGCCACGTTGTAGCGGTACAGGGCACCGTGGGGGCGGCCTTCCAGGACGTCGTACTGGAGGTCATCGTCAGAGAATTTATCGGAGGCGTCCGTGAAGTAAACGTTGCCCGAGGCGGCTACGTCGAGGTAATCGATCAATTTGAAAGTGGTGTCGTTGAAGCCTTTTACCACGATTTGATAAGTTTTGTCGAGCAGGTTGACCCGGGCGAGGCCTTCCTGTTCTACGCAGACCCAGGCGAGGCTGTCGCCCAGCACTTCCAGGCCGAGTGGCCGGCCCTTAAAGCGAACGATTTCGGTCACCCGGTCACCGCCGTTGAGCGGAAAGCGCAACAACCGCCCGTCGTCGTGGCCGGTGTACAGGTAATCCTCGACGAGGGAAACGTCCTCGCAGCCGTGACAGACCCGGGGAAAAAGGGTTTCGATGACGCCCAGCGGCTCGCTCTGGTGGGGGGGCATGGTGGGCCAGTTGAGCGCCGCGGGGTCTATAGGGGCGGGGTGGAAGATGAGGTAGATGGTCGCCAGCGCGACCAGCGTGAGGAGTATTTTTTTGATGGGCATGATCGGAAGATAGCGGATTAGATCAACCGAAGCGTCATCGGCTACTTGGTCAGGTCAACTGTAAGCTCGGGAGCGGAAGCTCAACGGCGACGCGTTAAACGCTAAGGGTCGTTTTTTGCCTTTAATAAGAGTCTGGTTAAAGGTCCTGTCCGTGGGATAGATGGATATTTCCCACCCGCCGGGTTTGTCCGTGGGATAGATGGACATTTCCCCCCCCCGCCGGGTTTGTCCGTGGGATAGATGGATATTTCCCACCAGCCGGGTTTGTCCGTGGGATAGATGGACATTTCCCACCCGCCGGGTTTGTCCGTGGGATAGATGGACATTTCCCACCCGCCGGGTTTGTCCGTGGGATAGATGGACATTTCCCCCCCGCCGGGTTTGTCCGTGGGATAGATGGATATTTCCCACCCGCCGGGTTTGTCCGTGGGATAGATGGATATTTCCCCCCCGCCGGATTTGTCCGTGGGATAGATGGACATTTCCCACCAGCCGGGTTTGTCCGTGGGATAGATGGACATTTCCCACCCGCCGGGTTTGTCCGTGGGATAGATGGA
>ENA-ORXM01003323-ORXM01003323.1-marine-metagenome-genome-assembly--contig:-NODE-3323-length-16267-cov-3.010377_pt1 | contig 16267 bp, 11 predicted proteins | sample MGYA00237867_ERZ511480 | MGnify/ENA primary metagenome ERZ511480 (study PRJEB26309, sample SAMN06266103) | marine metagenome | isolation source: Algal blade | place: United Kingdom:Sidmouth, United...
AAATAAACACAAAATAATTTAAAAATGAAACTCGAAAATTACAACGACCAACAAGTCAATTTACCAAAAATAGGAAAACACATCATCGCGCAAACAGATGACGAAACAATAACGGTTTATCAAGCCTTTCAAGAAAAAATAGCGACTTATGCAGTAGCTAATCAACGCTTTGGTGGCTCGCATTATTCGATGACGCGAATGACTTGGATTAAACCAAATTTTATGTGGATGATGTATCGGGCGGGGTGGGCAACGAAGCTGGGACAGGAACATATTTTAGCAATAACCTTGAAAAAATCGGGCTTTGAAGAAATTTTGCGGCAAGCGGTACATTCTACTTATAAAGAAGAGAAATATGGCTCGCATGAAAATTGGAAATCGGCATTGGCTTCCTCCAATGTGCGTTTGCAATGGGACCCCGACCATAATCCAACGGGTGGAAAATTGGAAAGAAAAGCGATTCAATTAGGCTTGCGGGGGGATATTCTACAGCAGTTTAACAATGAGTGGATTGTAGAAATAGCAGATATTACAGATTTTGTTAGAAAGCAAGCGGCGTTTGCGAAAGGTGATTTTTCAAAACTGAAAGTACCTTTTGAGCGGGTTTTGAATTTCAACCATCAGGAAGATATTGTAAAAAATATTGGATTGGATACCTTTTATTAAGCGGCTTAAAATGCTCAATTTTCCCGCCCGCAGATTTCGCGGATTTCGCAGATTTTTTTCTTGTTAATTTCGGATTAGATAGATTGGGGAATCTTGTAGGAACTCACTTCTGCTTTTTTTGCCCGCAAATTTTACAGATACGTTTAGAAAAAATCTGCGTAATCTGTGAAATCTGCGGGCGAAAAAACTTAAAAATCAATCGTCGCCATAATCACCTCTAATTCCTGCATCTTATCCCGTTTTGTTTCTCCAGGTGCGTAAATAAAGCCATCGACAAAGAGCAATTCATTTGTTTTTGGATTGTGAATTAAATAACTCATAAATGGGCCAGCCATGAAATCATTCACAATTTCCCAAATACCTCGCGCTTCCAAAGTATAATAATCATCCACTGTAATCGTCTCTACAAACATGGGCAAATCCACATCATTGATGTGCATATACGTGCTATCCAATTGCGTCGAAACGAAGCGTTTACCCAAAAAATTACGGATTTCTTTGAGTCCATCTCTCGTCAATTGCTTTTCATCTGTATATTTCAATTTGTGAATTAAAATATTAATATTCTCTTTTTTACCATCGCGGCGTAACCACATCGTTTGCGTTTCCTCATCATAAATCGCTTTGAAATAATCGCCAGGAACTTTGAGTTTTACACCCATTTTTTCCAATAATTCCTTTTCAATCGACTCATTTTCACCACCCTGATATGCATTGGCTTCCAACGTTGGTTGATTTTCCTGATTCAATTTACGAGCAATGCTTGGGAAATTTTTACGAATATTCTCCACTAATTTATCTTCGCCGTAGCCCAATAAATAAATGACCACTTGTCCGCCTGCCCATTTATTTCGCCCGACAGTCACGGAATATCCTCCATCTGCTTTGATTTCCATGCGCTTAGCAGGCGTGATGTCTTCCATCACTAATTGCGTCGTCGGTGAATCTTCATCCGCTAAATCCGCCACAATGATATACACCTTCATTTCTTTCAAAAATGGACTTTCTCGCAATGCTTTCGGCGTTTCAAACCGCAAATCATACAAGGGTTCTGGCTGTGGCAAAATCAAGTAGGGTGCTTGAAAATAGTAGTTAATCGTATCGCCAACCATGCCCTGCATTACTTGTTCGTCACCGAGGAAAAATACTTCATTTAATTTCCCCATCGCCCGTCCTTTTGGCGAAGTTCTGGACGTACCAGAATCGTTGACACAACTCGCCCAGAGCGTTGCCATTAAAATCCCAATTCCTATATAACTCAATAATTTTTTCATAAATGTTTTTTTTAGAAGTCAGATGTCAGACCGCTATGCTGTCAGAAGTCAGAGATAGCAGTTGATTTCTAATCTTTATACTATAACAGATGCAAAAGTGGTTCGTTTTGGTGTAAAATAAAAAAACATGCTACCGAAAGTTTCGATAACATGTTTTTTTTAGAAGTTAGCAGTCAGATTCATACAATTCACCATACATTTCTGACCTCTGACAGCTATCGGTCTGACTTCTGATATCTGCTTCTACTTCAAAGTATAATAAATCTTCGTCAACCATTTGCTTGTATCAGGTTCTGTTGTTGGGTCTGTTACATATTCTTCCATAACCAAGGTAGATTCTATCCCTTTTTCTTTTATGTAATCATCCATCGCATAATGCGCTTCTCCACCACCTTCATAGCTTCCATAATAGTCAATGAGTAAGGCTTTTCCAGCAGGCACATCTACGACTTTGTAGCCTTTCATTTCCATTTTTTCTTTGGTTGGAATTGCCGCAGCTAAGTCAACCATTCCGTTTTCTTCATCCCATTCGTAGTAGAGCGCACGCGGCATTCCAGCCATTTCTCCTTCTGCTTTGGCAACGCCCATAGCAATGGTTGGAAAATGAGTTCCGAAAAATTGCGTCATATCTGCCATTGCAATTTTCTCTCGATGCGTAATGTAGCTTTGAGCAGGAATATCAATTGTATTCACGGCATAACCTCGGTAAGTTTTCGGTTCTGCTGGCATTTCTTTCGCTTTTTTCTGCGCAATTTCGTTGATGCGATTCAGTCCTTTAGTAAAAGTATCTTCCAAAGATTCGCCCATCATCATCATGCCGCGCATCAAGAATGGAATAGAACTTTCTGATTCCATCGCCCAAGTAACGTCAGATTTTCCAGCTTCAGCTTCTGCAAATTTCCAAATACCATAAGAATGTCCTTCAAAACCTTCAAATTCGAGCTTGTTTTTTAAACTTCTATTGGGTTCTGCCTCTATCATTTCCAACTTTCCACCGCCCATCATATCGCTCGTCCACGAATAAGAAGCACCCAATCCTTCTGTTTTTTCGCCCATCGTCAACACCATACTTGGGTCTTGGTCTTTCCAAGGAATCCATTCGTCCCAAGTCGTTACATCCGAAACGATGCTGTAAACTACATTTGGCGGAGCATCCATTTTCATGGTTACACTACCATCATATTTGGCGGGCCCCATTGCACACATAACTAAATAAATAAGAACTAAAACGGCAACGATGCCACCAATAATTTTTAAAGCTTTCATACGAAAAATGTTTTTGTTTGTTAATAGTAAAATGGTTGACGGCAGACGGACTACGGTGGACGGACTTCCGCAACAGCATGAAAATAATTATCCTTGAGTTTTAAAAAGGGGCTTTATCGGATATTAAAATTATTGGTATGTTCTGATGTAGGAAAAATGTATTTTGGTAAGGAGTATTTCAAAAATAGAGCAGCTTATTTTACAGCACAAAAATAAGGATTTTTAAAATAATATCAAAAAAAATGTTTAAAACATGAAACAAAATAAATATATACTGTTATATACAATGACTGCCTCAATTAAGAAAAATACAGAAATTTTAGAAACTTTTGTATTCTGGAATCAACTTTTGTATTCTGAAACAAGACAATAATTAAAATAATCAACCTACTTTCGCGCCGTGAAGAATATGCAAAAAATCTTGGAGCTGTACCGAGATGACGAACGAATACAGCAATTGGCAAAAACGTTGAACGAAGAAACGCCTGCACGATTACAACTCTTAGGAATGCGCGGCGCACAGGAATCCTTTGTCCTGATGGGAACGTATTTGAATCTGCCGCAAAATCATCTCGTGATTGCCAATGACAAAGAAGAGGCAGCTTATCTGCAAAATAATCTGGCGAGCCTATTTGATAAAAAGCCCGTTCGATTCTTTCCTGATTCGTTTAAACGACCGCAATTTTTTGAAGAATTAAACAATAGCAATGTTCTTGAACGTACCGAAGCGATTAATAAAATTTCGACTTCAAAGGGTGCAGGCGAGGTGATTGTGACGTATCCGGAAGCACTGTTTGAAAAAGTAGTCGCGCCTGCCGTTTTAGATGAAACGCGATGGATTATTAAAAAAGATGAGCAAATTGATGTGCAAACGCTCATTGAAGTGATGGCGGAATACGGATTTCAGCGCGAAGATTTCGTGTATGAACCTGGACAGTTTGCGGTACGTGGTGGCATCATTGATATTTTTTCTTACGGCAATGAATATCCGTATCGGATAGAGTTATTCGATGAAGATGTGGAGAGTATTCGGACATTTGACCCTACGACGCAACTGTCGCAGCAAAACATCGCGAGTGTGTCAATTGTCCCTAATATCAACACGAAATTTACGCAAGACCAAAAGATATCGTTTTTTAGAGTCTTGAATAAAAGGACGACTATTTGGGTGAAAGATTTTCAGGTACTGCTCGACCGTTTGCAGACTTGTTTTGAAAAGGCAGAAGAATTTGCGAATACTTTGACTATTTTAGATGAAAGTGAAGTCGCAGAAATTTTTCGTGACCGTGCGTTTATCCGACCTGCGGAGGTGATTGAAGATATCAAAGCATATCCAATTTTGTCATTGACAGATAGTGTTCAGCCGCTTTCTTTTGATAAAACGATTAAATTTAATAGCCGTCCACAACCCGTTTTTAATAAAAATTTCAAGTTTCTGATTGATAATTTAAATGACAATACGAAGAGTCAAATTGAGAACTATATTTTTACGGAAAACCCGAAACAGATTGAGCGTTTTTATTCTATTTTTGAAGATTTGGAAGCCAATGTACAGTTTCATCCTGTAACCAAAGCGATTAGTGCAGGTTTTATTGATTTGGATTTAAAAATTGCTTGTTATACCGACCATGAAATTTTTCAACGATTTCATAAATATAAATTACGGCGAGGTTTTACCAAAGATAAATCGCTGAATTTAAGGCTTTTGCGGGAGTTGAAGCCTGGTGATTATGTCGTTCACATTGACCACGGTATCGGAAAGTATTCAGGTTTGCAAAAAATCGACATCAACGGTCATGTGCAAGAATCGGTGCGAATTTTTTATAAAAACAAAGACGTTTTGTATGTGAGTATCAACTCGCTGCATAAAATTACGAAGCATACGGGCAAGGAGGGAACGGTTCCAAAATTGAACAAACTCGGCTCAGATACTTGGCAAAATCTCAAGCGAAAAACCAAGAAGAAAGTCAAAGATATTGCTGCCGAACTCATTAAATTATACGCCAAACGAAAAGCTGCGGACGGTCATGCGTTTCCGCCTGATGGCTATATGCAAAATGAGTTGGAAGCCTCCTTCATTTACGAAGATACGCCCGACCAATTGACGGCAACGGTGGAGATGAAAGAGGACATGATGAAGCCGATTCCGATGGATAGGTTGATTTGTGGAGATGTGGGATTTGGTAAAACGGAGGTTGCATTGCGGGGCGCATTTAAGGCAGTTATCGGTGGAAAACAAGTGGCGATTTTAGTCCCAACGACTATTTTAGCATTGCAACATTATAATACATTCAAAGACCGTTTAGAAGAATTTGGGGTGACCGTCGATTACATAAATCGCTTTCGGACAGCGAAGGAAAAGCGCGAAGTTTTTGCCAAATTAAAAGAAGGCGAAATTGACATTGTAATTGGTACACATGGCTTGTTGAACAAGCAAGTTGGCTTCAAGGATTTGGGCTTATTGGTCATTGATGAAGAGCAAAAATTCGGCGTAGCTGCCAAGGAAAAGCTCCGAAATATCAAGGTGAATGTCGATACGCTGACGCTAACTGCTACGCCGATTCCGCGGACGATGCAGTTTAGTTTGATGGCAGCGCGAGACCTTTCCGTCATTCGTACACCGCCGCCCAATCGACAGCCGATTCATACAGAAGTGCGGATTTTTAGTGAAGAATTGATTAAAGATTCGATTTATTATGAAGTGAATCGAGGCGGGCAAGTTTTCTTCGTTCACAATCGAGTGAAAACGTTGGCAGATATTTCAGCAATGGTAAAAAGAATGTGTCCTGATGTAAAAGTGGCAACGGCACATGGGCAGATGGAAAGTAAGGATTTGGAAAAAACGTTATTGGAATTTATTGATAAAAAGCACGACGTTTTGGTGTGTACTAACATTATTGAAACGGGGCTGGATATTGCGAATGCCAATACGATTATTATCAATAATGCGAATCAATTTGGGATGAGTGACCTGCATCAATTGCGGGGTAGAGTAGGGCGTAGCAATAAAAAAGCATTTTGTTATTTATTTTGCCCACCTGTTTCTACGCTGACTTCGGATGCGCGAAAACGGTTGAAAACGATAGAGGAACACTCCGATTTAGGAAGCGGGATTGAGATTGCAATGCGGGATTTAGACATTCGGGGTGCAGGTAATTTATTGGGTGGTGAGCAAAGTGGTTTTATTAATGAAATCGGTTACGAGACCTATCAAAAAGTCTTGGAAGAAGCTATTTTGGAATTGAAAGAAAGCACGTTTAAAGATTTATTTAAGGAAGATTTAGAAAAGAAAAAACTGTACGTGCGCGATGTGACGATTGATACGGATGTGGAAATGTTGATTCCTGATGAATATGTAAGCAACATTCAAGAACGGTTGAATTTGTACACGAGTTTGAATAAAATTGATACGGAAGAAGGCATTGAGACATTTAAAAAGAGCATGATTGACCGTTTTGGAAAAATGCCAAAAGTTGTCAATGGATTATTTGATGGCCTGCGCTTGCGGTGGATTTGTAAGGAATTAGGCTTCGAACGAGTCATTTTGAAAAATGGAAAACTACGCTGCTATTTTGTCGAAAATCCGCAGTCACCGTACTATGAGAGTCCGACGTTTCAGAAGATTTTTCAATTTATTGCGACGCATGGGCACAAGCATGGATTGAGTGTAAAAAAATCGACGCGGCATTTGATTTTGGTGAAAGATGGGATTCGGAGTTTGGGGAAAGCACGGGCGATTTTGCAGGATATTGAGAAGGGGATTGCTTAATTGAGCACAATTTTATATTTCAAAAATGACAGCAAATTTGAGTTAAAAAATGTATATTTGCTATAAAAAAAGGGAATATGGCAGCATCAACAGCACAAATACAGACAAATGAACCTAAAAAAGTAGAAAGTGATTACATTTCTTTAGAACGGTTTTTAGCAGAGTATTCTGATAAAGAAGACGGTTTTAAATATGAATGGAATGATGGGGAAGTTGAAAAAACACATGCTATGAATCAAACACAACAACTAATTTTTAGAAATTTGATGCGATTTTTTGTGGATACTTCTATTTTTAAAGAGGGTGGCGTTCTCTCGTCTGAAGTGAATATGAGAACCTCTAAAAAACAATTGCGACGACCAAATTTAGCTATTTTTTCGAATAAACAAGTCATTAATTTCGATGACAGTGATGCTACTGTTCCAGCTTGGGTTGCTGAAGTTATTTCCGAAAGTGATAATATTAATAGAGTAGAAAGAAAATTGGACGAATACTTTCAAGCAGGGGTAAAAGTGGTTTGGCATATCTTTCCTATTTCTGAAAAAATCTATGTTTACACTTCTCCAACTAAAGTGAAGATTTGTGTCAATAAAGCGATTTGTAGTAGCTTACCTGCTTTGAAAGATTTTGAAATTGTAGCATCAGACATTTTTGCTAAGTAAATTTGCCTTTTCAATTCCATTTTCTTCACTTGTACGATGGCTAGTTTCGGTTGGGAGAACCGAAAAGACGACTGCTCGGTTTGCAAAACCGAGTTACATGCGTTAATAACTCACTTTCTTATCCTCTTCCGTCCATTCACTCCGCTTTTTAAAATATTTTTTCGCAACAACCAACAAGCCAAATGATTGACAATCTTCCTTCGTCTGCACGGAATGATGCGCCCCATGCGCTCGCAAAATCGCCCGCGAATATTTATTATCCAACTGCTTAAACCAATCAAATCGGCGATGAATATAAACATCGTGAATTAAAAAATAAATCAATCCATAAATTGAAATACCAATACCCACAAACGTCAACCAAAAGTGTGGAGTCAATGCGCCACCAATAAAACTAAACATACTCGGCACTGCAAAAACAAAGAAAAAGCGGTCATTTTTTTCAAAAAAACCATCCTTCATTTTAGGATTGTGGTGGTCTTCATGCCAACTCCACAATAGCCCGTGCATAAGATATTTATGCGCAAACCACGCTACAAATTCCATTGTTGCAACGGTCGCTAAAGTAATTCCTATATATATTAAAGCAGTCATTTTTTTAGTATTTTCCTGTTCTTTAAAGAATTATCTATTGGTTTATTGATGGAGTATAGGAGGTTAAATATCAGAATTTCTAACCGCAAATTTCTGGTTTCTGTTTTGAAAATACAGCAGAAATACCCGTTTTTGAAATAAAAATGACAATCCTCGAATGCCTCCGTGTGCCGTCAACCGTGCGCCGTTCACAGCATATTCAAACGCATTTTCACTGCAGAGCTACAAAGCAGGTAAAATTTTCGACTATCTTTCACTCGAATCCGCTGTTCTTTCACCACGGCAGCCGTTGCTTTTTTTATTTTATTAAACAAATTGATATAATAAACATACGCCAAATAAACCCCAAATCTTGAACCTTCAGGTAATTCTTTAATTCCTAAAAGAGCATCATCGAAGTCTTTTTTAATATCATCTTCAATACGAATTTTATCTTCATTCGTAAAATTTGTAAAATCAACGCCTGGAAAATAAACCCGTCCCCGTTCGTCAAAATCACTTTTCATATCGCGCAGAAAATTAATCTTTTGAAATGCCGAACCCAAGCTTTGCGCAGGTGCTTTCAAGCGGTCATATTCCTTGGTATCTCCTTCACAAAAGACTCGCAAACACATCAAACCAACAACTTCTGCCGACCCATAAATGTACTGATTGTACAAGCTATCTTCGTAAGTATTAAAATGCAAATCCATTTCCATGCTATCCAAAAACGCATCAATCAACTCCATTTCGATACCATATTTATGGACAACTTCTTGGAAGGAATGCAAAACAGGATTCAAGCTAATTCTTTCTTCAATTGCCGTATAAGTGTCTTGTCGAAAACGGTTGAGTAAGGTCGCTTTGTCAAAGTTGTGAAAAGTATCTACAATTTCATCCGCAAATCGTACAAAACCATAAACGGAATAAATTGGACTCCGAAATTTTTTGTCAAATACCCGAATGCCCATCGAAAACGATGTACTATATCGTCGGGTGATGAGGGAGCTGCATTCGCGGCAAGTTTTGTTGTATAACTCTTGTGGATTCATCGTATCATAGTTTCAATTCATCGCAATGATAGCAAATTTTTTCTGCTGTGGCTGTTTTCACCGCATCTGATTTCCTCAAAGAAATCGGATGCGCTTATTGGTAATTATAACAATCTTAAAGTTTAGAGGGCATCTGATTTCTTCAAGGGGATCAGATGCCTACGTATTTTTGCCATATTTTTCATTAATCTCTTTCGCCACGACCTGCCCCGAAATCAACGAAGGCGGTACACCTGGGCCTGGAGTTGTCAATTGCCCTGCGTAGTAGAGATTATCTATTTTACCACTTTTCATTTTTGGTTTTAGGAACGCAGTTTGTAGCAGAGTATTCGCCAAACCATACGCATTTCCGCGAAAAGCATGGTAATCTTTTTCAAAATCACGATGCGCAAATGACCGTTTATAGACGACCGATTCCCGAATATTTTGTTCAGTCAAATCTTCCAAGCGCTCCATAATCAAATCATAATAACGCTCTCGAATTGCCTCCGAATCTTCCAATCCTGGAGCTACAGGCACTAATAAAAATACATTTTCACAACCTTCTGGCGCAACAGAATCATCGGTAACGGAAGGCATGCAAACATAAAAAAGCGGTGCATCTGGCCACGCTGGATTTTCGTAAATTTGATAAGCATGGTGCTTAAAATCTTCATCAAAAAATAAATTGTGGTGCTTTAACTTTTGGAGTTTTTTATTGATACCCAAATAAAACAATAGACTTGATGGTGCCATTGTCCGTTTTTGCCAATAGCTTTCAGAATATATACGGTGTGATTTTGGAATCAGATGTTGTTCCACATGATGATAATCTGCTGCACCAATCATTACGTCCGTTGGAAAAGTATCTGTTTTGGTCGTTAGAGAAACCACTGAATCATTTTTGAGATTGACCTGAGTGACTTCTTGATTCAGCTTAATTTTTACGCCCATTTCTTTCGCCAAACTCACCATCCCTTCGATGATTTTGTGCATGCCGCCCATTGGATACCAAGTGCCGAGCGTCATATCGGCGTAATTCATCAGGCTGTACATGGCTGGCGTATTTTCGGGGGTTGCGCCCAAAAAAAGTACGGGGAATTCCAGTAACTGAATGAGTTTTTTATTTTTGAAAAGCTGATTGACATGTTTGGACATGGAGGTAAACATCTGTAATCTAAACATGCTTTTTAAAATACGAATGTCCACAAATTCAAAAATAGACAAACTTGGTTTGTGGACAAATTCGCCCATTCCGACCTTATATTTATATTCTGCTTCCGCTAAAAACTTCCGTAAATTTACCGCACTGCCTTTTTCATAACTTTCAAACATTGCCTCTAATTCCGACATCTTAGCCGGCACATTCATCACTTCCTCTTTTCCAAAAACTACCCGATACGAAGGGTCTAATCGTTTCAAATCATAATAATCCGCCGTTTTTTTACCAAACAAGGCGAAATATTCATCAAAAACATCGGGCATCCAATACCAACTTGGACCCATATCAAAGGTATATCCTTCGACTTCAAATTTACGGGCGCGCCCTCCTGCAATGCTGTTTTTTTCCAAGATTGTAACCTCGAAGCCTTGCTGTGCGAGACAAGTGGCAGCGGCTAATCCGGAAAATCCTGCACCAATTACGGTAACTGTTTTAGGCATGTAGTTCTTTAAAAATTAAGTGGTTTGTTTTTTAGATTTTAAAACTATCCATAACGGGAAGTGGCGAAAAATGTTTTTGAAAGAGGGAAATGTAGGGTAGTTTTTTAATATTAATTGAGGCTTTACTATGGCTTTTTTAATGCTTAAAAAAACAAAAAATCTAACGCTGATTAAACTGATATGACTGATTCAAATAGGTCTGATGTCTTCATTAGACCTATTTGAATCAGTCATATCAGTTTAATCAGCGTTAAAAATATATCTCATTTTTTTTTATCAAAAAATTTGTATACCCTTAATTCATAATCAGATTTAATGCGCTTCCAACCAATTCTGCCCCGTCCCAGATTCCACCAACAAGGGCACTTTCAAACCCGGCATTGCATTCTTCATTTTTTCCTCAATTATCGGCTGCACAATTTCCAACTCTTCTTTCAAAACATCAAAAACCAACTCATCATGCACTTGTAAAATCATGCGCGATTTGAATTTTCTTTCTTTAAAAACCTTGTGAATTTCAATCATCGCCAACTTCATCAAATCCGCTGCTGTTCCCTGAATTGGCGTATTCACCGCAATCCGTTCTGCCCCCGAACGTGCCAAAGAACTGCGAGAATTGATGTCCCGCAATTTCCGTTTTCTTCCTGACAATGTTTGAACGTAACCGTTCTCTTGCGCAAATTCCACCGTTTCTTCCATGTACTTTTTCAAGCCATTGTATTGAGTGAAATAGGCTTCAATAATTGTTTTAGCCTCTGAACGTGGAATGTCCAACTGTTGCGATAAATTAGTCGCACCTGCACCATAAATAATCGCAAAATTAACCGTTTTTGCCGTTCGCCGTTGGTCAGCCGTGACGGCATCATATTCTACATCAAAAACTTTAGCCGCCGTTGCTCGGTGAATGTCTTGTCCTTTTTGGAAAGCGTCCAACATCGCTTCGTCGCCACTTATTTCTGCAATCAACCGCAACTCAATTTGGGAATAATCCGAAGCCAATAAAATGTGATTTTCATCGCGCGGCACAAATGCTTTTCGCACTTCTCTTCCTTCTTCCGTTTTAATTGGAATATTTTGTAAATTAGGATTGTTAGAACTCAATCGACCCGTTGCCGCCAATGCTTGATTGAAAGACGAATGAATGCGCCCCGTTTTGGGATTTACCATATTTGGCAACGCATCAACATAAGTTGATTTCAACTTAGCCAAGCCCCGAAACCGCAAAATATTTTCCACAATATCATGCTCTTTTGCCAATTCAGAAAGTTTAGTTTCATCGGTAGAGTATTGTCCTGTTTTTGTTTTTCGCCAGCGGTAAGGGATTTCCATTTTTTCAAAAAGTACTTGTCCTACTTGTTTTGGCGAAGCAATATTGAACTTGATGCCCGCTTTTTCATACACGGCATTTTCTGCTTTGGTCACCCGTTCTTCTAAAACCTTAGAGTAGTTATTTAAAAATTCCGAATCCAATTTAATGCCTTCGTATTCTAAATCAACCAGTACTTTGGACAACGGTGCTTCCATTGTTTCATACAATTCCTCCAGCTTTTCTTCTTTCAATTTTGGTTCAAATACTTCCCACAACTGCAAAGTAATATCCGCATCTTCTGCTGCATAAACTGCTGCTTTTTCCACTTCCACATCGCGCATCGTCAATTGATTCTTCCCTTTTTTACCAATTAACGAGGTAATCGAAACAGGCTGATATTGTAAGTACGTCTCCGACAAATAATCCATATTGTGTTTCAAGCCTGGTTCTAACAAATAATGCGCAAGCATCGTATCACAATATCGACCTGCCATTTCTACGCCATACCATTTTGAAATCAGCGCATCGTATTTGATGTTTTGACAAATTTTAGCGATTTTTTCATTCTCTAAAACACCTTTGAATTCTGCCATAATTGCTCTCGCCTCATCTTGGTCAGCAGGAATTGGCACATACCACGCTTCGTTTGCTTTGACCGCAAAAGACAATCCGACCAATTCTGCTTCATTGGCATCTACGCCTGTTGTTTCGGTATCGAAGCAAATTATTTTCTGTTTTTCTAAAATAGCAATCAATTCTGCTCGTTTTTCTGACGTATCGAAAAGATGGTAATTTTGCTCCGTATTCGCCATATTTTTATCCGCAACCGAGTGGGCAGCGGGTGCATTAAAATCTTTGCGGACAGCAGCGGCGGCATTGGCATTTCCTCCGACCATAGCAGGTCCAAAGAGCGAACCTTGCGTACCTGCGGCAGTTGGTTGTGGCTCGTCTAAAATGTGTTTGGCTAATGTCCGAAATTCCAATTCTTTGAATATTTTGGACAAAACTTCTTTATTTGGTTTTTCAATCAAAAAGTCTTCTCCATTAAAATCAATTGGTACATTGATGTCAATCGTCGCCAGTTTTTTAGACAACAAACCTTGTTCTGCAAATTCGATAACTTTCTCTTTTTGTTTGCCTTTGAGCTTATCCGTATTGGCAAGCAGTCCTTCCATAGAATCAAACTGCGCTAATAATTTTACTGCCGTTTTTGCGCCAATTCCTGGTATTCCTGGGATATTATCTACACTATCGCCCTGCAATCCCAGCACATCAATCACTTGGTCAACTCGTTTAATATTCCATTTTTCCAAAATTTCGGGTACACCATATATTTCTACGCCGTTACCTTGTCGCGAAGGTTTGTACATGAAAATATTTTCAGAAACTAACTGTGCGTAATCCTTATCGGGTGTTACCATATATACTTTAAAGCCGTCTGCTTCTGCTTTTTTTGCAATTGTCCCAATCGTATCATCTGCCTCAAAATTGGGTACTTCGATGATTGGAATATTGAAACCTTGAACAATGTCTCTAATAATTGGCAATGCCATTCTAATATCGTCAGGCGTCTCCTCTCGATTCGCTTTATAAGCTGGAAAATCTGTATGTCGAAAAGTCGGGCCCGGCGGGTCAAAAGCCACTCCAATATGCGTAGGTTTTTGATTTTTCATAATATCCCAAAGGGCGCGTACAAATCCCGTCATTGCGGAAGTATTGACTCCTTTAGAATTAATAAGCGGGCGACCGATAAAAGCATAATGGGCACGAAAGACCAAGGCATGACCGTCAAGCAGGAATAATTTTTTTTTAGACATGGTATTGAGTATGTTGTATTTTCTAAAACGAAAGCGCAAGGTAAGAAATGAAGAGGAAGTTTTATATTTTGAAAGAATTATTGGTGGAAAATGATTTTTTTCGAGAAAAAAATTCAATGGTAGTTTATGCTGCTTTATCTATAAAACGAATGCGGTGCAGAAAATCAATCCATTTATTAAAGTTGAAAAGTGCGCCTTTTGGATTCTCAAGGTCAAGCAGAAATTTTTTCTCTAAAGAAAAAAAATCTGCTCGACCTTGAGAATCTCCTCGCGGCGGCTTGGGTTTTCAATAAAGTGTAAATTTAATCGCCGCGTAATAATGCTAATGCAAATCAAAAATGAGAAATTTGATTTCACGGGATTTGTTCAAGAACGATTTTTTTCAAATAAACTTCCCCAGATTGTATAACTAATTCATTGATAGTTCTTTACTTTACGCTTTTATATTTAATCTGATTAAAAAATCGGGAGTATCCTACCTTTCCCCTATAAAACTTAAATTTATACTCTCGACACACTTTATACACCAACTTTCTATTATGCAAATTCTTCATATCAGTTCCGAATGTTACCCTGCTGCAAAAGCGGGTGGACTCGGCGACGTTGTTGGCGCACTGCCAAAATATTTGAACAAAGCAGGAATGCAAACTGCCGTTATTATTCCAAAATATCACACGAAATGGTTGATGAAGCAAGAGTATCGAGAGGTGCACCGAGATACCGTTCGCTTGCACGATATACGTATAGATTTTGCGGTGCAAGTTGTGGAGAATGCAGACTTGGGCTACGATTTATACGTGGTTGATATTCCTGGTAAATTTGACCGAAATGGTGTTTACTTAGATGAAAACGGTCGAGCATATGGTGATGAATTGGAAAGATACATCTGTTTTCAACAAGCGGTATTGACGTGGGTGCGCAATTTTAAGGTCAAACCTCGCATTTTGCATTGTCACGATCATCACACTGGATTGATTCCATTTATGGTTAAATATTCGCCTGATTTTAAGGCTTTAGCGAATGTACCAACTGTTTTTACGATTCATAATGGAGCGTATCACGGAGCATTCAGTTGGGATAATGGACACTTGTTGCCCTATTTTGATGCACAGGCGAAAGGGCTGTTGGAGTGGGGTGGTATCATTAATCCATTGGCGGCGGGCATCAAAAATTCATGGGCATTCACCACCGTATCGCCAGGTTATTTGAATGAATTGCGGGGAAATTCCAATGGATTAGAAGATTTGATTAATAGCGAAATTGGGAAATCGCAAGGTATTTTAAATGGAATCGATAACAATGTTTGGAATCCAAAAACGGACAAATATTTGCAGTTCCATCAGAAGCGCAGCATGGATAAATTTAAGGAGGAAAACCGAAATGAAGTGTTGAAGCATTTTCGGTTGAGTCCAGAATTGCCGATTGTTACTTTTATTGGTCGTTTGGCAAGAGAGAAAGGAGCAGATTTATTACCAAATCTAATAAAAACAGCCATTCATAGCGGTATTCAAGCCAATTTTATGGTCTTGGGAACTGGCGACCCGGGCATTCATCAGGTTTTTCATCACATGAAGCATGAGTATCGAGGTCGTTTTGATGCAGCCTTGGAATACAATGAAGGACTGGCGAGATTGCTTTATGCTGGTTCTGATTTCTTGTTGATGCCGTCGCGAGTAGAGCCTTGTGGTTTGAATCAAATGTATGCTTGTCGCTACGGTACGATTCCGATTGTGCGAAGTATTGGTGGTTTGCGCGATTCGATTCCAGATATCGGAGAGGCCCATGGGCACGGTCGAGGTATTCGTTTTGACCAATTTTCGATTGAAGATGCGATGTTGGCGGTGTATCGGGCGACGGAGGTTTTTAAAGACAAAGCAGCCTTAAAGACGATTCGCAAACGCATTATGGCAGTTGATTTTTCTTGGGAAAATTCGGCTGGAGCGTATATGGAAATTTACAATCGGTTGATGGGAGGGAGTTGAAGTTAGAGACTTACTAAGTTTTGGAAATTTAGCAAGTCTACGTAACAAAAAAAAATAAAAAATTTTGATAAAATAAATGAGGATTTCTTCTTTTTATAAAATTTTGATAGCTTTGGAACGCGAAATAAATAAATATCGTTTCTTGAGAGAGAGGTTTTGTTCATAGTTTTTGCTTTGAAGCTGCGATTTATGTTGTTATAATGAGCATTTTCAAAGTGAAAAATATGGACTAAATATCCTATCAAGAAGCGACATT
>ENA-ORXM01003324-ORXM01003324.1-marine-metagenome-genome-assembly--contig:-NODE-3324-length-16263-cov-3.808909_pt1 | contig 16263 bp, 15 predicted proteins | sample MGYA00237867_ERZ511480 | MGnify/ENA primary metagenome ERZ511480 (study PRJEB26309, sample SAMN06266103) | marine metagenome | isolation source: Algal blade | place: United Kingdom:Sidmouth, United...
TCAGATCCGCCCGCGCAGCCTTTTAGCTATCCAGCTCTTCTGTTGGGGATGCTGCGATTTCTTCGTCCCGCAGACGGTGGATATGTGCGATGAAATAGCGCATATGCGCGTTGTCGACGGTCCGCTGGGCGGCGTCCTTCCACGCGTTATACGCGGTGTCGTAATCGGGAAACATGCCAACCATATCGATCGCATCGACGTCCTTGAATGCGTTTTTCGTGGGATCAATCAGCTCGCCGCCGAAAACCAGATGCAGGCGTTGTGTCATGTGCTGTTACCTTTTTGTGTGATGTCTTGTGGGTATTCTAGGTTGCCTTGGTCGCGGTCTCAAGCCAAGAGGTCAAGGAGGGGCGCGTGAACTGGACCCGCCGCGACCAAGCCGTCCAGCTGCGGGTGTGAATTGTTGAATTGCACAGGCCGCCCGCGTTGGTTCGTTGCGGTCCCACCAGCCTCGGCCACGATCAGGGTGCCGGCGGCCACGTCCCATTCCCATGTCGGGCGCAACGTCATCATTGCGTCAAATCTGCCCTGCGCCACAAGGCACAAGCGATAAGCGAGCGATGATCGGAACGCCAGTTTGAGGTCGGGAAACACGCCTGCTTTCCAGTATTCGAGGTTGCAATTTGCCTTGTGTGACAAGACGGTTGCTTGGGCTAGATCGCAGCAGTCCGAAGGTGCGATTGCCGCGCCGTTAAGGTGCGCACCGCCGCCCAATGTTGCTGTATACATTGCATCGCGAAGCGGGACATAGACCGCCGCCGCTGTCACTTGTCCTTTGTGGACAACGGCCAAGGCATGCGCCCAGTCTTTTGATCCATTTATAAACGCCCGCGTGCCATCGATGGGATCGATGACAAATATGGTGTCCGCCAGCAGTCGCGCGGTATCATCGTCTGTTTCTTCCGATAACCAGCCGTAGTTTGGCCGCGCCGCCCGCAATGTGGCGGTCAGCATTTCGTTGACCGCAATGTCAGCTGCAGTCACGGGACCGGCATCACCTGCCTTATCCCATACCTCTGGGTCTTGGCCGAAAAATGCCGTGGCGATGTCGCCCGCCTTGCGTGCGGCTCCGGTCAGCAGGTCAAGGTCAGTCACCGGCAAGTGTCAATCCTTCGACAAGCAGGGACGGCACGACGGTCGACAGATGTGTCTGCGCGTCGTTGGCGGGGGTCATACGCATCAGCATGTCACGCAGGTTGCCCGCAACGGTGCATTCGTTAACCGCATAGGTGACTTCGCCATTTTCGATCCAAAATCCGGATGCACCGCGTGAATAGTCGCCTGTGTTCGGGTTAATCGTGGATCCGATCATCGATGTGACCAAAAGTCCGGTTCCCATCTGCGCGATCAGTTCTTCACGGCTTTGGCTGCCTTGGGTCAGCGCGATGTTGGACAAGTTTGGCGACGGTGGCGCGGACGTGCCGCGTGCCGCGTTTGCGGTGCTTTGCATACCCAGTTTGCGTGCGTTGGCCAGATCAAGCGTCCATCCCGTCAGCACACCGTCATCGACAATTGCACGGCGGGCAGTGGCCAACCCTTCTGCGTCGAACATACGCGACGAAGCGGTGCGGATACGGTGCGGGTCTTCGATGATCGAAAGCCCGTCTGGCAGGACTTGTTCGCCCAATGCGTCGCGCAACCAGCTGGACCCGCGCGCAATCGCCGCACCGCTTACGGCTTGTAGCAGATGACCGATCAATGCGCTTGAAATGCGTTCGTCAAACAGCACGGGATAAGCGCCTGTTTTTGGTTTGCGCGCGCCTGCACGTTCGACCGCGCGAGCAGCCGCGCGCGTTCCGATTTCTGACGCGTCACGCAGGTCGGCACCAAAAATCCGGCTGTCATAGTCGTAGTCACGTTCCATCGCGGCACCTGTCCCGCTGATCGCAACACAAGACAACCCGTTGCTCGTGCGCGCATAACCGGCTGAAAACCCGTTGGATCCTGCAAGGTGAATACGGGTGTGACTGTAGCCAGCGGACGCAGATTGGACCTGACTTACCCCAGCGTTTTGCAGCGCCGCTGCCTCAGCGCGTGCAGCGGCATCCTGTAGCATCGCCGGATCAGGTTCATCGCTGGGATCATAAAGTTCGAGCGCGGAGTTGTCGGTGACGTCCGCCAGCTGCGACGCATCGGCAAGGCCCGCATGCGGATCATCGGGGGCCTCTTTGGCCATGGCAATGGCGCGGTCGGCCATCTGGCGCAATGTATCCGGTTTTGTGTCGGATGAGGATACGCAGGCTTGGCGTTGTCCTACCATGACGCGCAAACCGACATCGACGCCCTCGGACCTGTCGGCCTGTTCCAGCGCACCTGCACGGACATCAATCGAAATTGATGTGCCGTCTACGGCAATTGCGTCCGCCTGATCGGCACCAGCGCGGGCGGCATAATCAAGCAGTTGCTGGGTCAGATCAGACAGGGGATTGGTCATTGTGCATCCTTTGGTTCCACACTGGATTAGTCCGCCGCGCGGGTTGCTGCAAGGCTTGTCCCGCGCGGGATGTGTTTACTGGATGCGCTGCCCGTTAGCGATCACGTGTCCTTGATCATTCACTTCGATCTTGGACGTAAGTTCATCGTCGCCAGTGGTCCGTGCGAACATACCCATCATCATCCGGCCCATCATGGCCTGATCCTCTGGGATGAGTCCCATTTTGACAAGGCTATCAACCAGTGCGTTTGCACCTTTGATATTCACCGATACTTCTCCCTTGGGGCGCGGCAAGCCGTCGAATGTTTCCAAATCGGAATTGTCGAATGTGAAATCACCCACACCCGTCAGTTCTGCGCCGCCAAGCTTGAGCATGAGGTTATTAAGCGTCAGTGCAGTCAACTCGCCAGGTATTTCGGCGGCCATCACGGCTTCTTCCGGCTCTGGGTCCATGAGGTCGAAGAACAGTTTTGCCTTGCCCGACAGGTTCAGCAGCAGCGTGGCCGGATCACGCGGGAGCGCGCCCGCTGGATCAGCCATCGCCCAGATTGTATCGTTCACGTTCAGGTCTGTCAGGTTCACACGCAGGCCAAAGTCAGCGGGTTCATCGGTTTTGCCCAAAGGCATCTCGAACCCGATACCGTATTGCGCAAGCGACATTTCGATCGGGAACGGAACGCCGCCACCCTGAACGTTGACGGCCAAGTCATTGGTCAGGCTGTCGTATGACACGGCGCGATCCGACATCGACCCGCGCAACGTGCCAGCCCCCGTGCTGGCGGTGCCTGATGACTTCTCACCTTCGACTTGGACGTCAAACAAATAGCCCGCAGATTGGTAGCTATAGCCACCTTCAAAGGCGAAGCCTTCGGCGAACAATGTCTCCGGCGAACTATCCGAAAATTCGAGCGGGGTGGTCGTTGTCGACGTTGTCGAAAGCCCCATCAATTTCCCGCTGAATGTCAGGTAGTCACCGGGGGTTTCGGGCGGAATAACGTCTGCCAGTATGTCCAGCGATCCGGCGGACAGGCCATAGGTCATCGTGCGCTGGGTATCCTTGGCGACAACATAGTTGCCCACCACGTTGTTCGCGATCAACCGGATATCGGCGTCCAGTGGTGCGCCGTCTTCCGAGATTTCGTCAATCGAAATACCGTATTGATCGGCGGTAATGTCATAACTCATTGCGCTTGGTGTTCCGCTGGCCGTGAGGGTCATGCCGGATTGTGTCACGCTCATTTTAATGACCGATCCATCCTGCGCATTGACCTGAATGGGATAGGAGGGAGCCATTGCAATGGACACGGTGCCATCGCCATTTTCAGTGAATGCAAGATCGCCAAGCGTCATGGTCACGTCTGACACGTCGTCCTTCATCGACATCACGATGCCTGACACCGTCAGCGTATCACCAGCCATGACTTCTGATCCGACCGTAAGCCCGTCTTGACCATATATGGCAAGGCTCTCTTGCCAATTGGTCCAGACATCGGCTGCCGTGACATCAGCAGATACAGCGCCCGCTGAAATGATTGCTGCAGCGCAAACTGCACCGCGAATGATGGATAATGACGTCATTTAAATGTCCTTTTGGTCGGGTGCTTGTCCTTGCACATCGCAGCGAGGCCGCTAATTTCACTATAAACCTAGCGATTGTCGGGCTCGGGAAAAAGGGATGGGCTATGAAAAACTTTGAAATGAGCGGGAAAACGGTTCTGATCACAGGGGCGAGCCGTGGTATTGGCAAGGCGGCGGCCTATGCATTTGCTGATGCTGGTGCCAATGTCGCATTGCTCGCGCGCAGCGTCGACGACATCGCGCAGACGGCTGGTGACATCGGACCAAAGGCGCTGGCGATCCCTTGCGATGTGTCGCGCTACCCAGAGGTGGAGCGTGCCGTCAATGCCACTGTTGATGCCTTTGGCGGGCTGGATGTGCTGATCGGGAATGCTGGTGTGCTGGACCCGATTGGTCACTTAACAGATACGGATCCCGACGCATGGTCGCGGTTGATCGATATCAATCTGAAAGGCGTCTACCACGGGATGCGCGCCGCGATGCCCGGTATGATTGCGCAGGGGCACGGCACCATCCTGACCGTGTCATCAGGCGCTGCACATGGCCCCGTCGAAGGCTGGTCGGCCTACTGTAGCTCTAAGGCGGGGGCGTTCATGTTGACCCGCGCCGCCGATCACGAGGCCCGCGGCCAAGGTCTCCGGATTATGGGGCTGTCACCTGGAACAGTTGCCACGCAGATGCAGCGCGATATCAAGGCGTCGGGTATCAATGCGGTCAGTAAACTGGATTGGTCGGACCACATTCCGCCGGAATGGCCCGCGCAGGCACTGGTCTGGATGTGTACACCGGACGCTGACGCGCATCTTGGCATGGATGTATCACTGCGCGATCAGGTGATCCGTGACCAAGTAGGGCTGGCATGATCCGCATCAGTGATGTCGATGATCTGCGCACCATCACACTGGACCGGCCCGATAAGGCGAATGCGCTCACGACTGAAATGCTGGGGGATTTGGCGCAAGCGGTTGAAAATTCCACCGCCAAGGTTCTTGTCCTGACCGGTGAAGGCAGCGTTTTCAGCGCAGGTGTGGACCTTAATGAGGCACGCGCCGGCCTTGCACTAAGCCCGCTTTGGGAGCGGCTATCGGCGGCCATTGCCGATTTTAAAGGCCTGACGATTGCCGCGCTAAACGGGACGGTAGCAGGCGGTGCAATGGGCATGGTTCTTGCCTGTGATCTACGGGTTTGCGTGCCGCAGGCAACGTTCTTTTATCCGGTTATGCGGCTCGGGTTTTTGCCGCAGCCAAGCGACCCTGTGCGCATGCGTGCACTGATCGGCCCTGCGCGCAGTAAGGTTATCTTATTGGCAGGTCAAAAAGTCCCTGCACAGGATGCGTTGATGTGGGGTTTGGTTGATCAAATTGTCGACGCTGCCGACCTCCCCAAAACCCTAGATGCGTTGGCTGGCGATGCGCTCGCGGCCTCTCATGGCCATATTGCAGGCATAAAGGGACTGATCTGAATGCTTGTCATGGCGCGATATTACGGGCTAATACGCGTGATCACGCAAAGGACGACACCGACATGGAACCGCAAAACCCAATGATTGCTCAGGCAACCGACATGTTCAACCAAGGCTATGAACTGGCATTGGGCTGGCTTTTGTCGCCTGCCGCATGGGTGCAATTCGCCATTTTGGTCGGCGCATATGTGCTCGCGCTGTTGGTCAACCGAATTGTGACGCCACGTTTGCAGCGGTTCCTCGCGCCAGCAAACGACAGCATATCGTTGCTGTCAAAAATCAGGCGGTTCGTTCTGATCTTCTTGCCGTTGCTGCTGCCGTTATTTGCTTACGGGTTCACAGCAATCGGGGAACAGGTCACGAGGTCTATTTTCGGTTCCGGGGCTGTCATCGCATTCGGGAAGCGCGTATTTTTGTTCCTTGCGATACGTGCATTTGCGCGTGATATCCTGACCGACCCGTTCTTGCATTTGCTTGGCAAATTCGTCGTCATCCCGATTGGCGCGCTTTATGCGCTCGGGATTCTTGATCCTGTCGTCGCAGGGTTGGCTGCGACGCAAGTCAGTGTAGGTAACATCCAGTTCAGTGTGCTTGCGATTGTGCGTGGTGTGCTTGCGGGCAGCATCCTGTTCTGGCTGGGCAATTGGTCCAATAGCCAGTCTTCCGATTTCATCGGACGGCAGGAAATGCGGCCGTCGATCCAACAGCTGATGACGAAGGTTGCCGAATTCGCAATCTTTGGCCTCGCGTTTTTGTTGCTGATGAACATCATGGGTGTCGACCTTGGCTCGCTTGCTGTCTTGGGCGGTGCGATTGGTGTAGGCCTCGGTTTTGGCTTGCAAAAAATCGCCTCGAACTTCATCTCGGGTGTGATCCTTTTGGTAGAAGGGCAGGCGACAGTCGGTGACTACGTCGAGCTTGACGGGGGTGAGGCTGGTACCATCATCAAAATGACCGCGCGCGCAACGTTCCTCGAAACATATGACGGGCGCTGGATCGTGGTCCCGAACGAAGACTTCATCACGACCCGCGTCGTGAATTATTCCGACAGTGGATCAGCCAACCGGCTTGAGGCGGAATTTTCGGTGAGCTACGACACCGATATCAATCTGGTCCCCGCAATCATCGAGGCGGCCGTGGCCAAGCATCCAGGTGTGCTGGATGCGCCGGAAAAGCCCGATTGCGAACTGCGTGGATTTGGGGATAGCGGCATCGATTTTGTCGTCGAATTCTGGGTCAACGGGATTGATGACGGTAAGAACAAATACACATCTGATGTGCTGTTTCTGATCTGGAATGCGTTGCGCGACAACGGAATTCAAATCCCGTATCCGCACCGCGTGATCGAGATCAAGGGCGGACTGCCAAAGTGACCACCGCACTGGTTATCGGTGCGGGTCCCGCAGGTTTGATGGCTGCCGAAGTTTTGGCAAGCGCGGGCGTGACAGTGACCATCGCAGATGCAATGCCATCGGTGGGCCGTAAGTTTTTGATGGCAGGTAAATCCGGCCTGAACCTTACCAAGGACGAGGATATTGCGACATTCCTGAACGCCTATGGCGACGTCCCTCAGGCTATGCAGGACGCAGTCACAGCCTTTGGCCCTGCGCAGGTGATGGACTGGGCGCGCGGGTTGAACCAAGCGATTTTCACCGGATCAACGGGCCGTGTTTTCCCCAACGCGATGAAAGCATCGCCGCTTTTGCGCGCTTGGATCGCGCGTTTGACGCAGCTTGATGTGACGCTGCGCACCCGCTGGCGCTGGGCGGGATGGGACGCCGACACGGCAGTGTTCAACACACCGGACGGTCGCAAACTGTATGGTGCGGACATCATTATTCTTGCGATGGGCGGTGCAAGCTGGGCACGGCTCGGGTCGAACGGAGATTGGGCCGAACATTTCACAAAGGTGACCGCTGATTTTGCGCCCGCCAATGTGGGCTTTGTCGTGAATTGGTCCAATCACATGACGCCGCATTGGGGCAAGCCGGTAAAGCCGGTCGCGCTTTATGCAGGCGGCGAGGTTTCACGCGGTGAGCTGGTGATTTCCGCGACGGGACTTGAGGGTGGCGGCATCTATCAAATCAGTAAATCACTGCGCGAGGGTGCGCCGCTGCATGTTGATTTGCTGCCGGACTGGTCGGTCGAAAAGGTCGCTACCGCATTGGCGCGCCCGCGCGGCAAGGCGAGCATGTCGAACCATTTGCGCAAAACCCTAAGGCTTGATCCGCAACGAATTGCGCTGATGTCAGAGTTCGGGCGCCCGTTCCCCGAAAAGATGGCAAATCTGATCAAGTTTCTGCCGATCACCCATAACGGCCCGCGTCCTATCGATGAGGCGATTTCCACAGCAGGGGGCATTCGCTTCGATATGCTTGACGGATTTGCCCTGCGTGATCGCCCCAATGTCTATTGCGCTGGTGAGATGCTTGATTGGGAGGGCCCGACTGGTGGCTATCTGATTACGGGGTGCATGGCGACAGGCAAGGCCGCCGCGCAGCAAGCACTTTGCCGCTAGGCCGCGTGCCGGATACGCGGGGCGCGGTATCCAAATTGTGCAAGATCCCAAGCATATTTCTCAGACATCCGAGAGATTGCGGCGCCATCATAACGGTGCAGCCAAGCGTCTTTTTCCAGCAATGTTTTTTGAACATCATCAAGTGCTGGAGCAATACCCAACTCGATTAAAATTGGGAGAATATCTTCTTCCAGCATTTCGAGCCGGACAGTTTGCGTGATGCGCCCTGCTTCCCATGTTTTGGCGGACCAAGCCCCATACTGCCGCCACAAGGGGCTATTGCGAGAACCAGCGCCTGTGCCGTCAGGTCGCACATGTCGTTGCCAGTGATTGAAATCTGGTACACCAAAACCTGCCAGATGCCGCAGTTGCCACATGGAATCGGTTTGCGCGATACGGTCATAAAGCCGAGCAATACGTGAAAACGGGTTTTCCACGACGGAAATGCGCAGATAGCTGCGAAATGCCAATCCTGTAGCATCAAAGGCCCACTCGGCCTCGGTCGGTGTCATTCCGTGAAAGAATGGCCGGTCATCACGATGCGACGGCCCATCCGCGATATCGGCGTCTCCCCATGGCGTCAGGGCGCGCATCAACGGAGCCGACGCACCAAGCGGGTCAGGGAAAAGGATGAATCGGCGTTCGTGTGAAATAATCATGATCAGACACAACCATACCGCCGTAAATATTCGGTTTATCGAAGCCGATGTGAGGGAATGTCCGAAAAGCGCCCCAAATATGGATAACCGCGTGGTTTTAAGGCCGCGACTCAGGGTGAAGGGAGGTGCCATAATGCCATGAGTTGGCCTCAACTGTAACATAACTGTTGCAAACACGCATCGTTGTTGGATTGAGTTAAGAGCATGACTGGTGGAAAACTGCCTACGTTCTCTCCCACAAAAACAATACCCAAATCATCCTAAATGCTATATTTTTCAATGAATTAGGGGGCGTGTCAGTGGTGCCAATCAACTAATGAGTGTCCAATACTCGCCCAAAAGCCCAAATTGGGGGGATACCTTGCTTGGTAAATACCTTAAGACGTTTGCAGGAATCAAATATCGTCTTGTTTTCCTGTGAAAACGTGGCTAGAAAACGTTTGATCGTCTAGAAGTGCATTTAATTTGGAGTACCGACATGCGCCTTACAACTACTCTCGCTGCCGCAGCTGTTATCGCAGTATCCGGCGTTGCTGCAAACGCCGGTGGCTTGTCCACACCAGTAAACATGGACAAGTCCATCGTTATGGTTGACACACCAGCACCAGCTGGTGGTTCCATCAACTCTGGTTACATCGTTCTCGGCCTCTTGGCTGCGCTCGTTGCGGCATCTGCTTCTTTCTAAGTTCTCTTAGAAATAAAGTTACGAAAAGGCGGGCCTTGGCCCGTCTTTTTGCGTTCAGGGGGTCGCTTTGCGAAGGCTAGCGGCGTGCCATCATTGCCAGACGGATCAACGTACGTTCCATGAGCGCATTTTGAGGTGCAGTATCGGCAGACCGCAATTGCAAATCAACATCTGTCAGCGCCGTGAGCGCGCGCTCAAGGCGGTCCCGTCCCCAATGGCTCGCTTGTTTCACAATCTTGTCGCGGCGAGGGCCATAAACCGGCGGGCGTAATCGCCCGACACCGGATGCAGCGCCACCAGCGTCGCTGGCAACAGTGTGCAATCGTTTGAAATGGCGCGTGGCCCCGATGCAAAGCGTCACGGGCGTGACCCCTTGGGCATAAAGCCCGCGCAGAACGGGGCCCAGCGTATTGGCCTGACCGGATGTTACAACATCCAGCACGTCGTCCACATCAACCTCGGCTGATTGCGGGGCGCAGGCCATCACGTCGTCCATTGATAAGGGCGTGTCATCGCCACGCTTATACAGGCCGACCTTTTCAACGGTTTGCCGAAAATCACCGGGTTCAAGCGTTTGAGCAAGGCCCATGAGCGCATCGAGAATATCGCGGGACGGTTGTGGTAGGCCCGCTGCTGTCAAAGCGCCTTGGATATCGTCGCGGTTGGGCGGGTCGTCATAGATACCGATTGCCACTGCATTGCCGTAGGTTTCAAACGCCTTGCGCAATGCTGATTTTGCCGTCAACTGGCCTGCGGTCACAATGATCTGTGCGTCGCCTTGCTGCCAATCGGCAAGGGCCGCAGCCAGCGTTTTGGCCATACCGTCCGTGGCATCCTCGACGAATGCGACGCGATGCCCTGGAAAGAAGCCTTGCGCCTTCATTGCGTCAAACAACAAAGCTGGATCCTTGCGCAGGTCGGCTGCGGCGATGCGCGACAGGCGCATCTCTTCCTCGCCTTGTGGCCCGACCAGCGCGGCAATTGCTGTTTGGCGGGCGGTCGCAACGCGCATGGCATCAGCGCCAAAAATCAAAAGCCCCATATGGGCCGGATCAGGCTTGCGCAGGTATGCCTGTGCGCCAGCCCCCGCCATCTTCATCGCGGCAAATCCGGTGCAGCGAGTATAAGGCGCGCAACGATCAGATCCGCCAGCGCGACCGATAACCGCGCAGATGCATCGGTCTCGGCGGCTTGGGTCGCGACCGTTGATCCGGTTGCCGAATAGCTCGTGAACGTTTGTACGGACCCTGTCTTCAAAACCGTGCCGCCGAGGTCGGACAACGACCAGTCGGCGGTGCCTGCAAGGTTGAACCGCGTGGTGTCACCATCAGGGGTGATAGTCGCAGGGCGCGGTGTCTGGCTTAAATCGACGCTCAGGGCGTATTGAGGCACATTCACGCGTCCTAGCCGTGTTTCCAACTGCGCACGCAACCGGAATCCCGCAACCGTGTCAGGGGCCGCAAACGTCACTGCGTTACGCAACACACCGGCACTGCCACCTGATCCATAGACAGGCGTCAGCCCGCACCCAGCCAACGCCAGCAACCCGATCAGGGCAGAGCGACGGATGAAGGAATATGCGGGTTTAAATGACAATGTTCACAATCCGCCCTGGTACAATGATGATCTTTTTCGGGGTGGCCCCTGCCAAAGACGTTTGCACAGCATCCATGCCCAGAACCAGTTTTTCAATCTCGTCCTTGGGCATATCTGCGGCGACGGCGATTTCTGACCGACGTTTACCGTTGATTTGGATTGGTAGGGTCACCGTGTCCTCGACCAGCATTGCCGGATCAGCCACAGGCCATGCCGCGTCGACGATCAGGCCGGAACCGCCCATCATGGACCAGATTTCTTCGGACAAATGCGGGGTCATGGGTGACATCAACTGGGCCAGAACACGCATCGCCTCGCGCTTGGCCGCGCCACTCGCCTTGGATTTGGCTAACACGGCGGTAAAACCGTAAAGTTTGGCAATTGCCGCGTTAAAGCCAAAGCTTTCAACACCGGATGTAACATCCTCGATGGCCTTATGCATCGCGCGCAGCAAGTCGCCGTCGTTTGCACCAGTACCATCGTCCATCGCGGCAATGTCCGCCGCGATACGGTAGACGCGGGTAATGTGCTTAAACGTTGCCTCGGCACCGCTGGCGGTCCATTCTACATCCCGTTCCGGCGGGCTGTCGGATAGAACGAACCAACGGGCCGTATCGGCGCCAAACTTGGCTAGGATATCGTCCGGATCCACCACATTGTTCTTGGACTTTGACATTTTTGCCGAGGGGACAATTTCGACTTCGGTTCCGTCGGATTTGAGGAACGCCTTGTCATCGCGCAGCTCCACCGCCTCTGGATAGTAATAAACAGGACGGCCATTCTCGCCGTCCGCCTTATAGATCGCGTGCGTCACCATGCCTTGGGTGAACAGCGCGTTGAACGGTTCCGTGGCGGTATCAGGCAAATGGCCCGTCATGTTCATCGCACGGGCGAAAAAGCGGCTGTAAAGCAGATGCAAAATAGCATGCTCGATCCCGCCGATATACTGGTCGACGTTCATCCAATAGGCGGCCTCGTCGATGTCCGTCGGTGTGGCAGCATCAGGAGAGGTGAAGCGGGCATAATACCATGACGAATCGACGAAAGTGTCCATCGTGTCGGTTTCACGTTGGGCAGGCTTGCCACACGCAGGGCAGGCACAATCGCGCCACGTCGGGTGACGGTCAAGCGGGTTGCCCGGCACGTCGAATGTCACGTCATACGGCAGTTCAATCGGCAGGTTTTCGCGGGCCTCTGGCACCGCACCGCAATCGTCGCAATGCACGATGGGGATCGGACAGCCCCAATAGCGCTGACGCGACAGGCCCCAATCACGCAAGCGGAATTTGGTGACACCCGTGCCGACGCCGTTCGCTTCGCAGAAATCAACGGCGGCATTAACCGCGTCTTCGCCTGTCTGCTCGGCCTCGCCTGCGAACCCTTTGACGTAAGTCACCTTGTCTGTCTTGAGCGGGACAAAGGCCTCTGTCAATTCAGGATTGGCATCCGCGTCGGGCAGGAACGTCGCGATGATCGGAAGGCCGTATTTCGTCGCAAATTCAAAATCGCGGGGGTCATGGGCAGGGCAGCCGAAAATCGCCCCCGTGCCGTAATCCATCAAGATGAAGTTGGCGATATAGACGGGCAATTCCCAGCTCGTATCAAACGGGTGGCGCACGGTCAGACCCGTGTCAAAGCCCATCTTATCAGCCTTTTCGACCTCGGCTGCGGTGGTGCCGCCCTTGCGGCATTCGTTACAGAACGCAGCGACGTCCGGGTTGTCACGCTCCAGTTCGCGGGCAAGCGGGTGATCAGGCGAAATGCCGACAAACGACGCACCCATCAATGTGTCAGGGCGGGTGGTATAAACCTCCACGCGGTCATGGCCTGCTGGGCCGTCAACCATCGAAAACGAGAACTGAAGGCCGCGGCTTTTGCCGATCCAGTTTGATTGCATCAATTTGACCTTGGCGGGCCAGCTATCAAGGCTGTCAATCGCGGTCAGTAATTCTTCTGAATAGTCACTGATCTTAAAGAACCATTGGACCAGTTCGCGGCGCTCGACCTCGGCACCGGACCGCCAGCCCTTACCGTCGATGACCTGTTCATTGGCAAGCACGGTCATGTCGACCGGATCCCAATTGACGACCGCCTTTTTGCGGTAGATCAGGCCCTTGGCAAGAAAGTCGATGAACAACGCCTGCTGCTGGCCATAGTATTCGGGGTCGCACGTCGCGAATTCGCGGGACCAGTCAATGGATAGGCCTAGCGGCTGCATCTGCGCCTTCATGTCGGCGATGTTTTGGTAGGTCCAATCCTTAGGATGTCCGCCCGATGCCATCGCGGCATTTTCAGCAGGCATACCGAATGCATCCCAGCCCATGGGATGCAGTACGTTGTGCCCCGTTGCCATTTTATAGCGCGCGATCACGTCGCCCATCGTGTAGTTGCGCACGTGGCCCATGTGGATACGGCCCGATGGATACGGAAACATTTCCAGCACATAATACTTGGGTTTATCGTCGGATCGCTGCGCCTTAAAGGTGTCAGCCTTGGCCCAAGCAGCCTGCCATTTTGCTTCGATATCAGAGGGGGAATAGGTGGACATGGGTGTCGGGTCTTTCACATGCAAACGCCGGGCGATGATGGCCCGGCGTGAAAATCAATTCGGGCGAGGGGCCGCGTGGTTAAAGCGCACCATCGGCGATGCGCAACTGGCGTGCGCGGCTTAGGATTGCGTCTTCTACGGCGCGTTGTGTTTCGATCGCAACAGCACCACCGCGTGATTGTAGCGCCACGTTCAAGGACCGCGCATCAAGTGCCGGATCCGTGATGTAGACGGTGGCGCGGTAACTGCGGCTGCCACCGGGTGGAGTGCCAAAACCGGTGACGATGACGCCAGTGAAGGGATCAACACTGCTGATGGGCAGGAAATTCAGCACATCAAGCGACGCCGCCCAAAGGTAGCGGTTGACTGCCACGCTTTCGGCGCCCTTGGTGCGGGTCGCCTGCTGTGTGGCGCCAGCATTGGCGTTGTTGCCGAAACCAAAGCTGCCGAATGGGCTGCTGCTGCCGCAAGCCGTGAGTGCCAGACACAAGGCAAAAGCGCCGAGCCCTTTGATAGTGCGAGTAGTTGCAGTCAAAACGTGACCCCCAAGGGATAAATCATTCACAAAATATGTAGCGAACAGGGCGCTTGGTCACAAGTGATTTGCGACAATGCGGGTTTGCGGCGTGCACAAACAAAAAAGGCGGCCCCGAAGGACCGCCTTAATATCGTTGGTATCAATCACATTAGAATGTGAAGGAAACACCTACAGTAACACCTTCGTCGAGGTCTTCTGCTGGGTCAACTTCTGCAGCGGAAGCGTACTGGATGAATGCTTTAGCGCCTTCACCAAGTGTGTAGTTCACGGATGCGTAGGAGTTGTCGTCAGTGTCGCCACCAGCAGCCAGCGTGATGCCGTTGCCCAAGTCGTATGTCGCGTCTACTGCGAACACTTCGTCAGAGTCGTAGGACGCATCAACAGTTACCGGACCAGAAGCGTAACCAGCTGAGATTTCCCAGCTTTCGTCTGATTCGTATTTTGCGCCAGCAGTGATGCCGTTGCCGTTGTCATAGTCAGCGCGAACGGCCCAGACGTCGTCTGCTGCGGAGTTAGCTGTGTAGTAACCACCAACAGTAACCGCACCCAGTGGGTAAGACACATCAACACCGAAGGAGTTTTCTGTCATGTCTGTCAACATTGCGAGCTTCACGTCAGCGCCAGCCAAAGTTGTGGAAACAGAAACGCCGAGCAATTCGCCGTCTTGGAATTCGCCAGCAACGCCGTCGCTGTCAGCACCATCGTGGTCGTCGTCTTGGTAAGCAAGAGCAACAGTCGCTGCGCCGAATGTGGATGTTACACCCAACTGCATTTCGCTTGCTTCGCCGTCGTAGTCAACGCCGTAAGAGATGGATGCTGTTGTTGCACCGAATGTTGCGGAACCCGCAAGAACTGCATCAGTTGCAGTATCTTCGTCGAAATCGCCAAATGCGGAACCGTCAACACCGGACCAAGCACCTGCTGCAACTGGATCAACGTCACCGAAGGACAGGCTTGCTGTGTCGGAAGACAAAGACAAGACGTAGTCAGTAGCAGCCAGATCGGCGCCATCTTCAACGTTCAAGTTTACGTTTACAGTTGCGGAAGCTGTCAGACCGTTGTCCAAAGCGCGCTGTGCTGTAATGGAGATTTCTGCGTCAGACGCGAAACCTACACCTGGCTGGTCGTTGTATGTGAGTTCAGCGGAACCGCCGAAAACAACTGGTGCCACTGCGTGGCCGTCAGCAGCTGCTGCGCCAGCGAAGGCTACCAGAGCTGTAGATGTAAGAAGGATGCTTTTCATAGTGTAAAACCCTCGTGTGTTATGCATTCCCAAGAATGCCAGAAAGACTAGCATTGGGTGTCTAAGTGCGCCGTTCGCGCTGCACACTCAAGTGAATTGGCAACCCCGCCCCGCTGTCCTGCATAAATGATGCATCAAGGTCACACACCGTTTTCGCCGATTGTGCGATGACATTGCTGAAATTCCCCTTTATTTCGTGGGGGAAACCAATTGCGCCCATAAATACAGGACCCTGACATGTCGCTTGAGACGATTAAGACTGCACTGACCAAGGCTTGCACTCAGGCGGGACGCAATCCGGACGATGTCACGCTGATCGCCGTCAGCAAGACCCATCCGCCGGAGAAAATCGCGCCCTTGCTGGAGGCTGGCCACCGCGTTTTCGGCGAGAACCGTGTGCAAGAGGCGCAGTCGCGCTGGGGCGAAACTTTTGCAGATAAGCGCGAGGGGCTAGAACTGCGTCTCATCGGGCCGTTGCAAACCAACAAAGCCGAAGATGCCGCGGCTTTGTTCGATGTCATTGAAACGCTGGACCGAGAAAAACTTCTGAAAGCCTTGCTCAAGGCTGCCGATAAAATTGGCCGCCTGCCGCGTCTCTATGTGCAGGTTAATACGGGGGAGGAAGACCAAAAATCCGGCGTCTTCCCAAATGATTTGCCTGCCTTTCTAAAGCGCTTAATATCCGAATATGACATTACGCCCGAGGGCTTGATGTGCATCCCGCCCGCGCCTGAGGCTGCGGCCCCGCACTTCTGGCTGCTGAATAAACTCGCCATGGAACACGGCCTGTCCGTCCTCTCCATGGGCATGAGTAATGATTTCGAAACTAGAATGAAGACATTTTTCAATAATTCCTCCGCTTCTTTGTCTAAGGCATATCACAATTCAAAATCCTGGACAACTCAAAAGTTGTTATCATTTTCCAAATGGATGTACCACAAATTGGCTCAAAGTCAAATACGTGAACTTGATCGACTAGAGAATCAAGAAATACAGAATCTT
>ENA-ORXM01003326-ORXM01003326.1-marine-metagenome-genome-assembly--contig:-NODE-3326-length-16254-cov-3.892873_pt1 | contig 16254 bp, 13 predicted proteins | sample MGYA00237867_ERZ511480 | MGnify/ENA primary metagenome ERZ511480 (study PRJEB26309, sample SAMN06266103) | marine metagenome | isolation source: Algal blade | place: United Kingdom:Sidmouth, United...
TGGTGGAAAAATAAACCAATTCTGTTTTGCCCATGTATATCCGAGTGCAATACCATGGTCAATACGGTGTGCGGCGTTTGAACCTAGACCATGGGAACCATTGATGTAGTGTTCATTCTTGCCTGCGTTAAAATAGGTGCAATAGTCCGAAGTAGCCCTTAGTTTGTTAGATTTAGCGTTCCAATAGCCCCAGTATTTTTGCATTGGGGTAAATTTAAAAATGTTGTTGTATTTATGCCTATTGTACCAAGGCATATTCTCTTTTTCTTCTTCCCTCTCTTTTTCCTGCACAAGTTCATCAGCGGAGAAGATATCATCTTCATGCGTACGGATATGCTCATCGGTATTTTCTCCTTTTTTAGCACCAGAATCCGGATGGTCAGGGTTTTTATCATTTATGGCATTGTAATGAGATTCCATGTTAGTAACAGGATTGCTCAGGTAACCGTTTACGAAAATTACTTCACCTTGTAATTCCGGCAGCATTTCTTCTAACTCATCTTCTTTTTCCCCGGTAGACACCATATTTTGGTTTACGTCCTTCACAGTTACAGTACCACCTTGACTGCATTGTATTTGTGAGTCGTTCATTAAAAAACTCTTTTTGCCCATTGCAGTTTTCTTCCCGGGTATCTGCCAATCCAAAAATGCTGGTGAACATGGAGGGTTTGGTGATTTACAAGTGCAATTGCCAAAAAACGGGGGTTCTAAAAGTTTATCCTTATCCGTTGCTTTGAGTTTCCCATCAATTGACAATAACATTTGAGAGGTAACGGTAAGTTTACCTGGTGAAGTACCAAGAGTGCATTGCAGTTGTGCACCTTCGACTACGTATTTCCTTTCCATAACTTTCCGTTTAATTTCCGTAATCTATACCTTGTTTACTTTGGATGGTAACTTTTCCTGTGCTATTCAATAACATCTCACCCTGACTTGTATGAACAACTAATTCTGCAGAAATCTGTTCTGTTTTTTTACCAGTATTTACTTTTTTGTTTTCTGCTATATGCTCCGTGCTGTTCTTTGCGGATGTCTCTAAAGTTTCATTCACTGATTCTCTCTTGTTCCTTCCCACTTCGAAATTCATATCCTCCTGAACATTAAAATGTACATTCTTGGCATTGAACTCCATATCACCTTGGGCGGTAAAGGTCATATTTCCCTCTGAAGTATTAATATGTATGCTATTACCGTTTTTGTCGTTAATCGTTATACTCTCCCCACCATCCGTATCATTCAATTCTATAACATGCCCGCTTCTTGTCTTGATGGCCTTGATGTTGTTATCCGCATCAGCAAAGCCACTACTGGCACTGCTGTTGAATCCTGCACTAAGTACAAAGGGTTTTTCCGGGTTTCCGCCCTCAAAGCCTACCAATACCTCTTCGTCCTTTTCGGGAATGAAATAAAACCCCTTACCGCCACCACTGTAGGGAGTAGGTACTTTTATCCACGGAGTGTTGGTTCCCATAGGTTTCTGCCAAGGAAACTGTACTTTTATCCGTCCGAGGCCATCGGGATCTGCGTTGTCCAAAACAAGTCCGCGCTGATCGGCAGACCTTGTAACAGCAAAACTGTTGGAGTAGGGCAGGTGTTCGGTACCTTCTGGCACGCCCTCAAAAGAATTGCTATAGTGTCCGCTGTGGTCAAAACGGTGTACCACTTTTATAATATCGTATGATCCGTAAGGATCTTGTGCTGTAGGGTCGGAAAAATTAAGACCCTTTAAGGAAAGTGTATCGCCCACGCGCATGCCCACTAGCTCGGAGGATCCGGAAGCGGTCACCATACCGGATGCCCTTCCCAAGGTGTTCACCTTGGCAGCGGTATCAAGACCGGCCTGTGCACTATATTCATGTTGTCCTATGGTATAGTCGTAACTGCTTTTTTTATTGAACAGGGTATCGGATTCGTCTTTTATGGATGAAAGATAGGGGTGGGACGAATTGGCGGTATGGGCGGCCGAACTTGCCTCCAATTGGGTGTTATTTACCCAGTCGTGCCCTTTAATGTCAAAAACCTGTTCTTTGAGCGAGGTAGATAAATTGAATGAGAGGACATCGATCCCGTACACGCCGTTAAGGGTAGCGCTGTCGGATTTTCCCACGCAAAAATCACGTCCGTTATGATAGAGCCAAACCCCGTATCGGCTGCACAATCTTTGTAGGAACGAGAGGTCGCTTTCATTATATTGTACCGTATAGGGCAAAGAAATACCTGTACCCGTACCTATACTTTTCTTAAGAATGTCCGTTGAATGTCCTTTTAAGGTATCCTCCACAACTTGTGATAGCGATGTACCCTCTTCGTAACTAAGGCACTGTACCGAATTTGCCAGTAGAACGGACGGTCCATGGCCCGAGATGACCAGGGTGCCGGAAGCACCGTTTCCTTTTTGAAGGTCTACATTGGTAACCACACCTATAAATTCCATTTCACCGGAATTGAGCCCAATGGACATTTTCTTGCCGATATAGCCCAAAGCTTTTTCCATAAGGGGTCCGGCATAGGTTTCCGTGGCATGGGCGGGAAAAGCGATACGAAAAGTACTGTGGCCTCCAATGGCCTGTTCTACGGATACGGAATAACCCGAATTTGGAAGAAATGCATTACCGTTTAAAATGAGGTTGATATTGACGATTTTGGACATGCGGAGGTTTTTTAACTGATTAAGGTATTTAGAATTATAAGGGTTACCAATAATTCAGGCGACAATTCGATGAACGGTATTTCGTACAAGTTACCTGTTTGAATACAGGCAACTTTGTAAATTATAGTTTACAAATTATATAACGCTATAAGCTAACGCATTACCCTATTGGGTTATTATAGGTTGCTACATATAGAAAACCCGAAAAGGCAAAACGTTTGATGATTTGGTCTTAATGCCTATGAGAAGCTCTTTTTTAAGGTGCTCCCAATCATTTTCACTATAATCCGCGTCTGGATTACGGCTAATATAAATATCGGTGGTAGGGGTGTAGCCTACGGAGTTATCTTGTGAAACCATGACGCCTTTTTCTACAGTAACTTTAGTGATTGCTCCTTTGAATACGGCAAAGCAGTGATGTACAATGTCTTGACGTGTTATGATACGGCCCCTAGATAGAATTTGCTCCCGGTAAGCATAGATTTTTTCACTAGGGTTTGGTTCGTCATGACCACCTAAACTACCCGTTACGAAAACTAACGAATCTGGCTTAAAAGCCGTTCCCGAGTATTGGTATAATTTGCTGTACGGATTTATTTTATTCGCTTTATCCCCCGTAGTCGTCCAATAATCCGTAAAGACAATTTTATCCCTATTTTTCTGAACACTATTTCGATTAACTATCAAATAGGGAATTTTGTGTTTCCTGAAATTTCGCAGTTCTATCTGTTGCTCGATTCTGGAAACAATCTGCTTGAGTTCCTTTAAGTTGGAGTTGATAAAATCATCACCCATGGCCGAAAAAGCCACACTGTCCTCTTTAAGAAGGTCTAAGGTGTAATTTAATAGTTCCGAAGCGTCTCGTTCATCAAACCTGCTTACGCCACCATAACGTAAATAAGCTTGGGGTCGCGCATCGTCTTTTTTATTCCTGTCCCTTACATAGTATTCGTTTCCGCTGTCTCCCAATACATTATGCACATCTAAAAAGAAATCGTTTCCTGATTCCAAAGGAATGATATTAAAATTAGGCTGTAAACGTTTACTGATGCTATGCGATTTTTTGTTCAGCGTTGGGAAGCAATTGACGTGACAGTGCAAGTTTTCAAGCATTTCTGAAGAAACTACGGTCGAAAATTCTATTTTAATCCATAGTAAAGGTGTACTAAGGGCATCAAGGTCCTTTTGGGTCAAGAATTCTTTGAATGCTTCGGGATACTTTTTCAGCTTTCCCTTTAAATCTATACTTCCATCTACTGTGTAAAAATGATTTCGATAAAACTCTTGTACGTATTCCTCGTAAAACTGAATTTTACTCTGTATGCTCTCATTGATGTAAGCACTATAATCGTCTTTTACGATTTCCCGTTGGGCATACCCTTTGGATACATTCAGCAATTCGCCATTTATAGACCAATCAGCAATACCCAAATGGTGCACCAAAAGCTCTTTGTTGGCAAAATTCAAAAGGTCAAAATAACAAATGAGATCATCCAAGGTCTTCATGCCAGGGGCAGGCTTAATGCCCATATAAATACTGGAGTTTTCGGTACTACCTTCAAAATCAGAACTTTTTAACCAAGGAATTGTTCTGTGATTATGGTATGAAACAACCTTGTCCGGATAGGCAATATAGTTGAGTTCGCAATTATTTAAAGTAAATTCTCCGGAAGGGCAAAAGAAAAAATCCTTAAAATCTTCCTTTCCACTATCCCTGAACAACGGCATTCTTTTTCTGTGAAAAAACTGACTTCTCTCATTGATTACCATTTTATCATCAACGGGCAAAGCATGCATAACGGCGTGTGCTGGTTTGGCAGTTACAGATATTTCTGGGGTCAGAAGGTCTACCAAACGTTCGGTTACTTTGGTCCGACTTGTTTTTATGGTATCTGAAATACGTTCGAACTCGTGCGCACAGGCATCAAAAAGAATACCTACAATAGGGTCAAAGGAATATTCTATTTCCATATCGTCTACACCCCAATCCTCGGCAGCTCTACGAATAAGTCTATCTTTTATCTCCTCTTTGGTAAGGCCCTTCATCTTGTTGTTTTTTTACTGAAAGTTGAATTTGGTTTTTCTTGATTACCTTCTGTTAGACAATCATTTATAGGACAAAGGCGCTAAATAATAATCACCGGTAAATACAAAAGGCTCGTCGGTTTTTACAATGGTTCCTTTAATAGTAATGTAGAGATATTTCTTTAGGCGCACCTTATTGGTCTTAGACGAGAGGCTTTCCATCAATTCAATGTTCAGATCTATATTGGTCAAGCGTTTTTCGTAGGTTTTGATTTGTTCCGTCAAAGATTTTTTAATTCTTTCCTTTAGCACATTGGTATTTACCAAAAGGTCAAAATCAGTTTCCCAAATTTCACTTCCAAACTGCTCATCAAAAGTATACTCTTCAAAATAAGTAGTTATGATAACGCTTATAAACTGAGAAATGGAGTCTTGAAGCGTTAACTTTTTAAGCTCTTTTTTTTCAAAAAAACGCTGAAAATCAAATGGGACTTGGTAATACGGTTTAGCCATTATTTTTTAAATCAACTACAATTGTTATTGCTTGTAAAATTTTTATAATTATTACGACTACTTGATTACTTTAAAATCTAGCTCGCCTTTCTTTAACGTAACTTTTACCGTTTGTGGTGCCTTGATTGCTCCAGAAATAATCATTTTAGATAGCGGACGTTTTAATTTGTTACGGATAACGGCCTTTAAGGGGCGAACACCATAGGTAGAGGAGAAGCCATCCAAAGATAAATGATCCTTGGTTTTTTTATCGATTTGTAAAGTAATCCCCAATCGTTCAGTAAGCACCAATAATTCTTTCTTCAAATGAAGATCAAAGATGAATGGGGCGTTCTTTTCAGAAATTGGCGCAAAAGGTACAATTTCAGTAATCCGGCCTAAAAACTCTGGTCTAAAATATCCTGCCATGATCTCTAACAATTCGTTAGATTTAGGAATTTTACCTCCTTCAATTGATTTGCTGATAAAATCGGAACCAATATTGGAAGTGAACAGGATAACCGCATTGGAAAAGTCTCCGACCTTTCCTAAACGATCATTTAGCTTCCCTTCATCAAGAATCTGTAAGAACACATCAAAAACGGATTGATGCGCTTTTTCAATTTCATCAAAAAGTACGATCGAATATGGTTTTTGGCGTATTTTGTTTACCAAAACCCCGCCCTCTTCATAACCTACATATCCCGGAGGTGCTCCATATAATAAAGCTGCGGAATGTTCTTCTTTAAATTCCGACATATCAAAACGAAGAATTGCCGTCTCATCATTAAATAGAAATTCTGCCAATGATTTGGCTAATTCCGTTTTTCCTGTTCCTGTAGGTCCTGAGAAGAAAAAAGAGCCGATGGGCTGCCCGGCTTTTGAAAGTCCGGACCTAGATTCAATAATGGCTTCCGTAACGGTCTGTATAGCATTATCCTGGCCTATGACCCTTTTCTTTAGGGTGGCTTCCATCTCTAGCAAGCGTTCTCTTTCTTGGGTTTGTACCTTACCGGCAGGTATACCCGTAATGCCGGCTACCATTGCTGCAAGGTCTTCTTCGGTTACTGCGGTCCGGTCTTCTTTTGAATGATTTTCAATACCGGACAATATCTTTTTTATATAGGCCGATTTTTTTGAGAAGGTAGGTAGTCTTAGACTATCTTCCGTATCAAATTTACCAGTTACTATAGGGCTCAATCTATTCTTAAGTTCAATGTAAACCCAATCTATAGCCTGAACCTTATCTGCTTCTTGTTGTTTTTCCCCTTCCGATTCTATTTCTGTAATCTTAGCGTTCAAATCTTCTAAATCCGTTGGTAATGATTGCGTGGAAACGTTTGCCGCAGCCATAGTTCTATCTACCAAATCCAGGGCAGAATCGGGCAAGCTTTTTTCTTTTAAATACCGTTTTGATAGGCGAATAGACTCTCTTAAGGCCTCATCATCTATGTTTAACGTATGATGTTCGGTATAGGTTTGGCCAACACTTTTTAAAATACGGAAAGCCATTTCAGAATCCGGCTCTTCTACCGTCACAGACTCAAACCTTCTATTAAGTCCATCATCATTGGCAATATGTTTTCTGTAATTATCGGCCGTTGTGGCACCAATTAAAATAACCTCTCCTTTGTTTAATTCCGATTTAATGACATTTAAAATGCCTTGGCTGGCAGACGCATCTTGCAGCAGCACATGAAAATCATCAACAAATAAGATGGGTTTCACCAAATTTTTGGCTTCGTTAAAGATACTTTGCAAACGATCTTCAACCTCTCCTTTATACGATGCTCCCGAAAGTAACACGGCAGTATCCACTTCTAATAGGCTGGCCTGTTGTAAGGTGTCTACAATTTTTCTAGAATGAATTTCCTTGGCTAGATTATTGATTAAAACCGTTTTGCCAACCCCAGACTCCCCTTGAACCATAACATTGGGTTTGGATTTTCTACTTAGGATTTCTGCAATTTGCTTTAATTCGCGATCACGGTTTATGATATGGTCATAATCACCACTGGATGCTTCAACAAGCAAATCGTTGGTGTATTTTTTTAATATGTCGGTATCTGAAGTGAAATCACTTGTACTGGTAACGGTTTTCTTTTTTGCCCCCCCGTTGCTGCTAGTTCCTGTTGAAAAATTATCAAGCAATTCTGAACTACTTACAGGTAATGATTTTACTTGGTCAAAGCTAAAACCAACACCAGGAGTGATGGCAGAAATGAACAAGCATATAAGATCAACATCTGGCTTGTTCAATTTACCTTGTACCTCTTCTGCTTCTATAAATACCATTTTAGCCTCTGAGCTAGCTTTAATGGTCATTGTACGACTTGACCGTTTGGGGTGTGATTCCATATTAACATCGGCCCATTCTTCAATAAAATATACATCTACTCCTTTGTCGTGTAGGGCTCGGAGTAAAGAAAGGTCTCTGTTCAATGAGGCCTTTATTAAGTGGGCGGGACCAAAACTTTCATGTTGGTGTTCTTCGGCAAGTTGTGTAGCAATGTGTATAGCTTTCTCTAATTCGGTGTTCATGTAATGGTTAGTTTCGGTTCATACGTTTAGCAAGATCTAAAGCTGTATTGAGCCTGCTTATTTCTTTTTCATAATCGGTAACTTGTTCCTCAAGATCTTTTATTTCCTGTCTTGCGGTTTCTACTTGTTTTAAATCTCTCTTGGCATCTACGAGTTTATTGTAGGTTAAGACCAGGTTCTCGTACATGCTACGGTCATCCAATGAATCTTTTGGGATATCACTTCTAAGGTCTATTAGATTCTTGATGATGGACTGTTCTACAAAGAACCAACCTTCTTTTACCGTATCTAGAGAATCTATTTGTTTATCTACATCTTCCAAAGTATTGATGAATTTTTTCTGGTAAAGAAACTCGTATTGCATTTTTTTATTTTCCTTACGTAGCACCGCATTCTCTTTCCATGGCAGTTTATAACTGTAGAAGAAAGCTGTAAACAGAATACCCACCGTTATGACGAACATTAGTAAAAAAAGTAGGAAAGAAGAAGTTCTTTCTTTTTTGTTAAGTATCTCCATAATATGTTTTTATTCAGCTAGGAACGAAGTCTTACCTGATTTGTCCTGTTTGTTCTTGACTATGTTTTCATTTACGAAAATACCCATGTCCCTTCGTTTTCCAATATAATCAACTTGCGTTAACACCGTAAGTAAACGATCAATAACACTCATAAAACCAGATGCTAAAATTACATTTTGGTTTACATCGTTGTGGTTGTATTGCATATTGATCACATCCGTAAATATTTTTTCATAGTCACCTCCTTTTAATTCGGTCCACTCTCCAAAATAATTGAAAAGTTCTTCCTTGTTCTGAGAAGATGAGATATCTACCGATCCTTTAAACACTCGTGCAAAACTTACGATAATTTCCAAAAGTTCTTTGGGGTGCATGTCATATTCTTCCCATTTGATCTTCGTAATTTGCTGGGCAAGGTATGCATACGCTTTGTCAACAGCCAAATGCATGGCATCTGCAACAGGATTGTCACTCTGTTTGGCCATTATCTTTTGAACGATGAGGATTGCGTTTCGCTCCGTCATCTTTACAAAGTTCTCTGTTTCGTTATAAAAGTCTATTAGGCTTTCATGAGCACCAAGGGTTAAACTAGGGGGTATGTAGTCTGTTGCAATAGAAAGGCTTTTACCTTCTTTTTGAATTTTAGCAATAGGGAGCTGATTGCCTGATAAGCCGGATTTTGCCAAATCATCACTCGTAATAAAAGTAAAAAACTGTCCGTTGGTCAAAAATGGATATCTTGGTGGTATTTCTTTTGGGTCTTGCGCGCCAAAAGGTATGGTGTTGTCCGTATCCAAATTTATCAGCAAAAAGCCTTCCTCTAGTTTACTGTCCGCCAATTCATCAACAACAATTTCTTCTTTGACCGAAGGTGTGTTCTCCGTAATTTCTATTCGGTTTCCATTGGGGGTAATAGCGCGTAATTTTTTGATGCTTACTTTAAGGCTTTTATGAACATCCAGGTTTATAGCATATTCATTGTTGCCATCAAGATAAGAAGCCAAGAAACCATGTCCGTATCTGCCTTTGCGCACGACGTAAGCATCTTTAATACTGTTTTCGGCAAAATTTTGAAGGCTTTCAAAATGCTCCTTGGAGATTTTCATGCCATCTACCCAATTGATTTTAAAATTTTTGATATCCTCTATCATGCTATTTATATTATATACGTTGGCAAATTACGACATCGCCGTCGTTTAGGTTATTATCTTCTACGGTAAGCTCGGAATCTATATGTTTAGAAGCTCCATACCACTTTGGTTTGCTATAAAAATACCAACCGTGCGGGTCACCCGATGCATCGCTCAGTTCTATTTTCGTTGTTGTTTTTTTTACGTTATAGTCGTTTATGAAGAAAAAGAACAATCTTCCAAATTCCATATTCTTGGGCGCTTTAGCTTTAAAGCTCGTCATTTCCCCGGATTCGGTATTTTTATAGAACATAAAGTTAAGTATGATCATGTTCTTAAGTTCATAATGTTCTGGGGTATCGTATTTTTTCTGAATAGGATAATACCATTTAGTGTACAACTTTACCGGAATTGAGATAGAATATTCAAAGAGCACAAAAAAGCTGGTAGGTACTGTAAATGCAGCAATCGTTAAAAAATAGTAGGGTAGATACTCCAAATCTTTATAGTGTGCAGCGATCATAATGACCGGAACCATGACCGCAAAGGATGTTATGATTCCAAAAAGCAATTCTTTTAATCCTTTGTCCGTATCGAATTTTTCAAATAAATAGCGGTAGAAAAATACATGAAGGCCACCCATTATCATTGCAAAGGCAAGCATCCAAAAATAACGGAACATTAAGGTAGTTTGCTTTAAGTTGTATATAATAGCCAAGAATATTCCCATTACGGCAATTAAGGCTGCAAGATAGTAGTAGTACTTTTTCTTTCTTCTTTTAAACCCAGGAGTTTTCCGGGCCAATAGACCAAGCGCCAATAAAATGAAAACCATGACAATGGCAAAAGGAATCAGGGCTTGTATATTTATAAATCTCTTTAGGTAACTTCCGATCATAGGGGTCTAAATTGTAGCGGAAACGCCGAGTCTTCCGGAATATATGTCTTCACTCATCACAAATTCTCTTTCTTTTTCGGCCAACGTAAATTGTATTTCAAAATCGGCCTCATAAGGTAAGGTGTGTTCCAAAAAGAAATTCATTAATGCGTGAATTTTTCCATCTGGCATATAATCAACTATTTTTTCAGGTCGTCTTATTTTGTCAATAATAAAAATATATTTTGGAAGAAAAGTAATTGGTTTTCCTTCTGTTGCCATGTTTATGCCCAATTGCCATGGTTCTTGTTTTGTCTCCGCCGCTATCGTGGCATAGTCCTGTTTAATAATTAGTTTTTCTTCAATGATATTCTCCAATACTAGTTGTAACAACGGCAAATCCCCGGCTATCTTGTACATGAAGGGCATAGTCTTTAATATCTTTGCGGCTATATTTCCGGGAATCCTTGGGTCTATCTGCCAAAGGTTCAATAAAAAACCAACCAACTCCGGGCTTCCTAAAGATTTAAAGGTAAGGTCTTCGGCTGATTCTATGGCAACCCGCTGAAGAAAAAACTCGGTTTCTAAAGGCTTAAAAAACTTCCTGGCATTTTCTTCTTCTATTTTTCTTCCGTTGTAATCCGTAACCATGGTTTCAACAAAAGGGGTGCTGGAGTAGGTACGATGAAAAAATCTTTCGGGGAAAATATTATAAAAACTTCTACGGCTCAGAGAAATCTCCGTGGTATTGCTTTTGTCTAAACTCTCTTGTACAGATGTAATATCCTTACTAAAGCGTCTCTTAAAAAAATCTACAAGTACAATATCTAGCTCAGTCTCTTCATTTAAATAAGAGATAAAAGTTTCCGCTTTTAAATCAAAATTAAGATCAAACAGTTCTTGTTGTATTTGTTCTGGGGATAAGGTCTTCATTATTACAGGTTTTTGAGCAAACGTGCACCGGAAACAAATCTATCTTGCCAGTATTTTGAGTTCAAATCCGCAATTTGAACTCCCTTGGGAGAATTGGAGCCTGTAAACTTTCCATTTTGAAGATAGATTCCTACATGGGAAACCACTCGGTCTTCATCTCGTAATCTAAAAAACAGTAGATCACCTTGTTGTAAGAATTTTTGACCGGAAAAGTGTGCTTTAATATCATAATTAAACTGCTCTATTGAGGTTCTTGGTAATTCAAAACCATAAACTTTCTGGTAAATATCTTGTACATACGCTGAGCAGTCTACACCATTTTTAGTTGTGCCTCCCCACAGGTAAGGCGTGTCCATCCAATCATCTATATTCGCATATAATTTTTCGTTCTTTATATCTTCATAAGGGATGCCCAATAACTTAGAAAAATCAAGTCTTTGTTCTTCGGTTAGGTAAGAAGGTTCAACAATAGTAATTTGTTTTTTATCTTGCGCTTCTTTTTCGGCTGCCAAACGTTTTGATTTTTCTATTTCTTGCCTGTAGTACTCGCCTTGGCCCGCTACAGCAGTTTTATTGGCGCAACCGGCAAGTAATGCAATAATTAAAAAAAAAGACAGTTTTAATTTCATATAAAAAATCGTACATTTAATTGAAAGGAAGAATGGATAAAATTAGAGATTAATTATGAATAATAAAAGTATTAAAACTCACTTTGATAGTAACGTGTTTATCACTTTTTTAGTATTGTTCCTTGTTGGATTAGCACTTTTTTCTTTCCGTCTGAATAGTGAGGTGGATTGTAGTAATGTTGATTTTGAGATCATTTCCAATTCTTACACCACGGAAGATCTTATCGAATTCAAAAGCACGGATAGTTCAGGATTTAATTGGACCTGGAATTTTGGGGATAATGAATCTGAAGCATACCGTTCAGATGTCGTTCATCAATTTAAAAAACCAGGTAAATATTCTGTTTCATTGCAAATGAACGGTGAGTGCATGGCTTCACGCGAAATTGTAATTACAAAAGACAAGATAGTACGTGATGCAAAGCTTATACCTAATATTGTTTTACCTAAAAAAGTCAGGGTAGGAGATGAAGTTGAGTTTTTTAACGACTCTAAGTTTGCCAATTCTTGGCAATGGAGCTTTGGCGAAACCGCAGCGGTAGATGGAAATGATAGAAGAGAAAGATATACCTATAAGACGCCGGGCGAAAAAACAATTCTGCTAGTTGTAAACGGAGACCGAAGGCACGAAGCAAAACGGATTTTAACAGTTTACCCTTCTAAAAAGAAAGAGCGGATAGGAAGAAGCCGAAATGCAAGTGCACCTATAGAAAATGTCTTGGCAACAATTCCTGAAGCTCCAAAAGAGGAAAAACCGGTAGTAGAAGATAGTGATACCATTGATGCACCACCTTATATTGAGATTTCTAGTGAAGAGATAGAGGATATGCTAGTAAGATACTCGGTAAGAAATCTTGACGATGTTAGTATTCGGAATTATTTTTGTGTCACTAACATTCCTGTTTTCAACAAAAGCGGAGACCGTTTTACCGTTAGCCAGTTCTTTAAAGCTGTGCGGGATGTTAAGATTGAAATTAACAGTCTTAAGCTTTATAGAGACAAAAAAACAGGTTGCATAAAAAGTATGACGGTAGATATGCGCACAAAAAAAGGATTGTTCTGGAAGAGCTTTTAAAAATTTAGGCACGCTCATTTAATCAAATTATTCGCATTAATTATAATCTAGTTATATTCAATATAAATGAGCTAGAGGTTTTTATGATGGATAATTCTTGCTTATTTCTACAGAATAAATAATCCCGTAATTAGTTTAAATCTTAAAAGCCTAAAAACCAAGCAGGGCTATCTCATTAAACTATGGGCCTGTGAACCGCAGGGCTTGAGTAGGGGAAATTAACTGACAGTATTAATCTTATTTAGGAGAATTTTACTTCAAATTATAGGTGGTATTTTCGTGCGTAACAAAGACCTTCTTTTCCTTCATTTTTTTTACTTAATAATTATTTAATGTTGCATTTTATCGAAAAATCTTTGGATAGTATCAGATAATTAATAGTTTAGCAGCGTCTTATTGACGTTTTTTTTTATATAAATCAGGTATTAATTACCACAAAAATTATTTTTTATGTCTTTCAAAGCTAAATTGAATTTAGGAGGAAAAGAGTACAATGTTTTAAATTGTAACTACGATCTTTTTCAAGAAACAGATCCAACAGGTCGTCCATCTTCTGTAACAAGAGGAGGTAAGATTACTGTTACTGTAGAATCCAATGACGACACTACCGGTGTTGAATTAATGATGGATAACTTCGGTAAAAAAGATGGATCTATTACTTACACGAAAAGAGATACGGATGCTAAACTTAAAGAAATTAAGTTTACCGAAGCTTACATGGTAAAGTACAGAGAAAACTTTGATGCTTCTGGTACCAATCCTTTAACGGAGACCTTTACTTTATCTGCAAAAGAATTAAGTATTGGTGGTGGTCAGCACCAGAACGAATGGGTAATGTAATCCATTTAATTCCAAATATTATTAAAAGGAGGCTGGTAAATGCCTCCTTTTTTTTACTTTTCTCACGAGCACACTAGGTATTTATGGTCGTCCACAATACTTTTTTTGTAATCTTTACGGTTATAGGGTAGTGTAAGGACTTATTTTTAGTAACACCTGCGTAATAAGGTGTTGTAAAACATTACATGTAGTTTTTTAGTGTGTATCATATTTAAATGGGAGTAAAGAAAAACTTACGCAAGCTCATTCAAGTACTTTGCTTGCATATACCATTTTTTTGAGTAAATTTAAAAATTAAAAAAATATAAATATGGCTATTGATAACGTAGGTATTGGTGGTAATGAAGTGAAAGGCGATGCTAACGAAGCGTTGAACGTCATTCCACAAAACAGGGCTTTGATTGCCGGTAAGCTTACCCCTAACGCACCCGTAAAACCCGAAGTTGTAGAGGGTCTTAGAACCGTTGAAGACGTTTTTGAGCATTATGAACCCGAACTTAAAATCCCTTTTGAAGATAAGGATGGTGGCACGGTAAACGAAACCTTAAAATTCAGAAATCTGGGTGATTTTGGCAAAAAAGGCATTACCAATAATAGTGTTTTTTTAAAAGAGCTTGAAATTGAGAGCGATCAATATAAAAAAATGATCAAGCAATTAAAGACCAATAAGATTTTAAAAGCCGCTTTGGAAGATCCGGAAGCTAAAAAATCTTTGGTAGATACTATCGATGCTTTGATCGATGAAATTAAAAACACTAAATAAATTTACATGGCTGATACACAGAACAACCAAAAAGCCGCACAGCTAAGTGAGAAACCTTATGCGGAACAGATAAAGGAAAAATCGGACGGACTAGTTAAATATGGCGGGTACGACCTTTTGGAATCTGCCATTGATGACGTACAGAACCTGAATCCTGATCGTAAGGCAAGACGAAAAATGTTTCTTACTGAAAACAGTAAAAAACAAGAGCGTAACGATTTATTGAAAAAATTAGAACTTTGGTCTGAAACCCTTAAATCTGGTGATGATATCATTTCATTGGTACAAGCTGCAGATGATAAGGCAGAATTGGCGCAACAGGTACTTACAAAAAATTTGAAGTCGGCTTTAGAGGAAACTCGAGAATTGGAAACTTCATACCGTTCCGTAGCCTTATTTTACAAAAATACAGATTTACCTTCCTTAAAGAACGTTTCCGTTATCAATGCGGAACTTGATCAACTTACGGATTTGGACAATACCCGTTTCTTTGATCACATTCGTGAAGAATTGGTTGATAAATATGACCGTTTGGACCTTCGCGAAAATTATTCGCTAATGGTACTTCCTGGGTATTTAGGTTCTAAATCAGTAGTTGATAAATGGGCCAAAGTAGCACATGACAACAAAGTGACCTTAGTGACCGATTTTGCACATTTAGATGAGCCGGACGATGTAATGGAAATGTTCGAAAGCGCCAATCTTGCTAGTGGCGATATGTATTTGTCCAACACTATCATGACCTGTAACTGGTTAGTAGGCCGTGGTAAACATGCCGAAGTTGGTGAAGAAGAAGATGTACACGTACCGCCTTCTGGTGCGCTTGCAGGTAAAATCTACAAAACCTTGATGTCTCAGGTAACTGCCGGTAAAAAACACGGTGGCCTTAGTGAAGTAGACGGGGTTAAGTTTGATTTAAGAAAAAGCGAAATCGCCAATTTGGAAAATCTAGGTTTGGTACCTATGGTTAACGAATACGGTAAGGTTATGGCCTTTTCTGCCAAGACACTTTTTAATGGAGATAACCTAGGTCTTCAGACCTATTCTGTAGTTCGTGTGTTTGATTATGTGGCCAAAGTATTAATGGACTTTTTAAACCGTAGGGCTTTTGAGAACTTTAGCACCAAGACCCGTAACGAGATACAATCGCAGATTGTACGGTTTTTAGATGAAATTACCGGACCGGACAAGCTGATCGAGAATTTTGATATTCGTAGGTTTGAGCAAGACCCGAATCAAAAAGACCGTATTTATTTAGATGTCCACTTAAAGCCTTATTTCCCGGCCAAAAACTTTATGATCAAAATGGATGGTCAGAAAGGTGATGATGGTGCGGAGTGGGATACGGAATACGCACAACAATAAATAAGGCAAATCTAAACGAAGCTACAGCTTCTAAAGTCTTGTTATAGAGAATAATAAACAAAAACTTGGGTTTTGGTTAGGATGGTTTTGCTCAAAAGTGAACCTATAAACAATACCCCGCTATTTTTAAAACCTGAAAAATTATGTCATTTTTAGCAAAACTTACTGTTGACGGGCAGATATATAATGTGCTTCATTGTATTTATAATTTTGAACAGCCCATGGATGGTACGGGTAAGCCAGCAGGAAAACCTTTAGGCGGTCAGATTTCTGTAACCATTGAGTCGCAAGGCAAGTATGATCTTTTTCACTGGATGAAGGAGCCTGAACAGACAAAAGATGGGGCTATTGTTTTCTTTAAACGGGATGCCATGTCAAAATTACAGGAGGTTAAATTCTCAAAAGCGTACTGTGTA
>ENA-ORXM01003327-ORXM01003327.1-marine-metagenome-genome-assembly--contig:-NODE-3327-length-16254-cov-3.211968_pt1 | contig 16254 bp, 24 predicted proteins | sample MGYA00237867_ERZ511480 | MGnify/ENA primary metagenome ERZ511480 (study PRJEB26309, sample SAMN06266103) | marine metagenome | isolation source: Algal blade | place: United Kingdom:Sidmouth, United...
CCCCGCAGGCGGGCCCGCTCCCGGCGGCTTCCAGTAGTGGTCCAGTACTTTGCCTTGGGCTTGCGGCGCACCTTCTCGGCCACCCCCGTCCGAGATGCGTTACGAGAATGTCCCCCCTGTGAGGGTATGTAGTCGAGCCGGGCCGTCTTTCGGTCCATGTCGGTCCACCCGGCGTAATTCCAGCTCATCGCCCGGTACACCGTGCCATCGTGCCCCGCCGCCGAATCTGCGTAAGAGAACACTATCCGGGGAGGGAGGAGGCGGAGGACTTTCGATACCATCCATGAAGCCGTGTTGCGGGGTTGATCGTCATGTACCCACATGCGATTTAGCTCCAAGGCCAAGTCAGGGTCCGACGGTGATACGGACATCTGTGCGTGGCGGGATGGCGGGGTCCCCAGGGTCACCACTCCTACGATCTCCCCATCGGGTTGTACGGCTCCGAAGGCGAATGACATCGGAGGGCGGCGGTGCAGGTAGTGAAAGTCAATCACCAACTGCGCCGCCACTTTGGTGGGGATAGGGTGCACCGCTAGGTCCATGCTAGATGGGACGGTACTCGGTCGAGATGCCGGTGTCCCGGTCGAACTTGGCTGCTCGGTAGTAGCCGCCACAGTTCTGGCATTGGTACTTCTGGTACGTACGGGTGAGGGCCACGTGGTCCCCCCGCTTGTGGCGGTGGCTCGACCCGCAGTACGGACACGAGTCAAGGTTGCCGGTAAACAGGGCCAGGTTCGGGTGTCGATCGATCCAGCCTCCGTCACGGAGAATGCGGTACACATCCTCCGTCAGGGCCGTATCCCGTAGGCAGTAGTCGATCATCTCCTGCCAAGCTTCGAGGTCTCCCTCTTCGATGGCGTCCCACATGGCCAGACCGGCATGGCTCCGCTTCCCCGGGAGACCCAGGAACCGGGCCACATCGTCGAGCTTGTACGAGTGCAGCTTGAACTGCTTCCGGGTCACCTTCACCACGTCCACGCTTGGCGTCGGAGCCAGCTTATTGATACGGTGGTGGAGTTGCCGTGCCTGCAACACCCGGAGGTCGAACTTGTCTGAGTTCTGGCCGATGATGATGTCGGCCTCGTCGATAAGCCCGCTGATGAACTCCGTGAGCTGTCGGTCGTCTCGTCGGTTCCGACGGTAGGACCGGGCGAAGTCGAGTTGGCTGGTGACTTGGGGTCCGGTGTCGTCGCCAAGCCAGCGGTACCCGACCATCAGGATCAGTTGGTCTTCGATGATGGAGTTGAGGTTGGCCTGCCACTTCGGGCCCCACGTCTTGGCGTGACTCTGGGAGGTTTCAATATCCCACACCAGTATTTTAGGTTCTCGCATGATATGCCTTAAGGGATCGGGCGGCGGCGCAGGCCCTACAATTACGGGCGCCGTTGGGTCGAATGTAGGTGTTATCGGGGGTGAACTCGTGGCCTCGTTTGCAATGGGTCTTGGCCGTATTGCGGTGATTCAGCTTGCCCGTCATCCCCCGACGGATATTCTCTTGCTGGGTGACGGGTTCGAGGTGGTCGGGGTTGACGCATCGACGGTTCCGGCAGAGGTGGTCGACCTGTAGTCCCTCGGGGATCTCTCCCACGAGTACGGTCCACATCAGGCGATGGGCCGTCCACTTCTTCCCCTCGTACCACGCATGTCCGTACCCGTCGGAGCCGTAGCCCACCCATTCCCAACAAGCACTGGGGGTGGACAGGTCGATGTTGTCGACAATCCGTTGGGGCAGTTCTTTCATCGGTTCAGCTCGGTCTCTGCCCCGGTCACGTACCGGGCCACAAATTCTTTGAGGGCAGGGTCCGATGCCCAATAGTGACGGGCGCCGGGCGTCGGGTTGCGTCCGAGGATTCGAGCGTAGAGGAGGCCGACGATGTCACTAGCCAGTTGCTCCTGATCGATAACGATCGGCTCCGGTTCGGGCTCGACGGGGGCGGGGTCGTATGTCTCGGCGGCGGCCCTGGTCTTGGGGCCCCACAGACCGTCCACTTCGACGCCAATCAACTCTTGGACCCGGCGCACGGCTTCCTCGGTCTTCTCACCGAACACGCCGTCCTCGTCCAGATCTTCCCCGAACTCGTTGTTGAGGAACTCCTGAAGAGTGCGCACGGCGCCGAACACGTCGCCTCGGCCAAGCACGTCGGGGTCCTTTGTGCCGGCAGTGCGAATGCGGTCCACCATGGCGATGGCGTGCCGACCGGGACATGTGGACGCCGAACCGGTGCCGGTCTCACGGGCACGCTCCCGGTGGTAGGACAGGCGGGTGTCCTTACCCCGTTGGTGAGAGAGAGCAGCCCAAATGTCTTCGATGGCCGTCCGTTGGGCGGCGGTGGTGACCTCTTCATCGTTGTTACCGAGGAGGCAGACCGACAGCTCATCGCCCCACGAGCTACTAGTGATACGGTAGCCGTAGGCGCCCTCGTAAATGTTGCCCTCTTTGTCGACGAGGAGATGGTAGAAGATGTCCGGCCACCTCTTCGTGTTGAGGTGGTAGTTCTGGTACCCCCGGATGACCCGCTTCGGGTCACGCCGGGCCGAGGCGTTCGAACTGGCGCCGTGGTGCACGGCCACATACTCGTAGTCGTCCCCGATGTACACCCGTGAGCGTCGGGCCTTGGCCGCCCCCCACTCGGAGCGCTTAATGACGTCGAGGCCTAGAATCTGTTTCATGTTGGTTCCTTCCCTAGGAGGGGAGCAGGCCACTGGTCCAGCGGCAAGGATGCGAGGTCGTAGCCCTCGGGTAGTTCTATGATGGTGGAGGCCATACCGACATGAGCGGCCAAGGTGGCGGCCCACCTGTCGGCGGCCTCTCGGCCGGCGGTGTCGGAGTCGAAGCAGATGTAGGCCCCGGCGAACCCGTGGAGGGGTTCGCACACGGCTTCGGTCGGTTCAACGGTCACGCCCGTGACGCCCACAACCACGTGCGGAGAGTGGACGGAGGCGATGGCGGTGTCGCTCTCGCCCTCGCAAATGAGCAGGTAGGAGCCGTCCCGGAATAGAGGGGGGTCCCATGGCCGGGGAGAGAACAAGCCATTACTCGATCCTCGCATGCTCACCTTAGAGCCGTCGGCGTAGCGGAACTTCACGCCGAGGGCCTGCCGATCCTCCCCCACCTTCCAGTTGACGTGCACGAGGCGGTCGTCGAAACTCTCGATGGGGATCTTGTGCTCATCGACCCGGTAGTAGGCAGGCTTGTCGTGGGTGAAGTCCGTGTAAATACGGCCAGCACTGTGAACGGGCTTGCACTCCGAGAGGAGCCACTCTACCTTGCCCTGGTCAAGAGGCTCCCGCTCGGCGGGGGTTGCATACGCCTCCAGCGCCTCAGGGTCCTGGGGCATCTCCTCCACGACATCGAGGATGGTGCCGAACGGGGTATCCCCTCCGTTGATCAGGCGCACCAGGTCGAAGATGTCGCCCCGGTCCCCCGTTGACCAGTCCCGGAAGATCTGGGGGTTGGTCTTGCTCACCGTCATGCTCGGGTTCTCGTCCGCCCGGTACGGGGCGCTGTAGAGCCACCCCGTGTCCGTCTCCGATTCCGGGCGGACACCGAGATGGTTCATGAGCCCGGTGATGGTCCGGGTCTCACGGAGGTGGGCCCGGCGGTCATTGCCTCGGACAGCCTGGGTAGGCGAGATCATGAGAAGGGGCTGTCCTCGTCGGCCGCCGGGGCGGTGATCTCGGCCTCGGGCACGAACTCATGATCCGGCCACTGTTTGTTCGGGTCCTTCTTGTCCTGTCGGAACCCGACCATGACCGAGGTGGAGCGGCCCTTCATGCGCTTCAGGACGTCGGCCCATTCCGGCTCAGTGTCAAGGAAGGGCTGGCCGACAACGGCAACCAACGAGTCAACGCCGGAGCTGTAACCCTCGGCCCAGAACATCAGAGGCACCCAGAAGGTTGCACCCAGTGCAGGCTTCTCAGCTATTTCAAACTCCTCGGTGATCTCAACCTTGCAGGAGAGACGGGTGAACCGTTCCTTCTGGCCGAGGTGGGTGGCCACGATGTTGACGTTCAGCACCGAGCCGGCGATGGCCTGGAGTTCCTCGTCAGTCAGCTCCCGGTCCTGTTTCTTCAGGGCCTCGCCGTGGGAATGCATGAGAGCAGACAGTTTCATTTGCTTACCTCCGAGATGATGGTTGAGATGTTGGGATTGAGAATGGCCAGGTCGTGCTTCTTGGTCAGCGGCGTCAAGTTGGTGCCGACCAGGGCGGTGTCGGAGTCGGCAATGAGGAGCTGGCGCTTCCCACTGTCCGTCACCTTCAGGTAGCCGAGCAGGTTCGAGATGCCGAGGATGGTCTGCTTCTGGCGGCCCGAGATGTTGGGGAGGTTCTCCTCCTCTAACCGGATGATCTCGTCGAGCACAACCACGACGTTGCACTTCGACTTGAGGGCCTGGAGTTGGCCGAGAGTGAACCCGATGTAGCTCGACAGCGCCCGATAGTGATCTGTCGTCGGCTCGTTCTGGGGGCCGCCCGTCAACTCGATCAGACGGTCCTGTTGGAGCCTGGTCAAGTTGTCCAGCACGAACGTGCCGATCTGGTCCCCATTGGCCAGGGCCCAGTCAATGGCGCCCTCCAGGCCGGCGGGCTTGGTCACCGGGACGAGTAGCCCGTCCCCGATGCCGTCGATCTTACCCTTGGTGTGAATCGGGGGAGCGTTCTCGACGTGGTTCCAGTTGCCGTGATAGTCGACGACCATGAGAGGGCCGGGGGCCGTGGAGGCCAGCGTCGAGCGGCCCTTCTTGCTCGGGCCGTAGATAGAGATGAAGTAGTTCATTCGCCTGCTTTCTTGAAGTCCACCTCAAGCGCTCGCTCCCAGTCGCCCCCATTGTCCACGAGTGGACAGACGGCGGAGAAACGACAGGACCACTCACAAGAGGGCTTGCTCATAGGGTACACCTTGGGGTCGGTAATGTCAAGGAGTGACAGGGCTTCCATCTCGTCAGCCATTACGGCCAAGTGGCCCTCGTGATTGTCGAGTACGGTGTCACTCATTGTCAGGGGGAAGTAGTCGACGTAGGGCTTCTTGGCCCGGGCGTTGTCCTTGATGCGCTTCACCTGGACATGGCTCACCACCTCGGGGGTGCGGCCGTGATCCTCACGGGCCAACCAGGCGTACGTGCGTAGCTGGAAGTCCGAGGCATGGGGCGGTTCGAACCCTGCCTTGGTCTTGAAGTCAACGATGTTGAGGGGTTCGTCGTGCTTGAACGTGTCCTCCCGCACCATGTCGATGGTGCCCTTCAACTCCACGCCGGGCGTGATGTCGTGAACCAGCTCCTCCTCCGAGGAGACGATACGCATGCCGGTGTTGAAGCCCGTCTCCTCGAACCAGGCCCGAAGGTTGCGGCTCATGTTGGCCACGTACTTCTTCTCGCCCAGTTCCAGGTCGGGCTTGGCCACCACTCGGGTGCTACCCGCCGGAAGGAGGTGCTCCTCCGCATCGGCATGGACGGCGGTACCGATGCGAGAGAGCGAGTCCCATTTGTGGTCGGCCCGCTTGGGCTCCCAGCCCAGGACGTAGATGAAGAAGAACTTGCGCCGGCACTCGGCGTACGTCTGGAACGACGACTGTCGGAACCGGATCATGCGGCCCGGAAGGCGTGCTCGACGTATACGGACTCGCCCTGCTCTCGCCACCAGAGCTTCCACGCCTCGGCCGCCTCCAGAGTCCCAAACTCCAGCAAGACCTCTTCCGAGTCCAGTGGGTACTTGCCGTTCACGAAGTCTGTGATGAAAGGTGCGATGTCATCCACGGCTGAAGTTCCTTCCAAACCAGAGGCGGGCACGGTTGCCCGTCGTGGGGTTGTCGGCAATCGCCTGGTGGCGATCTTTGATCTCCTGGATCTCCAGAGCGTGGTAGCCGCTGAAGTCCAGGACGTCCTCGAAGGTGTAGACCCTCTTCATTCGTCGTCCTCCTCGGTCGTATTGGGGAGGGCGGCGTTGCGGAAGCCGAGGGCGACCTCTTCGAGGTGGTCGGCCCAGTCGAGCATGAGCCCCCGGACCTCGTTCCCCATCTTATCCTGGAGGTGCTCCTCGTCGATAATGGCCGGGTCGTAGGTGATCGTGCCGTACTCCCGGAAGTGGAGTATGAGGTCCCGATATCCCGTCTCCATGTTGGTCGAGAACGCATTCCCGTCCCGGTGTAGGACATTCACGACATCGTCGCCCGGAAAGGCGTCGTTGAACATCCGCTCGGCAAATTCGGCCGCAGCGTTCTCTGCGTTGGTGCGTATCATGTTTCCTCCATAGAAGGGATGTGCTCCCCATAGACAATAGATTTAACGGGCACGGTGCCCGAGCGAGTGAAGTCCGCCAACGACTCGCCCTTGCTCTGCACTGTAGCATAAACATGCAGGTCAACGGTGTCCACTGACTGAAGAATGATTGGCGTCACGATGTTCTCCTGGCCCATCCGGTGAAGGCGGCCGATGGCCTGCTCGTACTCCCGAAAGGACCAGGGCAGGTCAACAAGGACGATGATGGATGACCGGGTGAGGGTGAGGCCCTCGGAGCCTGCGCCATACGTGATGAGGAGCAGGTCGATGGTGCCGGCCTGGAAGGCGTCAACGAGTCGCTGTCGCTCCAAGGGGGACTCGGCCCCCGTGATCTTGCAGGCGCCGGGGATCTTCTCCACGGCCATCTCGATCCAGCGCCGGGACTGGCAGAACGCCACCACCGGGCCAGGCTCCGAGTCCATGAACTCTTTGAGCCACTCCAGCTTGTTGGACTCGGAGGTAGCGCCGGTCAGGTTGCCGTCCTCGTCAAGCTCCGGCATGGCGTTGGCCATCTGACGCAGGGCGCCGAGCTGGGCCAACACACCGTCACTCACACCCCACGATTCGGTATCGGGGGAGGTGGCTACCATCTCTTTGGCCATGCGGTTGTAGCTAGCGGCCTGCTTCTTCGTCATCGGCAGCTCGATCACCTGGGGCTCCATGACGTCGCCCAGCTCGGGGAGGTGCTCCTTCTTGGAGCGGAACACGTAGATCTCGTTGACCCACATGTCGAACTCTTCCCGGTTCTTGATGCCGTGATACACCCGGCCCTTGTTGCGCCAGGCGTGAGACCAGTTCAGCCAGAGGTCCTCCCACCGCTGCTTCGAATCGCCCGTCATGTCGGGGCGGAGAAAGTGGAAGATAGAGTAGAGGCCGCCGTATCGGTTGGACAGCGGGGTGCCCGACAGGCCGATACGCCGCATCGAGTCCCCGGCCGCCGCCTTCAGGGCCCGGGTCTGCTTGGCGCCGGGGTCGGAGATGCGGTGTACCTCGTCGGCTATGACCGTGCCCCAGGGCCGATTGAGTTCCTTGTTCGTCTTCTCGGCCTCGGTCAGTTTCTTGGGCCCGTAGCCGACCAGGCGGGAGTGAAGCCGAAGCGCCTCGTAGTTGATGATGACCACACTGTTCACGGTGATCTCGGCCAACTGGTCCCGGCGCTGCTTGGCCGTGCCGTCGATCACGAGCGGTTCCAGGTGGGAGGTCCACTTTCGGATCTCGTTGCGCCAGTTGTATTTCAGCGAGTTCGGGCACACCACGAGGTGAGGGCCGGGCCCGGCGCCGGTGGCCAAGAGGGACACCAAGGTCTTGCCGAGGCCGACCTCGTAGCCGATCAGAACGCCCTCCCGACGGGTTGCCCATCGCTTATCGATGGTTTGGTACGCCCGGGCCCGGGAATCGGCCAGGGAAAGGTCGGAGTAGAGAGTGGGGCTTAGGGGTTCCGCCGCCTCTACGCCCAACACCCGGAACGCAGCGAACTGCGCCATCGTGGCGGGGGCCCTCCACTCGTCTTGGGTCTTGTCGTATCGAGCACCGGGGATGGTTCGACACAACTCCCGGGAGGAGAAGGGCGCCCGCCACACGTAGTTGTCCGCCCGTCGTTGTACCTCGAAGTTGATCATGATTCTCCTCTCGCCATCAGCTCGGCCACCTCGGTCGGCAGGTTCAGCTTCTCACGGTTGCACAGGTACCAGTGGAGGATCGACAGGGCGTCCTCCTCGTGAGGGAAGTCGATGGGCACCCCGTACGCCGCCATCTTGGCGGGCGAGCTGAGCCGCTTGTGGCTCGACATCGGCACCTCCAGCGACTTGTCAACCCCGCCATACGCCATGCCCTGCCCAATGACCCAGCCGTTGATCAACCAAGAGTCCCGAGGCATGTCGGGGGTGGGGTGCATCTGTTCACAGAGGATGATGCGGGGCGACCACATGCGGCGCTTCCACGTGTTCACGAATCCCTCCAGCCCGCCCGGCACCGTTCTCAATGTGAGCTTGGGGTTGGTGGGGGAAGGCTGGAACACGGCCAGCCCCGTGTGCTCGCCTGGGTCGACGGCCACGATCACGTGCTCAAGGAAGGTGTCTCTCATTGGACGCTCTCGGGCAACTTGGACGCTTCTATCCACTCTCGGACACCTGCGTCCTCGGGGCCCACGTTGGCTGCTCGAATCGCAACCTGTTTCTTGCGTACCATGAAGCAGTAGACCGGACATATGTCGGCATATTCACTAGTCAAGGTGACCCAGCGGCCCTCCTTGTGGTGGGGCATCGGGTACTGGCTCCAAATGTCGGCCTTCTTGTGTTGTTCATTGTCAAACATCACTTGCTCGCTTCCGCCCAGTCCGTGCCCAGCTTCCCACCAACGGGGAGGAGCACGGATAGGCTATCGTCGGTCATTATCCCCATGGCCTCGGCCATCAACTCCTCGGCCCGGTCCTCCGGGAACTCGAAACACACCTCGTCATACACGGTGAGGAGCATGTACTCCTCGAAGCCGGCCTTGACCAGGCGCCGGCATGCGTCCTTCATCACGTCGGCGCCGGAGCCTTGTGCCGTGTAGTTCAGTAATTTGTGAGATGCACCGTGCTTCGCCTTTAGCACCCGGCCGCCGATGGTGTGGGCCCGCTTGGGTCGACGCCTGTTGATCTTGGCCTCCAACACGTCGAGCCCCATCAGGGCGTCGTACTCCACCAAGAACCGCTTCACCTGCTCGGGCGGGAAGCCCGTGCGAGAAGCCAACGTGTCAGCGCCAGCCGAGTAGGCCCGGGCCAGTCCCATCATCTTGGCTACCGCCCGCTGCTCCGGGGTGAAGTTTTCCCCGAACAGCTTGGCCGCCACAAAATCGTGCATCGAACCTTCTCCTTCTCGGAAGAACTGTAGCAGCTCCTCGGACTGGGTGAAGTGGGCCAACAGCCGAGGCTCCTGGGACTGAAAGTCGATGGAACACCAAACGTGCCCCGGCCTCGGCTTGAATAGCGACCGAAGCTCGGCGGGCTGGGTCTGGAGCGGCGGGTCCGTGACGACTGAGCGGCCCGTGTCGGTGCCGATCGGCATCATGGACGGCTGCACGTGAACCATGCCCGTGCCCCCGACGAACTTGTCTAGGTAGGTGGAGAGCCACTTGGTGGTCCGGCCGTAATCCATCAGAAGGGAAACTAGGTCCCCGATGTCGTCGTCACGCTCGGCCAGGCGCTCCTTGATCTCCTTGTCGAAGGCCGGGTTACCGGTGGGCGTCAGCTTGCTCGGCACCCACCCCAATTCCTCCAGGCGCCGGAGCGCCGAGGAGTCCTTGCCCGGCTCCTCCACTCCGAGCTCGATCAACTGCTGTTTCAGCTTGGCCGCCCGCTCAGTGAACTCGGCGTGCCGTTCACGGGCCACGGCGGTGTCGAGCATGACGCCTCGTTGGGTCATCCCATAGGTGATAGAGGCGAAGTCGTGCTCCCGTTCGTATGCCTCGGGGAACTCGCCCCGGAGGTGCTTCAGCTCCTCGAATACCCGGGCGGTGATCACCGGGTCAAGGGCAGAGTAGGCCCAATAGACCTCGTTCTCTATCGGGATGTGGCGGAACCCCTCGGACTTGCTTAGCCCCATCTTCACGAACTCCTCGGTGAGAAGCTTGCCGCCGGCCTGGGCCCACGGGCCGACCACCTTGGCCACGCCGTAACCCTTCAGGGACCGGGGCAGGGAGTTGTCGTTGAGGTGGAGGAGCGTCATGGTGTCGACCACGGAGCTCCACGGGATGTGGGGCATCTCCGCTTCACGCATGGTGTGGAGGTCGAACGAGGCGTTGTGGATGACGAGGGGGGTGTCTGTTTCGAGCAGGTGCTCTATGGCCCAGAAGATCTCCCGCCCGAACCATCGGGCGGGGAGCACCCAGCCGATGTCGGTGTCCCCGAACTGAGCGAGACGTAGGTGGGCGTACTCGGTCCAGTCCAGGCCCGTGGTCTCAGTGTCGAACGCCACGTAGGAGCCGTATCGGCCCTCCAGCCAGTGCCAGAACTCCTCCAGGTCGGTCTGGGTCCGCACGAGTCGCAGCTCGATGTCTCCGGGGTCAATCATCCGATGTCCCCAGCTCCCCGGCCAACTTGGCCACGCTCTTGGCGTCGATGGCACCTTTGCTCTTGTCCTTGGGTGGGCGGCCAACCGCCCCCTTATGCCGGTCTCTGTGGTGGGCCAATAGTTCCTTGGCCGCTGTCACGTTTCCGGCGACGGCCTCCTGCTCAAGCATGTCGAGCACAGGCTCCACGGCCTGTTCCTCGGCCGCCCGGAGTAGCTTCTTGAAGCTGTCCTGCTGGAGCTTGGCCACCACGTCGGACCGTGATATGCGGAGCTGCTCGGCGGCGGTGTGCAGTCGGACCCCCTGGGCCACGAGGTGCAGCAGTTCGTCTTGTTCGTCATTGGACATCAAGGTCATCACCCTTTTCCATTATAGCGGCGATCACGTCGTCCACCTTATTAGACAAATGGGGCTCCACGAGGATCTCGTATATGCCCGACAAGAATCCTAACGTAAGTCGAAGGGCACGACGGGCCTCGGGGTTGTAGTCGTCTGCTGTTTCTTCCAGGTGATCATACAACACAGTCATCCCCGCCACGTCCTCCGGGGCGAACCCTGTGGCGTGGATGAACTGCACGGCCGCATCGGCCAGGTTGCTCGTGCTCTTTAGCTTGGCGTGTAGCTCCAACTGTGCCGGCGTCACTCGCCCCCAGGCTCGCCCTCTGCCGGGGCGGCGAGGAAGAGACTCTCATACTCTTCCTCGGTTTCATAGCTCACATAGAGAACAGCCCGGGAAGCCGTTATCGCACTTCTGAGAAGGTCTGCCATAGGCGGGTCACCCATGACGTGGTCGAGGGCTGGGCCCTCATATTTGTCCTCCATCAGGTCGGAAATGGCGCCCAGGAAGTTCAGGTCCGTCACGGCATCGACCACGGCGGACAGGATCGTCGACAATTGCTGGGCCTCCATCAGGTCGTCAGCGTTCCAATTATCGTCTTCGTCGGGGATGATGCTGACAGTAGGCTCTTCGGGGGATGACATGTTTGTCCTTTCGTAGGGATGGTTCAGTATCTCAAAGACGGGGTTGGATTGCAATGGGTGGTGTTACTTATTCCACCAGGGGGTGTTGGTGAGCGCCTCCCGCTCCGTGAGGGGAGGGCCCTCTGGGGTCTTGATGATTATGGGGGCAGGTGGCCGCTGCTCCAGGTTCGAGATGCAGAATCCCACAGCACGGTCGGCGGTCTCTCGGGCGAAGGACACCTCCCGCCGGGTCTCGATGAGGAGCTGTTTGAGCTTGGCCATCTCGTTGCGCAGTTCAACGATGTCGGTCTCGGTGCTCATTCTTGAAGCTCCCGAAGTGCGGCAATGACGGGTTCATAGCCCGTGGTCGAGTTGTCGTTGAGGTCCATTAGGCGGTGCATCAGGCCGACATCCATCCACGGGGGCAGGGAGTCAGCTTCAAGTGCGTAAACAGAAGCACGTATCCAGTCAGGGGTGTCTGCGTCGCCTGGGCTGATGAATCTGGTCCCGGCACAGTCGTATTCATTGTTGTCCAGGGTTTCCAGCCCGCATTCCCGGGCAATGACTCCGAGACAGCAACGTTTGTTCGTGCCCGCCCACTCCATAAGGCCGTGGCGGTGTGTATGTTTGCCGGACTCCAACCAGCCGATCAAATCGTCGGGGGTGAAATTTGCAATGTCGGCGCTCATGAGTCGTCTCCTGTTCGCACGTATCCGGGGTATTTGCCGTTGGCAATGGCCCGTAGGAGGGACGGCACTTCACTGTCCCTCGCCGCATGAAAGACCTTGTCTGCACCCCGCTCATTGAGTCCGAGACGTAGGGCGGCCCAATCGGGAACTGACATGAAGGTCTCATTGTCTAGGCGTGCTGTTGCGTAGTCCATGATATATACAGGGTGGTCTATGTTGAGCGGCCCGGAGACCAGTTCCCACTCGGGGTGCAGGTCCCGTGCACGAATGACTTCCCAGCCGGCAGCACATGCGGTTGTTCCGCAGGGGGTGCGCCGTCCCCAGATAGCTTGGTTGTGGCGGGCACGGGAGCCAAGGCCTTCCTGGACTTTGTCGAGTCGGTCGGCCAGGGCCCGCAGATTCCGGCGGTGGGCGTATCTGAAGGGGCCTCGCAGGTCCTCGGATGATGGCATCATGGGCTGTCTCCTTTGTTGGTTGTACTCAGTGTAGCAAATCAGGGAGCGGTCGCAATGGGCCTCTGGCCCCATTTGATCTCCTCCAGGTGGGCCATCATCGTACTCCTGGGTGAGCTCGGGCCGCCGAGAGTTTGACGCCTTGGAACACCTTCGGTCGTTTGGAGGACAGGTAGACCCCCTCCACCTCTTCCATCATCTCGGCCACCTGGGCCTTGATGCGGGGGTGGGGCCCCTTGCCCGTCGCCCGGAGGTAGGCCTGGTAGAGGTCCTCCAACGAGGTCGTGGCGTCCGGGTCGGCCACGGTGCTCTCGACTAGAAAGGCCATGAAGGGGTCGGTGCGTTCCCGGTGGGATTGGAGTGCTGCCTGGGATCGGAGCGGCGTGGGGGGCAGGTGGCAGTTGGCGTTCACGAAGGACCGGGCGCCGTCCACGAGCCAGTTGAGAATCTCGGGCCCCTCCTGGGCGACCCACTCGGCCACAGTGTTGGCGTTCTCCGGGCCGATGTCGGGCTTCACCACCGGGACCAGGGCCAGCCGGCCGAAGGTGGCCGCATCGTCGGAGAACACGGCCGGGATGAAGTTGGTGGCCGACACGAGGGTGGCCTTCGATCGATAGGACAGGCCGGAAGCGCCGTTCTTGATCTCGTAGTTGAGGGTGCCGCCGCCCGTGATCCGCTTGAACGTCTCGGAGAATTTGGCATCGGGCGCCATCTCATCTATGTAGCCCATGCGGCGCTCCCGTATCTCGTCGAAGCGAGCGGGGTTGGCCTGCTTGAACATCAGGGACGGGGGGATCTCCTTCGACAGCTTGTCTCCCACAACCGCCACCACCGTCTCGACTAAGGTCGTCTTGCCGCAACCTGGTAGGCCGTGCAGGATGGTGAACATCCGGTTGGGGGCCACGCCGACGAGGCAGGAGCCGAACACGGCTTGGAGGAACTCCACGGTCTCGGTGTCACCCTCCACCATCTCCCGCAGCCGGGCGACGAACATGGGTTCGCCCCGTCGGGTTGGGTCGTAGAGAACGGGCGCCTGAAGCGTCACCCGGTTGTCGGGGGCGTGGGGGAGCAGCTCGCCCGAGGGGAGGTCGACCACCCCGTTGAGGACGGGCAGCTCGAAATCGCCAGGCCGGAACTCATCCACGGTGGAGTAGTCCAGGCCATCCTCCAGCCCACTGGCCAGGGCCGTGACCACACCTCGCTTGAGCGGTTCGTCCTGGCCCGGGAGGGATTCGGCCAATTGAGCGATCAAGGCTCGCCAGGTGCCGGGGTCGACGGGAGTCCACCTACCAGTCTCCTCGTTGTAGCCCAGAACGGCGTGGTGTTTGATGCCGTCATCGGCCCCGATACGAACCAGATGCTCCAGACGCAGTTTGGAACGTAAGGCCAGAATCAGGTCTGGCTCGGACAGTTTGGCCACGGTCGGCCTCCTTAATCGTAGCTTGAGGCCTCTATCGTACCTTATGAATCCCCCCGAGTCAACCCCCTTGGAATGTTCCTGGGCCCCTAGAACTGGGGTACCACACCCCTAACTACCTATATTCCATCAACCAACAGAGTAAGGGAGTAGTCTATATAAATGGTAGTAATAGGGAATGGTAGTTAGTATGTAGAGGGCACTTGTGACCTGCGTCACACCTCTGCACACAGGGCCATCACGATCCCCTCCCTGGATATGTGCCGACGACGCCGCAAACTTCTTGTGACAACAGATTGCCAATCCCATCACACCTGTGCTACACTAGGACCAAGGCCCTCCCCCCAAGTTTATCCCTGCATGAACCAACTCCTCGCCACCCTCAGCAACGTCTCCCACACGGTCTCGTCCCGGATCGTACGGGCCCTCCTACTCGCCACCCTGTGGCGCACAATGGCCACCTCCGACGTCGGCTTCAAGCTGTTCGGCTGGCCCGAGATCATCGTGAACGGATTCATCTACGCCTACATGGCCGGGCTCCTAATCTCAATGGCCGACCAGTCTTGGCCCACAGAGCGAAGGGTCCTCCTGCACTCCGTCCTGGCCGCCCTCGGCACCTTGGTGCTGGCCGGCCGGGCTTTCGGCTTTTACGAGATCATGCAGGCGGACCGTCCCGACCTTGAGGGTGCGGTTTGGGAACGTGTGGCCATGATAGGCCTCCTGATCTACTACCACACCCACCGGGTAGGAGACGAGATCATTCGCAGCAACACCTCGGTACCCGCCCCTAAAGGTGGCGAACTATGGATGAGCTGATAGACACCCTGCTATCTCCGGGGTTCGTGTTGGGCGGAGGATCTCTCACCACTGCGTTCGTCGTTGTTCTCCGGGCCAACGCCTTCTACGTGAAGGCCGCCCGAGAGACAGCCGCCGAGGCCTCCACCAAGCGAGGCGTCGAGCGGGAGCTGTGGAAGGAAGAGAGGGACACGATGGTGGCTCAACACGCCGCCGATCGCCTTGAGTGGGCCAACGAGCGAGCTGCTCTGTTGACCCAGTACGCATCCGATAGGGCCCTGTGGCAATCTGAAATTGCCACCTTGAGGTCCCAGGTTGCGCAGCTCTGGGCTATCGCCTATCCTGACGAGGCTTAGCCTCTCCTGGTAAACCACCCCCGGGGGCTAAATCCGAGTGCCTCCGCTGAAGTTGGCGGCATGCTTCGTACTTAATGGGGCCGGCCCTTTAGGCCGTGTAGGCCAAACGGCCTAAGTCTTTCGGCCTAAGCCGGACGGCCCACGTCGAATGGGCTCAACGGCCCATACAGAATCCGCCCGGTTCCGCCGTAGTATCTAGCATGGAACACAACACATCACTACCAAACCTCTGCGGCTCGTGCGGCATACAAGCGCTCGCCTCCCGGATGACCGCCCCTGCTTTCTGCGAAGGGCCGGCCTGCTTGCACGACAAGTGGCAACTACAGGCTAACCCGGCCGATGTCATCGAGGACGCTCTTAACCGGTACTGGAGGAACAATGGATAACATCCCCACCCCTGAAGGCATAGACACCACAGACGACGTGTGCCCTGGTTGCGGTGAGTTAGGGTACGACGACCCGGCCGACTGCACCATCTGCACCGACGAATACCTCTCACCCGACGACGACCCACGTAACTACCACCCTACGGTAGGAGAGACAGTGGTTAACACCCCCACCCCCGAATGCAGTGAGTCCACCGTCCGGCTAATGGACATTGGCGAGGTGCGCCCCGGCGACATACTCCGGTTCAGCGATAGCGATGGCGACGACGTTCGTGCCTCTGTCGTGGTGGCCGTGATCCGGGAGCCTGGTTCCGTCCTGGTGTGGTCCTTCCACCACCGTGCCGTAATTCTGGGCGTCCGCCCCCCTCGGCTGACGGCCCGGCACTACAACCCTCAAGCCACGCACTATGTGGAACGTGTCATCTCCCGTGACCGTGAACTTCAACGCCTGTTTGATTGAGCACAACGACTCATACAGACCGTCCACCATACCGACGATACTAGTAGTACACCACAACGCAAGGATGACACCATGGACTTTGAACGACGAATCTACCTTATTGGCAAGGCCTACGACTACGGCCGTGGACTCACCGAGGCGCTGGAGAGCGACGACGAAGACAGTAACGCCTACACTTGGGTCGACGACAACACGCTTGGAATCTCTGTTTACCGCAACATGGACACTGACGCCTACATTATCGAGCTTCTCATGGAGATGAACGGCCCGACGACACGCATCGTGATCGACAGCCGCTACATTCCCGAAATACGCAGCTCCAGCGGCCCCGACAGTTCCAAGTCCTACAACTACGAGGCTGTTCAAATACCCGAGCATGATGCGTGGGGAACGCTGGCCGAGATCCTGAACGAGG
>ENA-ORXM01003328-ORXM01003328.1-marine-metagenome-genome-assembly--contig:-NODE-3328-length-16247-cov-16.198145_pt1 | contig 16247 bp, 13 predicted proteins | sample MGYA00237867_ERZ511480 | MGnify/ENA primary metagenome ERZ511480 (study PRJEB26309, sample SAMN06266103) | marine metagenome | isolation source: Algal blade | place: United Kingdom:Sidmouth, United...
AAGTGTATTCGAGATTTGTTAGGGGAATATGGTGTAGCGCATGGATTAGATTTGTCGTATGAGATATTTGATGTGCGGCATCGAGAGGAAGTACCTTCTACAGATTTTGACGCTTATATTTCTTCGGGTGGTCCAGGAAGTCCTTTAGAGACAGAAGGAATGTCTTGGGAAGCCAAGTATTTTAAGTTGATTGATAAGTTGATGGCGCATAATGCTTCGACGGCAGAAAATAAGAAGCATGTATTTTTTATTTGTCATTCATTTCAGTTGTTTTGTCGCCAGTATGAGTTAGGGAATGTGTGTAAGCGTCGTCGATATTCGTTTGGAGTGTACCCGATTCATAAGACGGAAGCTGGGCGTAAGGAGCGATTTTTGAAAGATTTACCTGACCCATATTATGGGGCTGATTTCCGAGCATTTCAAGTGATTGAACCGAATGCGGAACGTATGGAAGAGATGGGAGCGACTTTGTTGTCGATTGAGAAGGATCGCCCGCATGTGGATTTGGAACGGGCAATGATGGCGATGCGGTTTACAAAGGAATTTTTTGGTACACAGTTTCATCCAGAGGCAGATGCAGAGGGAATGGCGATGTATTTTCAAGTAGAAGAGAAGAAAAAGCAGGTGATTGAGGCACATGGGGTAGAGAAATATGAGTCAATGGTGGAGCAGTTGCTTGATCCTACTAAAATTGTTCTGACGCAGGCGAGTATTTTGCCTAGCTTTTTGGACGAGGCACTTGGGGTTTTGGTTTAAGTCGTTTTTTGTGGGTGAGCATGTTTTTGAACCATATAAGTGCATTTAGGTTTTTGTGGGTGGGCATATTTGAGACGCATTCAATGCGTCTTTACTTTTTACCATTTAAGTTTTTTTTAAGTGAAAATTTATGATACGAGAAATTCGTGAGAAATTTAATAAGGGGTTTAGTGAGAAGAAGTATGCCGCTTTCTTAGAGAGTCTTGTGGCGTTTGATACACCACCTTTGTTTCGTATTGTGGAAACACCTGTGTTTGTGGATGAGCAGTTGAAGGGGCGTTTGATTGAGGCTACAGAGCAGATTGTGGATTTGTTGGTGTCGCCTGGTTTTATGGAGCAAAGTGCTTTGAGTGTGCCTAAAGATTTGTCTGTGCCTAACGAGACAGCACATCCTGATTTTTTGGCGATTGATTTTGCGGTGTGTATAGACGAAAAGGGCGATTATATGCCACAGTTGATTGAGTTACAGGGGTTTCCTTCCTTATTTTGTTTTGTGGATGTCTTAGCAGAGCGGTATAAAACAGTTTTTGAGATTGAAGGAAATTGGACGCATTATTTTCCTGATATTAATCAAGAAGAGTATTATGATTTTTTGAGGGAAATTATTGTGGGAAAACATAATGCGGAAAATGTGATTTTGTTAGAGGTAGAGCCTGAGAAACAAAAGACACAGATTGATTTTTTGTTTACAGAACAGAAGTTGGGCGTGAAAACAGTTTGTTTATCTAAGGTGAAAAGTGAGGGAAAAAAGCTGTATTATGAGGCAGATGGCAAGCAGATTCCAATTCATCGTATTTACAATCGTTTGATTTTTGAGGATATTTACCAACGTTCTGATTTTTTAAAAGATGCGATTGATATTCGAGAAGGTTTTGATGTAGAATGGGTGAGCCATCCTAATTGGTTTTTTCGGATTAGTAAGCATACATTGCCTTCTTTAAAAACGCCTTACGTACCTGATACGAATTTTTTGGATAAGGACAATGTGCCTGATGATTTATCGAAGTATGTATTGAAACCCTTGTTTTCGTTTTCAGGACAGGGTGTGATTATGGATGTGACACAAGAGGCGATTGATGCAGTGGAAGATCCGTCTAATTATATTTTACAAAAGAAAATTGAGTATGTGCCTGTGATTGATTCTCCGCATGGGAAGATTAAGTGCGAGATTCGGATGTTGTATGCGTGGAAGAAGGGAGAGCAGCGTCCTACACTATTGACGAACTTGGCTCGGATGAGTCAGGGAATGATTGGGGTGAGCCATAATAAGGCGAGTTCTTGGTCAGGGGGAACGGTTGCTTTTTTTCGGGGGTAGTTTTTTCAGTGCCGTAGTTCTTAGTGCTGTGGTGCTGTCGTTTTTTACTGTGAGTTGAGACATATGGCCGTGTGTCTTTACTGGAGTTTTTTGATGGTGTCTTTTAGGAGGGTGGAGGCTTGGTTTATTTCTTCGAGAGTGGTTTGTTTACCGATACTTAGGCGGATTGCGCTGTGGATTTGGTGTTTGGGGAGTTGCATGGCTTGTAGGACATGTGAAGGGGTTGGATTGGTGGAAGTACAGGCAGAACCTGTGGCCATGGCGAGTTGATTTTGTAGAATTTCGGTAAGCATGGTGGCTTCTATATTTGCAAAAGAGATATTGAGAGTATTGGGCAAGGCGTTGTTTAAATCGGTATTTATTATTGCATTTATTTCTAATAAGTTTTTTATTAGCTGACTGCGTAGATTAGTTGTTTTTGCTATGTGGTAGCCTTCTTTTTGTATGATTTTGGTGGCTTCTCCAAAGCCTATGATGGCAGGTACGTTTAGTGTGCCTGAGCGCATATTTTTTTCGTGACCCCCTCCGAAGATGAGTGGGGATAATTTGATTTTTGGGCTTATGTATAATGCGCCAATTCCTTTTGGGCCGTAGCATTTATGGGCTGAAAATGCCATAAGGTCAATTCCTAATTCTTGTATATTTACGGGTATTTTACCGATGACTTGGGTAGCATCACAGCAAATAGGAAGGTCATGTTTGTGGGCTATTTCGGTAATTTTTTTGATTGGGTGTAGCATACCAGTTTCGTTATTGGCGTACATAATGGCGAGAAGAATTGTGTCTTTTTGGATTGCGTTTTGCAGTGCATTTAGGTCAATTGCGCCTCTTTGATTTACAGGTAAATAAGTGATTTTTGCTCCTTGCGTTTCTAAGAATTTACAGGTACTTAGGACGGCTTTGTGTTCCGTTTGAACAGTGATGATGTGGTTTCCCTTCGTTTTATTAGCCGCATAAAAGCCTTGTAATGCCGTGTTGAGGGCTTCTGTTGCGCCACTGGTGAAGATGATTTCTGAGGGTTTACAGTAAATGAGTTGGGCGATGCATTCTCTTGCTTGTTCTGTGGCGATAAATGCTTTTTTACCAAACGCATGGCTGCTGTGTGCGTTCCCAAAGTTTTCTTTTAGGTAGGGAATCATTGCCTTTAGTACTAATGAGTCAATCGGAGTAGTGGCATTGTAATCAAGGTAGAGCATTTGGTTTTTGTGGTTTTTTTCGTAGAGAAAATTCACGAATTTTCTTTACATTTATATGATTTTATTTTTGAACCATCGTTCGAAGCGGATGATTTCGAAGCCTAATGGATCCCAATAATATTGATCTTTGTTGGTTTGGAGAATTTGGAATTGCTGTTTGTGTTGTTCATTGGTTTTTTGAAAATCCCCTCGGCGTCTTAATAGGGTTTTGAGTATTTTTAGGATGATTTTGATGCGAGCGACTTTTTGTTTTTTTTGTCTAAATAAAAGATGGCTGAGATTGTCTAAACGATAGGAGAGGACAGAGAATTCTTTTAACTCAAATAGAATGAGCAGTTCTAAATAACCAATGCCCAATAGCCAGCCAGATTTGTCTTTATTGAGTTCTGTCACAGTTGATAAGATATGGAGTGCGTTGTCTCTATCCCCTTTTTGAAAAAAGAGAAAAGCTTCATACAATATGATTTTGTTTTTGTGAAAATTGGTATTTTTCGTTCTTTTGTGTGCATAGAGTTGTTCAATAAGTTCGCTACAAATATCGTAGTTTTTTTTGCGTAGATTGAATAGCAAACTTCTCTCTAAAAATTTGTATTCATTGTGAGATTTTGGAAAGAGAAAAGGCTTAAGTTTTTGGAAGTAAGTATCCATTTCATCATATTTTTCAGCACAAAGAAAAAGTTTGATTTTTGCTAACAAAAAGTTTGCGTGTCGTTGTCTACCATAGGTCGAAGGATGGTTTTGTAATATATCAATTAGCGCATCATAATGCTTGCTTGTTTCTTCAAAATTTTTGAGGGAATAATGGTAATTGGCATAGGCTTGATGATACCAATAATGCACAATTGGAGAAGGTGTATTTTCCTTAATATTTTTTAATTCTTGTAGTATTTTTTGTATTTCTTCGTTTTGGTCAAGAGCTGTATTGGTTTTGAAATTATTTATCAAACCTATTTTATAAGCCGCTTCTTTTGCTTGTAAAGCACTGGATAAATTACGAAGGTGTTGATGTATACCTCTACTTTCTTTTGAAAAAATGGTGAGTTTGTTTTGTATGCCATCCAATAAACGCAATAGGTCTTTTATCGTAATGATTTCATTGTAGAAATGATATGTTTCCGCAATTTTTAATGCTTTGATTAACAGCTTCTTCCCAGCTTCTTTAGATCCTTTATTAACAATCCATTCTCCTGCAATAATAAGCTTACGACACTCAATTTTTTTTTGAGGAAGTGTCTCTTTGTAGAGTTTATTGTTGTTTTGAATTAGGACGATTTTCAGAATGTCATCCCCTAATCTTTTTTTTAAATGATAATATTTAGAGCTGTTACGTTCTCCGTATAGTTTTTTAGAGGCCTCTTCGTCTGTAAGGTGCTTTTTTGAAATTATTAAATTAAATAGTTCAATTCTTTTGTTTGTTTTTGCATCCGTATTGAACTGTAAAAATTGTTTGAATTTTTGTAGTTCACTTCTATTGAAAATCTCCAATATCTGTTTCATAATTGACACGTCCATAGCAAAGCTTAATTTGTTGAAAAACAGTTTTTTATAGTATGGTTTATGCCGTGATTCTATAAGAAAAGCACTTCAAAGTTAAATATTTTATGCCCTAAAAATGGCTGATTTTGTGAAAAATCAAACACTAAATCAACTATTATGGCATTTGTATTTTACATCTTAGTAACACTAGGTATTTTATGTGGCAACAATGATATAGGCAATTCAGAACTACAAGAACTGAAACAAGAACACCAAGTATCCATTCAAGAATGGAAGGCTTCTCATGATATTCATGATGATACTGATTGGGAATAAAAAGACGCCCTAAATGTATTAGTCAAAAAATATCATTTTAACTCGTTCCAACACATTCTAAAGTGATTATGAACCTTAAAGTATTAACCATATTACTACTATATGTTAATTAGCTTAGTTAAGTAGGGCTAAACAAGATTTGTGGTTTCTTTTGGAATCACAAATCTATTAGCCTTTGGCTTGAGGGGGAAGATTTATGTATTATGTTGCCTAAGAATCATGTACGAGGATGCGTCATTTGTATAGCTTTTGGTAGGATATTCACAATAACTTCGTCAATGGTTGTATTGGCTATTTCTCAAGCAAGGATATTGTTTTTAAATTAATAAAGGTAAGGTAATAAAGAAAACGCAAATTTTATGCATTTATCTACTTTTTTATGGAAATAGTACTGTTGTTTTTCTTTTAGGAGAGAAAGGTAGGTTGCTTCGTAGCAACGGAAAGTCCTGCTATTCGTTCTTATGGTGGTTTGCCAAGCTGCAAATATAACAGTTTTTGAAAACCTGTCTCATATTAAGCCAACGCTGTACCACCATACCACTACTATCAGGTCTAGGTGGTTGTGGCCAGAACCTTTGCAAAAAGGGATTGGTCTTCTTTCTGTTTAAATGTTATCGGTATTTGTTGGGATTACTACATTATTTTTTAATAGAGCTTGCTTGAATTTTCAATCTGAAACTCCAAAGAAGCTCTTCTTTCGTTTAGGCAGTGCAAAATAGACCTGATAGCAGCGGTAGGCTGCTTGTTTGGCTTTGTAGCATTGGCAGCCTTTAGCGTATAGCAGAACCATGCGCCACTACGAAGCACTTGGCCGTTCTCTCCTTATTACATTTATAGAAAAAATAATTTAATTAATTAATTGTATATGTGTAAATTTTTTTATACATTTGCAATCTGCCGTGTATAAATAATATCTAAAGAACCTAAAAGATTATTCATTTATACAATCAAAACTTACATGAGATTTAAGCTTCATTTGCATCGAATAGGTCGTAATAATGTTCTTCCTATTAATTATCAGTACGAATTTTCATCTTGGATTTATAAAATATTGCATTATGGTGATCCCATTTTCTCAACGTGGCTTCATCAAAATGGTTATTTAGTGGATGGAAAACAGTTTCGTTTATTCACTTTTTCCCAATTATTTTTCCCAAATTATGGTTATGCAATTAAACAAGATCGCCTAATTGTTAAGAGCCGTGAATGCTATTTGGAAGTAGCTTTACTGGTAGAAGAAGCAGCGCAACATTTCGTGATGGGCATTTTCAAAAATCAAAAATTTGGCATTGGAGATCGACAAAGCGTCGTAGATTTTAGTGTGGCAAGTGTAGAGCGACTGCCAGAGCCAAGTTGGGAAGAAACGATGACTTTCCGCTGTATTTCGCCCTTATGCGTGGCGATAAAAACGGAGTATGAAGGCAAAGAATCGACTAAATACTTGTCCCCAGAAGCAGAAGATTATGGCGTATTGCTTCAAAAGAATTTGATGAATAAATGGCTCGCATTTCATCAAACAGCCCCCTTGAATTCGGGTGAAAAAATGAATATTGTTCCCTTTAAATTTGAGTTATTGACCCCGCCAAAATCTCGTCTTATAAAAATAAAATCCGATACAGCACAAGAGACGAAAGTAAGGGGGTTTTTGTTTGATTTTGAGGTATCTGGAGCATCGGAACTGCTTCGGATAGGGTATGAGAGTGGGTTTGGGGAGAAAAATGCGATGGGTTTTGGGTGTGTGCGGTAGGGAAGAAGTAAAACGACGACCTTTTGAGTCGTCGTTTTGTAATCCAGAAGTGGTTCGATTAAGAGAAAAGAATGTCCTAAAACACCATATTCTCACTATTTCAATTCCATTTTTGGTTAACAAAGCTATGACATTTTTGGTAATTATTGCGTAAAAAACATATTAAAAATAATATTATGATGTTAAGTTTTGTATTTAGTGTTTTGATAATGAGAGTTTTATTGTTTTTCTGTTAATTGAATTTTTGTTTTTGAAAATTATATAACAATATATTTTCACTTGCATTTGTTTTTGTGATTTGCTTCGTATATATTTGCATTATGATTCTAGTAAATTTAAATATTAACAAATGGAAAGTAAGTATAACATAGTGATTATACAGCAAACAACAAATGTTTTTGTGAATGATAAGAAGGTAGAATTTAGTGATGTTGTGGAAGAAACAGTTCAAAGAAAAGTCAAAGAATCTAAATCAAATAAGGTGTCTTGGGTGAGATTATTGCAGTGTGTTAGTACTCTTTTTGGTTTGATTGATAATTCAATGTGGTTATTTGATACCATCTTTCTTGGATAGAGATAGAAGCCGTTTAAGATAGACCTGATAGTAATGGTATGTAAGCAGCGTTGGCAATTGAATGGCTTTTTGCAGAATGTATTGCAAAAACTTTGAGGCATTTTGAAAGTGCCTTACATAAGAATGGATAGCAGGACTTTGCGTAACGACGAAGGATTTGACTGTTCTCTCAAAAAAATATTTATAATAAAAATTAAAGACAATGTTATGAGTTTAGATACAATTTTAGCGATTGGGCGAGCGGTAAGGAAGATGGATAAGGCTTTGGAACACCATCGGTATGTGCGGAAAGCACCACTTTTGAGGATGGCAGGAAAAAAAGAAATTCACTATCGACATTTTATGGTGAGTGTGAATAAGCATTTTGAGGTGGATGTTGCGAGTCTTAAAGAAAATAAAAATGATGATTTTATAAAACAGAATCTGTATTATTTGGCGTATCGAACTTCGGAGGCAGATACTTATGTAAAGTATATTTTTGGGGATATTTGTTCGGATTATTTTAAGTTTGCAGATGATAGTAAAAAGGGAGATTATGCAAAGAATTCTTTTGATCGTGGGATAGGGAATGCGGAGAGTATAAAATCGCCAGTTATTGATGCGTTTAGAAAGAGTTTGGGGCGACATATTGAAACGATTTTAGAACGAATACAAGCGAGTATAGAAGGGGAGGAGTGGTTTTTGTATTTTGATTTTGGCGGTAAATGTTGGTACGAATTAACGGAGACTTTTGAGCAAATTAATGAGGCAATTTTAGGTAATTTTATTAAAAAAGACAAAGAAGGAAATATTAGTCTTTCAGCTTTTTTGGTAAGAACGCTGATAGAATCGGCGGGAGCATTGCCAAATTTTGATTTGAGTAATAGCTATAAAACGAAGCGTTTTGAGGATATGGAAGAGGTGAAAAATTTATTGTATGGCTTGGGTTTTGGACTAAAACATAAGATACGAGAGGATGATATAAAGATTAATTTATTGCCCAAAGGAGACAACTTGACAGGTGAAGATATTGTGAAATTTTATGAGCCTCGAAAAGATAGTGATGAGAAAAAATTTAAAATTGAAAAAGATGATTTAGGGGAAGTAGATGATTTTTTTGCTCCAGCTTTAAATGATAATTCAAAAATAGTGAGTTATGATATTGTTTTTAGTAAGGAAAGTAAGCCAATTGGTATAGACTTATTGGAATTAAAAGATGTAGAGAAGAATCAACTTATGCGTGTACAAAAAAAGATATATAGGGTGAAAAATGAAATGCAACAAGAAGGTTTTTTTATGGACAATTTGAATATTCGTTTTTCACTTAAAAGCATATTTGATAAAAAAAAGTATAAAAAACATTTGTTAAAAGTATTGCCTTTGATTTATAAGGATGCTTATAGAGAAGATCTGGTGTTGTTGCCAGCCTTGTTACAGCAATCTGAGTATGGCGTTCGCAATGATGATAAATACAAAACATATCCTTATTTAAAAAGGTATTTTTATTTTCTTATAAAACTTCAAAAATATGATAATATGAAAAAAATTACAGAAACCCAAAGCTATGAATTGGGTTTACAACTTGGGATTATGGCAGAGCCTTTTGCTGCATGGCGAAAAGATGATTGCCCTGTGAAATCTTTTGAGAAAAACTATGTGGGAATGCTTTCCAGAAGAATCAATAAGCTAGAAGACATATCTAAATTTGTAAGTGATATTAATGGATATGTAATGATGCATAATAAGGAGGGTTCTCCTGTTGGAAAAGCATATTATAAGATAATGGATGCCCATCACAATATAACAAAAATATTGAGTGAATTTGAAGAGCGGTATAATAAAGATTACTGTTCTTTAGGATTTTTTGAAAACTATTATAGTTATCGAAAAAAAGATACTGCAAAATCAGAAGAAGCAACAGAATCAACCCCTAATTCTTAATCTTAGGCAACTTAAAATAATAAATGACCCATTTTGACGTCATCTTTTTCCATCATACTTCGTTAAAAAGCCTCATCATAGCTCGCTATGCTTACGTTTTTTGCCTTGTCTGCTGAAAAAAGATTTAGCCAAAATGAATATTTACTAAGTTTAAATTGCCTTAAAAATTATTTGAAATGAGTACAATTCAAGAAAAATCAGAAATTTTATTTTTATACGAAAGCAAATATTCTACACCCAATGGTGATCCTTTTACGGGAGAACAGCGGTATGATGAAACAACTAAAAAAGTGTTGGTGAGTGATGTTAGAATTAAGCGTTTTATTCGAGATTATTTAAATGACGTTGATCCAGAGAATAATATTGTTTATGTGATGAACGATCGTTCAGTAACAACAGGAAAAGAATCAGGTTCCTCTGCTCGTGTGTCTGCTTTGGAAAAAAAGTTTAAGGCAGAAATTGATGAAGCAAAAAAAGACAATAAAAATTTTGTTTTAGGAGAATTTTTGTTGAAAAAATGTATTGATGTACGGCTTTTTGGTGGGATTTCTACTGTTAAGAAACAAAATGTAAATCTTACAGGACCTGTACAGTTTGCATTATTAAATCCCTCTTTAAATTCTGTAGATTTGCGTATTCATCAAAATACCTCTGTCTTTGCATCAAGTACAGATAAGAAACAAGGAGCGATAGGAACAACATCAGTTGTACCTTATTGTGTGAATCAAATACATGGTTGGATCAATCCTTTTAGTGCAAAACATACAGGATTGATGGATAGTGATGTGCAAACTATGTTTAAAGCCCTTTGGGATAGCATTAATAATGCAAATACTCGAAGTAAATCAAATCAAGGTTCTTTGTTATTAATACAGATTGTTTATGCAAAACCTACAGACAAAGTTTATGGGGTAGATACCTTGATAAAGCAGGAATCTGAGTTGAGAGATGAAGAACTTAGAAGTGTGGTTGATTATAGTTTTAATTTGGAAAAATTGAAAGAGGAAGCTAAATCAGATAAGATAAAATCTATACAATACTATACTGAGTTGGCAGCTATAGAAAAAGAATTATCAGGAGCAGCAAAATTTACTAAAATGAATTTGTCCTAATGAGATCAATTTTACTGACCATAGAAGGATATTGGGGGCATTTTAGAAGGGTTGAGACCAACAACAACCCGTTGACACATGATTTTATAACCAAAACAGCACTAATCGGATTGGTGGGTGCTGTTTTGGGCATTGATCGAGCAACAATGCGCCCTTTATTTCCTGTTTTTTCCGAAGATTTCTTGTATGGAGTTGTGATAAAAAAAGAAGTTGAGAAGGAAAGTTGGGAATTTATCTATCAAAATGCTTTTGGTGGTATACTTTCTACAACTAAGATTTATCGTTTAGAGATGTTAAAGAACCCTTCTTTCGATGTTTTATTGACCTTGAAAGACGAGCGTTCATTGGCTTATTTTGATGCTTTTGAAAAGAGTATTCAGAATAGTCAAGCAAAATTTACGCCTGTATTGGGATTGCATAATTGCCCTGCAAGATTGTCTTATTTGAGTAGCGGCGAGGTGCATCAAAAATCAGGTAAATTTTCGACTTTTGGCTTTATTACAGAAGAAAACCGAATAGATGCCATCAGTATTGGTGAAGAATTTAGGATAGGATTTGATAAAATTCCTACTTATCAGAATGATGATTTTTGGAATTTACCAGACAAATACAAGGAAGTTATTTACAATTCAAGTGCTGAAGCTTTTGAAACAAGTGGAATATACTTTGAATTTGACCATGAAAAATATCAACAATGGGTATTGATTTAAATAAAATTTACTCTCATTCCAATAACAAAACACTTGAAGTTCATACTTCAGGTGTTTTGGGAAAGAGTATTGTTAGAGCGAATGATTCTTTCTTAAAAGAACTAATTCGGATAAGTGTTTTTTTTCATGATGTAGGAAAGTTAAATTCTAATTTTCAGAAAAAATTGAAAAAGCAAACAATGCAAGGAAGCTATACAAAGCATTCTTTGTTGTCTGCGTATGCTTTTCTTTCATTTGTTTTTCAAAATCCTAATTATTTAAAAGAAGACTTGAGAGGTGATTTGTCTTGGCTTTTTTCTATTCTTGAAATTATTAAAAAACATCATGGCAATTTGTCAGATTTAGATGTAAAAGATGGTCAAGGCGAGATTGATTTATTGAGTGGTTTCTTAGAGAAAGAGTCTATTGTTGCATATGAATTTATAGAATCATTGGGTTTGTCTTGTAATGCTTTTGAGATAAAGAAAGATAAAAATTTATTGGGTAAGCTTCAATCATTTAGTGAAAAAAAATGGCAAGTTAATCCCTTGAAATATTTTAGTTATACACAATTTGCTTTTGCTGCTTTGATTGAAGCAGATAAACGTGATGCAGGTGATTTGTACACAGATATTTGGTGGAAAAAAGCAGCAGCTTATTCAGATAAAATGGGAGAGGCTTTAGAGAAGAAGTTTGCGGAATTTGCTAAATCTGAGAAAGCAAAAGAACGACTGAATGAACTTCGGACAAAACTTCGTTTAGAGGCGTGTGCAAATATGGAAGATTTGTTGGAAAAAGACAAGCGGATCTTTTCTTTAACAGCTCCAACAGGTGCAGGTAAAACGTTTACGCTATTGAGTTTGGCAAAAGAAATTCAAAATAAAAACAAGGATTTAGGAATTGTTTATTGTTTACCTTTTTTATCTATTACAGAACAAGTTGAGCATATCTGTACTCATGAAGAAGAGTTGAATTTAGATATTTTTAGTGCAAATTCTCGAAGTATCAATAAGCGATTAGAGTATATACAAAAGCAATTAGAAGATAATCCCTCTGAAATACTAAACAAAGATTTTTTAGCAGAAGCATATAAAGGTCAAACTTTTGACCATCCATTTATTATTACCACTTTTGTTCAATTTTTTGAGACTTTAGTGAGCAATCGAAATAGTACGTTATTGAAGTTGCCTAATTTTGCGAATCGTATTTTTTTGATAGATGAAATACAAGCGATACCACCGACTCTATTTATATTTTTTGCAGCTTGGTTAGATAGTTTTTGTAAAGAACATAATTCTTATGTGGTTTTTTCTTCGGCAACAATGCCTAACTTTGAGATACCCCAAAAAGCTACCAAGCAATATGCGAAAGATATGTTTCCTACCTATGCATCACCATTCCCTTTAATTGAAGCAGAAAAATATTTTTCAGAACCAATATTTAATCGCTACGAGATTTTTAATGAATTAGATAATCCGATTGAAATAGAAGCATTAGCCGAAAAAATTACAGTGATAGAAGAATCTTGTTTAATTATTTTGAATACGATTCGAGATACTAAATTATTGTATAAAAAACTCAAAGAGAATGAAGTAGAGGAACATATTATTTTGTTGAACACTCATTTTATACCTGTTGATAAAAAAGCAAAAATTGAGCTTGCTAAAGAAGCTTTGAAAAATAAAGAAAAAGTCATCGTAATTTCGACTCAATTAATTGAAGCAGGTGTCGATATAGATTTTCCTATTGTTTATCGAGATTGGTGTCCTTTGCCAAGTTTGATACAGAGTGCAGGACGTTGTAATCGAGAGGGCAAATTAGGGAAATTGGGTAAAATTATTTTCATTAAATTGTTGAATGAAAAAAAAGAGGAGAAAGAGCCAAAAGCTGTAGCCTACTCTATTTATCGAGATTTGGCGAGTAAACGATTTTTAGAATTTTCAGAAGATAATTTACCAAAGTATATACAAGAAAAGGATTTGTATAATATACAAGCTAACTTTTTTGATGGTATCAAAGAGAATCTAAGTATAGGTGATTTTGAATATCATGATGGTGGAAAGAAAAAAGAATGTAATATGATAAAATGTATTAATGAAGCAAAGTTTGGAACGTTAGGAAAATTTAAGTTGATTCCAGAGCAATTTTTTGGAGAAGAGTATACCTTTTATGTACCTAAAAATGAGGAAGATAACGCTTATGAAATTTTGGTCGAAAACATACACGAACTTAGAGATTGTAATGGCTATGCAGCAGTAGCTATAAAGAAAATAGAAATACAGAATCAATTTAAAAATATGCAGGAAAGGATTGTCAAAGTACGCAGTCATAAAAAAGATATTATTCCTTGTTCTTCTAATCCAGAACCTTATTATTTTAACATTAGAGTATTGGCTGATCCAACAGAGTTTTATTCATTTGAACAAGGGATTGTTTTGGATTCAACCATCACTTCATTTATTTAAAAGACTATGAATGTAACAGGAACATATATGAGCTACTATCATTTTTGTCATCGTCGTTTATGGCTATTTGCTCATAATATTAATATGGAACATACCTCTGATTTTGTAGCCGATGGAAAATTGATAGATGAGACGAGTTATGGACAGAGAGCCGCAAAATATACGCAAATAGAAGTAGGGAGAGTAAAGATAGATTTTTATGATAAAAAGAATAAAGTTATTCATGAAACCAAAAGATCCAAATCTTATTCCGAAGCAGATGTATGGCAATTGAAATATTATATTTATGTGTTAGAAATGACAGGAATGGAAGGTGTATCAGGAATTTTAGAATATCCTAACTTACGTAAACGAGAAGAAATATGGATTGATGATCGGGATAGAGCTTATTTAAAAGAAACGATAGACAACATACAAGAAATTATAGATAAAAGCAATTGTCCTCCAAGAGTTGAGCCAAAAAAGTGTAAGAACTGCGCTTATTTTGATTTTTGCTGGGCAGAGTGATTTTAATTAAATTTTAAATTTGTATTGATAGGAGAGAAGGGTGGACAGCTTCGTCGTAATGGAAAGTCCCGCTGTTCGTTCTTATGGTGGCTGCTAAAGCTCCTACAAGCCAAGGCAGCAGCCACCATACCACTGCCATCGGGTCTAGGTGGTTGAGGTCTGGATTTCTATTGACTGTTTTTTTGCACATTTTTATTCAGTTATATTGATGTTGAGGCCTTTTAAAATAGACCCGATAGTAGCGTTATACCAAAAAATAGCGGGGCGGATATGTCGGAATGTAGCGCATATGCAGAAAGGCTTTTTGGTATAGTAGCGGATAGCGGGCCTTTCTGTTACGACGAAGCACTTGACCGTTCTCTCCAAATAAAAAAATATCTACAAAAATCAAATGTTATTTTATGAAAAAGTATTATTATTTATTTAATCCAGGAAGAGTGAGTCGCAAAGACAATACCTTTAAATTTGAGGGATTTAATGTAGAGGGAAAAGCGCAAAAACCGAAATATTTGCCGATAGAAGGAATCGAAGGATTGTACGTGTTTGGGAGTATAGATGCGAATAGTAAGATGTATAATTTTTTTGGGAAGCAGCGAATTCCAGTGCATTTTTTTGATTATTATGAGCATTATACAGGTTCATTTATGCCAAAAGAGTATTTGTTGGCAGGTAAAGTGCAGATATTACAAACGCAATTTTATAGCAGCAATAAAAAAAGAATTGTTTTGGCTCGTAAATTTATAGAAGCAGCTGTTCACAATATGCGTCAAGTTTTAAAATATTATGATTCGAGAGGTAAAAATGTAAAAGCGCAAATAGCAAAAATAGAGGTGTATCAGGAAGGAATTTCAAAAGTGAAATATATCAATGAACTGATGGGATTAGAAGGAAATGTACGTCAAGTATATTATAGTGCGTTTAATGCAGTTTTGAATAATTTTGAAATGAATGGACGGAATCGTCAGCCACCAAGAGATCCAGTAAATGCATTGATTTCTTTTGGGAATATGGTTTGTTATACAAGTTGTTTGGATCAAATCTATCACACCCAATTAAACCCAACCATTAGTTTTTTGCATGAGCCAGGGGCAAGGCGTTATTCCTTGTCTTTAGACCTTGCAGAAATATTTAAACCCCTATTAGTGGATCGGACAATATTTAGTTTGTTGAATAAAAGAATCATACAAGAAAAGGATTTTGATACATCCTTAAATAAATGTTTGCTGTCAGAATCAGGACGCAAGAAATTTATGAAAGCCTATGATGAACGGTTGAAGCAAACAATAATGCATCGGAGCTTAAATAAAAAAGTAAGTTATAAACGCTTGGTGAAATTAGAATGCTATAAATTACTAAAGCATTTATTGGAAATAGAAGACTATCAAGGCTTAAAACTGTGGTGGTAAATGTACGTTGTATTGGTGTATGATATGGGAGAAAAGCGAGTCGTCAAAATGTTAAAACTTTGTCGACAATATTTGACGTGGATACAAAACTCTGTTTTTGAAGGAAATATCACAGAAGTAAAATTGAAAGAATTGATTTTGAAAGCCGAATTGATTATGGAAAAAGACCATGACAGCCTCATCATCTTTAAATCGAGAAATGAACGCTGGTTGGAAAAAGAAGTGATAGGCGTAAACCGCAATGATACCGATGTTTTTTTGTAGAAAAGTCGTCGAAGACCTGCGTGAAATGCACTATTTTATGTTTTATATAAATAAATATATGTAATTGTTTCTTTGTTAGTGTTTTAGAAAGTTGTCGGTCTCGCATTAAAATTGTATTTTTGCACATAGACGATTTAAGAGGGCGTGATTGAGCAAGCTCATTGACATAAACCCTTGATAATCAAGTGCCATTGTTCTCAATCTCAACGGCATTTAATCGAACCATCTTGGAATTGAAACGGATTCAATGTTGATGGTGCAACGCCAAAAGCCCGCATTTAATCGAACCATCTTGGAATTGAAACAAGAAAAAGCCAAGTACTCCTTATTCAAGGATGCTTCATTTAATCGAACCATCTTGGAATTGAAACTCGGGTGTATAAGTTCCAAGTGTGGACAAACCAATTCATTTAATCGAACCATCTTGGAATTGAAACCAGCTTTAAACTCAAAACTTGTAACGGCTTTACCTTCATTTAATCGA
>ENA-ORXM01003332-ORXM01003332.1-marine-metagenome-genome-assembly--contig:-NODE-3332-length-16229-cov-30.400693_pt1 | contig 16229 bp, 9 predicted proteins | sample MGYA00237867_ERZ511480 | MGnify/ENA primary metagenome ERZ511480 (study PRJEB26309, sample SAMN06266103) | marine metagenome | isolation source: Algal blade | place: United Kingdom:Sidmouth, United...
TGGCAGCCTTAAGTTATTCTGTTTTACAAGATCAAATATTGCATTGAATCTATCTATAGAAAAATTATAATTTCCTGCATTAAGCCAATGTACGCCTGACTTAAAAAGCAATTGTATCTTCTGACCGTAATCTGAAATCGAAGCTATTTTCTGATCCATAGCTATGGCTCTTTCCTTATTTAGGTGCCACATATTAATATTGCCCTTTTGATTTGCTATTGCTTTTAGCTCAGCGATCATTTCTTGGGTAGAATCATTAACAACGACCTGTGGGGTTGGGCTTGTTGCTTCAGGAGTTGGATTTTCTTTACAGCTTACTACACTTACTATAATCAGGAAGATAAGGCAGGTATATTTTTTCATAATGATTACTTATTCCGCAGACAAAGGAAATAATAATCTACTACTATAACAGAAGAAATAAGCATCAAAAATGATTATCAACTTTTACCTGCTTGGCAATAGATTAATAGACTGATTAATTAGTGCTGAAGACATATAAAAACCTAATGTAGATAAATAACCTATCTCGCAATATCTTACTTTTTCTTTAAGTAAGACTTATCAAAAAAGACCCTATATGCATTGGCAGATCTTTGCTTGATAACTTCTCTGTAATTCTTCTGGGTAGATACAAATATATCAAAACCGGCGTCAGTCGCTGTTATGTATTCTGCCTTATTTTTTTCAGCACCTCTATAGTATTTCATGGCCTTCTCTTTATCCTCAAATGATCTTACAAGAATGATCTGTGACTTCTCTTCTACATTGAGATAAATGTTACTCAATTTTAGATTCTCGAATCTATGGTACTTCTTATTATAATTAGATATATCCAATTTATACTTGTCGAAGTCTTTCTGTCCTAAGTCATATGTAATTACAAAAACATAATGCAACTTATCATCTTCGACTTCAAATGCATCCTCTGCCTCATCATACAATATCTCGTTAAAAGCTTGCTGATCACCTTTTAAAAATCTAAGAATTTCTTGAGCCCTCTTCTCTTCATTAGATTTAGGGAATGCTCGTATTACCTGTTGCAATTCTTTGATATATCTTTCCTTCCCTTCAGTACTACCAAGACTCATTGCATTAAGCAATGCAAACTTACCAGCGAATTCTTTATTGCCAGGAAAAAGTTCCGTCCTTGTACTATTACGAGTTATCACTTCCGCATAATTACCTTGCTCAAATAAGTCGTAAGTCTTATCGTAATAAGTTGCTATCGTCTCCTCACTATCCTTGAGTGACTTAGCATAATTAGGATCTGTAGCTATCTTAGTAAATTTAGAATCAGGATACTCACTACGCATCATCTCTAAGACTTTAATTGCCTTTGCATTATCTGGAAGATCATTGTAAGAAAGGTACAAATAGAAAAGCGCTTCATCTCTCTTAGGAAAATTAGGATACTCAGAATTAAGTCTCTCCAGTACTTCTATCGACTTAGAATAATCCCTTATACGATCTCTGAATAATGTCCCTAACTCAAACAAAGATTCTGATATCTTAGCATTAGCAGATTCTTTCTGAGCTGGACTTCTGGGCACACTTCTGAGTATATCATCTATTTCCTTATCAGAATATGTCTTCTCTTCCGGTTCTTGTTCTATAATCTCATCATCAAAAGATCCCGTAATATCGGACCTCAATGATCTTCTCCAATTATCACCTAACGTTCTGTCTCCCCACACACGCTGGAAGTCAATTTTTCCTTGATTAAGTGCTACTGGGTTATATGCGAAAAAATTACTCCTTGCAGCCCCTATCGCAACATTAGATCTAAGAATATTAGAATTTTTAGTTTGGTTATTTTTACTTGCACTTGCCGCAAGGTCAGCGTCTCTTTCCTTAAGCTGCTCAAGGGCAATTTCTCTTAATTCACTCTCTGACTTAGAGCTAAGTGCAAGAAGACTATCTTGTAGCTCTATAATCTCAATATTACGAGCGATAGCAGTAAGGTTAGAAGATAGATTCTCTACTTGTCTCACTCTCTCATCTTGCTTACTCATAAGGCTAAGCACTGCATCATACTTCGTCTTAGCTTCGCTATACAGACCTCTTTCAAATAATAGGTTACCTAATTTATAATTAGCTTCTAACTCAATATTTTTATTACCAGAAGAAGCTTGTATCGCTGACTCAAAATCTTCAATGGCGCCATCAATATCACCACCATCTAATTTTACTTGAGCTATTGCAAATAAGACTTGATCCTTAAACCGTTCATTCTTTTTTTCAGATAGTAATTTCTCTAATTTTGAAAGTACAGACTCTCTCGTATTTTGACCTTGACTGTAGGCTAATTTTATTTCATTGATTTTAGCGTTCAGCTCCATCTCATGCTCTGGGCTAAATTTCTTAGCACGTCCATATTCTTCAAAGGCCATCGCAGAGTTACCACCTTGCTCATATATCTGTGCCTTAATAAATGCATAACGAGCTTTTTTCTTTCTATTCTTTTCCTTATTTATCGCTGTCTCTAATTCTACCAAGGCAAGTGTATATTCCTTCCTTTTTAGATAAAGGTGTGCTTTGGCTGCAGGAAGCTGCTTAGCGATGTCTTCTGATAATCCAGCCGTTGATTCTAACTTATCTATTACATACTCTGCCGTTCCGTATCGCTGCTGCTCTATGTATGTTCTTGCAAGCCAGTATAGTCCAAAAGTATATGCAGTTTTGTTCTTCCAAATTGCGCCTTCGCCCTCTCTTTCATATTTTTTTTCTTCATCTTTTTTCTTTTCTTCCTCCTCTTTTTTACGCTTAAGTTCTTCTTCTATTTCTTTAGCTCTTGTCTCTGCGGTAGCTTTATTTTTTTCTTGATCTTCTTTTGCTTTCTTTGCCGCTTCTTCTAAAGCTTTTTCTGCAGCTTTCTCTTCATCAGATTTTCTCTTATTTCTGGTCTTAGAAGATCTTGAAGTTTTACCTCTCGATTTCTTACGATCTTTGGCTTCCCTCTTTCTTTGCTTATTGAGCTCATCTTTTTCCTTACGAGATTCTTTTCTTGCCTTTTCTCTTTCTTTGTTTTCTTTCTCTCGCTCTTTATCTTTTTCTTTTCTCGCTTGAGCTATTTCCTTACGCTTATCTTTCGATGATTTCTTTTTGTTATTGGCTTTGTATACTCGGCCATATGGATTCTTAGGGTCAAATTCCTCTTCGAAGTATTGGAAGGTTTCTATAGCAGCTGCATAATCTTGCTTTAAGTATTGTGCTTTTCCGATAAGGACATAACAATCATCTAAGTAATTACTGACATCATGAATGGTCGCTACCTTCGTCAACTTTTCTATAGCCTTATCCATATCTGCATTGATAGATGTCGCTCCTTCCACATCGACATAATCATAGACATCTAAGATGGTATTATAGTTATCTTGATGCATCGATTGTAGCCTAACTATACCCTGATCCATTAGCTCTTCTGCATTGAAATAACCGTTAAATTTGGCCGTCGTATTATGATATAGCTTTTTTAGCCCTTTAACTTCAGACTTTTTTCTCGTTGTAGAACAAGAAAATAGGATGCTAAGTAATATGAATGCAATAAATATAGATGGTATCTTTCTCAAAACTAATTACTTGATTATGTGATAGTTACAAATAGAAGATGGACATTTGACACGGTATATCTGTCCAAACGTACACTTTGGATACATTATCATTCTACATAACTGATTTAGTGCAAAATTATTTTAAAAAAGTGAGCAAAACTATAGAAAGATAGATTTCATTTGAAATAGTATTAAACTAACTTTGTATAGATAAATCATTAGATGTCAGAGCCTTCCGATAATAAGCGTCCATTCAAGCAGAAAATCACTGATAAATATCGTGTAGTAATACTAGATGATGACACTCGCGGTGAGAAAAAATCAATGAAATTTACCATACTTGGGCTTTTCAGTGCAGTCTTTACTACTATAATCCTAATTGCTGTCCTGACACTACTTACAGTTATATATACTCCACTGAAATTCTTAATACCAGGATACGGCGATATCGCTAATAATAAGGTATACATGGAACTCAGCAAAAAAATAGATGCACTAGAGAAAGATATAACCGACCAACGTGTCTATACAGAAGGCGTAAAGAATATGCTCAATCCATCTGCTCTAAAATCAGATACAACTTTAAGTAAGGACAGTTCTAATAGAAATTCTCTAAGATCAAGCAATAAAAGACACGATTTATCTAACACTTTGAGTTTAGAACATTATTATTTTTGTAGCCCTCTCAAAGGAGAGATAAGTGCTGCATTTGACCTGTCTACTAAGCATTATGGTATAGATATCGTCGCAAGTAAAGATTCTCCCGTTAAGAGCATCTTAGATGGTGTCGTCATAAATGCAGATTGGTCTACTAATACAGGTAATACCATAAGCATACAACATAATGACAATATGGTATCTGTATACAAGCATAATTCTGTATTGCTTAAGAAGATAGGTGATAAAGTCAGTTCTTGTGAGGCCATAGCAATAATCGGTAATACAGGAAAGCTGACAACAGGACCACATGTGCACTTCGAATTATGGAAAAATGGCATCGCTATAAATCCATCGGAATACATAAGTTTCTAAAAAAAACAGCATAATATGCAAGATCTTAAAGAATTATTAGATGAAGACGGTAATCTTCTCAGCCCAATATTACCAGATCATATCAAAAATTATCTCATAGATATCGATGGTACTATATGTGATGACATCCCTAATGAAGAGCCACAACGTATGCTTACATGTGAGCCATATCCAGATGCACTTGAGATTCTTAATAAATGGTATGATGAGGGTAATGTCATTACATTCTTTACATCACGTACAGAAGAACACAGAGAATATACTGAGACATGGTTATATAAGCATGGATTCAAATATCATGGCCTACTGATGGGTAAGCCTCGTGGTGGTAACTATCATTGGATAGATAATCATCTTGTAAAGGCAACAAGATTTAAAGGAAAATTCACAGATCTAATAATGGCCAAAAAAGATATTGAAGTCTTCGAAGATTAGATCTTACGATCTATCAGGTCTTTGATTGCGAGAGCGGCATCCTCATATTTATATGAATAATTTTCTTCCATAAGATTCTGTGGAATTGCTCTTGTACTATTAGTAAGCATCTCTGTCATCTCGCCCATAGCTAACTTAAGAGCAAGAATTGGAACTGGCATAACTAACCCAAATCCATTCTTTCCTTTTTTTGCTGCTTTGACTAAGTCTTTATTAGTAAGTGGTTCTGGAGCTGTTCCATTATATACACCTCCATATCTATCATCTGTAAGTCCCGCTATCATCATGCCGCATATATCATCTATATGTACCCACGCATAATATGCTTCTCCTTTGCCAAAATATCCGTAAGCTCCTACTGCAGATGGCTTAAGTATTTCTTTTAGTGCTCCTCCCTTGGTGCTGAGGACTATTCCTATTCTTAATATCATAGAACGGTCTATCAACTCAGTGACAATCTCGTGAGCTTCTTCCCAAGCTACTGTGACGTCAGATAAAAACCCCTCTCCAGGATCATCTCCTTCCTTCAATCTCGTCTCACCACGATCACCATAATAACCGACAGCAGAAGCACCGATATAGACACTCGGCTTTTCTGATTTGTCTATAAGATATTTAGCTAATGTTGCGGCACTATCTACCCTACTATCGAGTATAACTTTCTTACGCTCATCCGTCCACCTCTTGTCAGCTATACCAGCACCAGCAAGATTAATAATCGCTTCGACACCTTCCAAAGCTTTCTCGTCCATAGACTTTTCTTTAGGATCCCACTTGTAATAATGCACATTACCTTGTGATGGTCGAGGACTTCTTGTGAGTACATTCACCTCGTAGCTATCTCCTAATAATTCTATTAATCTTGTACCGATGAGACCAGTGCCTCCTGTGATAAGTAACTTCATATGTCTAATATAAATTAATGAAAGTTATAACATAAGATCAGCGAAAAAGTTATATCTGATAATTACAAAAATGAATGTAGACCGACGGCGAAAATAAAATGAGCAAATAATTAGTTTAATCTTCCTATAATCATACTACTGATAAGTCCAGTTTTTCTAATTCCTGGACTCTCATACTATTAGGATATTCAATCTTAATAGTATGAAGGATATCTACAAACTGTACATCCATTCTCAACTGATAATAGCATAATGCTATGTTGTAATATGTATCTTCTTTGGATCCATAATTTACAACAGAAATCTGAAAACTATTTAATGCTTCTTCATAGTATCCAAGATCATAATTAATTCCAGCGATAGCATATGCGACATCCATGGGTTCTCCTATGTGGAAATAAAAAAAGCCTATTTGATTAAGTACTTGAGTTAATCTTCTACGATCAGCTAATGATATATTCTTAATTAGAATTTTTATCTGAGGTAATAACTTCATAAATACTGAGCTATCATAAGCTGCCGATCTCAGAAGAGCGATGATCTCAAATAGCTCAAGTCTGAAAGCATTTTTATATGCTAACTTTTTTAAAGTATCGAAATCATCAGGGCCAAAATCATTAACAAACCGTTCATAAGCTGCTGCAGTATTTTTGTATTGATCAGTGTTGTCGATAATAAGAAAACAAGCAAGTTCTATATGGAAAGTAGAATAATCTGGAAAAAAACTTTTGCCACCTTTCTTATCACAGTAAGCACCAAGACTGTGGTAATTAACCCAGAAAGAAAAACTACCATGATTGATTACATCAGGTTTTGGTCTCTTATTAAGATCAGATATTTCATGGAATCCTTTGTCCATCGACAATAAAATAAGTCCCTTCTCTGATAACTTTGCTAAGTTATCCATGCAATGCATACTTATACGTGGGAAGAACAAATATGTATTAAGGCCCTTATTTCTATACGCTTCCAATATCTCGTTCTCAATACTATTTTTATAAAACGGCACTGTAACTTTAGTATTCTGATAGGTCAGTTCTATACTCTCGATAATCGATATTTTATCATCTTCTTTTTTATTTTCATTAGTCTCCAGTGATACATTACAAAAAAATATCTGATCTCCTTCTACCTTGAAAAGATCAACTGGTATAGAGTCAAAAAAATAATTACCTAGAGCAACAATAGGTTGCTTAAGCTCACCTATCCCAATAGTAGTATTTGCAATTCTCAGCTCGATCTCATTACTGTTGACTGCATCGAAATAAGCAACATCCAGCCATCCTATTTCAAAAAATTTCTTGAGTTGATTATGGTTTTTATAAAATGATAAATCCTCTTCAACAATATCACTCAGTACATAACAAAATGGCGGCAAACTTTCTTGATGATACTGGATGAGTTTCTCAAGGTGTTGAAGGATATGGAACGCTAATCTACCATGTCCTGCTCCTAGCTCTATGATATATACAGTATCAGTTACATTGCCCTGTTCTGCAATATCATGTAGAAAAGCCAATATCATTTCTGCATATGTTCTGCCGACCATAGAATTACTGGTCACATGATGAGGCACCTCTCCACTGCGCCACGCATCTATACCATTTTCTTTATAATAATTTCTATTTAACTGCCATATAGGGCTATCGGCGAATGGTACGAAAGAATGTACGTGACCTGATGGTGTCTTCATTAAACTTGCTTTGTGATCAATAAAATATCTCAACTCAGCAAGCAACTATTAAGGTAATAGCAACCGACAAAATTCAAATTATAAATAACAAGATACAAATAAACGTTGTACATAAGGCATTGATAATCATAAGACAACCTTCTACATTAGGAAAAGCTATATATTTGCCGCCTTTTACAATAAAGCGAGATAATGCAGAAGTGGCTTAAATCAATAACTGAAAACCCAAAAGATGATATTCTATCAGGACTTACTGTTGCCTTGGCACTCGTACCTGAAGCGGTAGCTTTTGCATTCGTTGCAGGTCTTGATCCTATGGTCGGTCTCTATGGTGCATTCATCATGGGTATTATCACTGCCGTATTCGGTGGTAGACCGGGTATGATATCTGGAGCTACAGGAGCTATGGCCGTTGTTATGGTACACATGATACAGGAAGGGAACGCTGTAGGTATGGCACTCGATAATGCGATCCCTAATCTTGGACTTCAGTGGCTATTGATTACTTTAATTATCGTCGGATGTATCCAGATGTTAGGTGGTCTTTTCAGGCTTGGTAAGTTCGTTAGATTAATACCCCACCCCGTAATGATGGGTTTCGTTAATGGATTAGCGATCGTCATCTTTCTATCACAGTTAGGCTTGTTTAAGACGACAACTAATGGTGTCAGTTCTTATATGCAAGGCAATGAGTTATACATGATGTTAGGTCTTGTATTATTGACGATGGCAATTATGTATTTCCTACCTAAGCTTACAACTAAGATTCCTTCTGCCCTTGCGGCAATTGTAATTGTAGCAGCTATAACAATCTTTGGAGGATTAGATGTCGCAACCGTCGGTTCATTTATTACTGATAATGGCGGTTCTGGACTAAGCGGTGGTCTACCAACTTTTCAGACTCAGATTTTTCAAATGGCAGATACAATAGCCCCTCATTGGTTTCTAATTCTATGGACGGCTGTTCTACTCGCCGCTGTAGGACTTATAGAATCTCTGATGACACTTAACCTTGTAGATGAACTTACAGATACAAGAGGTAGTGGTAATCGAGAATGTATAGCTCAAGGAATGGGTAATATCCTTAGTGGCTTCTTCGGAGGTATGGGTGGATGTGCTATGATCGGACAGTCTATAATAAATGTCAACTCAGGAGGTCGAGGAAGACTATCAGGAATTATGGCAGCAATGACTTTATTGAGTTTCGTTCTATTCGGTGCAGCGCTGATAGAGCAGATTCCTATAGCTGCATTAGTAGGTGTAATGTTTATGGTTGTTATCGGAACATTTGCATGGAGTAGTTTCCGTATCCTTAATAAAATTCCAATATCAGATGCGATAGTATTAATCGCTGTATCTGTAATTACAGTGTGGCAAGATTTAGCCATTGCAGTAATAGCTGGTGTGATTATGTCAGCATTAGTTTTTGCTTGGAAAAATGCTACGATGATCCGATCACGTAAGCGAATCAAAGATGACGGAACGAAAGTATACGAAATATGGGGGCCTCTATTTTTTGGATCAGTCCAAAATTTCAATAGCAAATTTGATGTAAAAAATGATCCTGATAAAATCGAAATCGACTTCATCGAATCTAAAGTCAGTGATCATTCTGGCATAGAAGCACTCAGAAGTATCGCTAATAAATACTTAGATTCTGGAAAAGAAATAAAGCTCGTACACCTGAGTCCTGAGTGTAAGACACTTCTTATGAAATCTAATCCTAAGTGGGATGAGTACATACAAGACAACGTAGACGATCCTAGATATTATGTTGTTACAGATAAGATGGATAATATAGTGTAAAGTGAGCGGCGAATCACGGATTTTTAAGGATTAGAGGATTACACGGATTAAAAGTGTAGATGGGGAATCACGGATTATACGGATTAAAGGATTACGCGGAACAAAACTAAAGAGGGGAATCACGGATTATACGGATTTCTTGATTACGCGGATTAAAACGATTAAAATTGTAGATAGGTCAGAATCGCGGATTTTTACAGGTTACTTGATTACACTGATTATTATCGTAAGCAATCATTACTCAGGCTTTCATTGATGAGTAACCTAAATCCGTGTCATCCGATAAATCCGTGTATAATCCGTGATCCATACATAAAGGGGGATCACGGATTATACGGATTAAAACGATTAAAAGTGTAAATTAAATACCTCTTCCCTTCAAATGGAAGGACGAATCTATTGCCACTTTGGTGGCTGTTTAATTTTGGAAAAATGTTCGCAAGAACACAACTTATGTTTCTTACCATTTTAAGGGGAAGGTTAGGATGGGGTTCGACGCCAAGTTCGTAGAGCACCCTTGATGGTGATTGTCTCTGACATCAATCCCTTGCACTTAAAACGCTCTCCCTTCGAGCTATTGTAAAATTTAATGAGTGTGATATATCGAAGTCGGGAGACTTCGACGATCAGATTAAGTATATAACTCAAGCTTTCATTGATGAGTAACCGAAATCCATGTCATCCGATTAATCCGTGCCTAATCCGTGATCCATACATAAAGGGGGGGAATCACGGATTATACGGATTAAAGGATTACGCGGATTAAAACGATTAAGAGTGTAAATAGGTCAGAATCGCGGATTATTAAGGATTACTTGATTACGCGGATTATTATCGTAAGCAATCATTACTCAAGCTTTCATTGATGAGTAACCTAAATCCGTGTCATCCGATTAATCATGCCTAATCTGTGATCCATACATAGGGGGGAATCACGGATTATACGGATTAAAAGATTACGCGGATTCTTTGACTATTATCTTTTGATCACTACATTTTCTGACCTCACTCCACCATCACTGAAAATAATCTGTATAATATAAATCCCTGATGGCACCTGTGATATTTCAATTTTTGCAACACTGGACTCTGATGTTAATTGTCCATCTACAGTCATGATTTTTATATCCTTAATTCTTTTATCGGTTTCTATATTAATAACTGCACTTGTGGGGTTAGGATAGATTGAGAAATCGTAGATCTTTGAAATCTCATCAACGGAGGTGGTCGATACAATAGATGTAAAAGAATCATTGGTTTCAATACATCCTAAAGTATCCATAATATTAGAAAAATAAACAACAGTTGTATCATTCCAAACTTGCGGATTTTCTGTAGTGATATCTGATATATTATAATTTGGAAACCATTCATAGCTAACTGGTAAATCAGAAAATGCTGCACCAAAAATTTGAATGGTATCTTCTGGTCCTTTAATTCTAGTAGTGTTAGAAAAAGTATAATCCCATACAGAAAAAATTAAACTCATAGAGTCAGTACATGTCTGATTATCTGATGTAATACCAGTTAGGTAAACTGTGAGATATTCATCAAAATACGATTCAATACTTGGATCTAATCTATCAGTCTCACGGAATAATTGATTTGTCACATCTCTTCCATCTGACAATGTTCTGGCAGACCAGCTATAACTTACGATATCTCCACTAAGTAATTTTCCATCTAATCTAATCGTATCCTCTTGATTAGCATTTGTGATACAACCTATTAAATCTTCTCCTGCGTCTACTTCACATTGTGCTAAAACAGGAGCTTGAAAAGCCATAGTAATGGATATAATAATCAAAAACAGCATTAGCTTATTCATAATTAAATAGTTTAGTTTTAATTTGCTTTGATAAACTTAGACACATAACTCTGCTCCTCTTTATGGAGCCTAATAAGATACATCCCCGATTCTAAATTACTTATATCTACATCTAATTTAGATGCATCATTAGAAGTACAAGTAAGTATAGTACGTCCATCCATAGACGTAACGCTATAGCTATAGATGCCACTATCAGCAAGTACAACCTGAAGTATATCTGAGGCAGGGTTAGGATATACGATAATAGGTGATATATCAATCTCTGTCTCATCTACTGAGACCAACCCAGTAGCTCGACAATGCGGCACAGCAGGATTAATATGATAGAACTGCTCATTAAGATAATAACAGTTAAGTAGATCATCTCCGTACTCTCCTGAAGGAAAGTCAGGTGGCCATAGTACACCATGATACGTTCCTAAGCCTTGTATCCATGTCAGTGTATGCTCAGGATGTTCCTCACTGGCGAGTACCCAGTACTGACGCTTAGCTTTATTTGTCAGACGCATCGTATCTGTCTCGATGACGGTCAACTTATGAGGTGAGTACGCCGACTCGAAAGTATCTCCTAATTCTAAGCTGAAGTCATAAACCAATATACTGTCACCATCCAAGAGCCAATAATGTTGCATATTATCATCAGTCACATAGAACAGAATACGGTTATTATCCTCATATATAAAATCATCTCTCAGGTCCAGATATTTTTCTGTACGTAACATACCAGACCCAAGATTAAATCTAATATAGGACTCCTTAATAATGCCACCATCTGCTGTCGGATTCTGATAGTACCATATCGCTCCGGGATGCATCATGGGACTGAAGTAAGGATCTCCAGCAATTATCTGTATCTGTCCTCCACAATCTCCCTCTATACAGCCATCCTCATCTACATGTAATAGCCATAGGTCTGTGTATCTATCATCATTTCCCAAGTTATCAGCCAGGTAGCGGAATTTAGTACCAGATAACACTAAGCTATTGTCAGAGAGTTCATTTATATTCCACAAAAAACCGTTCTGCGAAAAATCTGTCCTATAATATGGTGATGTTGTCCTATCCACATAAGCCCTTTCCCAGAGTATTTCGCCTGTGTCAACATCTATCTTGTATATAAATCCAGATAATAACAATTCACTCAAGCTACTATATGCTCCCACGCTAATCACATTGCCATCATTCGTTTTAATAAATCCAACAGTCTTACGCCAATCGTAAGTATGCCTGGTATCTACTCTATTACGCCAAAGAATATCACCTTCTGCACTTACTCTGATAATGTCATTGTACGTACTTAAAGATTCATTTTTTATATAAGTAATTACACTATTATCTTCTAATATCGTAAAAGGAATATGGATATTAGTACTGCTTTCAAGCACTGGTGGATCTATCCAGCGATAGACCTCATCCCCTGAGGAATTATACTTTACGAAACTTCTGTAGTGATCATCAAATGGCGAATTTTCTACATTATAATTAAATAAAAGATTAAGCATTCCATCAGGTCCTACTTCTGCATCCCATATCTCTATACGATCATGTAACGGCTGCAAGAACACCATAGTGTCATAGGAAAGATCTATCTTATTATACCACATCATAAGTCCCCTTACAGTCTCAATCTCGGTAACTGCATCATACTCAAGTGTCTGACCATAGACGATAACCTTGTCTTCGTATATCACCGTACCGTATGGAACGTAGGCATATATAGGATACTGTGGATCTGATGGTGTATCACCCGCTAACTCTGAAATGTTATGTTTAGCAGACTCCAAGACTTCGCCATCATGGGTCATCTTATACAATCTATATCTATCATACTCTAATGTATCTTCGATCTGATATCCACTTACATATAAATAGTCATCATCGATAGATGTCCTATGGGCAGCACCTATTATATGAGGATACTGGATGGAATCTATCATACTTCCATCTGTACCCACCTTATAGTAATGTAGGCAAGATTGTGATCTGTTATCACAAGTCCCATTACCCAGTATGATATGCTCATCATCATTAAGGCTATGCATACTCGTGGCATTTTCGTTCTCTGTACTGTATACATCTTGGTAGGTGCTGTGGTAATCTTGAGCTACAGCAGCTATAATGATACTAATAGAAAAAAATGTAGTCAGTAATGATCTCTTCATGATAATTAATATAAGGAAATTAAAAAAAAGAGCGGCTCTGTCAGAGCCGCTCTTAAATTACTATTATTCTATGATAATTATTTTGTCTGTGTGGATTATTAACTCCTTAAAGACATTTAGACTATAGTCCGTCAAATACAGAAAAGGGGGGAATCACGGATTATTACGGATTATATGATTACACGGATCAGATTCAAATTAAAAAGAGGAATCACGGATTATACGGATTCTTTTTGTAAGCAATCATTATATACTAAGCAATCAATACTCAAACTTCTCATTAATAAGTAACGAAAATCCGTGCCATCCGATAAATCCGTGCCTAATCCGTGATCCATACATTAAGGGGTATCACGGATTATACGGTTTAAAGGATTACGCGGATTAAAACGATTAAAAGTGCAAATAGGTCAGAATTACGGATTTTTACGGGTTTACTTTTAGAAAAGTGTTCGCAAGAACACAACTTATTTTCCTTCCCATTTTAAGGGGAAGGTTAGGATGGGGTTCGACGCCAAGTTCGGAGAGTACCCTTCTTGGTCGATGTCTCTGGCATCGATCCTTTGCGCTTAAAACGCTCTCCCTTCGAGCCATTTTAAAATTTAATGAGTGTAGTACATCGAGGTCGGGAGACTTCGACGTTGAGATTAAGTATATATAACTCAAAATTATCATTGATGAGTAAACAAAATCCGTGTCATCTGATTAATCCGTGTCTAATCCGTGATCCATACATAAAGGGAGTAATCACAGATTATTGCAGGAGATAATTATTTTATAATTTGGTCTTTCATACCTTAGCAAAATAAACTTAAACACAGTGAAAGAAACATATATCATCGACGGTTGTCGATCAGCATTTGGAAAATTTAGAGGATCACTATCTCCTATCAGGACTGATGACTTATTAGCTCATGTCCTTAAAGCATTAGTGGAAAGAAATAAAGACATTCCATATGAAGCTTACGAGGATGTCATCATTGGCTGCGCCAATCAAGCAGGAGAAGACAATCGTAATGTTGCACGTATGGGCTTATTGCTTGCTGGACTTCCGTGGTCAGTACCTGGTGAGACAGTTAATAGGTTATGTGCTTCGGGAATGTCATCTATCATACAAGCAAATAGAGCGATTAAAGCTGGTGATGGCGATATTTTTATAAGTGGCGGTGTAGAACATATGACGAGAGCACCATTAGCTATGTCAAAATCTTCGAGAGCATATGGAGGTGATATGAAATTGTATGATACCAGCTTCGGATGGCGATTCGTCAATCCTAAGATGAAAAAAATGTATGGTACCGATGCGATGGGTAATACTGCTGAGAATCTTGCAGAGCTATATAAGATAAGTCGTGAAGATCAAGATAAATTTGCACTGTGGTCACAACAGAAAGCTGGCGCAGCTCGTGATAGTGGACGACTGAGTCAAGAAATTATACCCATTGCTATCCCAAGAAGGAAGCAAGAAGATCTGATTTTTGATACAGATGAATTTATCAGAGCAGACAGCAGCATGGAGGCTTTATCAAATTTAAGAACAGTATTCAAGGAAGGCGGAAGTGTCACTGCTGGTAACGCCAGTGGACTCAATGATGGCGCAGCTGCTGTTATTGTAGCTTCAGAAGATGCTATTAAGAAATACAACTTAAAACCACTTGCTAGAATCGTCAGCTCAGCAGTCGTCGGTGTAGAACCAAGAATCATGGGTATAGGTCCTGTCAAAGCATCTCAGAAAGCATTATCTAAAGCGGGCCTTAAATTAGATGAGATGGGTGTCATAGAACTCAATGAAGCCTTTTCAGCTCAAAGTCTCGCTTGTACAAGAGAACTCGGATTAGAAGATAATGATCCTCGTGTCAATCCTAATGGTGGTGCCATTGCAATAGGTCACCCTCTCGGTGTATCCGGCACACGTATTACTTATAGTTTAGCATTAGAATTACATGAGCAAGATAAGCAGTATGGATTGGCTACGATGTGTATTGGATTGGGTCAGGGGTATGCTGTTGTTATAGAGAAGTGTTAGGTGTTATGGTTCAAGGGAACATATTCCCTTGGAGTGAGTGAGAGATGTGTGTTAAGCGAGATTTAACAGATTTACAGAATCTGTCAAATCTGTGTTTTTGGCTCGCAAGTTTTTACTTTAAACTATAAGTAGAGAGAAAAAATTTCCCTTAGAACAAATACTGCTAGGGGAAGATATCCCATTGGATAGTTACAATTCTATAATTTAATTATCTCCTCTGAGAAATTTATCTCCTTCCCCTGCTGCGCAGTTTCCCACTCTGGAAGTACATCACAATTATCCCAAATCCCTGAAAGCAAAGTATCTGTATATGCAGGAGGAAGATTGTTATCAATCATAGCCTGAGAAGTTTCTTGATGAGAATAATTTAATTTATGAAAGGTAACTCTTAGTTCATTGTTTTTAGTATCAAGAATAGCATACCATGTATTGGTATGACCATCATTAGCAGGCATACCTATTACTCCCGCATTGAGCCATACTTTATCATCTACCTTATCTATAAATGGTAATCCGCAGTGACCTGCGATGATAATATCAGAATCTTCAGCCTGCAGAATACTTTTCTTTTCTGACCAAGGTGTAGATTTAAAAATATAGCCACTGACGTTCTCCACTGTGCCGTGTATGACAGTGATGCTCTTTCCGTTGTACTCAAATTTTAAGTGATGTGGAATTGTCTTGATGTAATCTAATTGTTCAGATTTAATCTTTGCTTTAGCATAAGGATACCATTGCTTTGAGAATATATCACAACGACTACCTTCATCAAAATTACATCCACA
>ENA-ORXM01003333-ORXM01003333.1-marine-metagenome-genome-assembly--contig:-NODE-3333-length-16229-cov-3.276003_pt1 | contig 16229 bp, 15 predicted proteins | sample MGYA00237867_ERZ511480 | MGnify/ENA primary metagenome ERZ511480 (study PRJEB26309, sample SAMN06266103) | marine metagenome | isolation source: Algal blade | place: United Kingdom:Sidmouth, United...
AATACAATAACTTACGGGATGATACGGGTGTATTTCGTGCCTTCAAGGGTCGCACCAACGCGCAGGCCTGCTTGGGCAAACACCACCGCAATCACGGGCGCCAAGGATGTTGTGGTTTCGGCCCGCAACATCTCACCCTGATCATTGATTGCGTAGGTGACATCAGCACCAACGGCCCAACCTTGGCCACCGCGGAAATCCTGCAATGCTTGGGGCGTCATGAAAAACAGCACATAGCTATATTGCTGCGCCCCAATTTGCAGACCGGCAGAGCCGGAGGCCGCCGAATAATAATCGACGGTCGTGTCACCGACACGCAACGCGCCGCGCCCGAATGCGGCCCCAAGGCCTAGTCCCGCCTCGGTCACGACGGGCATGACCAACATACCAGACGCCTTGGCCGCCAAATCGCGGGTGCCGGGATAGGTGTTATACATGAAATTCAGCGTGCTATCGGTGCGCGCATCGATTGTCGCAGCGCCGCTGCCGCCGATGCCGTTGCCGCAAGCAGCCAGCGTGGTGGACGCAGCCACACCCAAAAGGGCGGTCCGTCGTGAAATATAGGTCATTATACTGCCTCTGTGCCTTGTTTATGCGGGGCTGTTGCCGCCCCATTACCGCAATGAATAAGACGTTTGCGCGAATCTGTCACCTGTTAGATGGTCGTTTCGGCAATTAGTGACCGATGGGACCCGTTTCATGCACACAGCATCCTGCCTTTGCGGCCAAGTAAAAATCGACGTGACAGGTGATCTACCTGCACCAAACGCCTGCCATTGCAGCATGTGCCGCAAACAATCGGGGCATCACTGGGCATCTACCGAAGTCAAAAAAGACGCGATGACCGTGCACGGCGCGGACAACGTCGGGTGGTATCAAGCCAGCGAACGCGTCCGTCGCGGGTTTTGCAAAACCTGCGGCAGCTTCTTGTTTTTCGACGCAATTTTCCAAGACTGGACGGCGATTTCCATGGGTGCATTTGATGGCCCCACGCAAACGCGCCTTACCCATCATATTTATACGGATAATCAGGGCGACTACTACGATATCGCTGATGGCTTACCGCAAAACGGGCAGTGATCAGCCGTTCAGCAACCGTGCCGCAGCGGGTGCAAAATAAGTCAGGATGCCATCGCAGCCCGCACGCTTAAAGCACAGCAAGCTTTCCATCATCACCGCATCGCCATCAAGCCAGCCGTTCTGCGCCGCGGCCTGTAGCATCGCGTATTCGCCGGATACTTGGTAGGCATAGGTGGGCGCACCGAACGTGTCTTTTACCTGACGGCAAATATCCAGATACGGCATCCCGGGCTTGACCATAATCATGTCAGCGCCCTCGTTCAGGTCACGTTCTACCAGCCGCAGGGCCTCATCGCTGTTGGCAGGATCCATCTGATAGGTTTTCTTGTCACCGGTCAGGGCCGCTGACGCACCAACTGCATCGCGGAACGGGCCATAAAAGCTGCTGGCGTATTTGGCGGTATATGACAGGATCGTCACGTCCTGATGGCCTTCGGTCTCAAGCGCCGCACGGATCGCCCCGATACGCCCGTCCATCATATCAGACGGTCCCAGAATATCCGCGCCAGCCTGCGCCTGTGCAATCGCCATTTTTACCAGTGCCTCGACCGTGCGGTCGTTGACGATTTTGCCGTTCTCGACAAATCCGTCATGGCCGTTGATATTATACGGATCAAGCGCGATGTCGGTCATGATCGCGATATCAGGCACCGCATCCTTGATTGCGCGGATCGCTTGGTTGCTGATGTTCTCGGGCGACCACGCAAGCGCGCAATCCTCTGTCCGTGCGTCCATGCCTGTATAAGGAAAGATGCAGATCGCAGGAATGCCAAGCGCGTGGGCCCCGCGCGCGGCAATCACGGCACGGTCCACGGTTTTGCGTGTCACACCGGGCATGGATGCGATCGGCTCTTCGGTATCGCTGCCTTCCATCACAAAGATCGGCCAGATAAAATCGGATGGTGTTACGATATTTTGGCGTGATAGGGCGCGCAGTGCAGGGCTTTGCCGCATGCGGCGCAAGCGGTTGGCAGGGAACGGAGCAACGGTAGGTTTCATCAAAACGGGCCTTTCTGGTCACACCCATTTGGTCGCATGATTTTTGCGGCTTCACAAGTCTGGGCAATACCCGCCGACGCGGCTAGTGTCCGGAAAATCTTGAACAACCGATAGGCCGGCCCCTTGGACTGGAGCAAAGCAATCTTACAAGTGATCGACCTGCGGTCATTTTCCAGCCTGTGGTATTGGGTATTGGTCGCGATCACATGGTCGACTGTGACGAATTGGGTTATGGGTGTGCCGTCCGATATGATCCACCGCGCGCGCAACAAAGGCGGGCAGGCGGATATCGATTTGACCGATCTGGTCCGTATTAACGTCAATCGCCAACTGAATACCGCAGCCGTTGCGGGGCTCTGGCTGCTTGGGATTTTGTGCTTCTTGCTGACGGCATTGGCCGCACTGGGCTTTATCTATGGGGTGGAACTTGCGCAGGCCATTTTCCTGCTGCTGTTCCCCGTGGCGATCATCGGGGCCTTTACGCTATCGACGGCCCGTTTGATTGCTGCCACTGATCCGCAAGGCGAAGACCTGTACCGCGTCCTATTCCGCCAGCGGCTTTGGACGCAGATTATCGGCATGATCTCGATCTTTGTGACCGCGCTTTACGGGATGTTTCAGAACCTTGCGATTGTTCGCTGGCTCTGAGCCATTGACATGCCCACACCACGGGGTAGGTCACATGCCATGACATCCCCGCACCATATCACAATCGCTGGCGCCCCCGAAGGGTATGACGCCAAACTGATCCTCGCCGAGGTCGCAAAATCCGGCCCCGTCGTGCATATCGCGCGCGATGACAAACGGCTGGCCGCAATGCAGGCTGCACTCTCATTCTTTGCCCCCGATATGCCCGTGATCGTGTTTCCTGCTTGGGATTGCCTGCCATATGATCGCGTGTCACCTAACGCGGATATTTCTGCCGCCCGCATGGCCACGCTGGCGGGATTGGTGCACGGGATGCCCGACCGCTTTGTGTTGCTGACAACTATGGCGGCCGCAACCCAACGGGTCCCAGCGCGCGCCGTCCTGCGCGACGCCGCATTCAAGGCCCGCGTAAATGATCGCATCGACGAACAGGCCTTGCGCGATTTTTTGGTGCGCATGGGTTTCACACAAAGCCCAACAGTGATGGAGCCGGGCGATTACGCCGTGCGCGGCGGGATTATTGATATCTTTCCACCTGGTCAGACAGGCCCTGTACGACTGGATCTGTTCGGCGATGTGCTTGACGGCGCGCGCAGGTTTGATCCGGCCACGCAGCGCACAACAGAAAACCTGTCGCTGGTTGAGCTTGCCCCCGTGTCAGAGGTCATCCTTGACCCTGCCGCGATCACGCGGTTCCGGCAAAACTACCGCATTGCCTTTGGCGCGGCTGGCACCGATGACCCGCTTTACGAAGCGGTCAGCGCGGGGCGCAAACATGCAGGGATCGAACATTGGCTCGGCTTTTTCCAAGACGATCTTGAAACGCTGTTTGATTACCTGCCGAATGTCACCGTCAGCCTCGACGATCAAATTGCGCCTGCGCGGCTGGCCCGTTGGGAAAGCATCGAAGACCAATACGGGACGCGTATGCACGCGCTGGATCAAAAGGGCCGCATGGACACGGTTTATAAACCTGCCGATCCGGCGCTTTTGTACCTGACCGACGCGGCGTGGGACGCGGCTATTGCTGATAAACGTGTTCTTCAGTTCGCGCCAAACAAGCAGGCGACAGGGGTCGGCGTAATTGATGGCGGCGCGCGCATCGGGCGCAATTTCTCGCCAGAGCGGCAACAGGAATCTATCAGCCTTTTTGGTGCCTTGGCAGAACATATTCGCGCAAGAATGGATGCGGGGCCCGTTGTGATCGCGTCCTATTCCGAAGGGGCGCGCGAACGCCTGATGGGCTTGATTGAGGACGAAGGACTGGCCGAGACCATTCCTGTCACTGACTTCAGCCGCGTCAGCAAAACCGGCCTGCATCTGGCCGTTTGGGCGCTTGACGCAGGGTTCGAGGCCGATGGCCTGACCGTCATTTCCGAACAAGACGTATTGGGTGATCGCCTGATCCGCCAGACCAAGCGTAAACGGCGCGCCGAAAACTTCCTTTCCGAGGCCAACAGCCTGAACCCCGCTGATCTGGTGGTTCACGTGGATCACGGTGTCGGTCGCTTTGTCGGGCTGGAGGTGGTGACGGCACTTGGCGCGGCCCACGAATGCCTGCTGCTGGAATATGCCGAAAATTCAAAGCTGTACCTGCCAGTTGAAAACATTGAACTGTTGTCAAAATACGGCCACGAGACGGGCCTTTTGGACAAGCTCGGCGGCGGTGCATGGCAGGCGAAAAAGGCCAAGCTAAAGGACCGTATCCGCCAGATTGCAGAGCGTTTGATCCGCGTCGCAGCCGAACGCGCCTTGCGCACTGCACCTGCGCTTGACCCGCCGGACGGGCTTTGGGACCAGTTCCTTGCGCGCTTTCCTTATGTGGAAACCGATGACCAATTGGCGGCAATCGAAGATGTTCTTGCTGATCTGGGATCCGGCAAGCCAATGGACCGTTTGATCTGTGGCGACGTGGGCTTTGGCAAAACAGAAGTCGCGATCCGCGCAGCGTTCATCGCCGCCATGTGCGGCGTCCAAGTGGCGATTATTGCGCCGACGACGTTGCTCGCGCGACAACATTATCAGAATTTCGCGGAACGTTTCCGTGGTTTCCCTATTAATGTCAGACCCTTATCGCGCTTTGTTGGCACACGTGATGCGGCGCTCACCCGCGACGGAATTGCTGATGGGACCGCTGATATCGTGGTCGGCACCCATGCGTTGATGGCCAAGGGCGTGAAATTCAAAAACCTTGGGCTACTGGTCATCGACGAAGAACAGAAATTCGGGGTCCAACACAAGGAACGCCTTAAGCAGCTGCGCACCGACGTGCATGTGCTGACATTAACTGCGACGCCTATCCCACGGACATTGCAGCTTAGTTTGTCAGGCGTGCGTGACCTAAGCATCATCGGCACACCGCCTATCGACCGCCTTGCGATCCGCACTTATGTGTCTGAATTTGACACCATCACAGTCCGTGAGGCGCTACTGCGCGAACATTATCGCGGCGGGCAGTCGTTTATCGTGGTGCCGCGCATTTCTGACATGGAAGAGATGGAAGAATTCCTGAAACGCGAAGTGCCAGAGGTGTCATATATTGCGGCCACAGGCCAAATGGCGGCGGGCGAGCTGGATGACCGGATGAACGCGTTCTACGATGGCAAATACGATGTGCTGCTGGCGACCACGATTGTGGAATCCGGTCTCGATATTCCGACGGCGAACACGATGATTGTCTGGCGCGCCGATATGTTCGGGCTGTCGCAACTCTATCAAATTCGGGGACGGGTCGGGCGGTCCAAGACACGCGCCTATGCCTATCTGACGACCAAACCCCGCCAGAAGTTGACTGACACCGCACAAAAACGCCTGCGCGTTCTGGGCTCGATCGACACACTTGGCGCGGGCTTCACGCTGGCCAGCCAAGATCTGGATATTCGCGGCGCGGGCAACCTGTTGGGTGAAGAACAGTCGGGACAAATGCGCGAAGTGGGCTACGAGCTTTACCAACAAATGCTCGAGGATCAGATCAAGGCGATCAGATCGGGCGAAGCCGAAGGTATCATCGACGACGGCCAATGGGCGCCGCAGATCAGCCTTGGCGTACCTGTGCTGATCCCCGACACGTATATCCCCGACCTTGATGTGCGGCTGGGCCTGTATCGTCGCCTGTCTGATTTGACGACCAAGGTCGAACTCGAAGGGTTCGCCGCCGAGCTGATCGACCGCTTTGGAAAATTGCCGCGCGAGGTGAACACATTGATGTTGGTCGTGCGGATCAAGGCAATGTGCAAAAAGGCAGGCATTGCCAAGCTGGACGCAGGTCCAAAGGGTGCAACGATCCAGTTCCACAACGACAAATTCGCGTCACCGTCGGGTCTGGTTGAATTCATCCATGCCCAAAAGGGGCAGGCCAAGGTCAAGGACAACAAGATCGTTGTCATGCGTGACTGGACCAAGGAGCGCGACAAAATCCAGGGTGCATTTAACATCGCACGGGATCTTGCCGCTGTCCTCAAGGCTGAAAAGGCGAAAGGTTAATCTTCGCCGGGCCGCTTGATTTTGGTCGTCAGCAAAAGCGCGATAATGACACAGACCAAAGTCGCGATGCCAAGTGGCAATGGCGTCCCGTTAAACGCAAGGCCGACGGGCGCTGCAATAAGCACCGCGCCTACGGTTGAAATGGCCGCAATGATCGACGCGGCGACGCCTGCGATATGGCCCACAGGCTCCATCGCGAGGGCGTTCAGGTTGCCGATTGTCAGGCCCGCTTGCATGAACACGCCGATTGTCCAGATCACGAATGTCCCGAATGTGAGCCAGTACGGCCCGCCAGTCAGCGTCACCACGATCAACGCGGTCGACAGGATAATCTGGGCGATGAACGTCATTCTGACAATCGCGCGCATCCCCAAGCGGCCCACAAATTTGGCATTCACGAGGCTGGCTGACGAGGCGACAATCGCGATGGCACCGAACCATAGGTGAAAGCTGTCTCCCTGCCCGAATGTGACATCAAAAATCTGTTGTGTGGATGACAACGACGAGAAAAGCGCCCCGAACGTAAGGGTCTGGATCATGATCGACAGGCGCGTCGTGCGGATCGCAAACACCTCTTTTGTGGCTTGCAAAAGCCTGCCGATCTTCAAAGGACGTCGGTCGGCAACAGCAAGAGTTTCGGGTTGCCGGAGCCAAAGCCAAAGCGTGGCAATCGCTGTAAATATCACAAATGATACGAAAATCGCACGCCAACCGAAGGCCAGAATGATGTAATGGCCGAGTGTCGGTGCAAGTGCCGGCACCAGTGCAAACACCATCATCACATAGGACATGATCCGCGCCATATCGCGGCCACCATAAATGTCACGGACCATCGCCATTGCAACGACCCGCGGGCCGGATGCGCCAAGCCCCATAATAAGGCGCGATGCCAGCATCATCTCGAGCGATGGGGCCATCCATGCGGCTCCGGCTGCGATAATATAGACAATCGCGCCGCCGACCATCACGGGTTTGCGCCCGAATGCATCTGACAACGGCCCCGTAAAGAATGTCCCCAACCCCATGCCAAGCACAAAGCTGGTCAGGATCAGCTGTGCTTGGTTCAGGTCGGTCGGCGACAATTCTGCGCCAATCTCGGGCAGGGCGGGCAACATGGCATCAATCGAAAACGCAATTGTTGCTGCCGCCATGGCCATCAGCGCGATAAATTCTGCCTGATGCAGCTGCTTTGTGGGTTGTTTCATGCTTCTGCTGCAATCTGTGCCTGAATGTCTTCGATCACTTTGACCCACATCTCGGTCGGCTGTGCGCCGGGCACGGCGTGTTGCTGTGCGACGATTAATGTAGGCACCGACGAAATGCCCATCTTGCGGCTGTGCGCATCACGGTCACGGATGGATTGCAGGTCTTCGTCGGTGTCCAAAAGACGCGCGATCATGCCTGCGTCCATTTCAGCCGTATCCGCGAGATCGGCCAGCACTTCACTATTGCCGATATCACGGCCATCCACGAAATACGCCTTGAACAAAAGGTCCACCACATAAGTCTGGCGTTCCTCGATACCGGCCCAATGGATCAGGCGGTGGGCGTTGAGCGTGTTGGGCGTCGTCTTGATTGCCTCAAAATTAATATGTGCACCGGATGTTTTGGCGTGCGCGAGCACTGGGGCATAGGCCTTAACCGCGGCCTCTTTGCCACCAAACTTACCCTCAAGGTAGGCGCGACGATCCATGCCGCCGACAGGCATATCGGGGTTCAACTGAAACGGATGCCATTCGATCGCAAACGGGTGCTCGGGGAATTGCAGCAGCGCCTGATCAAGGTTGGCTTTGCCGATATAACACCACGGGCAGATCGGATCGGAAATAATATCAAGTTTGACCATGCTCGGCCTCCCAGTTTTGGCGCAATACACGGCGCAAGAGTTTGTTGTTCGCACCGCGCGGCAGGCTGTCGCACGCGACAAAAAGACGGGGGCGTTTGTAGTCGGCCAATTGATCCGCACACCACGCCGCAAGCGACGCGTCATCTACCGTATGACGGCTGGTGTAAAAGGCTGCAATGACAAGAACGTCTTTTTTCACGGCAACGGCACAACAAGCGACATCTGTAATTTCGGGGTAGGCGGCGAGCACGTGTTCCACCTCGATGGGGCTGACGCGGATGCCGCCTGCATTCATCATGTCGTCGCTGCGTCCGGCATAGGTGATTGCACCGTCGCAGGCCATTTGCCCCAAATCGCCAGTCAAAAACCAGTCACCGTCGAATTTCGCGGCGGTGGCATCAGGGTCGTCCAGATAACCAAGCATCAATCCCGGATCATCGCGGTGCACCGCAATGCTGCCGTCACGGCCCATGACCGCAACCCGCCGTCCGTTTTGCGCGTAACCCGACGTACCACGCGGTGCAGGTCGCGACGGGCTTCCCGAGATAAAGGTCGAACATTCCGTCATGCCGAATGCCTCGTGAATTTGGGTGCCCGTTTGTGCGGCCCAAGCGTCACGGGTGATCGCGGGCAGGCTTTCGCCCGCTGACAATCCGTGGCGCAAGGCAGGTAAGTCGGGCATATGCGCGCGCAACATCCGGCGGTAAATCGCGGGGGCTGCGGCAAATATCGTGGCGCTATGGCGCGCCATCAATGCGGGCAGGTCTGTGGCATCTGTGCCTTGTGCAGGGATCAAGGCAGTCGCGCCAACCGACCACGGGTCCATCAACCCCGTGCCTAGCGTAAAGGTCCAATTTAATGCGCCTGCGTGCAAAATCCGGTCATCTGGTTCTAGTCCCATCCAGTCGCCATGCATCATCTGGCGCGCCCAGACGGCTCGGTGGGCGTGTACCACTGCTTGGGGTTTGCCCGACGTCCCAGATGTGTGGATGATATATGCCGCGCGGTGTGGATCACCCATAGCGTACCGCGCAGGCGGCAAAGCGTAAAAGCCCCGCAAGGATGCAGCCATAATGACAGGCACCCCGCATACCATATCGTCCGACTGTATCGACACGACAGGCCGCAGCCGCGCAACCGCTGCGGCAACTTCTGTTTTTGTCCATTGCAACGACACAGGTGCGGGCACCAGCCCCGCAGCAATGCAGCCGAGGTATGCGATGGGAAAATCAGCGGTATTGCCCAGCCGGATCACAACGTGATCACCCGCCGCGTAACCGCGCCGCAGCAAACCCGTCGCAACGCCGCGCACCGCTGCTTCTAACGCGGCGTAGCTGATGTGATCTACGCGGTCGTGATGGAGGATCGAAAGCGCAGTTTTTTCCCCACGCAGTTGCGCCATGCCCAGCACATAAGCCGCCATATTAAAAGGATCGGGAACAGGTGCAATTGCCATAGATCATGGCTAGACCTGCACCGATCCGGTTGCAAGCACAGCCATGCCGCCCTATGAAAGCATATGTCCGACACTGACCCCAAAAACCTGATCCGCGTCACCCAAGAGGATGGCAGTGACGGCCCTGTGCAGCCGCTTGATCTTGGGGCGCGCGTACGTGAATTGCGCAAGGCGCAGGACTGGACGCTTGAACAGGCAGCAAATCAGGCAGGGCTTGCGCGGTCGACACTGTCCAAGATCGAAAACGGACAGATGTCGCCAACCTATGAGGCGCTCAAGAAACTGGCCGTTGGATTGCAAATTTCGGTACCGCAGTTGTTTACGCCGCCGTCACAGGGCCAAGTGAATGGCCGCATGGTGACGACACAGGCGGGTGACGGTGGTGAATTGATCACCACAACCTACGAGCACAACATTCTGGCCGAGGCGCTAACCACCAAAAAGATGCTCCCGTACCGCACCCGCGTGCGCGCACGGCACATGGATGATTTTGATGGTTGGGTGCGCCATGACGGCGAAGAGTTTTTGTATGTGCTGACAGGGCGCGTGCAGTTGTTCACCGAATTTTACGAACCCCTGACTTTGGGCCGTGGCGACAGTGCGTATTATGACGCGTCGATGGGCCATAACGTGGTGTCGGTTAGTGCCGATGACGCCACTTTGCTGTGGGTCACATCGCTGACCTAATCCGCGAACAAGCGTTTCAGGATCACATGCCCGATCAATACCCCAGCGACCTGCATGACAATGAACATCGCGATATGTGCGGGGTTGATGCCTGCAAATGTATCGGACAGCCCGCGCGCAATCGTGACGGCCGGATTTGCAAAACTGGTGGATGACGTAAACCAGTACGCACCCGTAATATAGACCGCGACCAGCGTCGGCACGGCATCAGGGCGCTGCTTGAGCCCGCCAAAGATCACGAACAACAACCCGAATGTCGCGAGGATTTCGGAAAACCATTGTGCCACACCCGTGCGCTGCGTGGTTGAGGTTTGAAACACGCTCAGATCAAACATCACATGTGTGGCCCAAACGCCAATGATCCCACCCGCGATTTGCACCGCGATATAGGGCAGCACCTGCGCCTTTGGATGCGCGCCGCGCAGTGCAAAGGCCAGCGTGACCGCCGGATTAAAATGCGCGCCAGAGATAGGTCCCAATGTCGTAATGATCACGTACAACATGCAGCCCGTTGCAATCGCATTGGCCAGAAGTGCAACAGCGGTGTTTCCGTCCGCCAACGTCTCGCCCATGATGCCAGAGCCTACGACACCGATCAAAAGCATCGCAGTCCCGATAAACTCGGCCATTAATTGCGCGGTGTTAGAGGGTGCCAATGCGGGTCAGTTCCTTCGTCAAAGTGGCATGATCCATACCGTCCGTATCCAGTGCCAGAAACGCCTGTGCGCGTGTGTACAACTGGTCATAGGCCAGCGTGAACGCCGCGTCCCAGTCAGGCTCGCTTGCGGCGGCGGGGTCCTCGACACCCCAATGAACCCGAATAGGGGCACCAGCCCAATACGGACATTCCTCTGCTGCGGCAGACCCGCAAACGGTGATCACGACATCCATTTCAGGTGCATCCTGACCCGCGAACACATCCCAGCTTTTGGAGCTGAGGTCGTCCACCGGATACCCCTTTGCCGCCAGCAGTCGCAAAGATTGCGGATGCACCTTACCCGACGGGTTTGATCCCGCAGAATACCCTTTTATCCGCCCGTCAGACAGATGGGTCAGCATGCTTTCGAGCAGGATGGATCTGGCAGAGTTGCCAGTGCACAAAACGAGAATATTCATGGGTCAGCACCTATTGTTTTGCAGCTCCATAGCCTGCCAATGCAACAGTTATATTACAATACGACCTGCGCCGCACCAAGTGCCAGCTGGCCCGCGCCAATCGCGGCACTTGTGCCCACTTTTGCCACCGAACAGGCCTGCAATGCGCCAAGGACCGCGCCGATCAAAATCAGTTTTTTCATGTTTTTACCCACTTCAGGAAAAGGGCCGGCATGATTGCCGACCCTGATGTGTTTACTCTTCATACCACCAGACATCCGGTTGCCAACCCGGCCAATCACCAAAGATCGGCAAGGTGTCGGGGAATTTCAGTCCTTTGTCAGATGCAATACGGCTGATGTTCCACTGATAGGTCGGCAAGACATAGCGCCCCGCCGTCAGCACACGATCAAGTCCCGCAACTGCTGCGCGGAAATCGTCTTGGCTTTCGGAGGTCAACAGACGGTTGATCATTGCATCAGCCGCCGCCGATTTGACGCCCATCAGGTTGCGCCCGCCAACTTCGTCAGCACGTTCTGACCCGTAATAGGCAAATTGCTCGTTGCCAGGCGACAAGGAAACCGACCGACGGTAGTAGGTCATATCAAAGTCATAGGCATCCGTGCGTTCCTTGAACTGAGCGCTGTCGACAGATTGAATGGTCGGCGTCACGCCGATCCGCGACAGGGACTGTGTGAACATATCCATGATCGCCGCCTGTTCTGACACGCCGTTTTGCACCAAGATCTCGAAGGTGAAAGGATTGCCATCCGCATCCGCAAGAACGCCGTCTTGAACGGTCCAGCCTGCAGCCTCTAGCTGCGCCAATGCGGCACGAATACCGGCGCGGTTGCGCTCGGTCCCGTCAGACACGGGCAGGGTGTACCCTTCCAGTGTGCCAGGCAGCAAATCATCCGCAAATGGCGCAAGAAACTCGGCCACGCGGCCTTGTGCCGGTCCGGCCTTCATCGCGAGCGGCGAATTGGACCAGTAGGATGTAATCCGGTTCTGCTTACTGCCTGTCATCGCCTCGTTGATGAATTCAAAGTTGAACACATGCAGCATCGCATCGCGCACACGCCAGTCGTTAAACACATCGCGGCGCGAATTCATGACATAACCGGTCATACCGGATGGACGCTGGTGCGGGATAAGCGCCTTGACGACCTCGCCGTTCTCGACGCGCGGGAAATTGTATTGGCTTTCCCATTTGGCGACACTGAATTCACGCTGGGTGTTGACCAGCCCGACCTTGAAGGCCTCGAACGCAGCCGTATCGTCGCCAAAGAATTCCAGACGGACCTCATCAAGGTTACCGGTCCCTTTCTTAAATGGCACATCCGCACCCCAGTAGTCGGGGTCACGCTTGAACGAGATAAAGCGACCTGCCTCAAAATCGGCGATTTTGTATTCGCCGGATACGATGGGGACTATATTAAGGCCGCTATCGCCAAACTCCAAACCATCCCACTGGGATTTCTTGAGGATGGGGCGCAAACCTGCAAGCAGCGCAAGCTCCTGATCTTCGACGTTAAAGGTAAAGCGCACGGTGCGCGGGCCGACAGCCTCAAGGCTTTCGACCTTGGCCCAGAAACCGCGATAACGGCCATGACCTTCGGTGCCCAATGTCTCGTACGACCAGATCACATCACCCGTTGTGATCGGGCTGCCGTCTTGGAATGTGGCGCCTTCGCGCAGGGTGAATTCAACCCATTCGCGATTCGGTCCGGTTTCAATCGATTCGGCAATAACACCGTAAAGTGAAAACGGTTCATCCAGCGAACGTCCCATCAGACTGTCACCCGTAAGATACCGCAATTGCCAGTGAACCGACCCTTTTTGAATGTACGGATTAAGGCTGTCGAACGATCCCACGTTCGCCGTCACCATTTTCCCGCCTGTAGGCGCGTCAGGATTGGCATAAGGGAGATGCGCAAAATCTGGTGGTAGGGCAGGCTCGCCATACATAGCTATGCCGTGTTTCGGCTCCGCGAGCGCAAAACTGCCCGCCATAATAAGTGACGCCGCTGCGCCCAAACGCGTCATTTGCGTGAAAAACTGTGATTTCATTTTGGCAACAATCCCTTTGATCCCTGTATTCATTAGATAACAGCCTAGTGAGGCTTTTGTGACTTATCAAACTTTTAGCTTGGATGCAGGCGCGCAATTGCTTATAACAAGGTCACTGCTCGATAGGTTTCTTGCCTGTATGAAACCTGCCTCAATAACTTTACGCCCGCCTTGTGCGGGCGTTTTTTTTGAGGTTTTACGCAGTTTTCGCACATTTCGACGCCTTTGGGAATCGCCCGAGAATCGGTTTGCGTAATTCCACCGCGTGAGGGATGCATTTTGCAGTTGCAGCATTTATATAACGAGGAACAATCGGTTACATCAAAGGACTTCAATCATGCTTCTCGCCGGAAAAACCGCCGTTATCACAGGATCAAACTCGGGCATCGGGCTTGGGATCGCGCGCGAAATGGCCAAGGCGGGCGCGCATGTTGTGCTAAACTCGTTTTCTGATCGCGACGAAGACCATGCATTGGCCGCTGATCTTGCGACCGAATTCGGCGTTAATGCGAAATATGTCGCCGCCGACATGTCCAAGGCTGACGACTGCCGCCGCTTGATCACCGACGCAGGTGCATGTGACATCCTGATCAATAACGCAGGCATTCAGCACGTCGCCCCGATTGACGAATTCCCGACCGCCAAATGGGACGCCATTATCGCCATCAACATGTCATCGGCATTTCACACGACCGCTGCGGCCTTGCCAGTTATGCGCGCTAATGGCTGGGGGCGGGTGGTCAACATCGCCTCGGCCCACGGTTTGACGGCCTCGCCCTATAAATCCGCCTATGTCGCTGCCAAACACGGCGTAGTTGGCATGACCAAGGTCGTGGCCTTGGAAACCGCCCAAGAACCGATCACAGCCAACGCCATCTGCCCGGGCTATGTTTTGACGCCATTGGTGGAAAAGCAAATCCCGGAGACGATGAAAGAATACGGCATGGACCGCGACACTGTTGTCAAAGAGGTGCTGCTCGCGCGTCAACCATCAAAGGAATTCGCGACCGTCGAGCAGCTTGGCGGCACAGTGATTTTCTTGTGCTCGGATCACGCGGCGCAAATTACTGGCACCACAATCAGCGTCGACGGCGGCTGGACAGCCCTGTGATCAGTATCAACCTTGCGCTTCAGGGCGGCGGCGCACATGGCGCGTTCACGTGGGGCGTGCTCGACCGTATACTAGAGGACGACGGGATCGAAATCGCCGCCGTTTCAGGAACCTCTGCGGGTGCTTTGAATGCGGCAGCCCTGAAATCGGGATTGGTCCAGAACGGACGCGAGGGCGCCCGCAAGAACCTTGCTTGGGTCTGGGAACAGGTGGGCGCCGTGTCCAACGACGCCATGTCGTCGTTCCTGAGTTTATGGTCGCCAGATACGCCGACGCTTGCTCTGGCGCTGGAAAACTCGCCTGCATTTGCCGCCATGGACATGATGCAGCGCAATTTGTCACCCTATATTTACGGGCCTGCGATGCGCAATCCGTTGGAAAAAATCCTCAATGAGCTGAACTTTGACGATATTTGCGCCGCAGACGGCCCAGAGGTCCACATCTGTGCAACCAACGTCCGGTCCGGCAAAATCCGCGTCTTTAGCGGGGATGAAATCACGCTTAAGGCGATTATGGCCAGCGCCTGCCTGCCGACGCTCTTTCAAGCGGTCGAAATGCACGATGTGCAAACGGGGAGGGTCGAGGCCTTCTGGGACGGCGGATACACGGGTAACCCCGCGCTTTATCCGCTGTTCGCAGCCCATTTGCCCGACGACGTGTTGATCGTGAATATCAATCCGTTGCACCGCGAGGAGCTGCCAAAAGACACCCAAGCGATCCAGAACCGGATCAACGAGATCAGCTTTAACACATCACTGCTGCGCGAACTGCGCGCCATTGATTTTGTGAAGCGGTTGATTGCGGATGGTCATATGGAACGCAGCGCGATGAAAAACGTGCTTGTGCATATGATCGCGGATGACGCGCTGATGAACGAACTTAATGTTGCAACAAAAACAGTGCCTTCTCCGGTGTTGTTAAACCGGTTAAAGAACGCGGGACGCGCCGCTGCGGACAGGTTTATTGCCGCACATCGCGATGACCTGAACACGGCATCAACCGTCGATTTGGGTGCGATGTTTTCCTAGTTGGCGGGGACCGACGGGTCCTTACTATTGGGATAAACAAGACCTGCGGAAATCACGAGTTTGGCCGCGTCCTCAACCGTCATATCAAGCGGCTTGATATCGCGGCGCGGCAAAAACAGCAAAAAGCCCGAGGTGGGGTTCGGGGTTGTCGGCAAGAACACAGTGGTAATCTCCTCGCCGTCCGACAGTTTATCATGCACCTCGCCTTTTGCAGGGGTCGACACAAAGGCAATCGCCCAGATGCCCTTGCGCGGGTATTCGATCAAACAGGCCTTATCAAACGATGTGTCGCGCTGCGAAAACACGGTCTCGGCAATCTGTTTGACACCATTATAGATGGACCGCACCACAGGCATGCGCTCCACAAGGCTTTCGCCAAACCGCAAGAGCGAGCGGCCCATAATTCCCTTGCCGATCCAGCCGACAAGCATCGTGAAGATCAGGAAAATCACAACACCAATGCCGCGCACATTGACGCTGATGCGTTCCCCGCCCTCGGGTCGGAAATAGCGGTTGATCAATTCTTCGGGTTGGTAGGCATCGGGCACAAACGGCCAGACCCAGCTATCAATCCAGCCAACAACGGTCCAGATCAGGTACAGCGTCAGGCCAATGGGGGCGATAACCACCAAACCGGTCAAAAAAGAGCTGCGCAGCCAACTGAATGTGCCGCGACGCTTTTTGGCCTCTTTTTCTTCGTTCAACTGCATGGGCGCTCGGTTTTCC
>ENA-ORXM01003335-ORXM01003335.1-marine-metagenome-genome-assembly--contig:-NODE-3335-length-16228-cov-6.901245_pt1 | contig 16228 bp, 16 predicted proteins | sample MGYA00237867_ERZ511480 | MGnify/ENA primary metagenome ERZ511480 (study PRJEB26309, sample SAMN06266103) | marine metagenome | isolation source: Algal blade | place: United Kingdom:Sidmouth, United...
TCGTCTGCCCAGCGTTGTGCCGCTATTGCCTCGGAGTCGTCGACTCTGAAACTGATCATTGTCATACGTCAAGCCTATGGCGTATGACACTGCTCGGCAAGAGGCCTTCTCGTCGATGCAAGCTCGGCGACACCGGGCACATCGTGAACATGTCGCGCTACCCAGTGCACTGATCATGAGTGCAGACCGTGGGCACACCAAGCCCGCAGTCCTAGCCTTTACCGACGTCGTCAAGAAATATCCGAGCACGCCGCCAGTGCGAGCCCTTGATGGCGTCTCGTTTAAGATTACGCAAGGCGAGCTGCTTGCCATCGTTGGACCCTCAGGCTCGAGCAAAGCAACCCTGCTGCATGTCATGGGCACGCTCGACCGGCCGACGTCGGGCGAGGTGATGCTTGCCGGCCACGACGTGTCGGCATTGAGCGATGCTGAGTTGTCCGGTCTGAGGGCTCGTCACATCGGGTTTGTCTTCCAACAGTTTCATCTGCTCAACGGTTTCACCTCGCTCGACAATGTGGCCGACGGCGCTCTCTACCGCGGCAAACTGAGCGACCGGCGTGCTCGCCCGATAAGCGCTTCACAAGGTGGGACTCGGCCATCGCGTCGACCATGAGGCGAACAAGCTTTCCGGCGGCGAACGGCAACGAGTTGCGATTGCCCGAGCGACCCTTGGTGACCCTTCGATCATCCTGGCCGACGAGCCAACCGGAAATCTCGACTCGCGTAGCAGCGACGCCATCGTTGAATTGATCCAGGAACTCAACAGTGCCGGCGTGACGCTCGTGGTGATCACCCACAATCCCGAGATCGCAAAACTGTTCCCACGAGCGGTGAGCATCCGCGATGGTCAGATCGAGCACGACACGCTGGCAACACTGTGATGTCGACGAGCACCGTAGAGAGCAGTTTCTCGGCGAAGCACTGTTGTTGGGTCGGCGGCGTTGCCCTGGGCCTACTCGAGACCAACGTCTACGCCAGCCTGCGCGGTTGGGACACCATCGTGCCCGCCATCGCCATCTACGGAGGCTTAGGTTCAGCCCTGGTGATCGGCGCAATCGCTGGCCTGTACCCCGCGATCCGGGCAGCTCGATTGTCGCCTACCGAGGCCCTTCGGTCTTGACCTGACGGTTCGACGCTTGGGGTCGCGCAAAGTCCAATTTCGGAGCTGGACTCCTGCATCGCTGCATTCGCGTCGCACCTTGACAACCCGCCATGTGATGGCGTGGCGGGTTGATCGGACAGGTATCTGACCATGTGTTCGAGGTGACGTTGGCGTCGCCCCTTTAGTGACAACTCCCTACGCGCACGCTAGAGAGCAAAATGTGCCATTGGTCACGATCGAGATGTCGGCTGCGACACAAACGCTTCCTCCTGGGTGAGCGAAGATTGGCAGATGACAAACAAACCGTTCTGCCGACTTGCACCTTCCCGTGTCGTGCTCGCGCTTATCGCGATTGCAGCGCTCACTCTCGCTGCGTGCTCTGGATCGAGCTCTGAAGCCAGTGCTGCTGGTCCTGACGAGGTGAACACCCAAGCGACGGGTGACGAAGCAGACCAAGCCGACGACTCCGGCTCAGAGATAGGCGACGGGGATGGGGCAACTGCCGCTGGCGGCGGGGTTCCGGACTGGTACGCCTGCAATGCAGACACGTTTTTCGCAAGCTCGATACCCGTATCGGTCGTTGGGGCAAGCACCCCAGATGACGAGGAACTGGGCGGCATCTTTGCCGCTGAGACCGTCACCCCCCTCGTACCAGGGGACAATTCGCACTGCGAGATCTTCTATGGCCCAGACTCGGAAGCACTACGCCAAGGAAACCTCGCTGTGGTAGGGATCGTCGGTGATCCAACCAGCACGTCGCGCCTGTTCGAGAACTTCGTCAACGGCCCCTCCGAGCCCGAATCAATAGGGTCGGTTGAAGCGCTCGTCACCACGACGAACTCTGGGGTCGGGATCTACTTCGAGGTGAACGGCGCTGGCGTCATCCTGACTGTCGATAGCTTCGTGGCCGAGCACGATGAAGAAGAAGCTGGCATCATTGGGCGCGAGCTCACCGAACTTGTTGTTGCAGCCGCAAGCTCCAGTTAACGCCGAGGGCGTCCCTGGGCCACACATGCGGCGAAGTGTGGCACTACTGCGCTAACGCAAACCGATCGAACGCAACGCCCTTGACCTGCGTCAAGTTGATTCACATGCCGGGCTAATCGGAGTTGAACTCGACTCCAGATCGCATCCATACCCAAAATGGGTTAATCGAACATTTGTTCTGAATCGAGGCTTCTTTGGGGCGAGATTGTCACAGGGCACTGTCAGTATTGAACCCATGACGGCGTTGTTCGATCTCGGGCCCACCGAGACCACCGATACAGACAGGGCGCAGCGGGCGCTCGATGATGCAACAGCCGATCATGCGTTCACTGCCGCGCTGGCCTACGCCGAGCTTCGTGGTGGTCGCTCTGGTTTGCGTCGGTTGCAGTCCTATCGCGATCAGATCAGTGCGGCCGAGTCACGCATCCTCGAAGAGCATGTGCTCGACGATGGCAACACCCGTCGAGCCGAGCGAATGCTCGACGACGGTCGCACGTCGAAGAGAGAGCAACGTAAGCGGGCCAGCCGAGCGCGAGCCGTTGGCAAGAATCCCGAGCTTGCCGACAAGCTGGCCGGTAGTGAGCTCAGCGAAGAACAAGTCGATGTGATCGCTGATGCCGCAGCCAAGAGCGACGGTGACGCCGCAACCGATGCTGAGCTGATCGACAAGGTGGCTGCGGTGCCGCCGGAGCAGGGCAAGGCAATCGCCGACGAGTACCTGGCCGATCGTGCTACCGCCGATGGCGTTCAGTCCGAACACGATCGACAGCGGGAACTGCGGCGGGCTGCCAAGTACAACAGTAAGAAAGACAACCTCGACACCATCTCGATCGCTGGCGACGGAGTCGCAGGCAAGGCAATGTGGGACGCCATTGTGAAGCGAGCCGACGACATCTACAAGCGAGATGGCGGGCGCAATCTCCCCTCCTCGCAGCACCCACGGACGTTGGATCAACGGCGATTCGACGCTGCTTACGAACTACTCACCGGCAAGTCCACTACCCCCGACGGCCGAAGCCTGCGTCCTACCAAGCAGCCAGACAGCAGCGAAGCCAAACCGTCCAAGCGCTACACCCCATCCAAGGCGCGTCCCCAGATCGTCATCGCACTCACTGTCGACAAACTGTTCGGCAAAGACCCCGCAGCCATCGCTCTACAGCATGGGCTCGGGTTGATCCCCGACACTGTGCTCGCCGACTACGCCGCCGACGCCGACTTCTTTGCTGCGCTGTTCGACCGCAACGGTGAACCACTCTGGCTCGGTCGGCTGCACCGCTATGCCAACCACACCCAAATGGTCGCGCTCATTCTGCGAGACCGAGGATGCGTTCTGTGTGGCGCCGACCCAATGAAGTGCCAAGCGCATCACACCATGCCCTGGAACGCTCCCGGCAAAGGCCGCACCGACCTCGACGACCTGGTGTTGCTCTGCGGCCCCTGCCACACCCGGCTACACGGCGAGGTTCGTACGATCTATCAGGACCAGCAAGGCGCCTGGCGTACTCGACCAGCCACACCCGACGAAATACCGCCCCCACGCCCTACCGATAGCCGCAACACGGTCCGCCTGGAATAGGCCGCAGCAGGCGCGATGAGTCGAACAACGCGGAGAACCCTGTTTGGCGCGGGTTACCGCGTCTCGGATTGCCTGGCTACAGGTGGGGTGCGATGGCGGCAGCGGCAGCAGCGACGCCGGAGCCGCCCATGGGGGCACCGAGCGAATGTAATGCGGCTTCGATCGTGCCGATAGCACCCAGGATCATAGGTGGATTGAGATGACCCATGTGTGCCAGGCGGAAGCCATCGATCCCGGCGATTCCCAGACCAAGAATCAGCCCCGCCTGCTCTTCGCACAACGAACGCAATGTCGATGCATCGAGTGCCCCGGTGAGCACAGTGGTCACACAGTTCGAACGGCTGGCTGGATCGGTGATGTTGAAGTCGAGACCGCCGGGGGTCGACCACGCCTCGACCGCCGCTTTGACGCCCGATGCCAGGATCTCGTGGCGGCGCCAGGTGGCTTCGAGGCCGCCCTCTTCTTCGATGATATTCGTGGCTTCGAGCAGGCCCCGCAGGTGCGCTATCGGCGGCGTACCTGCGTAGTAGCTGTACATGTTCTCGCCCGAGCGGCGTGACTCCCAGTCGAAGTAGCCCACCCGGTGGTCGGCACGGTCGTGAGCGGCGAGTGCCTTCTCGCTGGCCCACACGAACGAGATTCCCGGCGGCACCATCAGGCCCTTCTGGCACCCGGCCAGCGCGATGTCAACCCCCCATTCGTCCATCAGGAACTCTTCGCAACCCATCGACGCTATGCAGTCGACCATGAGCAGCGCCGGGTGACCGGCGGAATCCATTGCTCGCCGCAGCGCCGCAATGTCGTTGCGCACCGAGCTGGCCGTGTCGACATGAGCAACCAGCACGGCCTTGATCTCGTGATCGGGGTCCTCGGCCAACCGGGCCTCGAGCGCCGCCGGGTTGACTGGCTCGCGGTCGCTGCCCTCGAGCAGCTCCACGTCGACGTCGGACACCGACGTGTACACACCCCAGATGGTGGCGAATCGACCGGCTTCGGCCACCAACACCTTGTCGCCGGCCGCCAGCGTGTTCGACGTGGCCATCTGCCAACCGGCGTGGCCGTTGCCGGTGATGATGAAGCACTCGCCCTCGGTCTTGGCGATACCGGGCAGCCGTTCACGAACGATGGCTTGCTCATCGACCAACGGCCCGGCGTACAGGTCCGGCATGGGTTGTGAGAAGGCCGCGAGTACTCGATCGGGAATGATCGACGGGCCAGGAATGGCCGCCATCTGGCGACCCCACTTCAACGAATTCTTATCCGACATCACCCGCAACACTACTGGTGTCAGCACCAAGCTTTGCTGGTCGGGCAGTCAGCCGAATTTGACCATGAGTTTGCCGATGTTGCCGCCGGTGAACATGAACTGCAGCGCTTCGGGGAACGTCTCGATGCCTTCGAGGATGTGTTCGGGGGTCAGCAGCGATCCATCGTCGAGCCAGGCATTGAGTTCGGCCGTTGCCTGCTCATACAACTCAGGGAAATGGAAGACAGCGAAGCCGACCATCGTCGACTGGCGTTCGGGCAGCCGCAGGTACATCGATGGCCCGGTCACATTGCTCATGTCGTCGTACTGGGAGATTGCGCCACAGATCACGACTTTGGCTCGCATCGCAATGTTGTCGAGCGCAGCATCCAAGATATCGCCGCCGACATTGTCGTAGAAGATGTTGATGCCATCGGGGGCGAGCTCGCCGAGCCGCTCACCGACGTCGTCGTTCTTGTAATCGATCGCAGCATCGAAACCCAGCGTGTCCACCAGATAGGTGCACTTCTCGGGGCCACCAGCGATACCGATCACATGGGCTCCAGACCGTTTGGCAATTTGGCCGACGAGCGAACCAATCGCTCCTGCAGCAGCCGACACGACAAAGATGTCGTCGGGCTGCGGCTTCGCGACCTCCTGGACGCCGATCCACGCAGTGACGCCGGTCGAGATGCCCAACACCCCGAGGTGTCGGCTGAGTGGCCCACCCGTGTCATCTACCTCGACCAGCGAAGCCGGGTCGAGTGTGGCGACGGTTTGGGCACCGACCCGCCCCAAGACCGCTTGACCGACAGGCCAATCGGCTTCGTTCGACTCGACGATGCGACCAACGCCATGGGTATGGACGACGGCACCCACGGCAACTTGTGAGTGGTAACCCTCGCCCTGCAACATCGTGCGCAATCCGGCATCGATGCTCACGTACTCGACGCCCACCCGCACCTTGCCGGGTTCGAGCGGCCCGAGTTCCTCGGTCTGTATCTCGAAATGTTCTGGCGTTGCCGCACCTTCGGGTCGGCGCAGCAAGATCACTTTGGTGTTCGTCGAAGCCATCCCCAACTGTCGCATCGCTACCACGAGGCCGGTTAATCACCGACCAACTCAATTCCCGCAGATCTGACCCCTATCCCAGACAGCAGATCGGACAATCTGCGACCGCGACCGACCGACTCAATTCCCGTAGATCTGATCCCAATCCAGCTGATCATCAGGCGGAAGCACAGCCCCCAACCCGGACAACAGATCAAACAATCTGCGGCCATTCGCTTCGCCGAACTGCTGCCACACGGGAAAGTCCAATGCGTCGGTCATGGCTTCGATCCGGGTGCGCCCTGCGTGACATTCCGCAGTCGCCTGGCCATCGGTATCCAGCCAGCCTTTCGCCTGCAGCCGTGCCACTGCTGCCGCTTCATCTTCGGCGGACCAACCGGCTTCGTCTCGAATCCATTCGCGGGGCGCCCCACCGATGGCAATGTGCGAAATGATCGACTCGATTCCATCGAGGCCTTCGGCGCAAACGGAGATCAGATGGTTACCGCTGCGATACTCGCGTAACAAGGTGCACCCATGCCACAGCGCCAGGTGAGGTTCTTCTGGCCAGTCCAGTGATGCCCACCCGGCATAGAGCAGGCGCCCTATCGGCTCACATCCCTGGGCGGCTTCTCGTATCAACGCCGCAGCCTCGGCGAAGGCTGGCGTGTCGACTCGGTCGTAGGTGGATCGCAGAGCGCGATCCATACCCCGGTACCGAGCGGCGACGATGTCGGATGGAGTGGCGAACTTCCATGCGTCGGGAATGGCGCGATGCACTCGTGTGGGCCCGTAGTAGAAGAACGTCGACTCGACGGTTGCGGGGCCCACTGCACCGACCGGGGCGATCCGGGTGGCGAAGTAGTTCATCCAGAAACCCTTGAGTCCAACCGCAGACCCTTCTTCTCGTACTTCTGGTGCGGTGTAGGTGAGACCGTGGAAGCGTTCGACGGCTTCCCACATGGTGCGGCTGACACTGTCGTCGATGCTCATCGCAGCACGAACTTCAGCGCCGCCGGCACCGCTGCAGCCAGTGCCGCCGTGGCAGCGACAATCCCGACTGCGACCCGTTGTCCTGCGGCAAGTGGTCCGAGCGGGCGGTCGTCGACGCACAAGATCTTGCCTTGACTACGCACCGACAGGATCGAACCGGCAGACGAGAACGACAGGATCGAGCCGGCAGAGCCGACCGACAGGATCGAGCCTGCGGATCCGATCGACAGCATGGATCCGGCGGAGCCCACAGACAGGATCGATGCGATCGACGACGCCGATTGCAGTGAACCGGCACTGAGAATGCTCGACTTGCTGAGGTAGGACTGCATCGACGCCATGACGCAAGCTCAGTCGTTCATGCTTCGAAACGCAAATGTCGCTTGGACCACGCTCGCTGCTCTCCGGTAAAGTGTGTTCCAATACACACACTTCTGTGGTCATCATCTGTGCCTGACCCCCATGATGACGAGCGGCTTGTGGTGTGGCACTACTGTCAGACACATGATCGAGACGAAGAAGACCTTCTGTCGAATTTGTCACGCCGCGTGTCCCATGGAGCTCGATGTCGAAGATGGCACCCAGATCGTGGCCGTTCGCGGTGACCGCTCCGATCCGCTTTTTCAGGGCTACACCTGCATCAAAGGCCGCCAGCTGGCAGATCAGTATCACGACCCGGCGCGACTTCGAGGGCCTCTTCGACGCCAACCCGGCGGCACGTTTGCGCCGGTGACATCGACCGAGGCGTTGGACGAGATCGCAGCGCGCATCGCTGCAATCGTGGCCGAGCATGGCCCCCGATCAGTGGCCAGCTACACCGGCACCGGTGCCTATCAGAACAGCGTGGGAGTGCCGGTGGCCACGGCCTGGCACAGGGGCTTCGACTCGCCCTCGATGTACACCTCGCTCACCATCGATCAGCCGGCACACCGCACATCGCTCGCTCGGCTCGGAGCGTGGGAAGCCGGGTGGCACAACTTCACCGACGCCGACGTCTCCATGGCCGTCGGCTACAACCCGCTCGTCTCCAGCTATGCGGCAGCTGGCGGACTGCAAGGAACCAATCCGTTGATCAAGCTGCGCCAAGCCAAAGCCCGGGGCCTGAAGCTGATCGTCATCGACCCGCGCCGCAGCGAGTTGGCCACGTATGCCGATGTCTGGCTCCAAGTGGCTCCCGGCGAGGACCCAACGCTGCTCGCAGCCATCACCAACGAGATCCTGCGCCGTACTATGCACGACGCCGAATTCTGCGCCGCGTTCGTCGAGCCGGGTCAGCTCGACGCACTGGGCGAATCGGTCGCGCCGTTCACCGTCGACTACGCCGCCGAGCGCTGCAGGGTCGCGGCCCCCGACATCGTGGCTGCCGCCGAGCTCTTCGCTGCTGGCCCACGAGGTTCGGCCGGCTCGGGCACAGGTCCCAACATGGCGCCTCACGGTTCATTGATGGAATCGCTGGTGCTGACCCTGAACGTGATCTGTGGCCGAGTGAACCGCGAAGGCGACACGCTCGAGTCCCCCTACATGCTCACCCCCGGCGACACCCGACGAGCCCAGGTCATTGCCCCCAGCGATCCAACTCCCGGTGCAGCGCACCGTGTACGTGGCCTGCGTGGTTTGCCGGGCGAGATGATGACGAACGCACTCAACGACGAGATCTTGCTCGAGGGCGACGGTCAGGTCCGAGCGCTCATCGTGAGCGGCGGCAATCCGGTACAGGCCTTCCCCGATCAGGCCAAGACCATCGAAGCCATGCAGGACCTCGATCTGCTGGTCGTGATCGACCATCGCATGACCGCCACCGCTGAACTCGCCGATTTCGTGATCGCACCATCGGGCCAGCTCGAACGGGCCGATGTCCCCAACGTGATGGACCGCCGCTTCCCCCAGCCCTACACCAACTACACCGACGCCGTCATGAACTCCAGCGACGACGTGTTGAACGAATGGCAGGTCTTTGCCGGAATCGCGGCTCGCAACGGCACAACGATAGACCTGCCAGGCGGACGCCTCGACGTCGACGACCCGACGGTGACCGATCACGACGTGATCGATCTGTGCTTCGGCGGCGCTCGCCTTCCACTCAGCGAATGGCGCAAACCCGAGAACCGAGGCACGATCCACGCCGATCGAATCCGAGTCGTCGCCGCCGATCCCGACGCAACCGGTCGCTTCGCCGTCGCTCCCGCCGATGTGGTCGCCGAGCTGGCCCAGGTCCGCAACGAGTCCGTCGGCCAAGAACTGCTGCCGGGGTTCGATCCCGCAGCGTTCCCGTTTCGACTCGTCGGCCGACGACTGAAGTACGCACTGAACTCGCTCGGCAGCGAGCTACCAGGTCTGGCCAAGGTCGCCAGCACGAACTACGCCTATGTACATCCCGATGACCTGGCTCAGCTCGATGCTGCACCCGGCGATCTACTGAGGCTCACTTCGCCCAGCAGCTCGATCACCGGCGTCGCTGAGGCCGACCCCGATATCAAGCGAGGTGTCGTGGCCATGTCGCACTCGTGGGGTGGGCTGGCCCTAACCGACGAGAAGGTCCGCGACATCGGCACTCCGACCAACCGACTCGTAGCCAGTGCCGAGGGCACCGATCGCGTCACCGGACTCCCCGTCATGAGCGCCATCCCGATCGCCGTCGAACGCATCGACGAAATCAACCCGAGCTAACCCTCAAAGCCAGCTCGATCGCGAAATTCGGCGGTCGTGTTGTTGTGGAAGAAGTCCTGCTCAGGCACTGGTAGCTCGAGCGCTTCGCACAGCGGCCCCCACCCCTGGCTCGCCTGCCACCTCACGAGTCGATCGGCAGGGACTGCTTCGGACACGGCGGCGACGTAACTGTCGTAGAACGCCATCGCGGCCTCGGGCGTGTCCCAGTCATCGCCCAGACCCGCCTTGGCGCGCATCTTGGCATTGAACTGGGCGAAGGCGGGATCGAGCTCGGGGCGGCGCATCGCTGCCCACACCGTCTTGTCGACGGAGTTCCACCAGGTCTGGGCATCGTCGCGATGCGACAACAGCACCAGTGCGTCGGGGTTGTCTTCCATCAGCTCGCGCCAGAACAGCGCTGCGGGCCAGTCGACCGCAGCGCCATACCCGTCGAGTGCCTTGCGGCGTGAGTCCTCGTCTCCTTCGAGCGCAGCCCACCAGTAGATCCCGTGGTCGGTGTTCCCCATGACTTCGAACATGTGGTAGCACGGCTCATGCAAGAGCAGTTCGAGCGCAGCTTTCAGCGACGATGTTCCTGTACGAGGTAGACCAGCACCGATCACACGAAGACCCATGTCCGAACCGTAATCGGTGCTTCGACCACTGCGCAGGCGAGGAGTCAGCGGTCGAGCAGGTGACGCAACCAATCATCGATGCGGGGTGCAACCGAATCGCTGGTCAGGTCGTGACGGCCACGCGCATTCCATGCATGGGTCGGGAACGGTCCGACGGGCCCCGAGAGCACCGTCGACAGATCGAACAGGGTGACGTCTTCGCTGTAGCCGGTCAACGATCGATAGTGCTCGAGGAAGTGATCGGCCAGGTCGATGCTGTCCAGAATGGCCAGGTTCCAACGACAGTGAGCCAGGTCGCCGGCCAGCGAACCGGTGCAGGCACCGAGCCAATCGACGACGGCGCAGATCTCACCGTCGACCCAGTGAATGTTGTTGGGGTGATAGTCACAGTGCAAGAAGCCATCGGGGTGCGCAGGAAGCTTGACAACCTGTGTACCGCCGACGACAGGCCGCTAACCAGTTCTTCGACGGCGACCACATGGTCGTGTAACTCTCGTTCGACCCACTGCAGCGTCTGTGGTGGCGGTGGCGAGGAAGACCAAGATGTCGGAACCCAGTCGACGAATTCTGCTTCTCCTACGTCGCCATCGGTCACGGCTTCTTGTACACGGCGTCGCCGCGATCGCGCCCGCTTTCGACCCACGCTCCACCCATGCTTTCGCCGAGTGGCTCGATTCGTGACCAGTCGACTCGCAACGTGCGCATTGCGATCTTCCAACCATCTTCGCTGTGCTCACATCGGTCGATGTAACGCCCGTTGAACGTATGCAGCTTCTGGCCCGAATCCGTCTCTTGCACATGGAAGGCCAGCACATAGGCCTCGCACACCGCCCGCCGATGGCCTTCGTCGAATTCGATGGCGACGTTCGAAACCCGATGTTGCGTGGCCGAATAGGCCTCGCCGAGTCGCGGTATCGCATAGGTCACGAAGTCTTCGATCGCCATGGGCTCGGCCCCGTAGTCGACACAGAGCGCACCGGGATGAAACGCCGACTGCACCATCTCACCGTCGAGCCGATCGATTCCTCGGGTGTAGCGCAGCAGGGCGCTGGTGATCTCGTCTTTGGCTTCAAGCTGGCTCATGGTCCGAAGGTAGTTCACGAGACCTGCCCGCTTGACATGCGCCGAAGCCAGCACGATCATTGGGCATGACGCTTGAGTTCACCGCCCCCGGTCCCGGCCAATGGGCGCTCGATCGCTCCCACTTCCCCGGCGGGGTCACACCCATAAGTCAGTGGTTCATCACCGAAGGCATGCAGAAGGGTCTTGCTCGGGTGTTCGCCGAACTCGGTATGCCTGCCGAGACGATGGAAGTGAAGTTCGTGAACGGGTTCATGTACACCCGCCTGCGGTCACTGGTGGGCGGTGATCGTGCCGTGACCAAGGCGCCGCCGGCGTTCTTGCTCGGTCTCGTGGCCCGACTTCATCCCGAGTTCCGTGCCCGCAACAAGCGTGCGATTGCCACCTTGCGTGATCGGCCGTCGAACGAGGTCGTGGCCGAATGGGAGAACGAAATCCGCCCGCGCCTGGTGAAGACCAACACCGACTTTCAACAGTTCGATGTCACGAATGCGAACGACGTCGAGCTGCAGTCACACATCACTGCCCTACTCGACCAACTACGCGACAGCTGCGAGCTGCACTTCTGGCTACACGGCCATGACCTGGGACCCATTGCTCGCTACCTGCACGACGCCCTGCGTTGGGACCTGGACCCGAACCAGGCAATCGCTGCGCTGGCAGGCGCATCCCCGTCGACCGCCAAACCCGCCGAGACACTCGTGAAACTTCGAGCGATGCTCGACGCTTCACCGAACCCTATTCACTCGCTCGATGATCTGCGCAACATCTCCGGTGAGGCTCGTCATCTTCTGGCAAAGTACCTGGACACCCGCGGTCATATTCTCGCCACTGGCTACGACCTCACTTCTCGCACGCTGATCGAGATGCCCGATGTCGTGCTCAGGTCGATTCGAGCGGCCGAGCCGCCTCCCCAGCACCACGCCGACGGCATCGCCGGAGAGCTGCGCAACCGTGTTCCTGCCTCAGATCGCGCCGAGTTCACGATGCGTCTCGAAGATGCCCGCAACATTATGGACATGCGAGACGACAACGGCCCGCTCACCATCGAATGGCCCGTCGGTCTTCTTCGAAGGGCAATGCTTGAGGCCGGACGCAGGCTGGTTGAGCGATCGACCATTGCGTCTCACGATCATGTGTTCACGCTCACGCACCTCGAGGCGCGCAAAATGTTCGTGGGCACACTCCCGTCAGCCGAGGTCTTGAGCGACCGGGCCGAACGCCATCAGCTCGAGTCTCGCCTCGACGCGCCGATCACCCTGGGTCCCGACGAAGTCGAACCCGACCTGAGCGCGCTGCCCACTGCACTGGCAGAACTCATCGCCATGACCCAAGTGGCCATCGACTACATCGGCATGGGTGGAAAATCGCCCCACGACAAGCTCGCCGGTGCGGGTATCGGCGATGTTCGCTACGTCGGCACCGCCCGGGTCGCCACATCTGCCGACGAAGCTTTCGACCACCTCGAACCCGGCGACGTGCTGATCGTGCGGGCAACATCTCCTGCATTCAACGCGGTGCTGGCCATCGCAGGCGCAGTCGTGACAAGCGACGGTGGCGTGTTGTCGCATGCGGCCGTACTCTCCCGAGAACTCGGCATCCCGGCGGTGATCGGCGCGGCAGGTGCATTGTCGATCCAAGATGGCTGCACGGTCGAAGTCGACCCCGTGGCAGGCATGGTGCGCGTCGTCTCCTCGATATCGGCCTGACGGCGACAGACCCACCTCCTAGGGTGTGGCCATGAGCAACACGACCGACCTCGAAGCAGTCAAGACATTTGCGACCGGACTCAGCCCGTGGGCGCACCTGGCATCGGTTGGTGCCGACAACAAGCCCGACGTGGTGCCGGTGCATCCGTGCTGGGAAGGCGACGACTGTTGGGTGATGCTCGGGGCATCCTCGGTCAAAGCTCGCAATACCACAGCGAACAACCAGGTCGCAATGCACTGGCAGGTCACCGAGACCGGCGACGGTGTCGAGATCTGGGGCACCGCAGAACTCTTCGATGATCTCGAGACGAAACGGCGCTTGTGGACCGGCGTATTCGACTACGACCTGAACGCCTTCGCCCCTGGCGGGCCCGACAACTCGCCCGAGACCGCATTCATGAAGATCACCGTCGAACGAGCAATCATCTTGCATCAGTACGGCATGGGCGGCGTCGACCGCTGGTCCGCCGCCTGAAACAACGCAACGGTGCCGGGAGGTTCAGCCGGTAGCTGAGGACTTTCGACTCGAGAGCCAGCTGAACCGAGGCCCAGCGGCCCGTGAGTGTCAACCCTGCGGGTTGCTTGCGAACAAGAGCGGGAACATGTGCCTGGAGGCTTCTGAGCTTGTCGCTATCCGCGCGTCTCCTGGCACCATTGCATTATGCGAGGGTGAAGGTGATGGCTTTGGTGCCGGCTCGTTGGTGCGAGGCGATGGCGGTGAGTTCGGTGCCCGCAGCGGCTCGAACGGTCCAGGAGGACATCACGCGTTCGGGAGAGCCTCCGTCGCCCCGGTTGAACCGAGCCGACATCGACCCGGCGAGCTGGCCAAGCTCCTGGCGAGCCGGACCACCGATCACCGATGCTCCCGATAGCTCCACGATGATCGGGCGTACCAAGTCGTCTTTCCTGGCCTTCTCGCTCACATAGGTGGGAAGCCAACCGGTATTGGCCACACCCACGTCGACTCGCCAGGTGTCGGGCCCCAGTTGTTCGACGCTGGTGTGTTTGATCTCGATGCACGGCGCCGCCAGTGCCTGGGTCACCGCAAAGTCGCCGTGTCCGTCGACCTCGGCTTTGAGCAGGTGAGGCGGTGGATTGGTCCACGAGTAGAGGTTGTTCCATCCACCGAGCTCCACCGCTCCCAGCTGTGGATGATCGAACTCGTACCAGTCCACGAACGCAGCAGTGGAATCGCTGCTCGGCTGATCGTCGAGCCATCGCAGCACCGCCAGGGATTGGTCGTCGGTCGCGCCGATGTACCACCACTTGGTCGATACCCTCTCGCCGGTGGCGGCGTGCACGATGTCCCAGAATTCGGTTGTCCACCCGAACACGCCCAGGTGTTCATAGGCCCAATCGTCGGAGGCGCCGCTCAGCATCTCGCTGTAGTCCCACGTGAAGTCCTCGTATACCGAGTGAACGGCATAGCCGGTTGCGACTTCGCCCGCTTCGCCCAGCTGTTTCCAGATCCAGACATCGTTTGGTGGCAGTTTGGCGTCGGCCGTGGTCGATGACGGTCGCAGCAGCACGCCGCCAGACGTGTGAAACGCATTGAACCCGCAGATGTTGGGCCGCGCGACCATGGCTCTCACCATGGCATCGACCTCGGGTTCCGAAAGCGGGTGATCACCAGAACCGGGAACCGTCGTGCCCCAATCGGCGGGATAATTCCGGTTCATGTCCAGACCATGCGGCGGCGGAGGCTTGTCGATCGAGAACCCGTCGTAATCCTGAATGCTGCCCTCGCCGAGCAACCGATAACGAGGCACGTCGGCGGAAGCACCTGCGGGCGGCACCGGTATGAGCAGGCGAGCATCGTCGGGATGGGGCATCCACTGGCCGTCGGCGTCGGCGACACGCATCTGCAAGATGCGGCCGTCGCCGTCGATATCTTCGCTGAGATGCCCCGGCAGACGATGCGCGTCGCCGAGTGGCCACGGGCGGGTGCTCGATCGGCGAAATCGCGGCGAGTCGGCCATAGCCCATTCGGCGCCGTCGGGGTTCACCCGCGGCACCACGTAGAAGGTCCGAGTCTGTAGCGCCCGCATGACTTTCTCATCGCCCGCCGCGAAGCCATCGACCAGATGTTGCAGGACCCGGCACGCAGCTACGGTCGCCGTCAGTTCGACCGAATGAATCGATGCATCGATCCAGTGCGCTGGCTTGGTGTCATGAGACCCGGTCGCCGAGTCGGTAACGGTCATGAGCAGCAGATCGCGACCCTCGTGGGATTGCCCGTAGGTCTGCATCGAGACCAGCCCGGGCTGGTCGGCCACCAGCGCGCCGAGCCACTCGACGAGCTCGCCGTAGCGCAGGAATCGGTCGAAGTCGTAGGACGGGGACATGAGGCTGCTTTCGGCGTCGATCAGACGTGTGAGGTCAGAATTGCGAAGTACTGGTCGGCAGGCCGAACAGATAGCGGCCCAACGGTTCCAGGGTGCGCGACGCAACCATGCCGTGGGTGATGGCCACATGGGCGTCTCGAAACACCCGTTGCAACGGGCTCGTGGAGTACACCGCGCTGCTGCCTGCGGCGTGGTAGCAGAGATCGACGGCTTCGACAGCGCGATGTGCTGCAGACGTGGCGGCCAGTCGCAGCTCGACTCGGTCGTCGTCGGCAACCGGAGCGCCCTGCTCGGATCGCTCCCAAATGGCGTCGGTGGTCTCGTACAGATAGCTGCGTGCCTGGCGAATATTTGCCGTGGCCTGGGCCAGATCAGCTTGCAGCGTCGCCCGCTCGGCCAACCCCTTCTTGGATCCGGTCGAACGTTTCTCGCCCAGAACAATCAGCTCGTCGATGGCGCGTTCGCCCAGACCAATGAGACACGACGCAACTCCTGCACCCAACGCCCCGAAGAAAGGGAACCGCCCCAGTGGGCTGTCGACAACCGGCGAATCGCTCATCAGATTTGCCCACCGGCCTTCGGGAACGAACGCCTTGGTGACCGCATAGTCGGTCGATGCCGTGCCCTTGAGACCAGCCACGTGCCAGGTGTCGAGCAGCTCGACATCGGATGGGTCGAAGAAGACGAACGGCGCGAACGCTCCGTCGCCGGTGAGCGCGTTCTCGCCCGCCGCATCCACTACGCGCACACCGCCACCAATCCACGTGCAGTGATCGGTGCCAGACCCCCATGCCCATCGCCCCGTTACTTCCAGACCACCGTCGACCAGGGTTGCGGTCCCAGCTGGCATGCCGAACCC
>ENA-ORXM01003336-ORXM01003336.1-marine-metagenome-genome-assembly--contig:-NODE-3336-length-16228-cov-6.879574_pt1 | contig 16228 bp, 15 predicted proteins | sample MGYA00237867_ERZ511480 | MGnify/ENA primary metagenome ERZ511480 (study PRJEB26309, sample SAMN06266103) | marine metagenome | isolation source: Algal blade | place: United Kingdom:Sidmouth, United...
CTCGAGTTCGAAGCCGGGAGCTTCACCGTCAAGGGTTCGCCGGACACGACCATGGCGATCCAGAGCGTTGCCTTCGGTGCCTTCACCGCCCACGCCCTGCCCGACGGCATGGAACCGAACCTGCAGGAGCAGGTGACGTTCGATCCGCCGAACTTCGCCTTCCCGTTCGGGACCCACGTGGCCGTGATCGAGATCGACGAAGACACCGGTGAGACGAAGTTGATCGACTACATCGCCATCGACGACTGCGGGAATCAAGTCAACCCCTTGATCGTCGAGGGCCAGGTGCATGGAGGCATCGTGCAGGGCATTGCTCAGGCGCTCTACGAGGGTGCGGAGTACGACGGCGACGGCAACTGCAAGAACCCGTCGTTCATCGACTACCTCGTGCCGTCACCGACCGAGGTGCCGATGATCAGGTCGACGCCGACCTGCGCCTCGAACAGTGCCCGCAACATGCCGACCTGGTGGGCGCCGAGGTGGCCGCCGCCGCCGAGAACGAACGCCGTTCTCGGCGCAACGGCGCCCGCTGGGCTCGGATCGAGGTCATCCACGACCCCATCCTCCCCCACCCCGACCCCCATCACACCCGTCCTGGGGAACTGAGCGCCCAGAAATGCACGCTCAGTGCCCCAGAACGGGAAGTAGAACGGGGGGATGCAGCGACGTTTTCACCAGATCGACGTGTTCGGCTCCGACGGATTCTCCGGCAACCCGCTGGCGGTCATCCACGACAGCGACGGCCTGACCACCGACGACATGCTCGAGATCACCGACTGGCTCAACCTGTCGGAGACCACCTTCATCGTCCCGCCGACCGACGACGAGGCCGACTACCACGTCCGCATCTTCTGCCCCGGCCGAGAACTGCCCTTCGCGGGCCATCCCACCCTGGGGACGTGTCGAGCCTGGCTGGCAGCCGGTGGCAGCCCCGCACGCCCGGACCGGATCGTGCAGCAGTGCGGCGCCGGCCTCGTGCCGATTCGCGCCACCGATGATCGTCTGTCGTTCGCAGCGCCACCACTGGTTCGTTCTGGCCCCGTGGAGCCGGCCGAGCTGGCCGAGCGTCTCGACCAGCTCGGCTTGACCAGCGACGACATCGTCGAGGCAGCCTGGGTCGACAACGGGCCGAACTGGATGGCGCTGCTCTTCGCGTCGGCCGACGAGGTGCTGCAGCGAGCGCTCGGCCTGGCGACACCGGTGCCGCTCGATCAGCTCGCACTGTGGCTTCGCGGCCTGCCCGGCGACGCGCGTGATGTGCGTCGCGATGCCCGGGGGCGGCTCGAGTCGCTGCGCTGGCGCGACGCGGGGGGCACGACCTGGCAGGCACGCGTGCTCGACTGGACGACGCTCGACGGACTCGACCTGCCGGCACTCGTCTCGGCGCGCGGCGCCGATCATCGCCTGCGGCTGGTCTTGCGCGACTGGTCGGCCGGCGACGTCGCGGACGGGCCCGCGGCGGGTGCCACCGACGGCGACGAATTGACACCCGCGGGGACCCGGCGCGAGGTGCCGGGATCGGCTGCCGCCGACGGCGCGAAACGGCGTTCGATCCCGGGTCGCTGACGAGCCGTCCCGGTATCCCGGGCCGTCCGGGAACGGCGTTCGGCTTGGCCCGCGGGGAGCCTCGGCGTTACACTACGATGTCGGGGCCGCTCGGGCGAGCGCGGCCGAAACGCTCACTGCCACGCAAAAGGAATCACGTTGACCATCAACTGGCTGGCTCCGGCCAAGATCAATCTGTTCCTTCACGTCACCGGGCGGCGCGGCGACGGCTACCACACGCTCCAGACCCTCTACCAGTTCGTCGACCTGTGCGACGTGCTGCAGTTCGCCGTGCGCGAGGACAACGAGATCCGGCTGACGAGCGACTTCGACGAGGTGCCGCCCGAGAACAATCTCGTCGTGCGCGCCGCGCGCGCCCTGCAGCAGCACTCGGGCACGCGCGCCGGTACGGACATCACGCTGAAGAAGGTCATCCCGACCGGCGGCGGTCTCGGTGGCGGCAGCTCCGATGCGGCGACGACGCTGGTCGCGTTGAACGAGTTCTGGCGCCTCGGGCTGAGCATCAAGGAACTGGCCGAGATCGGCGTCACCGTCAGTGCGGACGTGCCGGTGTTCGTGCACGGGCAGGCGAGCTGGGCGGAAGGCATCGGCGACAAGCTCACGCCGGTGGCGCCCGCGGAGCCGTGGTACCTGATCGTCAACCCGAACGTGCAGGTGTCGACCGCGGCGCTGTTCGACGCCCCGGAATTGACACGTAACATCAGCCCCATCACAATACGGGACTACATGGACGAGCGGAGTCGGAACGTCTTCGAGCCGGTCGTCGTCACCCGCTTTCCGGAGGTGCGAGCCGCGCTCGACTGGCTCAGGCGCAACCACCGCGGGTACCGTGCGAGAATGAGCGGCACGGGAGCATGCGTGTTCACCGCCTTCGAGACGGAAGCGGAGTCGCGTGCGCTGGCGGATCGTCTGCCGAAGGGCATGACGGGGTTCGTGGTCAAGGGAAGGAACGCGTCGCCGCTGTACGATTTCGCCGGCTGACGCGATACGCGAGAGCGTCTCCCGACGGGGGCGTGATCGGGAAGGAGCGACGACGGTGCGGGCGTGGAGCGCGGGTCGTCGACACAACAGGGCCGTCGCCAAGCGGTTAAGGCACCGGGTTTTGATCCCGGCATTCGGAGGTTCGAATCCTCCCGGCCCTGCCATCATTCGTCCTGCCGTTGTTCCGTGGCCGTCGTCTCGCGAAGGCCCCCCTCGAGCCCGGGCCCGATGCGCGAACGCAGACTGATGATCTTCGGGGGCAATGCCAACCCCGAACTGACGAGAAAGATCGCGGCTTACCTGCAGCAGCCGCTCGGCAAGGTCCAGCTGACCCGCTTCAGCGACGGCGAGACCGCCGTCGAGATCCTGGAGAACGTGCGCGGCGGCGACATCTTCATCGTCCAGCCGTTCTGCAAGCCCACCAACGACAACCTGATGGACCTGCTGGTCATGGTCGATGCAGTGCGTCGTGCCTCGGCCGATCGCATCACGGCCGTCGTTCCCTACTACGGCTACGCGCGTCAGGACCGGCGCGTGCGCTCTGCCCGGGTGCCGATCACCGCCAAGCTCGTCGCCAACATGCTTTCCGTCGCGGGCGTCGATCGCGTGCTCACCGTCGACGTGCATGCCGAGCAGATCCAGGGATTCTTCGACATTCCGGTCGACAACGTCTACGCCTCGCCACTGCTGCTGCTGGACATCTGGCGCCAGAAGCACGCCAGCCTCGTGGTCGTCTCCCCGGACGTCGGCGGCGTGGTGCGTGCACGGGCGATCGCCAAGCAGCTCGACGACGCGGATCTCGCGATCATCGACAAGCGTCGACCCCAGGCGAACCAGGCGCAGGTGATGCACATCATCGGCGACGTCGAGGGACGTACCTGCGTGATCATCGACGACATGGTCGATACCGCCGGCACCCTGTGCAAGGCGGCCGAGGCGCTGAAGCAGCACGGTGCGGTCAAGGTCGTCGCGCTCGCCACCCATCCGGTGCTCTCCGGCCCGGCGATCGACAACCTCACGTCCTCCGAGCTCGACGAGCTGGTCGTCACCGACACGATCCCGCTGTCCGACGCCGCCCGCGCCTGCGGCCGCATCCGTCAGCTCTCGGTCGCCGACCTCCTCGGCGAGACCATCCGCCGCATCCACGAGGACGAGTCCGTCAGCTCCGTCTACATGGACTAGAGACTCCCCGGGCCTCCGGGTCGGACCCCTCGGGGTCCGACCCTCCCGGTTTCGGCCCTGTCGGATCGAGCCCCGCCGTCGGACCCCTCCTCGGCAGGATCCGAGCAGGACGGTTCCGACCCTCGGCTCGACCCGGCGTCCCGAAAACCGGGAGAGTCGGACCGCCAGCGGTCCGACCCGTCGGGGTTCCTTGAGGTATACTCCGCCGGCTCTGCCTGGTCGCGGGCAGGGAGCGGCGCGTCGGGTCCGGCGCCGTCGTCAACAACCACCCTCCGGAGAACTCACATGTCGGACGAAATCAACGTCCACGCGGAGTCGCGCAACGTGTTCGGGAAAGGTGCGAGCCGCCGCCTGCGTCGCGAGAACCTCGTCCCCGCCGTCGTCTACGGCGACGGCAAGGACCCGCAATCGATCCAGCTGAAGCACAACGAGGTCGTCAAGCACCTCGAGAACGAAGCCTTCTACTCCCAGCTCCTCGCCCTCGACGTCGACGGTGGCGAGTCCGTGCGCACGATCCTCAAGGACGTGCAGCGCCATCCCTACCGCCAGCAGATCCTGCACATGGATTTCCTGCGCGTCACGGCCGGTGCCGAGCTGCAGGTCAACGTGCCGCTGCACTACATCGGCGAGGACGTCGCTCCCGGCGTCAAGAACGAGAACGGCATCGTCACGCACAACGACAACGAGGTCACCGTGGCCTGTCGTCCGCGCGACATCCCGTCGCACATCGAGATCGACATGTCGAACATGTCCATCGGCGACTCCGTGCACCTGTCCGACCTGGTCATGCCCGAGGGCGTGCGGCTGGTCGATCTCGTCGAGAAGGGTGACGACAGCGACCGCGTCGTCGCCGCCGTGCTCGCGCCGCGCGTCGAGGTCGATCCGGAAGAGCAGGCGGACGAGGAGGTCGGCGAGTCGCCGGTCGAGGGCGGCGAGGAGCCCGCCGTCGGCGATGGCGAGAGCGACGGCGACGATTGACCCGTCGGCGTCCGGGCGGGCAGCGACTTGCCGTGCCGCCCGGACGCCTCGCCTGTCGGACGAGCCAAGCGACCGGATGAGCGCACATGCCGGGTGAGCGGATAGGGTTCGAGCTCGTCGTCGGCCTCGGTAACCCGGGGCCCGAATACGCGGCCACCCGTCACAACGCGGGCTTCTGGTTCGCGGAGGAGTTCGCGCGGGAGCGCGGTGGCGCACCGACGCTGGACAAGCGATTCTTCGCCCGTACCGGATCGGTGCTCGTCGGCGGGCGCAAGGTGCATGTCGCGATGCCGTGGAACTACATGAACAACAGCGGCCAGGGCGCGGCCGCCATCGCCCGGTTCTACAAGATCGACCCCACGAAGGTGCTGATCGCTCACGACGAGCTGGACCTTCCTCCCGGGGAGATCCGCCTGAAGCGCGGGGGCGGTCACGGCGGGCACAACGGGCTCCGGGACATCGTCCCGAAGCTCGGCTCGAGCGATTTCTGGCGCCTGCGCATCGGCATCGGTCATCCGGGTCACAAGAGCGCGGTGTCGGGTTACGTGCTCAGGCGTGCGCCGCAGGATCGGCAGCGGCTGATGGAGGAAGCGATCGAGCTGGCGCTGCGCGAGGCGGACACGATCGTGGACGGCGACATCAACGTCGCGATGAAGACACTGAACGGCCACCGCCCGAACGCGAACTGAGCGGTCCGGCGGTCCGGGGCGGTCCGGCGGCCCTGCGGCCCGGCGGTCCGTCTCCGGCCGACACACCTTCCGAGAGCTCCGAACGATGGGATTCAAGTGCGCGATCGTCGGGCTGCCGAACGTCGGCAAGTCCACGCTGTTCAACGCGTTGACCAAGGCGGAGATCGCGGCCGAGAACTACCCGTTCTGCACGATCGAGCCGAACGTCGGCATCGTCCCGGTGCCCGATCCGCGTCTCGACGCGCTCGCCGCCATCGTGAAGCCGCAACGCATCCTGCCGACGGCGATGGAGTTCGTCGACATCGCCGGCCTGGTCGCCGGGGCCTCGAAGGGCGAGGGGCTCGGCAACCAGTTCCTCGGCAACATCCGCGAGACCGACGCGATCGCCCACGTCGTGCGCTGCTTCAGCGACGACGACGTCATCCATGTCGCGGGCAAGGTCGACCCGCTCGACGACATCGCGACGATCGATACCGAGCTCCTGCTCGCCGACGTCGAGACCGTCGACAAGGCGATCCAGCGGGTGGGCAAGATGGCCAAGTCCGCCAACAAGGAGGCGATCGCCGAGAAGGCCTTCCTGGAGCGGCTCGGTGCGGAGCTGAACGAGGGTCGCCCGGCCCGGGCGCTCGAATTCACCGAGGCCGAGCGCGGCTGGCTGCGGCACCTGCATCTCCTCACCGTCAAGCCGACCATGTACATCGCCAACGTGGACGAGGGCGGCTTCGAGGACAACCCGCTTCTCGACGCGCTGCGCGAGCATGCCGCGTCCGAGGGGGCCGAGGTCGTGCCGGTCTGCGCCGCGATCGAGGCGGAGATCGTGCAGCTGGAGGAGGACGAGAAGGCCGAGTTCCTCGCCGAGATGGGGCTCGAGGAACCGGGACTGAATCGCGTCATCCGTGCCGGCTACGCGCTGCTCGGCCTGCAGACCTTCTTCACCGCGGGCGAGAAGGAGGTGCGTGCCTGGACCGTCCGCGCCGGAGCGACGGCACCGCAGGGCGCGGGGCGCATCCACACCGATTTCGAGAAGGGCTTCATCCGCGCCGAGGTCGTCGGCTACGACGCCTACGTCGACAACGGCGGGGAGAGCGGCGCGAAGGAAGCCGGCAAGTGGCGGCTCGAGGGAAAGGAATACCTCATGCGCGAGGGCGATGTCGTGCACTTCCGCTTCAACGTCTGAGTCGCCGCCGCCCGGTCGTCGACGGCATCCGGCGCGAAGCGCGCGTTCATGGCGGGCACGGCACGTCGGAGCGGCGGATCCAGGGTGACTTCGGGATCGACCATCGTCATTCGCCACTCCGCTCGCTCGGTCTGAACAGCCCTCCCTCGGTCAACAGCACGACCCCCGTGGCCGCGACGGCGAGTGCGGTGAAGCCGACGAGCAGCGGCACCGTGGTGCCGTCGTAGCGCTGCCCGATGTAGAGCCCGATCAGTGCGCCGCCGAGCGTGCTGATGCACCCCTGCACCGAGGAGGCCGTGCCGGCGATGTGTCCGACCGGCTCCATCGCCATCGCCCCGAAGTTCGACGCGGTCAGCCCGAAGCAGAACATCGTCGCCCCGAGCAGCACCGAGAACGAGACGAGCGTCTGCACGCCGGCGAGCGCGGTGACGAGGTTCAGCGCGCAGAGCGTGGCGAAGCCGAGGATCGCCGCGTGGGAGACCCGTCGCGTGCCGAGCCGCTCGACGATGCGCGAGTTCAGGTACGAGGCGACGGCCATGCACAGGGCGATCCCCGCGAACACCAGCGTGAACGCGTCGGGGATCTCGAACACGTCGCTGAAGATCTGCTGGGCGGAGTTGATGAATCCGAACAGCGAGCCGAGCACCAGCGTCATCGCGAGCGCGTAGCCGATCGAGTGGCGCGTCCTGACCACCTCGAGGAACGCCGCGCCGATCCGCGCCGGGGACAGCGGCAGGCGATGCTCCTCGCGCAGCGACTCCGGCAATCGCGCCAGCGCCCAGAGCAGCAGTAGCGAGGACAGCGACGCGAGCAGCGCGAAGATCCACTGCCAGGAGGCGATCAGGATGATGCCCTGTCCGAGCGTGGGGGCGATCACCGGTGCCGCGAGGAACACGATGAAGATCAGCGACGTGACGCTCGCCATGCGCCGACCGCTGTAGTTGTCGCGCACGATCGCGATCGTCAGGGTGCGGGTCGCCGCCGCGCCGATCCCCTGCAGCACGCGTGTCAGCAGAAGCGCCTCGAAGGTCGTCGTGAACAGCGCCGCGACGCTGAACAGGGCGTAGAGGGCGACGCCGGCGAGCAGCGGGCCGCGTCGCCCGAAACGGTCGGAGACCGGTCCGAAGAAGATCTGGAAGGCGCCGAAACCGAGCAGGTACGCCGTCACGACGAGCTGGGGACGGTTCGCCTCGACGAGGCCGTACTCGTCGCCGATCAGCGGCAGGGCGGGCAGCATCGAGTCGATCGCCAGGCCGTTCAGCGCCATGAACCCGGCCATCATGAACACGAACGCGCCGAAGCCGAGCCCCGGATGGGGTACGTCGGTGGCGGGAGCGGAGGGGCTCAAGGGTCCGCGTCCTCGACGAAGGTGATGTCGACCGGCTCGTCGGTGATGAAGAACGCGGTCACGGGTTACGTCGCCGTGGCGCCGAGCGTGCCGACGACGCCTTCCTCGTACCGGACGAAGTCGCCTTGCCGGTCTCTAGAGTAGCCGCTCGAGCGTGCGCCCCGGCGCCATGCCGTTGCCGATGACGACGAGTCGCTCGCTCACGACGCCTCTTCCAGGGTGGCGGGCACGGTGGTGGCCGGGGATGTGGGAACGACCGGGGACGGGTTGGCCGACGCGGCGTTCGCCACGCGTGCCGCCCGCCGTCCGGCGATCGCCTCGATGACCTCGGGTGCCGGATCGGCTCCGCCCTCGTAGGCTTCGAGGAAGTCGAGCAGCTCCTCGCGATAGGCGTAGTAGTCCGGGTGGGAGAGCAGGGCCTCACGGGTGCGCGGTCGCGGCAGGTCGACCGTCATGACGTTGCCGACCCGAGCCTCGGGTCCGTTCGACATCATGACGACGCGATCGGCGAGCAGGATAGCCTCGTCGACGTCGTGGGTCACGCAGATCGCCGTCACCTTCGTGCGCGCCCAGACGTCCATCAGCACGTCCTGCAGCTCCCAGCGAGTCAGGCTGTCGAGCATGCCGAACGGCTCGTCGAGTAGCAGCAGCTTCGGCGACAGCGCGAACGCGCGGGCGATGCCGACGCGCTGCTGCATGCCGTTGGAGAGCTCGGCGGCGCGACGGTGCATCGAGTCGGCCAGTCCCACCCGTTCCAGGTAGTACTCGACGACGTCGCGGCGCTCGGCACGCGACGCGTGCGGATAGACGCGCGAGACGCCGAGCGCGACGTTCTCGTGCGCCGTCATCCACGGCATCAGCGACGGTGCCTGGAACACGACGGCGCGATCGGGTCCGGCGTCGGTGACGTGCAGTCCGTCGAGGACGATACCGCCGTCGCTGATAGGGTTCAGGCCGGCCGTCATCGACAGCACCGTGGACTTGCCGCATCCCGAGTGGCCGATAAGCGTGACGAACTCACCCTTGTTCATCGCGAGCTCGAAGCCGTCGACGACGTGCAGCGGTCCGTCCGGGGTGGGATAGGTCTTGCCGACCTCGCTGAACTGCAGGTAGCGCGACTCGCGCGCGCTGGCGGACGCCTGCCGCACGGCATCGGGCAGCGACGACTTCGTCGTGTCCGACAGCTTCTGTCCGGGTCGGATCGGCACGACGTTCGGCGGCTCGGTGCGGGCGGACGCATCATCGACGCCCGTCTCGTTCAGCGACATCAGGTAGCGGGTGATGTCGCCGCGCAGACGGATGTAGCTCTCGTCGTGGTTCATCGCCGCGCGCTCGCGCGGGCGGGCCAGCGTGACCGGAAACTCGCGCCCGAACGTCGCCGCCGGCGCCTGGGTCAGCGCGATGACGCGATCGCCGAGCAGGATCGCCTCGTCGACGTCGTTGGTGATCAGCACGATGGTGCGCTTCTCGCGGCTCGAGATGTCGGCCAGCTCGTCCTGCAACCGTGCGCGCGTCAGCGCGTCGAGCGCGGACAGCGGTTCGTCGAGCAGCAGGACCTCCGGCTGCATGGCGAGCGCGCGGGCGAGCGAGACGCGCTGACGCATGCCACCCGACAGTTCCGCCGGTCGGCGGTCGCGTGCGTGCGAGAGGCCCACCATGTCGATGTAGTGGGTCACGCGCTTGCGCCGATCGCGACGCGACAGCCCGCGGGCGACGCCGTCGACCGCCAGGGCGACGTTGCCCTCGACCGTCAGCCACGGCATCAGGGAATAGGATTGGAACACGACACCACGGTCGGGGTGCGGTCCGTCGACCTCGCGCCCGCGGTGGATCACGCCGCCGCGGTCAGGCTTCTCGAGACCGGCGAGGAGCGAGATCAACGTGCTCTTGCCCGCGCCGGAGAAGCCGAGAATCGCGACGAACTCGCCTTCCTCGACCCTCAGGTCGAGCCCGGCGAGAACCTCGTGGCGCGTGTCCCCGATCCCGTAGCCCTTGGCCAGATCGCTCAGTTCCAGAATGGCGCTCATCGTCGTTCCTCTCGTCAGCGGTTGGCGGTGAACGTGAAGGCACTCTGCAGGGCGTACATGACCCGGTCGAGCAGGAAGCCGATCGCCCCGATCGTCAGCACGGCGAGCATGATCCGCGCGAGCGAGTCCGACGAGCCGTTCTGGAACTCGTCCCAGACGAACTTCCCGAGTCCGGGGTTCTGGGCGAGCATCTCGGCGGCGATCAGCACCATCCAGCCGACGCCGAGCGACAGGCGAAGGCCGGTGAAGATCAGCGGCAGCGCCGAGGGCAGCACGACCTTCGTGACCTTCTGCCAGGTCGAGAGCTGCAGCACGCGGCCGACGTTCATCAGGTCCTTGTCGACCGAGGCGACACCGAGCGCCGTGTTGATCAGCGTCGGCCACAACGAACACAAGGTCACCGTGATCGCCGAGACCACGAGCGCCTTCGGAAGCAGGTCGCTCGGGTTCAGGTACAGCGCCGAGACCACCATCGTCACGATCGGCAGCCAGGCGAGCGGGGACACCGGCTTGAACAGCTGGATCAGCGGGTTCAACGCGCCGCTCACCGTCCGGGACAGACCCGAGGCGATGCCGAGCGGCACGGCGATCAGGGTCGCGATGCCGAAGCCGAGCGCCACGGTGCCGAGCGAGGTCAGGATCTGGTCGATGTAGGTCGGCTTGCCGGTGTAGGCGCGCACCTTGACCTTGTCGGCCCGACCGTCGGCGACGAGCTTGGCGTTCCGCACTTCCTGACGCTCGGCGAAGGCGACCGCCTTGTCGCGCTCGCGCAGATGGTCCTGCCACAGCACGTCCACCTGCGCGAACACCGCCGCGGGACCCGGGATCGCCCCGAGCGACGTCTGCACCTTCGGCGCGAGCACGGCCCAGGCACCGAGGAACAGCGCGATGCCCAGGAGCGGGATCACGAGGCGGTGCTTGAGCTCGCCCATCTGCGCGCGCGGGTCGTCGCCCGTGGCGATCCTCAGCGGCGGCAGGAGCCAGCCGAGTCCGATCGCCTCGAGCGTGGTCGCCGAGCGCTCGATCGTGCGTCGCGTGCGGGAGGGTCCTTCGCGAGTGGCGGGCGCCGCGGCGCCCGCCGAAGCCGGTGTCGCGCTCATCAGCTGCCGACCTCGGGGCTCGACGCCTTCAGCCCGATCTCGAGCGACTCGAGATACGCGTTCGGCGTCCGCCCGTCATAGGTGATCTTGTCGAGGAACTCGTCCGTCGGCTCGCGGTAGCCGTCGCTCTCCCACGGGAAGTCGGCCTCGTCGGCGTTGCCTTCCTCGACCAGCAGCCGCGCCGCCTCGAGATAGGTGTCGGGCAGGTAGACGGAGCGCGCCGTCTCGTCGTACCAGTCGTCTCCCCTGTGCTCGCCGATCTGACCCCAGCGGCGCATCTGGGACAGGTACCAGACGGCATCCGAGTAGTAGGGATAGGTCGCGTAGTAGCGGAAGAAGACGTTGAAGTCCGGCACGTCGCGAACGTCACCCTTCTCGTACTCGAACGTGCCGGTCATCGAGGCGCCGATGACCTCGGCGTCGGCACCGACGTACTCGGATCGGGCCAGCATCTCGACAGCCTCGGGACGGTTGGCGTTGTCGTTCTCGTCGAGCCAGATGGCCGCCCGGATCAGCGCCTTGGTCAGCGCGAGCGTCGTGTTCGGGTTCTCCTCGGTGAACGCCTTCGTGAGTCCGAACACCTTCTCGGGGTTGTTCTTCCAGATCTCGTAGTCGGTGATGACGGGCACGCCGATGCCCTTGGCGACGGCCTGCTGGTTCCAGGGCTCGCCGACGCAGTAGCCGAGGATCGTGCCGGCCTCGAGGGTCGAGGGCATCTGCGGCGGCGGCGTGACCGACAGGAGCACGTCGGCGTCGATCTGCCCCGAGGTGTCGCTCTCCGAGTAGAACCCGGGGTTCAGCCCGCCCGCGGCGAGCCAGTAGCGGAGCTCGTAGTTGTGCGTTGAGACCGGAAACACCATGCCCATGTTGAACGGCTTGCCGGCATCGGCGTAGTCGGCGACGACCGGGGCGAGCGCCTCCGCACCGATCGGGTGCACGGGCCTGCCGCCCTCCATCGCCAGATGCGGCTTCATCGCCTCCCAGACCTCGTTCGAGACGGTGATCCCGTTGCCGTTCAGGTCCATGGAGAACGGCGTGACGATGTGCGCCTCGGTGCCGTAGCCGATGGTGGCGGCGAGCGGCTGCCCGGCGAGCATGTGCGCGCCGTCGAGGGTCCCTGTGATGACGCCGTCGAGCAGGACCTTCCAGTTGGCCTGCGGCACCAGCGTCACGTACAGGCCCTCGTCCTCGAAGTAGCCGTTCTCGTAGGCGACGGCGAGCGGTGCCATGTCGGTGAGCTTGATGAAGCCCAGGGTCAGCTCGTCCCTCTCCACGTCGAGCATCTCGGTCTCGGCGAAGGCTGACGGGGCGGTGCAGGCGACCGAGGTCGCGATGAGGCAGGCGCACCATGCCGGGGCACGGGCGTGCCAGTTCGCGATATCGCGCAAGGACGTGTTATCAGTCGGTCGGTCGCGCATGGGATCGTCTTCTCGGCTGTCGGTCTGAGGGCGCGGAGGTTAGCGGCGTGCGGCGCGCTTGACTCCTGCCCATTTCGCACCGAGGCGGTGCAGGGATTGCAGCAGGCGCGCTCGACGCGCCCGAGCCGTGTCCTCGACCTCGCGTGCGGGAAGCGATGCGTGCCCCGGCTTGACCGGAGAGTCGTGAACGACGCCTCGAGACCATGACCGGACCACGAACGGACGATCGCCCGATGAGACACCTGCTTCCGCTTCGCTACGTCGACGTCGTCGCCCGGTCCGGCTCCATCCGCAAGGCGGCCGAGCGGCTGTCGATCACCTCGACGGCGCTGAATCGGCGCATCCTCGCCATGGAGGAGGAGCTCGGCGTGCCGATCTTCGAGCGCTTGCCGGGTGGCGTCAGGCTCAGCACCGCCGGCGAGCTCTTCGTGATGCACGCGCGGGGTCAGATCGCCGACATGGAACGCCTGCGCTCGCGCATCGCCGATCTCTCGGGGGAGCGACGCGGTCATGTCTCCATCGTCTCCGGGCACGCCTGCATGGAGCGTTTCCTGCCGGCCATGATCGTCGACTACCGGCGCGATCACCCGGCCGTCACGTTCTCGGTACGCGTGTGCAACCGCCACGGCGCGGAGCCGATGCTCGCCGACTACAGTGCCGACATCGCGATGGTCTACGAAGGTGACTGGGGGCCATCCTTGCAAACCTTGGCGGAGAAGGCCCAGACCGTTCAGCTGCTCTGTCACGGAGAGCACCCCCTGGCCGGCGAGGGCGTGGTGCGCCTTCGCGACTGCCTCGACTACCCGATGGCGCTGCCGACGCGGGCCAACGGTGTGCGCTCGCTCCTCGAACGGGCGGCCGGTCGTCTGAACCGTCCCTTGCCGATCGCGATCGAGTCCGACAGCTTCGGTTTCCTGCGCCGCTGCCTGATCGACGACGGCACCGTCTCGTTCCAGGTGCCGATCGCGCTGCCGCCGATCGGCGAGGACGACGTGCTGTGCCGCCGTCCGGTGGATGCTCGGGACCTGCATGCCGGAGCGCTCCTCGTCGGGCAGCTGCGGGGTCGGACCCTGCCGGTGGCGGCCGCCCGCTTCGTCGAGCGCGTGGCGGCGGCGCTGGATGCCGGGTGATGTCCGTGGCGGGCCTTGACACTCGAGTGCGGAGCCGAGAAAATGATGGACTCGGATCTGTCGGCTACATAGCTCAGCTGGTTAGAGCACAACACTCATAATGTTGGGGTCCCTAGTTCGAATCTAGGTGTAGCCACCACTCTGAGAGCTAGGCGAAGCGCGGCTCTCGGCGTTCCACCGGCGACAGACGCCGAAGCGGCTCAAAGCGAGCTGGATACCTACCGGATACCACCGGAAGCGTTTCGCGACGTCGCGAAGGGTGAGACGATCCCCTTCGACGGTCGACACCGGCTGCCGATACCCTCACCGGGAGACCTGATCTTGCAGGTCCGGCCCGGACCGAACGAGATGCCCTTGCCGACGCACAGGAGCCGCTGATGACGGACACGCCCAGGAGACCGACCGGCACCGAGGATCGCGCCGCGCGTCGGGGTGGACCGCGAAGCCTGCGCCGTCGCGTGAGGAACCTGCTTCGGGGTGCCGGCTCCGCGCTCGACATCATGCCGGCCCCGCGTCGGTACACGCCGCGGTTCGGCCGCCGTCCGCACCTCTCGGCAACCGCCGCCATCGCGTCCGACTGGCGTCGCGTCGGTGACGATCTCCGGGCAGCGTCGGAGCGGTATGAGCGCGAGCGGTAGCGACGGACCGGACGACGATCCTGCTCGCCCGTCCGGCTCGGTCGAGCGGATCGGTGACGAGACGCGCGACATCGAGTTCACCGCGACGGCGACCTTCGGGCCGCTCCCGTCTCCCGAGACCCTCGCGAAGTACCACGCGCTGAGCCCCGATCTCGTCGAGAGCATCGTGACGATGGCGGAGACGGAGGGCGCGCACCGTCGTGACATCGAGAGCCGGGAGCTCGATCACCTCTACGCGCTCGAGCGTGCCGATCAGGACGACCGGCGGCGTGGGCAGCTCTTCGGGTTCGTTATCGGAATGACGGCGATCGTGACCGGGGCCGTACTCACCATCCTCGATCAGCCCTGGGTCGGTGTCGCCATCGGTACCGGCGGCATCATCGGGTTGGTGACGGTGTTCGTGCAGGGGCGTCGTGCCGGCTCGGCCGGGGATGAGGTGCCGGAGGAGTAGGGCGGCCGTGGGTATCGGCGTTGTGCTGGCCTGAACCGACGAGGGCGCGTCGGTAGGTCTTCTCCGCCGGCGCGCCCTCAAGATCGTCGGCGCCCGCCTGACCTCTCTGCCGACGCGGGCGCCCCTACCTTACGTTCTCGCCGCGGCCCGCCTCTCGACGTCGGCGACGCGGTCCTCGAGCACCTCGGCGAGCGAGTACCCGGCCGCCGCCATCCGCTCGACGGCGCCGGCGTAGTGGGCGAGCACGTCGGGGAGACGGTGGTCGCCCTCGGCGGTGACGAGCTGGCGCGAGTCGAGCAGTAGCGACGACGGACCGCTCGCGATGTTCGACGCCTCGAACCACTCGGTACGCGCGGTGGTGATCGGCGAGGGGTCGGGGTCGGACGCAACCGCCGCCTCCCCGAGCCGCTCGCGCAGACACTCGAGCATCGCGTCGGGACCGGCGTCCATGCCGGCGGCGGCGAGCGCCTCTCGGATCTCGGCGATGACGCGCGCCCGCTCCCGATCGCTGGCCGCGGCCTCTCGATCGGCGAGGTGCTCGACCACCTCCCGCCAGTTCTCGCGCGTCACGCGCGGCACGTCGCCCGGCGCACTCATGCCGCCGACTCGCCCGGCCACTGCGACGACGGCCCCATGCCCGGCTGGCAGATCGTCCCCTCGAAGTCGTCGGGGTCGAGCCCAGGAAGACCCTCGCCCGAAGAGATCGCAGCGAGCACGTCCGACGGGAGCAGAGCGCCCGAAGTACGCACCGTGTTCGCCGAGAATCGGCGACGTCTCACCACGTCAGGCTCACCCGGCTCGAAGTTCGCGCATCAGCGCGAAGCGCTCAATGGATGGGCGAGCGATGGGTCTGCTGGCGGCGGATCGATTTGGCTCTCGTATGGAACGCCCGCCTTCGTCGCGGTGGTCATGCGGTCGTAGGCATCAAGGATCAGTTCCTTCGTGCGGTAGCGGCCGAACTCTGACGTATCAGATCTTTCGACGATCGGAAAGGCATCTAGGACATGTGAAACTTCAGACCGATCGAGCTTCAGGTACTTGAACACAGCCGCGTCTATTTCTGCTCGAAGCTGTGCCCTACGGTCGAGGTCCCACCGGAAAGGAGCGCCCAAGTAGCTAAGCGATTCAGCAAAATCAGCGAGATCCCAGCTGGTGTAGATCAATTCGAGCAAGTGATTCTGAAGGTTCGCTCCATTGATGGCCTCTGTCGTCAGGCTGGGAAACTGTTTCACATAGAACTGATTCATATTGGCTCCTCCGACCTTCTGTCTCGCAGCAAAGTCGCTCCCAAATGAGTTCGCGCTGAGAGCGAAGCGAGCAACAGTCCGTTCTTCATTGGAAATCAGCGAGATGCTGTTGCCCGCAGCGGCGGCGGGAAGTACCGCTGTGATGAATGTCCTTTCATCGTTGGCTCGTGCGATGGTGCGGTAGCCGAATTGCCAGGAAAGCTGGTCAGAGCGTTTTTCAACCTCTTGATGGGGAACCCAGTGCTTGGGTCGTACTACGAAGTTTGGGTCGTTCTTCTCCTCGGGCTTGCACAGCC
>ENA-ORXM01003337-ORXM01003337.1-marine-metagenome-genome-assembly--contig:-NODE-3337-length-16226-cov-6.524429_pt1 | contig 16226 bp, 14 predicted proteins | sample MGYA00237867_ERZ511480 | MGnify/ENA primary metagenome ERZ511480 (study PRJEB26309, sample SAMN06266103) | marine metagenome | isolation source: Algal blade | place: United Kingdom:Sidmouth, United...
CAACCCGATGAATATATCATCTCCATGCCGTTCTATGAGCAAGCAGCGCGGGAGAAGTCGATGGAACTGACGATGGGAATTAGGAAGCATGTAGGCCGCTTGGGGATGGTGGCTTAGCTAAACCACCAATACACTTGATGACTTCCTCTCAAGTAAATTACCGACTTGAGCTACAAAAGCTTCCAACATCTCAAGCAATTTCTTGGTATTTCTCCTTAATATGAGCCTTTGACCGGAAGAAGAGCAATAACAAATAGTAAACACTTCTTTAAAAAGAAATTAACCATTTGAAAATAATCAGAATCATAAGAAAAGTAAGATGGGAGGCTTTATTAATGTCTAAATCTGTTCAAAAAAAGCCTTTAAGCCCTCAATTGAAACAAGAAATCACAAGGATTTCCCTTGCATACAACAAGGCATTTTCTGAGTTAAAAATGGAGAAAAAATCCTTCTCTTTTCAAGAACTTAGAAAGCGATACTTGAAAGTTTTGTTAAAGCTATAGCAATTAGTATCAAACTAGTGGCGAGCAAAGCCAATATGATGGCTCTAATAACCATATCCCTATTATCTGCACCATTCCACTCTTCCATTATATCGCCCACCTCAGAGTTTGGCTGAAGAGCTATTTTTGCAGCTTTGTATTCAGATGCAGTTTTGTAGGACGCGATTATCCGCGGAATAAAGATTGCAAACAGTATTCCAGCAAGTGCAAACAGCCCATAACCCGACAAAAAAATTACTTTGATGAATTTTGCTTTGGCAAGAGCAGTTTTACAAACATCGCTATTAATTACAGAGCATCTTCCAACACCATACCGCGGCATAATGCTCGAACTGAATGTAAGTGAAGTAATTCCCAACACACCTGCGCTGATTGCATTAACTGAGAAAAACAGCTTTAGCCTAAACCAAGAAGGAAGCACTAGAACACTCTCATTTAAGATTCTTGATAACTTGGTCCATTACGCCATCCCAATCAGTAGCTTCTAGTTCATTTAAAACGACGAGCTCTACTCCCCTTGCTTTTTTTCTTTGCAATCTATTAAGTGAGTGTAAGCTTATTTTCTTTATGGAATCTTTTTTTGATGTAACAGGTAATTCAAAAGAGTCGACTCTAGGATAAAGCTCTCTCACAATCACCGTGCAACAACTTCTTAGTTCAGAAGGTAAGTTTTTGAACTCATGCTTTATTGGAGATTTACTAGTAGGACGAACATGACCGCTTTCAGGGTCAGGATCCGAACACACTTGACGGATGGCAGGGTCAACATTTTTCACTATAACAGCTTTAGCAATTTCAGGAAAAGCAACCGAAGCACCCGCAATTTTCTTCCACTTTGCCTTACGGTCTAACTCTGGAATTCGATTACGCATTCTACGTTCCAACTTCTTCGCGACCCACAATGATAACTTCGTATCAAAGCTATCATTTACTGCTTTTGGAGGGTTCCTCTTAGTTTGGTCGTTAAAGTGCCGATTAGCGACACTTGCTAAATTTTCTTTAGTCTCTTCAACCAAGACTTCTCTATCTGAGAGTTCAATATTTGCCACAATTAAGCCCTTAAAATTTTATTTTTTTTCATACAGTCAAACCCAAATATACAACCCAGTTAAAATTTCAACAAGATAACCCAAAAAAACACTCATAGGTAAAAATAAAAGCAGCATCTTAATAAAGCCTACACATCCAAATTAGTTTTCAACTAATTCTTAGCTCTGGGGTTTTTAAATTTTTGGATATTTAAGCCTTTTTTTCTCCAAAATCCTTAGTTCTTACTCATTATTACCCCTAAAATCCGCCCTCTTTACACTGCACTTCCCCAAGGTCACTTTCTTTGCAATGATTATAGCTCATCGTGAAGGGCGCGGCGCGGACCGAGTTCCCCCTAAAACTGAGTAATTCCTGCCCGCCATTATCTTATAGGCGGGTCCAGCGGGGTGTGCCAAATCCATCGGGGTTTTCTGTATTTCCCCTCTTCCCGTTCATCCTAGCCTTACGTTTGCTCGCAAATGCTGGGCTAGGATCCAGTGTCCCTGATGGATTGGTTGCGTTAGGTGGTGCTGTTTTGAATTCACTGTGACGGCTTAAGTGCCTTAGGGATGTGTTGAAGCATTAGGGATACGGGAGCCCAACTCTAGTGTTTGCAAAGCAAACACATGGTTGGGATGAGCGAAAGGAGTGTATTAGTGTGTACGGATAAAAAGAGATTTCGCAATCAATCCTCGCTAAAATACCCTAAAATCTCCACGATTATTGCACCTTTCAACAATCGTCTGCTCACCTTCCCCATTTGGCCTCATATTCAAACTCGTTCTGTGTCGGGGATTGGCCCTGACCGCTTGTTTGGAAGGGGACGCTATCGACGACATATGAACAACATAGGTTTTCGGATGGACGGACAGGTAAGACGTTACTTACTGCCATTCGAGACAGTGAGGCTGAGCATTGGGGATTAACGCCCCCAATTGTGCCGGGCACGCAGCGCCCGAAATCGATTGATTATCGATTTCAGCAAAGTGCCGAAACCGCTGGCGGTTTCGGGTTGTGCATCACCCTCAATCGCCAGCGATTGAGGCGCTTCATTGCAATCAATTATCAATTGATTGCGGACATTACGCGCCTCCACAGACACATCACTGCCGCAGGGTTAGTCTTCTGTAAAACTTTTTAAATTTCTTGGTGTCCCATCAGGACACTGGCCCTGCGGACTGTCCTCTTTATGGGCGCGCAACGAAACTCTTGGCGAGGCAATCTGTCGTCCTCGTCCTCCAAGGCTTTAGCCTGCTCTTTTAACGCTTTTGGTTACAGCGGATTTATCAGCGGCGCTATTCATCCCTAATCAATAGGCTCGCGCACATCGCCATTCGCATTGAGGTAAATCTGTCCGCCCATTTCTTTGAACTTCTGGCTCATCTCATCCATCCCCTCTTGGGCTTCGACGGGATAGAGCGCTTGCTTTTCATTATCGCTCAACCCGTCTGCATAGTCGCGTACGTCTTGGGTGATTTTCATGGAGCAGAATTTCGGGCCGCACATAGAGCAGAAATGCGCCACTTTATGCGCGTCTTTCGGCAGTGTTTGGTCGTGGAAATCTTTGGCCGTTTCAGGGTCGAGGGCAAGATTAAATTGATCTTCCCAGCGGAAGTCAAAACGCGCGCGGGAGAGCGCATCATCGCGGAGCTGCGCGGCGGGATGTCCCTTAGCCAAATCCGCCGCATGGGCCGCAAGCTTATAGGTAATCACGCCAACTTTGACATCATCGCGGTCGGGCAAGCCCAGATGCTCTTTGGGCGTGACGTAACATAACATGGAGGTGCCGAACCAGCCAATCATCGCCGCGCCAATGCCGCTCGTGATATGGTCATAACCCGGCGCGATATCAGTAGTAAGCGGGCCGAGCGTATAGAACGGCGCTTCGTGGCATTCCTTAAGCTGCTTATCCATGTTAATTTTAATCTTATGCATCGGCACATGGCCGGGGCCTTCGATCATAACTTGGCAGCCCTTGGCCCAGGCGATTTTCGTCAGCTCGCCCAGCGTTTCAAGCTCGGCAAATTGCGCGCGGTCATTGGCATCAGCCACAGAGCCGGGACGCAGACCATCGCCAAGGCTGAAGGTCACGTCATAGGCGCGCATGATGTCGCAAATATCTTCGAAATGAGTGTAGAGGAAGCTCTCTTTATGATGAGAGAGGCACCATTTGGCCATGATAGAGCCGCCGCGCGAGACGATGCCCGTGACGCGGTTCGCGGTCAGGTGAATATAGGCCAGACGTACGCCAGCATGGATGGTGAAATAATCCACGCCCTGCTCGCATTGCTCAATCAGCGTGTCGCGGTAGACCTCCCAAGTCAGGTCTTCAGCGACGCCGTTGACTTTCTCCAGCGCTTGATAAATCGGCACGGTTCCAATCGGGCAAGGCGCGTTGCGGATAATCCATTCGCGCGTGTTGTGAATGTTTCGGCCCGTCGAAAGATCCATGACATTATCCGCGCCCCAGCGCGTAGCCCAAACCATCTTATCGACTTCCTCTTCCACAGAAGATGCGACAGCGGAGTTACCGATATTGGCATTGATTTTCACGAGGAAATTCCGGCCAATGATTTGCGGTTCCAGCTCGGCGTGGTTGATATTAGCCGGCACAACCGCGCGGCCTGCGGCGATCTCATCGCGGACAAATTCAGGCGTGACGAAAGCGGGGATATTCGCGCCAAAGCTCTCCCCCGCCGCGACGCGCGCTTCTGCGCCTTCGACCATTTTCTTGCGGCCGAGGTTCTCGCGCTCAGCAATGTAAATCATTTCCTTGGTGATAATGCCCGCTTTCGCAAACTCATATTGAGTGACCATTTCGCCGGGCTTGCCGCGCAGAGGTTTGTTCTTGATCGGAAACTCACGCGCCAGAAAACGCCCAGACGCGCCGCCATTATCTTCGGGCTTTACATCACGGCCCTCATAAAACTCAACGCCGCCGCGCTCGACCACCCAGTCAGTCCGCGGACGGGCCAGACCTTTCTCAACGTCAATAGTGATGTCAGGATCGGAATAAGGGCCAGAGGTGTCATAGACAGGCACATCCGGCTCATTGGCGCTCGGGTGAAGGTGAACGAGGCGGTGCGGCACTCGAAGCGTCGGGTCAGCGTCAGGCGCGGTATAGACCTTGCTTGATGACGGCAAAGCGCCGGACGTCACTACAGGGGTCTGAAATTCAGATTGGTCAATGGGCTTGTTCATGGGAGACACCTTTCACAACAGTTGTTGTATTTTGATAGGAAATATCCTATATAGTTGTACAAGGACCGGGAATTACCCAGTCGACACTTAGGCTCAGGGATTACCCAGGGCCTTTTTGTTATGTATTTCACGGAAATACTTTCTTAGTAAGTTTGGGTTCAATAATTTCGTAAGCACGATTGTCTTGCTCAGGTCGCAAAGTTCTTAGAGCAATAGGCCTAGCTGTCAAATCAGCCAGCTGGAGTCCTGTAGAATTACAAGTTTTGGGCGCAAAAACAGGCCTAAAGTTACATTGTTTGAAATCTAAACTTTTAAACCCCCAATTTTCCTGATTGTCGCATATGCGTCTAAATACGACTTCCAACTCTCTGTCTTCATGTCGCCCTCGGCTTTCAAAAATTACATCAATGACTTTGCCAGACTGACCATTGGCCAATAGGTAACCCAACAATTGCTCCATACAGAATAACAGCCCCAGCCTGTAAGGGTCATAGGGATTAGTATAATTTTTCACCAGTGCATCTTTTCGTATTACCCCAGAAATGACTTCCATATCAGCATTATCAATCAAACTATTTAGGTCTTGATAAAAACTCTCTCGCAGCTCTGAATTTGTAAGTAATAAGGTGAAAACACCCTTAGACTTCCTTATTTCATGTTCATGGAGGATGATGAGGTCGTGCCCAAAGTATTTAAATTTGAAATTTTGGAATGCCGGTACAATCGATTGGGTGTAACCGTTTTTAGCAACAACACAAAATGAGAGACAAAACATTGGAAAGACGGGATTTATATTTGATAGATTAGGGTCTCCACTCTCATCAACATAAACAATATAATCTGAGAATTCAGTCATGCCTCAAACCCTGAATGTATTGTTTTACGCATACTAACCACCCCCAAATATAAGATTACTACTCGCATAAGAGTGCCCAAAATTATTGGCGAGATTTGCGACTTGGGCCACGCAATCGAGGAATTGCTCTTCGCTCAACTCACCTAGCGGATGAGTAAAAATAGACCAAAGTGTTTGTTCGCGCAGGGCATATTTAGCATCCAGCGCACTGCCAAAATTTGCTTCGAGCAGACACGCTAATTCCGCCGCGTCTAAATTATCTTGTGATGTCACGGGACTCATAATGCGCATACGGTTATGGGTTTCGTCCGTAATGACGAGTATATCCCGTCCATCAATAGCGATTTTCCAATAACCAAGCTGGCCCTTAACCTTGCGGCTTATTTGGCGGATAAGCTCATCAAGTTTGCTGTTGCTCATAGGCTCGCGTGATAGGGGCTTGGGCGAGAATGGATTCACCTAAACAACCACCCGAAAATCGATAGCGAAATCTGTGGCGTCGGCACGCATTAATTCCGCTTTGCGCAGGTCATGACGGGAGCTTTTTATCGCCCCGCCCGAGCGTTCTTCAAAGCCTCTGAAATAGACTTGGCTGGTCAGTAAGCGTTTGCCATCTTTCCAGACGATATAATGGAGATGGGCGGGACGGCCGCCATAGGGACCGGGCACATATGTGCGGAATGAAAATCGTCCCCGCGCGTCCGTGACCGCCTTACCCCAATAAGCAAAATCCGCATGCCGTTCACCCGGCGAGCTGTCATAAGGGTGCATGTAACGTCCCTCCGGATCAGCATGCCAGACGTCTAGGATCAGGCCGGATTGCGGCTGTGCATTCGTGTCCACTACCTGCCCCGCAAAGCGCAGTGTCTCGCCATGCGGCGTCGTCATATTGCGCAGTAAGTCTTCACTATCTTGCGAGCGGTCTCCGCGCGGGTAAAACGGGCCTTCGGCATCCGCAGGCGTTTTCGTCAGCGGCAGCTGCTGCTCTTTAGTAGCCGCGCCCAATGCCAGAGGTCCGAGTGCCAGACCCGTCAATCCTATGAACTTTCGTCTTTTCATTTCGAGTCCTCCGCCGCGTTAATCTCCCGCGTCTCCCCGGGTGTAGAGAAATAATCCTGTCCGCTCTCTTTCAAATCGGCTGGCACGTCCAGCGGAACATGCACACCGATGCTCTTGGCCACATTCATATCATCTTGAAGGATATTGCGGCCCTGCATCGATGTCAGGAACCAATAAGGCGAAAAGGCTGTGTCGGTACGGCGCTCGGCCCAATGGTCTTTGTGCGGGATGAAGTGCTGACGGCGCGGATCGGCATCGCCCATATGCATGACGGTCGCGCCATCGCCCCCCTTTTCATCATTAAGGGTGACGCGGTAAACCATATTCTGGACTTTGGCGCGTGCAGGGGCCGGCCACCCTGCGTGAGGGATACGCACAGCCGTGGCGGTGACGTTGCCAACCTTGATATCCTGCGCCTCATCGCCTGCTTCCATATCGAGAATCGTCATGCGGCTTTGCAGATTTTCATCCCAATTGGCGTCAGCTTGCATCATATCGAGCGCTTGCTTTGGCGCGACGAGTCGCACATCGGGATTTGCCTCTAAAAAAGCAATCATCGCTATGGCCGAAAAATGATCGCGGTGAGCGTGGCTTATAAAAACGGCATCCACACCTGCATATACGCCCTCGCCTTTCATCATTTGCATGATCTGCGTTTCGGAGGGCTGCGGATAAACGCCAAAGCCAGAGAGCGGAAGCGGATCAAACATGACCTTGGTTTCGCCGTGGCTGACCAACACACCTTCATTCGCAATATACTGCGCCTCGGATTTGGTCTTTGGTACAACGACGCCGACAATTGGCCCCATCTTAGCCCCGAAATCATTGCGTCCCAAGTTCGGCGCATAGAGACGCGAGATTGTTCCGTCGAGGTAGAGGGCATTTTCAGCTTCAAGCTGGTCTTTGTAAAAGCTAGCAAATTCATGAAAATTCACCGGGACTTCGGATTTAACGAAGAACAGCGTGTCGCCCTTTTGTCCCACACCGTTACGAATTTTAAGCGAGGTAGATGTGGGGTCAAATTTTCGATGCAGCTTTCCGTCAATCACTAACATCGGGCCGGATTGCGTCGCGTCCATGACATTTTTTGATGTCGCAATATAGCTTTGCGCAGAAGCCACGCCCGCACCCTTATAGGTGGCGACATCATCTTCAAACTGAGAGAGCCAAAAGACGCCGTTAGGGAGCATATGAAAATTGCCCGGCCCTGGCTTCGTATTGATTTTCTTTTGCTCCTGACCTCTCTCAATATAGAGACCAACAGGTGCGCGGTTTTTGTGATACATGCCTGCATTCATCGCGAAGGCAAGCTGCTCTCCATGTTTCTTAAGCTCAGTATTTACGGCGTCAAAGCTTCCAAACACACCGCCCTTATCATCATTCAAAAACAACCTAATATCAGAAACGGACGGATCAAAGGTGCAAACCGTATAATTATGACTTTGATAGATTAGCGACTCGCAAGGCTCTGCGGAGTCATGCGCAAAGGCCGAGCCGGATAGGCTCGTCATAATCATGGCTGCACATATGGTCTTCAGTCTCATCTTCCGTCCTTCGCGCCGGTATGAGCCGGATCAAGTTCAAAGGGTACGTCTCAACCGGAGTGTCTGGGAGGCCAGTTTTAGGTCCGTTCGCTTGCGCTCTCGGCACCTTCGCTATTTTTGATTATCAATCAAAAATTCTGGCTCCGCCAGAGCGCTACGGTGCCCCTCGGATATACTCTCTTATGCGCAGAATCGTCGAGCGGCGCAAGCCTAGCCTTCAGCCTCGACGGGGAGGATGACACTTACTCGCTGCGCCTGAGTGATTTGAAAAATCGCAAAGATGGCCGCTCAACAAGATTATAAAAAATTGCGGAGGTCAGAATGCTCAAGGCCAAGGCTAAAAACGCGAAAATGACATTATCCCAAATGCCTGCGGCACCAACGTCTAGGCCCTCTGGCGCAACAGATCTATAGATTCGGCGCAAGCCCACTAAGACGATGTAATGCGTCAAGTATAATGAGTAAGACCAATCCCCAAGTCTTACGAGCCATTGCGGGGCTTTAGCAGATGTCTTTATCTCATGGCCCACCCAGCCATAGGTTAGCAAAACAAAAGGCAACAAGAACACAAGGACACGGTTTGTGGTATAAGGGCCGATGTTAATAACGGAAAACCCTGCCAGTCCTATAACCGCTAAAATCCCCCCGATAACCGCCAAAACCTTCGGCGCGTAGAACCGTCCCGTTGTAACCAAATACCCTGCAAGACCGCCTGCAATAAATTCAAGTGATAGCGGCGAGGCAAAAGTTTCAAGGGCGTTTCGGGCATATGAGGACGGGGAAATAAATATAGCGCCTATGACGGTGATAACAGCCCATATCATAAGCCCCAGAGGCAAGACACCCCGAGGTAAAAACAACAGTCCTGCAAATACAATGTAAAAAAACATCTCGTGGATGAGGGTCCACCCCAAACCCAACATAGGTGGGACATCTTGGGGAATTAATAAAAAAGATTTCACAGCAAATCTGAAAGCTTCATCTGGTCCGGACACTCGGTCGGGTGCTGCAGGCATTCCGTAGGTTATGAAAAAGTAAAGCGCCATAATACCTGCGCAAACCCACCAAAGGGGATAAATCCGGGTGATGCGTGACGTCAAAAATCGCCGTACATCAGAAAAACTTCGGCCAGATTGCCGCGTGACATAGACCATAATGAAGCCGGAAATAACAAAGAATAAATCAACACCAGCCCAGCCATTGTCCCAGAGACCCGTGGTCAGGGCTATGTCTGTAGGGTTGTCTTCCGCCATTTGACGCTGGAAGGCAGCAAGATGAAAGAACAATACCAAAAGCGCCGCTATCCCCCTAAGGGCCTGAATAGAGTCTAATCGTTGTGGGAGCTTAATTGGCGAGGTCTTCGTCATAAAACAGCAGATTTTAAATCAGCATCGGCATTGGCTAAAATGATTTTATCCAGCGCCTGCCCTTTGGTCAGTGCCATTTTGGTGAACATAAATTCACGCGGAGAGTTCACGGCATCCACAGCCAATATTTGATCACCTTTAAAATAAAAGGCTGCAAAGCTTCGGCTGCTGTCTATATCTCCGCGTATGACGATATCATCGTAACCCTCGGACAAGCCTGCGATTTGGAGTTTGAGATCAAATTGATCTGACCAAAACCATGGAAGGCTGTTGTAAGGTTTTGGTTTTCCGTTGATATGGCTCGCAACCGTCTTGGCTTGCTCGGTCGCATTAGGAACGGATTCGAGCCGAATATGGCGATCATAAATCGGATTAAAATGCCACGTCACATCGCCCGCTGCATAAATGTCAGGATCAGAGGTTTGGCAGAATTCATTGACCTCAATACCGTTACCTATGTCCAGCCCAGCCATTTGCGCCAGTTCAACATTTGGAATTACGCCAATACCAATAATAACCATATCGGCGTCAAAGCTTTGCTCACAAGAGGTATGAACGGACAATGCCTTTTCGGATGATTTAATCTCGGAGGCCATAATGCCTTCGAGGATATTCACCCCTTCTTCAAAATGAATGCGTTTGTAAAAATTTGAAAGCTCAGGCGCTGTAACACGCTGGAGAATACGCGGCATCGCTTCGATAACGGTAACCTCCATCCCTTGTTTACGCAGGCTCGCAGCCGTCTCAAGGCCGATGTAACCACCGCCAATAATGACGGCCTGTATGCCTTCTGCAACGCCCGCTTTAATGGCGCGCACATCATTTGTATCGCGCAGATAAAATACGCCTTCCAGCTCTGCCCCCGGCACAGGCAAATGCCGCACCCGTGCCCCTGTCGCGAGGATAAGTTTATCGTAAGCAAGCGTTTCCCCATCATCCGTCAAAACAGTTTTGGCTTTGCTGTCAATCGCACCCACACGCGTACCAAGTTTCATTTCAACATTAGCATTTTCATAGACGCTGGCAGGACGCAGCAAAATCTCATCTATGGCTTTATCACCTGAAAGGAAATCCTTTGAGAGCGGCGGCCGGTGATACGGCAAATCCGGCTCATCGCCGATTAGCGTTATGCCGCCTTCCCAGCCGCCTTGGCGAAGGCTGACGCAAAGCTGCGCGCCCGCATGAGAGGCCCCTATGATTATGCACTGTTTCATTAGGCGCGGTTTTGGCGGTTCGCAATCAAATCGTCAACAACTTCAGGCTCTGACAATGTTGAGGTATCACCTAGATTATCAAAACTGTCTTCAGCGATTTTACGTAGGATACGGCGCATGATTTTACCTGAGCGTGTCTTAGGCAAACCCGGCGCAAATTGAATGAGATCGGGGGTTGCGATAGGGCCAATTTCGGTTCGCACATGCTTGACTAAATTGGCGCGTAACTCGTCACTAACCTCTGTACCAGCGGTGACCGTGACATAGGCATAAATGCCCTGCCCTTTAATGTCATGCGGATAGCCTACAACGGCCGCTTCTGCGACGGCATCATGACTGACCAGCGCGCTTTCGACTTCGGCTGTGCCCATGCGGTGGCCTGAGACATTGATGACATCATCCACACGGCCCGTAATCCAGTAAAAGCCGTCTTCATCACGGCGGCATCCATCGCCCGTAAAATAATTACCAGGATAGGCGGAGAAATAAGTGTCTTTAAAGCGCTGATGGTCGCCATAAACCGTGCGCATCTGTCCGGGCCAGCTGTCTTTGATAATCAGGTTGCCCTCTGTTGCGCCGTCCAATTCTTTTCCGTCAGCATCGACTAAAGCCGGGACAATGCCAAAGAAGGGATGGCTCCCCGCGCCGGGTTTCATATCCGAAGCGCCCGGGAGCGGCACAATCATCGCGCCGCCTGTTTCTGTCTGCCACCATGTATCAACAATAGGACAACGCCCTTCGCCGACGACATGGAAATACCATTCCCAAGCTTCGGGATTTATCGGCTCGCCGACTGTGCCGAGAATCCGCAAGCTCTTGCGAGAGGTCGCATTCACAGGCCCGTCCCCTTCGCGCATTAAGGCGCGGATGGCTGTCGGCGCAGTGTAGAACAAACTCACCTTATGCTTATCGCAAACTTGCCAGAAACGGGACGCATCAGGATAAGTCGGGATACCTTCAAACATAACCGTCGTCGCGCCATTGGCGAGCGGCCCATAAACAATATAAGTATGGCCCGTGACCCAGCCGACATCCGCGCTGCACCAATAGACATCGTCTTCTTTCAAATCGAAAACATATTCATGGGTCATGGACGCCCAAACAAGATAGCCACCGCTCGTATGTAATACGCCTTTGGGCTTACCTGTTGAGCCGCTAGTGTAGAGAATAAAGAGCGGGTCTTCGGCGTTCATCGGTTCAGGCGGGCAGTCATCGGATATACCATCCAAAGCCTCATGCAGCCAGACATCACGGCCCTCTTTCATAGTGACATCGCCGCCCGTGCGCTGAACTGTAAGCACCGTCTTTACAATGCCGGCAATATTGCAGGCCGCATCACAGTTGGCTTTCAGCGGCACCTTCTTGGTCCCGCGCAACCCTTCATCCGCTGTAATGATAAAGGTACTATCGCAATCCTTAATCCGCCCCGCAAGCGCGTCAGGGCTGAAGCCGCCAAAGACAACGCTATGCACCGCGCCGATACGCGCGCAGGCCAGCATGGCATAGGCCGCTTCTAATATCATCGGCATATAGATTGTGACGCGGTCGCCTTTTTTGACGCCGTGCTGTTTCATGACATTGGCAAAGCGGCACACCTCACGGTGAAGCTCGCGGTAAGTCAGCGTCTTAGACTCTGACGGGTCGTCGCCTTCCCAAATGATAGCGGCCTTATCGCCGCGTGTCTCGAGATGGCGATCAAGGCAGTTTTCCGTGACGTTCAAAACGCCGTCTTCATACCATTTCACATGCAGGTCCGACTTATCCCAACTGACATCTTTGACCTTGGTGTAAGGCGTCATCCAATTTAAGCGCTGTCCCTGCAAACCCCAAAAGGCTTCGGGGTCAGCAATTGAGGCTGCATACATGGATGCATAAGACACCGGATTCAGATTAGCCTTAGCTGCAAAATCAACTGGAACAGGATATGTCTTATTGGCTTCACTCATGAAGGGCACCTCTTTGGCCGGGTATTCGAATATCTTCGACGAGCTGCTGTATCGCAGATGGCGGCGCGGGTGTCACTAGGGCCACCGCTATTCCTACAGCTAGAGCGAGCCACATAAAGACAAAGCCTATGCCTTCGGGAGACACACCAAACCACCACCCTGCCTCTGTGCCGCCCATAAATTTAAAATAGCTGATATAGGCGACTGTCAGGATAAGCCCCGTCAACATGGCCGCTATCGCGCCTTCTTTATTCATGCGCTTCCAAAAAATCCCAAGCACAATAATTGGGAACAGCGAGGCCGCCGCAATCCCAAAGGCAAAGGCGACGACTTGCGCCACAAAAGGCAAGGATGAGGCGAAAGCGCCGATAAGGGCCGCCGCGATGACAGCTGCGAAAGCAGAGAGCCGCGCTGCGCGAAGTTCTCCTTTTTCAGACATATTAGGATAGAAAGTGCTTTTCAACAGATCATGACTTATCGCCGAGCTAATCACCATGAGCAGTCCTGCGGCTGTAGAGAGCGCTGCCGCCAAACCACCTGCCACGACAAGCCCTATGACCCATCCCGGCAGATTAGCAATTTGTGGATTGGCCAGCACAAAAATATCACGGTTCGGGACGACCTCATTCTTAAGGCCATCAGGTGCAGCAGGCCCGCGATATTGCATCACACCGTCACCGTTGAGATCATCATATTTTAAAAGGCCTGTCTTTTCCCAATCTTTATACCATTCGGGAACGGGCTTTCCGCCATCTGCCAAAATTGCGGCGGCGCGGTCTTCATAATTCTCGCCGTCGGTAATATAAGTTGCCTCATTCACCGTATCGATAAAGTTCATCCGCGCGAAAGCGCCGACGGCTGGCGCAACAGTATAAAGCAATGCAATAAACATCAGGGCCCAGCCCGCAGACTTTCGTGCGGCCTTGGCGGATTTCACCGTAAAGAAACGAATGATGACATGGGGCAGACCCGCTGTACCAAACATGAGTGCCGCTGTAATGCAAAACACATCTATCTTGGATTTGTCGGTAGAGGTATATTCCGTGAAGCCTAAATCAGTGACAACGCTATTGAGCTTATCCAGCATCGACACCTCACTCCCCGCCATAGTGCCGATAAAACCAAGCTGCGGGATTGGGTTGCTCGTGACAATGAGCGAGATAAAAATTGCCGGTACGGTATAGGCAAAGATCAGCACCACATATTGCGCGACCTGCGTGTAAGTAATGCCCTTCATCCCGCCGAGCACGGCATAGACAAAGACGATAAAGCTGCCGATGAAAATGCCCCAATTAAACGGCACGCCGAGGAATGAAGAAAAGGCCACGCCGACGCCTTTCATCTGCCCCGCAATATACGTGAAAGACACCATAAGCGCGCAGATCACCGCAATGACGCGCGCCACTTTGGAATAATAACGGTCGCCAACAAAATCAGGCACGGTGAATTTTCCGAATTCTCGCAGGAACGGGGCGAGGAGTAGCGCAAGCAAAACATAGCCGCCTGTCCAGCCCATGAGATAGACTGACCCGCCATAACCCATAAAGGCAATTAAGCCCGCCATAGAGAGGAAGCTCGCCGCCGACATCCAATCCGCCGCTGTGGCCATACCGTTCAGCGCGGGATGAATATCATGCCCGGCGACATAGAAGTCTTTGGTCGAGCCTGCCCGCGCCCAAAGCGCAATGGCGATATAAAGCCCGAATGTCAGGCTTACGAAAAGGTAAGTCCAAAGCTGCTGATCCACGGCCTAACCCTCAATCCCGAATTTCTTTTCAAGACGAGTCATGGCGATGCAATAAATAACGATAAGGATAAGGAAGGCGTAAATCGCGCCTTGCTGAGCGAACCAAAAGCCAAGCGGCGCGCCGCCAATGGAAAACTGATCCAAAAACTCTCGGAACAAAATGCCCGCGCCATAAGACACTAAAAACCACACGGCCAACAACCCCAGGGTCAAACACAATGTCGCGCGCCAATAGGCTTTCTTGCTCTCAGATGTCGCCGCCATAAGTCTCTCCCCTTTTTGAGTAAACTATAAGGGAGATGCAGGGAAATATAGAGGTAATTTTGGATTTGAAGAACCATAGGGCGGCTTTGAAAGCATGTTATGAATTTTATGGCAGAAATATCTTGATCTCCGCCTAAGTGGCGGAAATTTTTGTACTTGGACCAAAAGTGGAATTATCAACACTATCGGGGCAAAACGGATATCCCAATATTGGGATATCCGAAATCAGTTCATACAGACTAGCTTACTATGTGTAAGCCCCACTTGAATAAATCAACTCATAGCTATGGCTGTATATCTCGAAGACGATACCGAAAGGGTCTTCGACGTAGCACATACGGTACGGTTTCTCTCCCGGATAATACTCTCTGATAGGCATGCGTTGCTTGCCCCCTGCTGCAACGATTTTTTCAACAATACCTTCGACATCTGGGTCTTGGATACAAAAGTGAAATGTGCCGTGCTGACGATAATTGAGATTTTCGTCAGGCGCATAGTTTTCGGGAAATTCAAAAATCTCGATTCCAACGCGATCGGCTGTAGACAAATGCGCAATACGTAACTTGCCCCAGCCTGCGCCAAACACGTCTGTACACATTTGGCCAATGGCACTATCGTCTTCGACGACTTCATTCGGCTCCATGATCGTATAAAAACCAAAGACATCTGTATAAAATTTTACAGCCGCATCTAAGTCCGGAACAGACAAGCCGATATGTGAAAACGTGCGTGGTGTAGGTGTCATAACAATCTCCTTTTTAAGTTGAATATTCAGTATGACAGGGAATCACATTTTTATAAAATTATGATTTGTGATGACTTCGATAACATAACATTATCAACTAATCATAGATGCAATCTGGCTATAGACGTTCACAACCCTTAGTGAAACCGAAAATTTTACCCGTGCCGCAAAACGTTTAAACATGACTCAGCCGCGCGTGTCACAGCATCTACGCAAACTGGAAAATCACATTGGCCATCGATTGATTTCACAAGACAGCAAGAGTTTCTCGCTTACTGTTGCGCCAGCCCGGCAAGCCTTTTAATGAGGTGTAGGGAGGTTTTGCATTATATCTCTTTCCCCTCCCCCCTCATCCCCGCGCAGGCGGGGACCCAGTTGAGTGCCTAAATCTTAATTGATGACGATAAAATAATGAGCCCAGACTTTAGCTTTCGTCTTATAAAATTTAGAGCTGTGAAGTTTTGATGCCGAAGGTGTTGTTACAAAACGGCTCACTCAAGATAGTTTTACACTCTCTGGGTCCCCGCCTGCGCGGGGATGATGGAGATAAGAGAGGGCTATCCTCATAAAAAGCTCTCCATCGCAAAATTAAAACCAACCTTTTCAACCGCTTATAAAAAACATCAAAAACTTAATTCTTGCTCCCGCATTAGGCCTTATCTTCTAGATTGTAAAAACGAGATAAGGACTTGAGACTGAGATGAGACGCCCTGCTAAAAAACATTACTGGCTTGGCGCTGTGTCTTTTGGG